>Ga0208609_100151_pt1 | contig 31832 bp, 30 predicted proteins | sample SubbioR11_8A_Apr_FD_184813 | JGI IMG/M metagenome (GOLD analysis project Ga0208609, IMG submission 184813) | Serpentinite rock and fluid subsurface biosphere microbial communities from McLaughlin Reserve, California, USA - CR11_8A_Apr (SPAdes) | ecosystem: Environmental > Terrestrial > Deep...
AAGGCGCCAACAAGTCGGTCATCGGCGCGCGCATGAAGCGTGGCGGCATGCGTTGGTCCAAGGAGGGTATCAATCGCATGGCGGTGATGCGCTCCAACCAATGCTCCGCACAACCTTTCATAGACTTCAATGCTACCCGCCTCCTCGCCTTCGCGCCGTAAATAGGACGCACCCGATGACGCCTAACATACGCTGCAAGGGCACATGATTGTGCTAATCTCTTGATTAGAGTTAGAGGTTGTTGATGACTTTCATGATCGAGCTTGAGCAAGAAGAGGATGGGCGCTGGTTAGCTGAGGTTCTTGAGCTACCTGGCGTGCTGGCTTATGGGCAAACGCCGGATGAGGCTACCGCTAAGGCACAAGCTTTAGCCTTGCGCGTTCTCGCAGATAGACTCGAGCACGGTGAAACCACCCCTACCTTGTTGACTATTCGTTTTGACGCCGCGTGACCCGGTGGCCGTCAACCAAAGCAAAGCGGGTACTGGCGGCGCTTATGCGCATCGGTTGGACTGAAAAACGTAGCTCGGGCACATCACATAAAATCTTATCGCGCCCCGGCTGGCCTGATGTGGTGTTTGCCTTTCATGATAAAGAAGAGATTGGGCCTAGGATGCTGGCGCGTATCGCGAAGGGCACGGGACTCACACCTGATGACTTGTGACATGAGCGCAATCTCGCCTAACACTAGCTGCAACGGACTCGCCAATACATTGCGCCCAATTTTGGTATGAGTCCAGTCATCAGGCGGCATTTTGCTAAGGCGCGCCGGTGAGCTTAGCCGTTATGCCTCCAGAGAAACGCGGCGAGTGAGATGGACGGGGTAGTGAAAGGGAGACACTGAGCATGGCGACACAGCGCTATTCAGTCACGCCGCATCCCATCGAGACCCTGCTGACCTGGGTCAAGTCAGGCGATATCGCTATCCCCGAAATTCAGCGTCCCTTCGTGTGGGAGGCGACGAAGGTCCGCAACCTGCTCGACTCGCTGTACCAGGGCTACCCCGTTGGCTACCTGATTGCCTGGCGCAACCCCACGGTGAAGCTCAAGGACGGCACGCCGTCGGCCGGTAAGCGCATTCTCATCGACGGCCAGCAGCGGGTCACGGCGCTTATGGCGGCGCTGCTCGGCCGCGAGGTACTGACCAAGGACTACGAGACGGTCCGCATCCGCATAGCCTTCCACCCGCAGGAGGAGCGCTTCGAGGTCGCCAATCCGGCCATCCGCAAGGACGTCGCTTGGATCGAAGACGTGGCCGACGTCTTCTCGCCCGAGGCCAGCCTCACCGAGCTGACCGACACCTACACCGAGAAGAACCCGGGCGCCGACCGCAAGTGCGTGTCGCGCGTGCTGGAGAAACTCCGCAAGATCATCAACAACCACGTCGGCGTGATCGATCTGGCTGATGACCTCGACATCGAGACCGTCACCGAGATCTTCATCCGCGTGAACTCTGCCGGCACCGAGCTCTCGCAAGCCGACTTCGCCATGTCGAAGATCGCGGTCAACGAGGTCTACGGCGGCAACCTGCTGCGCAAGGCCATCGACTACTTTTGCCACCTCGCCGTGGCACCGGAGTTCCTGCCGCGGATCGACAAGGGGGACAAGGCGTTTGCCGCCTCCGAGTTCCTGCCGCAGATGCGCTGGCTCAAGGATACGAACGACGACATCTATGACCCGACTTACACCGACATGCTTCGCGTAGCGTTCACGTCGGAATTTGGGCGAGGTAGGCTCCAAGACCTGGTAGCTCTTCTCTCAGGACGCAACTTCGAGACCAAGCAGTTCGAGGAGGTCATCGCCGAGGAGTCGTTCAGCAAGCTAAAGAAGGGCATCCTGGCCTTCATCAACAAGATGCACTTCGACCGCATCACGATGATTCTGAGGTCGGCGGGCTTCGTGACGAGCAGCCTGATTGGTGGCCAGAACGCCGTCAACTTCGCCTACATCCTCTACCTGCGTGGCCGCGCGGAGGGCCTGCCGGCGGCGGACCTCGAGCGACTGGTGCGGCGCTGGTACGCCATGTCCGTTCTGCGAGGGCGCTACACCGGCAGCCCCGAGACGGCCTTCGACTTCGACATCCGCCAGATCGAAGCGCGCGGCCTCACGACGTATGCCGAGTCGGTGATCGAGAACGAGCTACCGGAGAGCTTCTGGACCGGGATGCTGCCGCAACTCATGGACACTTCGTCGGGGCAAAGCCCGTACTTCCTCGCGTATCAGGCGGCGCAGGTGAAACTTGGTGACAAGGGCTTCCTCTCGCGGGACATCACTGTGCTGGACCTGCTCATGAATCGCAGCGACGTACACCATGTCTACCCGAAGAAACACCTGAAGGCACAGGGGCTCTCCCGTGGCCGCTACAACCAGATCGCCAACTTCGTGCTGGCACAGAGCGAGATCAATATCGCCATCGGCGACAAGCCGCCCGAGCGATACTTCAAGGAACTGGCCGAGCAGTGCGATGGCGGCACGAAGAAATATGGCGGCATCACCGATGCGACGGAGCTTCGTGCGAACCTACGCGCGAGCTGTTTGCCCGAGTCGCTGCTCGACGGCGGGATTCCGGCGTACGACGACTTCTTGGAGGAACGCCGCAAGCTTATGGGGCAGAAGATCAAGACCTGGTTCGAGGCACTCTGATGACCGCTGACGCCAGAGGCTGGAGGCCTAACACCCGGATTGTCGCAGAAGTGCCACTGGAGGTATGCCATGACTACGCTGGCCAATGCAATTAAAGCGCATCTTGATTATGCCGATGGGAGAGTGACCTCCGAACAGATCAAGCAAGCGATCAATACAAAGTATCCGGGGCAGTGGAAAGCTGCCACTATCCAAGCACACCTCTATGCCTGCGTCGCAAACAATCCCAAGGCATACATTCATCATCCCTGGGCCCGGAAGTTCCTTTACCGAAACGCCGACGGGACATTTGAGCTTTACTCGGAAGAACGACACGGGCCAAATGAATGGGCTCCGCCTGAAGGCGAAGATGAGATCGAACCAGTAAGCGAGCTGGCTGAAACCTCGATTAGCCTTGAGCGTGACATTGAGGATCATCTAATTCAGCATCTCAATACACTTGAAAAGGGCCTCAAATTCGTGGCGCGTCAGTTCAAAACAGATGTTGGCCGCATCGATATCCTTGCCGAAGATAAAGAGGGCTACCGCGTCATCATAGAAGTCAAGGTAGGTGAGGTCAAGGACTCCGCTGTTGGGCAAATCGCACGCTATCTCGGATGGTTTACGAAACTAGACCGTAAGTCGCCCCGCGGCATGCTGGTGGCCGCAGAGTTCCCCGAAGGCGTCCGCTACGCTGCAACCGCTGTATCCGGCCTGACGTTGCACGCTTACCGGGTTAGCTTTTCGTTTGAGACCGCAACCATTTGAGCCACCCAAAACTAAGTCCATTGTTCGAGCAGACCTCGCAGGAAAAGCCACCCGAGGCTGCCTACTTCGGGCGTTGGGTGGCTGAGGGCAACTGATGGACGTTGTTTGGGATGGCATCACGCGAGCAGAAACGCTGAATGTACAGGCGGTAACCGCCCGCTCCGCGCTTGCCGATGCCGCCAGAGCGTACAACTGGCAACGTGTGTTTGAGCTCATCTCTGCACACCGGGAGCTTGTCAACTCGTGTCGCCTGGGCGGAAAACTACTTTTTACTCCACTGCATCAAGCCGCCCACGCTGGTGCGCCGGTGGAGGTCGTGCGCCGCTTAATCGAAATGGGCGCATGGAGGACACTTCAAAATGCTCGCGGTGAGCGGCCCGTCGATATAGCCGAACGACAGGGGCAAGAGCACCTGCGTGAAGTGCTGGAGCCGGTGCTGAAGCACCGCATTCCCATCGGCGTGCTGCTGAAGATTCAATCCCACTTCCACGAGGTGATTCGGGGCCGAGCAGCGCGGTTGGTGGAAGAGCACGCTTTGCGATTGCCGGAACTGGAGCCACTCCTGGAATTGGACAGGCCGCAGATGTGGTTCGCGGTTCCCGGTATGTACGGCGGGTTCAGGTACCGCTTGGAGTCGGTTGGCGTCGAGGCTAAGCTGATCGCCGAGAGCTGGTGCCGTGTTGTCGATGGCTCAGGTCAAAGGCATGAGATTACCTTTGAGGGTGGCCATCTCGTTGATGAAGGCTTCGTTTAGCAGTTAGGGGGTTCCGGTGCCAGAACCCAAGGGCGAGCGGCTCATGCTGGCCTAATCAGGCAGTGGAGCCGATCGCCTGTACTGAAACCCATTGGCAGATGTCGCTCGAGCCCTCCGCCGCGGTGGTGGCTGGGATTGGAGGCCCCTGGTCTGCTACACTTAACCCATGCTCGCGTTCGCCCAACTGCGCGACATTGCCCGACAGCATCGAGTCAAACAGCTCGAGCTGTTCGGCTCGGCGGCGCGGGGTAGCAGGCCGAACGACTACGATTTCTTGGTGCAGTTCGAGCCGATGGGGCCGCTCGAGCACGGGCGGGCCTATTTTCGGCTTAAGGAAACCCTCGAGGCCACCTTGGGCAAGCCGGTGGACTTGATCGAGCTCGAGGCCGTGAACAACCCCTATTTCCTGAAATCCATTGCCCCAGACCGGACACTGGTTTATGCCGCTTGATTCACAGTCCTACCTATATGTTGGAATCGTGCGCGTCCCATTTGAGGGTCGGCAAGGTTTCTAAGGAGGTTGCTATGAGCCCCAAGAAGGACGTGCAGGACAGCGGTAAGAGATCCAAGGGATTCTCGGACGAAGAACGCGCCGCGATGAAGGAGCGCGCCCGTGAGCTGAAGGCTGAAGCGCGCGCCAATAAGAGCAAGGCCGAAGGGGAAAGTGACGTGCTCGCGGCGATCGCCGCGATGCCGGAGCCAGACCGCACCATCAGCCAGCGGCTCCATGGGGTCATCCGAGCCAGTGCGCCGGAGCTCGCGGCGAAGCTCTGGTACGGGCAACCCGCCTACGCTAAGGACGGCAAAGTAGTCTGCTTCTTCCGCGCGGCGGAGGTCGACAAGGAGCGGTACCTAACGCTCGGCTTCACCAGCTCGGCGAAGCTCGACGAGGGCCGCCTGTGGCCGACCGCCTACGCGCTGACCGCGCTGACCGCCGCGGACGAGGCCAGGATCGGCGCGCTTGTGAAGAAGGCGGTGGGCTAAGCATTGACCGCACCGATCCCGGCGTTGTCACATATGGATCTCGAGCACGGCGCCCAAGTCAAAATGCATGAGGGCGAGATCGACATAGATATCCCGCTAGTTAAGCGGTTGTTGGCTGAACAGTTTCCGCAGCTAGCTAAAAGGACGATAACGGTAGTCCGCTCAACAGGCACGGTAAACGCGATCTATCGCCTTGATGACGATCTCTATCTGCGATTGCCGCGAGTACCAGCTTGGGCCCAGAGCATTGAGCGAGAATGGACCTGGTTGCCAAAACTGGCTCCACATATTTCGCTCAGTATCCCACAGCCATTAGCGCAGGGAAAGCCGACCAACTGGTATCCATACCCTTGGGCCGTCTATCGGTGGCTTGAAGGGTTGCCATATCAAGACGATCTCATCAGCGATGAGCGCCAGGTGGCGCTTGATCTCGCTAATTTCATTTTGGAGTTGCGCAGTGTAGCTATGTTGGAGGCACCTCGCGGTGGGCGGCGTCCGCTAGTCGAACTGGACGCAGTAACACGCGCTGCAATCGCATCTTCTCGCACTGCGATAGACACCGCAGCGGTATCAGCGGCCTGGGCACGCTCACTTGCGGCGCCCCCATGGGATGGAAAGCCGGTATGGCTGCATGGTGACTTGCTAAAATCAAACCTGCTGGTTCAGGGTGGTCGCCTCTTCGCAGTCCTGGACTTTGGCGGAGTCGGTATCGGCGATCCCGCTGCTGATGTGGTCCCTGCCTGGAGCGTATTCAGCAGCGCAGGGCGAGAGGCATTCCGACAGGCATTGGGGGTGGATGACGATACTTGGGGTCGAGCGCGTGGTTATGCGCTGCACCAAGCAGTGATGGTTATTCCATACTATCCCACCACGAACCCGGACTTTGTCACTATGGCCAAGCGCACCGTCGAAGAAGTGCTAGCCGAACTCCAGTAAGTTCAAGCGCCCAACCACCTCATACGAGCACCTGCCCACCTGCTGCAAGGGCGTTTACATTCTTGAGGCGGTCTGGTAGCGTAGCGCCAGGATGACGCACGATGCCCTCCCCTCCCCTACGGCAGCCTCTGAGGGGAGCGCCCCCTGGCGCCTGCCGCTAAGCACTCAGGAGCTTTCCCAAGGGCTAGCCGCCGAGCGGGTGGTGGAGCTGGAGATCGCCCACGGCAACGGCGACCTGATCAAGGTGTTTAAGGCCTTGGAAATTGCCGGGCCGTTTACAGTGCTCAGCCCCTGGGAGCTGCAAGACGAGACCGGGCGCCACTTAATCCACGCCGGCGGCTACGCCGCCATGCCGTTTGGCGAGATGTACCCGCCACTAGTAAGCTTTATGCGGCAGTACCTTGACACTAACACCAGCATGGGCCTCCCGCAGCAGTCGGCGGCTACCTGGCGGGCGGCCTTGGAGACTAACCTGGTAGCGCTCTTAGCTCATCAGGCCCCCAGCCATGCCGATAGCCAGGTGTTCTTCTCCAACAGCGGCGCCGAGGCGGTCGAAGCGGCTATCAAGTTTGTCAAGGCTGCACGCTCGCGGGCTAGCTATCTCATTAACTTCAGCAAGGCGTACCACGGCAAAACTACCGGCGCGCTCTCGCTTACCCCCAACCCCGAGTTTCAGGAGCCGTTTAAGCCGTTATTGCCAAATATCATCACCCTCCCTTACGGGGACAGCCGGGCGCTACTAAGCAAGGTCCGCGAGCTTGGGCCTGACAAGGTGGCCGGGATCGTGCTCGAGCCCATCCAGGGCGAGGGCGGCGTGATCCATCCCCCTGCCGATTTTTTGCCTGCGGTGGAGCACTTGCGCCGGGAGTACGGCATTTTGGTGGTGGCTGACGAGATCCAGTCCGGCCTGGGGCGCACCGGGCACTGGTTTGCTAGCGTAGCCGGCGGGCTAGACCCCGACGTGATCACCTTAGCCAAGCCGCTCGGCGGCGGGATCGTGCCGATCGGCGCCACCATCGCCCGCAAGGCGATTGTTAAGCAGGCGTTAGGCGGGCTTAACAGCAAGCGCCACTCTAGCACCTTCGGCGGCGGCTCGCTGGCTATGGCGGTCGGGCTCAAGTCGCTCGAGCTGCTGGTCGAGAACAATCTGGCCGAGCGCGCCAGGCACTTGGGCGAACGCGGCTTGGCCCGCCTGCAAGCGCTACAAGCCAGGTATCCGGAGTTTCTCAAGACCGCCCGCAGCGCCGGGATGCTGTTCGCCTTGCAGCTCCAACCGGTGATCAATCCCAAGTTGATCCCCGGCCAGGCCGAGCTAGTCAGTCAGCTGGGCAGCACGCTGGCGATTCGCAGCCTGCATCTGGCCGGTATCCACGCCTGCTACACCCAGAACGCCTTCCGCATCGTCCGCCTAACGCCGGCTTTGACGATTCCCGACGCGCTCTTTGAGACCATGTTCGACCGGGTGGAGGAGGCCGCCAGGAGCTACCCCAAAGCCTGGCAGATGCTCCGCAAGACACCCTTAAAAACGCTGCTCGATCTCGCTAAACTGGCACTTCGCTAGCTAGCGCCGCGCCCGCCTCGAGCGCCCGCACATTGGCCTCTAGCAGATGATGGCGGTGCGCCGGGATCTTGTCACGCAGCACCTGAGCCACTACCTCCAACGACAGCAGCGGTAGCCGGGCAAGCAGCGCGCCGACCAACACCACATTGGCCAGGCGCTTGTCGCCTAACTGTTCGGCCATCGCATCGGCGGGAACTAGGGCGATATCAAGATCGTGGCGGGTCGGCTGCCGGTCAACCAGCGAGCTGTTCACCACCAACACCCCACCCGGCACTATCAGCGGCTCATAGCGCGTAAGCGAGGGGATGTTCATAGCGATGGCCGCCTGCGGGTGTTTAACTACCGGCGAGCCGATCGGTTCGTCGGCGATAATCACAATGCAGTGAGCGGTACCGCCGCGCATCTCGGGGCCGTAGGAGGGGTACCAAGTGGTGTGCAGGTCGCTAGCTAGCGCCGCATGAGCCAGTAGCTGCCCGGCGAACAGCGACCCTTGGCCACCGAAACCGGAGATGATGATTTCGCGCTGCATCAGGCCTCCATTGGCAGCTTGAAGTCGCCCAGGGGGTAGACCGGTAGCATCTCGTCTTTGATCCAGGCCAGCGCCGCCTCCGGCGTCATGCGCCAGTTGGTGGGGCAGCTTGAGAGCAGTTCGACTAGGCTCAGGCCCAGGCCCCGCTGCTGCACCTCGAAGGCGATGCGGATAGCCTTCTTGGCGCGCTTGATGTTGGCCACATCGTGCAGGCTCCGCCTGACCACGTAAGCCGCACCGTCGATCTGCGAGAGCAGCTCGCTGATCTTAAGCGGGTAACCCTGCGTTGTCAGGTCGCGCCCTGAGGGCGAGGAGGTGGTCCGCTGGCCCGCTAGGGTGGTCGGCGCCATCTGGCCGCCGGTCATGCCGTAGATGGCGTTGTTAACGAAGATCACGGTAAGGTTTTCGCCCCGCGCGGCGGCGTGGATAATCTCCGCCATACCGATCGAGGCCAGATCGCCGTCGCCCTGATAGGTGAAGACTAACTGATCGGGATTGACACGCTTTAAGCCGGTGGCCATCGCCGGAGCGCGCCCGTGCGCGGCTTGGGCGAAATCGCAGTTAAAGTAGCGGTAGGCAAAGACCGAGCAACCTACCGGGGCCACGCCGATGGTCTGTTCGCGCACCCCCAGCTCATCGATCACTTCGGCTACCAAGCGGTGTGCGATGCCGTGCGTGCAGCCAGGGCAGTAGTGCGTCGGCACCGGGGTCAAGGTGTCTGGGCGCTGATAGACCAGCGTCATGCCGGCTTCAATTGGCGCGATCATCATCTTGCCACCTCCTGGCATAGTTGTGGGCACCGGTGGATGGCGCTTAGGATCTCCTCGGGCAGCGGCATCACGCCGCCAGTGCGGCCAAAAAACGAGACCGGTGCCCGGCCCCCCACTATCCGCTCGACATCTTCAAGCATCTGCCCGGTGTTCATCTCTACCACCAGCACGGCCTCGACCCGTTCGGCTAAGCGCCTAAGCTGCGCTTCCGGGAAGGGATAAAGGGTAAGGGGGCGAAACAGCCCCACCGCCAGCCCCTCAGCCCGGGCGGCCTTGATAGCGGTCTGCGCTAAGCGCCCGGCGGTGCCAAAGGCCACCACCGCCAAGCGGGCATCGTCGAGCCTGTCTTCGACCAGGCGCACCTCGTGGGCCTTAATCTCGGCGTACTTGGCTTGCAGATGGTGATTGAAGCGCTCCTCCTCCTCGGGGTCGAGGTGGATCGAGGTAATGAGATTGGGAGGGCGGCCCTTGGCACCGGTCAGCGCCCAGCTTGGACGCGGGCGCAGCGGCTGCATGGGCGGAAGCTCGGCGGGCTCCATCATCTGCCCCAGACTGCCATCAGCCAGCACCACCGCTACGCAGCGGTAACGCTCGGCCAAGTCAAAAGCCAGCACCGTTAAGTCGATCAGCTCTTGCACGGTAGCTGGGGCCAGCACAAGCAGCTTATAGTCGCCGTGGCCGCCCCCCTTGACCACCTGCTGGTAGTCGCTCTGGGCTGGAGCGATGTTGCCCAGGCCCGGCCCGCCGCGCATGATATCGACTACCACCGCCGGCACGTCCGAGCCGGCCAGGTAGGAGAGCCCTTCCATCATTAAGCTCATGCCGGGGCTCGAGCTCGAAGTCATCACCCTTACTCCGGCGCAGGCCGCGCCGTAGACCATGTTGATGGCCGCTACCTCGCTCTCAGCCTGCACAAAGACCCGGCCCAATTCGGGCATACGCTGAGCCAGGTGCTCGAGCGCTTCGTTTTGGGGGGTGATGGGGTAGCCGAAGTACGCCTCGCAGCCGGCCCGCACCGCCGCTTCGGCAAAGGCCACATTCCCCCTGAGTAGCTCTTTCATCTCAGGTCACCTTGACCCGAGCGAAGCGAGAGTGATTCTTGACCCGAGCGAAGCGAGAGTGATTTTTTGACCGTGCGGTAGACCCTCAGGGCCGCCTCGGGACAGAGGGTGGCACAGATGGCGCAGCCGGTACAAGCGCTAGCTGGATCGATCAGCTCTACCAGCTGGTAGCCCTTGCTGGTAAAGCGCCGCGCCAGCTGCAAAAGCCCTTTAGGGCACACTGTCACGCACAAGGCACAGCCCTTGCAGAGCGACTCGTCGATGGTTACGTAACCCGTCATGGGTGCCTCCTTGATCTGTAGCTTGATGATACTGCTAGCTCGCATAGCTCGCAAGGAGAAATGTCCCGCAGTCGACCGGGCACTGGGTGCGTCTCAATTTTGGCGGAACGCCTCTAGCCGCGTTTCATGGAAGTCTGCCAGAGGATGCTTAGAGAGTTGCGCACTGCGCAGGGCGGCCATCCGCGGGATGCCCCTTCGACGGGCTCAGGGCAGGCTTTCGCGCGACCAGCGCATCCCACCACGTTTCATGCGTGCCCCGATGACCGACTTGTTAGCCCTCTCGATCTGCCCGCTGCCCATCGGCCAGCCCCTTCGGGCAGCGCCCCTTCACTTCGTTCAGGGCAAGCCTCAGGGCAGAGCCTTGGCCTGGTAGTTGCGGTAGTCCAGCTGGTCTAAGCGCTGCTCTAGATAGCGTAAGGCGGTCTGATCCTGCGGCGGCAAGCTCGCAGGATGCAACGGCCACTGTAACCAGACCTGGGGTGGGGGCAGAAAGTCTCTGAGCCAGTCGCGCCCGTTCACCTCGCCGCGCAGCCAGGCCCGTCGCTCCATCTCGCGCTCCGCCTCATCCCAGCCCAGTCCTGCGGCTAGGATCGCAGGATGCCAGCACCTGCTCCAGATAGAGGCTGGCGTGATAGACGTCGAGGATGCGCTGCTCGACTCCCAGGCAGTCGAAGAGCTGATCAATCCAGGTGGCCCCATCACCCACGCCGATAAGAACATCATCTTGTCTCACTCCAGCCTGACGCATCAGCCCGTGAGCCAGTGGGATGAACCTGCAAGTATCTGCAGGTCATCGATCGTTGCAGTGCTGGCATAGCTGTCGAACATCACTCTCGCTTCGCTCGGGTCTCGTTCGCTGGGGCTGCTGTTGGGATAGAACAGCACCTGCTTGACCTCCCGCCCCTCACACTGCCCCGGCACAGGCTTATCCCGCTCCATCACATAGACCCCGTCGGCCTGGACCACCATGGTGCATCCTGCCCCTGCTCCTGCGATCCTGCGGCGAGCTCGCAGGATGCGCCGCAGGACTGCGGCGCCGAGGCCAAGGCTTCAAGGGTCGATACGGACTTCGCCTCGAACACCTCGCCATAGCTTTGCGTCAGCCTTTCGCAGTGACTCAGGCTCAAGGGCAGGCCCTGAATCTCTAGGGCCTCACGCGCTTCTCGAAACGGCAACCTGGTGCATTGGTCGAGCACCCGCATAAGCGCCTTGGGGCTAAGGCCACTATGGTCGAGCCCCACCGGCAAAGGCTGAACATGCTTGCCGCAATGGTTGGGCGAAGCCTTATTGACGCACAAGCCGCGTCTTAAGGTGAGCTGACAGCTTCCCCAAGGTGTAAGGATGCTGATGTCGCGCTTACCGTTTCAAGGCTTCGCCCAACCATTCTGAAGAGGTTTTTGGCAATGACGACAAGTCAGGGGGGAAAATCCCTCGCTCTTGGGCCAGCTTACTCAGCGTCTCAGGCAGTGTCTGCCTCGCCAGCTGCTCGACCCTCTCCTCGAGTACCGCGAAATCCTCCTGCAAGGCTTCGCCCAACCATTCCGGGCACGCTTCTAACATCTCATCGAGCGCCTGGCTATACAGTTCCAACAGCAAGGCTTCGCCCAACCATTCCGCTTTCAAGGCTTTCTTGGCTTTGTTCATCCCCTACTTTAGCACCCACCAGTTTTGAGACGCACCCCCGGGCACTAGGCCCTAGCCGCAGCGCAGCCCACAGCGTAGACTATGGTTATGACGGTAGACGACTGGGTGCTGGAAGCGGTCGAGGCGCTCGGACGAGGCAACGGGGCCACCTTACGCCAGATCCAGCGCCATATCGACGAATTTCACTACGAGGAGCTAGCCGTAGACACGATCGAGGTGTCGCTGGAGCGCTTAGTCAAGCTGGGCAAGGTGGTAGGGCAGGCTAACCGCTGGCTGCCGGTCAAGAAGACTAGCAAAGAAGAGGTGCTGAAAAAGCTCTTTGGGGAGTAGGGGTTAGCTCAGCGGAAGGCTGCGCCAGACTGTTCTCCACCAAGGGAGCAGTATGCCCGGCGCAGCGGTAGACAGCAACAGCTCCATCACTGGAAACTCCAGGCCAGAAGCCTGCCGGTGAGTCAGCAGTCCGGCGTCAACTGCGCACAACTCAAAGAGATCGAACGCGCCCTGCGCAAAGGCTCTCATTACGCCATCATCCAGTAGAGCCAGCCTGATAGCTCGCCCGCAGGTGTGGAGCCAGCTTCCGCTACAGTTCAGCCATTACGCTCAACCTCCACGCCGTCGGTTGTCACTATTAAGCTAGGCTTACCTCTGATTCGCACACCTGATAGCCTACTCGGTCCCCAGGGCGGCTGTTTGAGCCTACCCTCCGGCGTCAACCCGAACCCACCCAACAGCATAGCCGCCGCTGGCATACTGCTCCAGGCGTTCAGGCGCGAGCCTACCCCCCACGGCGGCGCATAGTACTCGACCGGCGCAGGCCAGCCCTGCGCTAAGCCATAAGTCCACCAGCGGGTGAGCGGATAGCGCCAGCCACGGGCCTGACGGAGCAGCAGCGCCTCGGCATAGACGCCGTCCCAGTACGGCCAGTCGCTGCCGTTATGGTAGCGGTAAGGGAAGCGGCTCTTGCCGCGCCGTCGCAGTTGCTGGCTATACGGCGGAAAGACGCTCATCACCCCCCAGTCGCCGTAGGGCTGCTGGGGGTTATGGCGCGTCTCGAGCCGCTGGCGCATAGCGCTCAGCATCACCCGCGCCTGTCGTTCGCTGGCCAGGCCGTAGCGCACAGCCGTAAGGGTGTCGATCGCCAGATGGTCCTCCAGGTGGCCGCTCAGGGTACGGCATTCGGCGAAGTGGCCGCGCTCGGCGAGCCAGAGCTGCCGGGTAGCGGCTCGAGCCACCACCGCTGCACAGCGTCGATACGCTGCTGCACGTGCGGCCTCGGAGCGCTCAAGTAACTCCGCCACTTGCACCAGCGCCCCGTAGTAGAGCCCTAAGTTATAGGTCACGTAACCGCCGCGGAATACGTTATCGGCCCAATCCCGGTCGTGCTCGGGCTTAACCGGCAGTCCGTGGGGGTCAGACAGTCGGGCGTAGCGATCCAGGATAGCGATCAGCCGCTCGCGCACTTCGCCCATCTCCAATAGACCGGGGTCTCGCAGCCAGGCCGCCACCTCGCAGGCCAGCAAGCAGTAGTACAGCGGCGAATCGAAGTGATCGGCCCACCACTCACTCGGCTGGGGATGGTCCTGGGCCAGTTGTGGATCAGCCTCACGCCGAGCCTGCCAGGTACGCTGCCCGGCGGTCGAGGCAACGATCAGCCCGCTCGGTGCCGCGCCGTCAGGATGGATGGCCGTACCTAACATGCGCAGTTGCTCAAGCGCCAGCTCCGGCCACAGCGGCAGCAGCACCTGTAGCGTCCAGTAGCTATCGCGGAAGTAGGTGCGGGCCGGTACAGCATAGTTGTAACCTGCCGCGAAACCAGCAAAACGCCCATCTGCCTGCTCCTTGCGGCTAGCTAACGCTGCGTGTAGGCCATGGACAAACAGGCTCTTAAGTGCGGGGTCGGCGACCTCCAGCACTCCGGCAATCCGCTGCAGGTACCCCTCGCACAGGCGCCAGGCCCGCTCGGGATCACTCAGTACCCCCCGACAGGCCGCCACAGCCTCCACCAGATGCTCGCCAGCCCCGACCACTAGCAGCGCCTCTCCTGCCGGCAGCACCCAGCGGCGCCCACGCCGCAGCCCAGCGCTGGCTCGGACCTCCAGCGCCGCCCACTCACTCTCTAGCCGCCAGCCGTCAACCGTCTTCGACACCGCAGGCAACGCCGCAAACCCGGTCGGCGGCTGGCTCACCGGCACCACGCCGACCGCCCAACCCGGCCCGCGATAGCGCAGCAGGATGGCTGGCATGGTGGGGACGGCGGCCACCGTTAGGGTGTGCTCGAGCCAGCTGAAGGTTAGCTGATTGGGGAAAACCAACACGCGAGCACTGCTCGGCACAGCGGGGTAAAAGCGCAGACTGCCGATAACTGCACCACCCCATACGAATAGGTCGTGAACCCCGCGGGTATCTACCTGCGCCTGGAGCCGTGCGTTTGAGAGCGGCAAGGTGATCTCCCCTGTCCCCTCGAGCGCTCCATCTGGCCGGGGCTTTAGCCCCCCGCCACGGCTCCCTGAAGCGGCTCGCCAGGTTGATGACGTTCTCATTAAGATATCATCATAAGCTGGTTGACAGGCTTAGGGCGAGTAGCGGATACTTGGCGCTGTATCAACTTCGCCGTGCCGCTTTTGGCGCACTAAGGGAGGTCAACGCTTAGGCTACCTAGAGGTTATAGTGCCCAGCGCTAGTACTACCTTGCGCCGAATGCAAGCTACTTGTGAAGGAGATCGTATGAAACCGAAGTTCCTCACCGCCTTGTTGACCCTGGTACTGCTGGCCAATACCGCACTGGCCCAGGTCGTGCTGCGCATGACCTGGTACGACGACGGTCAAGAGGGTGTGGTAATGCGTGAGCTGCTCGACCGTTTTGAGGCCGCGAACCCCGATATTCGCGTAGTCATGGACACGGTGCCTTTCGCTGCCGGGATCTTGCAGTCGCTACCGTTGCAGCTCGCCGCCGGTCAGGGTCCTGACCTGGCCCGCATCGTTGATCTAGGTGGTCTGTCGCAGTACTTACTCGATCTTAGACCGCACCTGAGCGATCCTGACTACTGGGAAGCCAACTTCGGGCCGTTTTTGGACTGGATGCGCCCGGAGGGGAGCGATGCTATTCCCGGCTTTATGACCCAACTGACGGTATCGGCGCCGTTTATTAATCGCACGCTGTTTGATCAGGCTGGCATCGCGGTGCCTGAGGGCCCCACCACCTGGGAGCAGTGGGCCGAGGTGGCACAGCAGGTAGCCGAGGCTACCGGCACGCCTCACGCCATGGTCATGGACCGCAGCGGCCACCGCTTGGCCGGCCCGGCCATCAGCCAAGGTGCGGCCTTCTTCGATGCCGAAGGCCATCCCAAGATCGACGACGCGGGCCTGCGCGCCATGCTGCAGTTAATGATCGACTGGCACGCTGATGGCCTGATGAACCCAGATGTCTGGATCGGTGCGGCAGGGCAGTACGTGGCCGGCAACCTGCCGTTTATTAACGCCCAGGTAGTCTTGTACATGTCGGGCAGTTGGCAGGTAGGGCAGTTTACCAACCTCATCGGCGACGCTTTTGATTGGGAAGTAGTCCCCAACCCGTGCGGTCCAGCTGCTTGCACCGGCATGCCGGGGGGCGCGGCGCTGGTCGGCATCGCCGCCACCAGGCACCCCGCCGAGGTAGCCCGCGTAATGGAGTTTTTAGCCCAAGAAGAAGTTTTGGCCGAGTTTTACGGGCGGACGCTGTTCATCCCTGGCCATCTCGGACTGGCCGAAGCCGGGATCGACTTCCAGACCGATCTTGAGTCGGCCAAGCAGGCGCTTAATGTCTTTGCCAGCCAGGTGCCGCTAATCCACCCTACGGCCTATGCCTTGCAAGGCTACCGCTTTAACCGCGTGATCTTCGACAACCTGCGTGACCGCTTAACCCAGGTGTTCGTGGGCGAACTGACCTTAGATCAGGCGCTCGAGCGCATGCAGGCCGATATCGACGAGCAGATCCGCCAAGCTGGGCAGTAAATAGTGATCCTGCCGGGGCTACGCCCCGGCAGAACTACCAAGGCGGTAATGGAGATCCTATGAGCATCCTGGCAACGCTGTCCAGCAAGTTAGCCCAGGGGGTTTATGTCCTCCTGATGAATATTTTCGGCTTGGTGATGGAGCCGCTACAGCGGCTCATCGGCGTGCGCCGGATGCCTTATCTATTCCTGTTGCCGAACCTGCTAATTTTTGGCATTTTTATCCTCTTTCCGATGGTGCTCAACCTTTACTTCGCCACCACCAGCGGCACCGCGCTCTTCCCTCAAGAGCGGCCCTTTGTCGGCACGGCCAACTTCGAGCGGCTTTATGCCTGCCAGGATTACTTCAACCCGGTTACCTGTCAAGAAGACCGCTTCTGGCGCGCTGTGCATAACACCACTGTGTTCGTCGCCTTGCAGGTGGGCGGCATGATCCTAATCTCGCTCACAACCGCCCTAGTGCTTAACCGCAAGATTGTGGCGCGCGGCTTTTTCAGAAGCGTCTACTTCTACCCGGTGCTGCTGTCACCGGTGGTAGTGGCGCTGATCTGGAAATGGATCTTGCAGCGCGACGGTCTACTCAACGCGCTACTCGTGGGGCTAGGGCAGGAGCCGGTACAGTTTCTGCTGAGCGGCACCTGGGCTATGGCCTGGATAATCATCATCAGCATCTGGGCCGAGATGGGCTTTTACACTCTGATCCTGTTAGCCGGGTTGCAGAGCATTCCGAGCGAACTCTATGACGCCGGTGCCGTCGATGGTACCAGCAGCACACAGCGCTTTAGGCACATCACCTTGCCACTGCTGATGCCCACCATGATGGTGGTGCTGATTCTGGCCCTGATCCGCTCTGTGCAGCAGTTTGACAAGGTCTTCGTGCTCACCGGCGGCGGCCCCGGCACCGCCACCTTCTTGTTAGTGCAGTACATCTACAGCACCGGCTTCGCCACTCAGATTCCTCGCTTCGGCATGGCGGCGGCGGCCAGCGTAACGCTCGGCGCCGTATTGCTGATAGCGACTATAATTCAACTCCGGCTCGGCCGCAGCAGCGAAAGGCACTTAGCATGAGCACCTTGGTCACCTTCTTCACCCGCCGCCGGGGCCGGCGGCGCTGGCACGCTACCGACATTCTGGCCTATCTCTACCTGCTGATCGGGGTAGTAGTGATGTTTGGTCCAGTGCTGTGGTTGGTACTGTCGTCCTTTAAGACCCCGGCAGCCTTGCTCGAGTTTCCCCCCACGCTCCTCCCCCTGGCTCAGAAGACCGTCGTGGTGCCCGGCTACGCCGAACCGCTACGGCTTTTTGATGTCACCATGGCAGACGGCAGCATCCGCCGCCTGGCACAGGTGCGCCGGGTCGGGCTGCAAGCACAAATGGTTGACCCGGCTGGCCCTGATGAGATAATCCGCGTCCATATCGATCAGCGCAGCGAAGTGCGGCATTTCCGGCTGGCTACTGAAAACTATACCGAGGCCTTCTTGCGCTTTAACTTCGCCATCTATCTGCGCAACAGCGTGGTGGTTACCGTCACTGCCACCCTGATTACGCTGCTAATCAACAGTATGGCAGCTTTCGCGCTCAGCAAGTACCGGTTCCGTGGCCGCAACGCTATCTTCCTAATCATCATCAGCACGCTAATGATCCCCATCAGCGTGATCCTGGTGCCGGTCTATCTGGTAATCACTCAGGTCGGCTGGGTCAATAACCTGTGGGGGGTGATTATCCCCGCCGCTGCCACCCCTACCGGAGTATTCCTGTTGCGCCAGTACATGCTCACCATCCCAGATGAGCTGCTCGATTCGGGGCGCATCGACGGCGCCTCGGAGTGGCGCCTCTACTGGCAGATCGTGCTGCCGCTGGCCGCGCCGGCGCTAGCGGTGCTAGCCATCTTCTCGGTGATGTGGCGCTGGAACGACTTCTTGTGGCCGCTGATTGTGCTCACCCGCAGCGAGCTGTTCACCCTCCAGGTCGGCCTTGCCGCTTTCCAGGGCGAGCTGCAGATTCAGTGGCACTACGTCTTGGCCATGACCGTGCTCACGCTGTTGCCGATTACACTAGTCTTCGCTCTCTTGCAGCGCTTCATCACTACCGGCATCGCCAGCACCGGCGTCAAAGGCTAATGACTAGACTTCACAGGTGCTTTGGCGCTATCTTGTGGGTGTGATCTGCACCATCTTCCGCTTAGGTGCCGGAGGTGACTATGAAGCACTTTGGCTCAATTACGCCCTACCTGGTCATGGCACTGGTGTTGGGCATTATTACCTTGCTCGAGTTCGCCCTTGTCGAGTATGACTTTGCTTTCCTAACTAGTGGCGCGGTGCTGTTCTGGCTAATCGTCTTAGGGGTAGCCAAGTTGGCTGCGGCGGTGGCCTTGGCCGTGCGCCTGTTCCGTACCGGTTTTACCGGCCTCTGGGGTGGGGTGGCAGTTGCCGTCGGCGCTCTAGCCATCCTGAGCCTGTTGTTTACCGCGCAGAACTTCGCCCAGGTGGGCCAGGAGACCGAGCCCGTGCTGGTAGCGGAGCTTTTCCATGGCGAGCGCCTCTATGCCGAAAACTGCCTAGCCTGCCATCAAGTTGATGGGCAAGGGATCCCCGGCGCCTTTCCGCCCTTGGCCGGCCATCTCCCCCTGGTAGCGCAAAACGAGAGCGGGCGCGAGTACGTTATCGGCGTGCTGCTCAGCGGCTTGCGCGGCGAGATTACCGTGTTTGGGACAACCTATCGCGGCATCATGCCCAGTTACGCCCAGTTCAAGGATCAAGAGATCGCCGACGTGCTCAACTACGCCTTGAACGCCTGGGGGAACAACGAGCTGCTGGCTGGCGGGTTTACCGCCATCAGCGCTGGCGAAGTCGCTGCAGCGCGTCAGCGCAACCTGAGCCACGACGCTCTGCTGGCGCTGCGCGCCGGCTTTGTGCTACCTGACGCTCCTCCGTCGGCACGCGAGCAGCTGCGGGTGCTGGCCGCAGAGCTCGCTCCTCCGGTGGCGACGGCAGCACCGCAACCTGTTGTGGAGGCTCCGCAACCTGTTGTAGAGGCTCCACCTCCCGCCGAGGAGTTTGACTGGCAAGCCCTAGGAGGGCGAGTCTACGCGGCCAACTGCTTAGCTTGCCACCAGGCGAACGGGCAAGGCATCCCCGGCGCCTTTCCACCTCTGGCCGGGCACACGCCGGAGCTGTACCATGCGGGAGGCCGCGAATTCCTGATTAAATCGGTCCTATACGGCCTGATGGGGCCGATTATCGTCGCTGGTATAAGTTATAACGGCGTGATGCCGGCCTTTCCGCAGCTATCCGACGCCGACATCGCTGCCGTGCTCAATTACACTCTCACCGAGTGGGGCAACGATGCGTTGCTAGTAGACTTTAGCCCGCTTATGCCGGAGGAAGTAGCTGCCGAGCGCGGCCAGAACCTGACCATGCAACAGGTTCATGAACTGCGTCAGGCCTTAGGTCTCGACTGACAGGTCAAAGTGGTCCTTGCTATAGCCGGTATCATCTGGTTTGATCCTGCGGGTGCTCGCAGGACTACGAATCGTTGCCTAGGACGTCTTTGCTGAGATGATACCTGCACCTAGCCGACTCAGCCTTGGTGAAAACCGCTGTATGGTGAGCTGAAGCTGCCCTTTTAGTCCATGGAATTGCCCGTGAAGCAGGCTTCACCAAGAGGGGTGAAAATAGGGCGACCACGTGGGGTCGCCCGTACTCGAATACTTGAATACTGTTTTTCGGAGGAGTCGTTACCGCAAAAACGCCTCTACCAGCCCGCCGTCGATACTGACGATCTGCCCGGTGGTCTTGCTGAGCGCGCGGCTGGCCAGCAGGTAGGCCGCCTCCGCCTGGTCCTCGGGGGTGATCGGGATTTTCAGCAGGGTACGTTGGGCATAAAACTGCGCCAGCCGCTCCCGCAGGGCTTCGGTGGACTCGGTTTCGGCAAAAGCGATCCCGTACTTAGCCAGCGAGCTAATCACCCGCTCGCGCGGGAACATGCTGCTGCCCGCTACCACCGTGGCTGGGGCCAGGCCGTTTACCCTTACTAAGGGTGCCAGCTCGATAGCCAGCTCGCGCACCAGGTGGTTAGCTGCCGCTTTGGAGGTGTCATAAGCCAGGGAGCCTTTCTTAGCGACAACAGCATTGACGCTGGTGGTTAGAATCAGGCTGCCTGTGAGCCCCTGAGCTTGCCAGATGCGCCGCGCCTCGTCCGCCACCAGGTAGGCCCCGGTGACGTTGATGGCGTAGGTCAGCGACCACTTATCATCGGGGATGCGCCCCTCCTGGTCAGGGGCCACGAAGATGCCTGCCGTGACGATGAGGTGATCGATGCCGCCGTAAGCCAGTACTACCTGCTTAAGCATCTCCCTGACGCTGTCGCGGCGGGTGATATCCACCCTTAGGCCGATGGCGGGGCCGCAGCCGGCAATGCCGGTGCCGGCCACCCCGATCCCCAGGCCGTAGCGGTCGGTAAGCTCCTTAGCCGCTGCCTCTGCTACTGGCTGGTCGAGATCGGCACACACTACCTGCGCCCCTGCTTTGGCGACGCGGCCAGTCACGGCTTTGCCGATCCCGCTGCCGGCACCAATAACCACCACTACCTCACGCGCGAACTCCGGCTCGAGCGGCATCCGCCTCAGTTTGGCCTCCTCCAGGGCCCAGTACTCGATGTCGAAGGCTTCCTGCTGCGGCAGGGCGATGTAGCGGCTGACCGCCTCCGCACCGCGCATGACCTCTACCGCTGCGGTATAGAACTCGGCGGTAACGCGCGACTCGCTCTTATTCTTGCCCCAGGCGATCAGCCCGAGGCCGGGAATGAGGACCACGGTCGGGTTTGGGTCGCGCAGGGCCGGTGAGTCGGCATGCTTATGCTCCTGGTAATAGCGGGCATAATCCTGTCGGTAACGCTCCAGGCCCTGCTTAAGCTTGGCCAGCAGGGTCGTGCTGCTCTCGCGGTGCGGGTCCCAGTCCAGATAGAGCGGCTTGATCTTAGTGCGCAGGAAGTGATCCGGGCAGGAGGTGCCCAGCTCGGCTAGGCGCGGCGCATCGTGGCTGTTGACGAACTGCAGGGTAGCCGGGGTAGCCTGCACGGTGGCGATGAACTTGCGCTCCTTGGAAACCAGGCCGCGGAGACTGGGCAGCACCTCCGCGAGCAGCTCTTGCCGCTCAGCTTCGCTAAGACTCTTAAACCTGGCGCCACCAAACACCCGCTCGCCCCGGTCGTGCTGCGCTAGATAGCTAGCGGCCCGTTCGATCAGGGTTAGCGACCGCTGATAGCACTCTTTGTCGTCATCGGCCCAGTTGATCAGCCCGTGCTGCCCCAGGATGGCCCCTGTGAGATTGGGGTTGTGCCGGATCAGTTCCCGCAAGCGCAGGCCAAGGTCAAACCCGGGGCGTTGCCACGGCAGCCACGCCACCTCGCCGCCGTAGAGCTCCTTAGTTAGCCGCTCGCCGTCCTGGGCGGCAGCGATGGCGATAACGGCGTTAGGATGAGTGTGATCGACATGCTTAAACGGCACGAAGGCGTGTAGCGGGGTGTCGATGGAGGGGGCGCAGGGGTTAAGGCCGTAGACGGTGTGCGGGTAAAGGCCGACCATCTCGTCTTCAATTGCAGTCTTGGGCCCTCGCTCGGCAGCCGCCTGGTAGCGACCTTGCAGGCTCAGCAGCTTGTCTAGGTAGAGCGAAGCGAAGTTCTCGCGCTTAGCGGTCCGGAGGTCGCCGCCGGAGCCTTTCACCCAGAGCACCTCGACCGGCTGGCCGGTCAGCGGGTCGGACATGGCGATCTTGCTGCTGGTATTGCCGCCGCCGGTGTTGGTGATGCGCTGGTCGCTGCCGAGCCGGTTGCTACGGTAGATCAGCCGCTGCAGCGGCTCGAGCTTACCGGCCTCGTCGTCGTTCCAGGCGTAAGTGACGTAGCGATAAGTTTCACGAGACATAAGGGGTCCCTTCGTTGAGTGGAGTCGATACCCGTTACCTGCTATCCATGGCTCAAAAGGCTGTCAGGCTAACTGCTGGGGTAGCCGCCGCCCGCCTCCTGAGTGCCGCGCTGCGCGGCCCGCTGCTCCTGATAGCCACCTTCCCTAAGCGCTTTAATAGGGTCTGCCGGCACTCCCATCGCTCGCCTCAGCTCGCGCAGGAGTGGCCGGACATCCGTTGCAAAAGCGTCCTGATAGATGCGGTGCGCTGCCAGCGCATCGCCCGCCCCTTGCGCCGCTGTTAGTGCTGCCAAGTCGATGTGCAGCGCCTTGGCATACGCCTCCTGGCAGTTGAGGACTGACTGCAGCATGGCCTCTAGTTTGGGCTCGAGGTTGTGCGACTGGTCGATCATGAAGGCGATCTCAGGGGCTCCGGGCTGATCGGCCTTGTCCCGAGCGAAGCGAGAGTGATTCTTAACGATTTCGGCGTAGATGCAGAAGAGCTCGAGCGGGTTGGAGCTGCCGACGATCAGGTCGTCGTCGGCGTAGCGGCGGTTGTTGAAGTGAAAGCCGCCCAGGCGCCCTTCGGCGAGCAAGAAGGCCACGATCTGCTCGATGTTAGTCCCCGGCAGGTGATGGCCCAGGTCCACCAAGACCTGCGCCCGCTCGCCGAGCTTGAGGCAGTGGGCGTAGGCCATCCCCCAGTCGGCTAAGTCAGTGTGATAGAAGGCGGGCTCGAACGGCTTGTACTCCAACAGCAGCCGGCTGTCTGCGGGCAAGGCTGCATAGACCTGCTGCAAACCTTGCTCAAAGCGCGCCTTGCGCGCCGTAAAGTCGTCCTGTCCGGCATAGTTGGTGCCGTCAGCAAACCACAGCGAGAGGAGGCTCGAGCCGGTCTGGTGCATAATGTCGATGCACTCCAGCAGGTGTTTTAGCGCCTTGTCCCTGACGGCCTGGTCGGGATGGCCCAGCGAGCCGAGCCGGTAGGCGTCATCCTGGAAGAGGTTGGGGTTGATGGCGCCAAGTCTGATCCCCTTCGCTTCAGCATACTGGCGCAGCTGCGCGTAGTCGTCCACCTTGTCCCAGGGGATGTGCAGCGCCACCGAGGGGGCGATGCCGGAGAGCTGGTGAATGAGCGCGGCGTCTTCGATCTTCTCCCACACGTCCCGGGCGGCACCGGGCCAGGCGAAGGTCTTAAAGCGCGTGCCCGAGTTGCCGTAGCCCCAGGAAGGGGTTTCGATCTTTTGGGCGGCGAGTTTAGCCAACAGCTCGTCCTTCACAGCGGATCCCTCCGTTAGTCCTTAGCCACGATCAGTTCGATGTTGTGCCGAGCCAAAACGTCGCGGATGGTAGCCGGAGGGCTGGCCTCGGTGATCAGTACATCGACGGCCTCTGGCAGCGCGAAGCGGTAGAGCGCCTCGTGGCCAAACTTGCTGCTGTCGATCAGCGCTACCACGTGCCGGGCCGAGGCGATAAGCTGCTCTTTCACCCCCGCCTCGGGCAAGAAGTTGTCGGTAAAACCGGCCTCCGCCGCAAAGCCCTTGGCGGAGAAGAACAGCAGGTCGGGCCGGAAGCGCTGCACGAGCTCCTGCGCCAGGGGGCCCACAAAGGAGCGTGACCGGTCGTGAAACTGGCCGCCGATCAGCGTAAAGGGGATACGTACTTCGGCCAATGCGTTAGCTGTCTCCAGGTTGGTAGCAATCGCGCTGAGCTCCAGGCCGGCCAGGCGGCGGGCCAAGGCTAGCGCAGTGGTGCTGGCATCGAAGGCCACCGTGGTGCCAGCGCTAATAAACCGTAAGGCTGCCTTGGCGATGCGCTCCTTGGCCGCCGGGTGCTGTTGCAGCCGGGTTAAAAAGGGCACCTCCAGGCCGGCCAGTTGCGCGCCCCCATGAGTGCGCGTAAGCAGCCCTTGCTTGGCTAGCTCGTTGAGGTCGCGCCGGATGGTCATCTCGTGCACGCCTAGCGCATCGGCTGCGTCGCTAACCCGGATCGTTTGCTGGAGGCGGACGAGCTGAATGAGCTGGCGGTGCCGTTCGCTGGCGGTGGGTGGCTTGGCCATAAGTCTTCTCTAGCAACTCTTGTATACCGCAGCTATCAAACAAAGTCAAACTTCTTATTAGAGTATGTACTTGACAGGCGCTCATGCCTATGCTAACCTCCATCTTAACTTTTTCTTGCCGGTGTGCATCAGTCTGCTAGGCCTCGCTTGATCGGATGCTGATATTTTGTTAGAACATGTTTGTTTACAGAAAGGACCGGACCTCCATGACACCCTCAAACATAACGAGACCCTGCCATTTTGCGAGAGGTAAGCTAAGTTCGGTAGTGGGGCCATCGGGGAACGAGTTCATGACATACTCGGAATGGCCGCGAGAGGGTATTTTGAACCTGATGAGCAATGATTATACTGTGCCAACACAGCTTCGCCTGGATTAGAACCTCCGCATGAGTCTGCATAATCGCACCGAAGCGAAAGAAATCGGGGTGGCAGGCAAGGCTGACAGCTTTGGCTTGTGTCCACCGCAAGGAATCCAGGAAGTCCCTTGGTGACGGGGCTTTCCTCGTTTCTTCAACGTGCAATGTTGTCATGGACGCACTCCCGAAACAGGTGGAAACTTCTGATCGGTTTTTTACCGCCACCCAGAAAGGAGAAATGAACCAAGTGAAACGGGTGGGCTTCACGCTCAAGGCCAAAGGGGACCTGATTGCCGAATACAAGCAGCATCACCAAAACGTCTGGCCGGAGATGTTGGAGGCGCTTAGGCAGGCTGGTTGGCATAACTACTCGCTTTTCATGCGTGAGGATGGTTCACTCTTCGGCTATTTCGAGACGCCCTACTCCTTTGAAGAGTGTCGCGCACGAATGGAAGAGACTGAAGTGAATGCTAGATGGCAGGCGATGATGGCACCTTACTTTGAACTGCCACCCGGTGTAAGAGCAGACCAGAAACTAGTGCCGTTGGAGCAGGTGTTCCATCTAGATTAGTTGCTTACACCCAGCACGGCCCTGAGCAGGTACTGAAGAGCAACGTAAAGGAACCTTGACCATGATCCCTCAACCGAAACCGACCCCCGGCAATACCAGTTGGTTTACCAAGGCCCGCTTTGGCCTGTTTATCCACTGGGGCATCTACGCCCTGCCCGCCCGGCACGAATGGGTCAAACAGCGCGAAGAGCTTTCGGATGAAGTCTACGACGTCTACTTCCGGCACTTCGAGCCCGACCTCTACGACCCGAAGTTGTGGGCCAAGGCGGCCGCTGAAGCCGGGATGAAGTACTTCGTGGTCACCACCAAACATCACGACGGCTTTTGCCTTTGGGACTCGCAGTTCACCGACTATAAGGCGACCAACACGCCTTACGGCCAAGACTTGCTGCAACCGATGGTAGCGGCCTTTCGGAGCGAGGGGCTACGGGTCGGCTTTTATCACTCGCTGCTCGACTGGCATCATCCGGAGTTCTCCATCGACGGCTTTCACCCCTTGCGCAATCATCCTGAGCGAGAAAAGCTCAACGCTGAGCGCGACATCCGCAAATACGCCGACTACCTGCACAACCAGACGCGTGAACTGTTGACCGAGTTCGCACCGGTCGACATCATGTGGTTCGACTTCAGCTACCCAGCCGGACAGCCGGGATGGCCGAAGGGCTGGGTCGGCAAAGGCCGCGACGACTGGCAGAGTGAGAAGCTCCTTAAGTTAGTCCGCGAGCTGGCCCCCGAGATCATCATGAACGACCGCCTTGATCTGGACGAAGGCTGGGATATCAAGACACCCGAGCAGTATCAGCCCAGCGAATGGCTGCGCGTGAACGGCGAGCCGGTCATCTGGGAAGCGTGTCAGACCTTCAGCGGCTCGTGGGGCTATCACCGTGACGAAGCGAGCTGGAAGAGCCTTGAGCAGCTCATCGGCATGCTGGTCGATACCGTGAGCAAAGGTGGCAACCTGCTCCTCAACGTCGGCCCGACGGGCCGGGGCGAGTTTGATGAGCGGGCCTTGGAGCGCTTGCTGGGCATCGGCCACTGGCTGCGCCTGCACGGCCGTTCGATCTACGGCTGCACGGCCAGCGCCTTTACCCCGCCGCCGGATTGCCGCTACACGCAAAATGGCAACCGGCTCTATCTCCACTTCCTCGCCTGGCCGTTCCGCCACGTTCACCTAGCGGGGTTAGCTGGTCGGGTTGAGTACGCTCAGCTGCTCAACGACGCTTCCGAAGTGCGTCGGCTGGAGCTTGATCCCAAGATGCCGGCGCAGAACATCACCATGAGCGGGCAGGCGGGGGTGCTGACCCTTGAGCTGCCGGTGCCAAAGCCCAACGTTACAGTACCGGTAATCGAACTGTTCTTAAAGGGGTGAAGATGAAACGCCGGCAGCAGCATGACTCCTCCGCTACCCCGCCACTCCCAACCCGTACGGTGTTCTGACGACCACGATGAGGAGAGGGTATGCTTGAGAACATCAACCCACCCCCCCACCGCCTCATTGGCGACCTGCCCAAGATCGGCATCCGCCCCACCATCGACGGGCGGCTCGGCGGCGTCCGCGAGTCCCTGGAGGGCCAGACGATGGCGCTCGCGCGGGCTGTGGCCGAGTTTTTGAGCGCAAACCTGCGTCACCCGAGCAGCCTACCTGTCGAGTGTGTGATCGCCGATACCTGCATCGGCGGGGTGGCCGAAGCGGCGCAGGCCGAGGCAAAGTTCGCGCGCGAAGGGGTAGGCGTTGCCATCACCGTAACGCCTTGCTGGTGCTACGGCGCCGAAACGATGGACCTGCACCCGACGCGGCCTAAGGCCGTCTGGGGCTTCAACGGCACCGAACGTCCGGGAGCGGTCTACCTGGCGGCGGTGATGGCCGCGCACGCACAAAAAGGGCTTCCTGCTTTTAGCATCTACGGGCGCGACGTGCAGGATGCCGGCGATACCACCATCCCCGCCGACGTGCAGGAGAAGCTCCTGCAGTTCGCGCGGGCGGGCCTGACCGTCGCCACCATGCGCGGCAAGAGCTATCTCGCGATGGGCGGCGTCTCGATGGGGATCGCCGGCTCGATCGTCGATCACGCCTTCTTCGAGCGCTACTTGGGCATGCGGGTCGAGACCGTCGATATGGTCGAGTTCGTCAGGCGGCTCGAGCGGCGCATCTTCGACCACCAGGAGTTTGAACGGGCGCTGGCCTGGGTAAAGGAACACTGTCCGGAGGGTAAAGACTACAACTCGCCGGATAAGCAGCGTTCCCCCCAGGAGAAAGATCGCGACTGGGAGACCTCGGTCAAGATGGCACTGGTTGCCCGCGATCTGATGATCGGCAACCCGCGCCTCGCTGAGCTGGGTTACGGTGAAGAGGCGCTCGGCCACAACGCCATCGCCGCTGGCTTCCAAGGGCAGCGGCAGTGGACCGATCACCTGCCCAACGGCGACTTTTTGGAGGCCATCCTCTGCTCGTCGTTCGACTGGAACGGCGTCAGAGAGCCTTTTATCGTCGCTACCGAAAACGACGCGCTGAACGCCGTCTCGATGCTCTTTGGCCACCTCCTGAGTGGCACCGCGCAGCTATTTGCCGACGTGCGCACCTACTGGAGTCCGGCGGCGGTCGAGCGCGTGACCGGCCACCGCCTCAGCGGCTGCGCCGAAGGCGGCATCTTACACCTCATCAACTCGGGCCCGGCGGCCTTGGACGGCACCGGAGAGCAGGAGCGGGACCTCAAACCGGCGATGAAGCCCTACTGGGAGATCACCCCCGAGGAAGTCGAGGCCTGCTTGCGGGCGACCACCTGGCATCCTGGCCTTACCGAATACTTTCGCGGAGGAGGCTTCTCGACGCGCTTCAAGACGCGTGGCGGCATGCCAGTGACGATGTGTCGCCTCAACCTCGTGGCGGGCCTGGGGCCGGCGTTGCAGCTCGCCGAGGGCTATACCGTCGAGCTGCCAGCAGAGGTTCACCGCGTGCTCGACGAGCGCACCAACCCGACCTGGCCGACGACCTGGTTCGTGCCGAACCTGACGGGTTCGGAGGCGTTCGCGGACACCTACACCGTGATGGCAAACTGGGGTGCCAACCACGGTGCCGTCAGTTACGGGCACATCGGCGCGGACCTGATCGCCCTGGCGTCGCTGCTGCGCATCCCGGTGTACATGCACAACGTGCCGCCGGAGCGGATCTTCAGGCCGCACGCTTGGGCGGCGTTCGGCGCTAACGACCCGCAGGGAGCGGACTTTCGCGCCTGTGCGGCCTACGGGCCGCTGTATGGAAGGTGTTGATAGAGTAATGGCCGACCAGTGGGCGCGGATCTTGCAGCGCACTTACGCCCTGGGTGGTCCGAACTTCTTACCCGAGCGCGCAGCGGTACGAATCGACAGCTGCCTGGACGAGCAGTATCGTCGGCGCAGGCGCTCAGGCAGCGGGTAAGTCATGAGCCACACCGCTAACTTTCTCGCCGTCGATTTAGGGGCCTCAGGCGGGCGCCTCCTGGTCGGGCGCTTTGACGGGGCAAGCTTCGTCCTTGAGGAGCTGCACCGTTTTGGCAACGGCCCGGTGCGGGTGCTTAAGCACCTCCACTGGGACGTGCTGCGACTTTGGGGGGAGATCACCCAAGGCCTGGCGCTCTGCTCACACCAGGCCAGCACCCCGCTAGCCGGCATCAGCGTCGATACCTGGGGGGTGGACTTCGCGCTGCTAGATCGGGCGGGTAACCTCCTGGGCAACCCCTACCACTATCGCGACGCGCGCACCGACGGGGTGCCGGCGAGGGTCTTTGCCAAAGTTCCCGTCGAGCGCTGCTATAAGCTCACGGGCATCCAGGTCATGCCCATTAACACACTTTACCAGCTTTACAGCATGGTCGAAGCGGCTCATCCGCAGGTAAAGCTCGCCCATACCTTGCTGATGATGCCGGACCTGTTTCACTACTGGCTAACCGGGGAGCAGGCGAGCGAGTACACCATCGCCTCGACCAGCCAGATGCTCGACGCCCGCCGGCGGCGCTGGGCTACCGAGCTGCTCAGCGAGCTTGAACTGCCCACCCGCCTGCTCCCGCCTCTCGTCATGCCCGGCACGCAGCTGGGAACTATTCACCCCGAGGTGGCAGCAGCAACCGGGCTGAAGAGTAAGGTACCCATCTTCGCAGTAGGCAGCCACGACACCGCCAGCGCCGTGGCGGCGATCCCTGCTCTTGACGCCACCAGTGCCTATATCAGCAGCGGCACCTGGAGCCTGATGGGCGTTGAAGTTAAGGAGCCCGTCTTGACCGACCGGGCCTTGGCCCTCAACTTCACCAACGAGGGCGGGGTGGGCGGCACCATCCGCCTCCTTAAAAACGTCGCTGGACTCTGGCTCTTGCAAGAGAGCCGGCGCCAGTGGCAGCTCGAGGGGCCTCTCTCCTGGCCCGAACTCCTCCAACAAGCTGCGCAGGCCCAGCCGTTCCGCAGCCTGATCGACCCTGATGCGCCCGGCTTGCTAAACCCCAGCAACATGCCGGAGGCCATCCGCAGCTTCTGCCGCGGCACCGGCCAACCCGAACCCGAGAGCGTCGGGGAGGTGGCACGCTGCTGCTTAGAGAGCCTAGCTCTGCGCTACCGCTGGGTGCTAGACGCCCTCGAGGAGCTTACTGGCAGGCGGCTCGCCACGATCTACGTGGTCGGCGGCGGCAGCCAGAACGACCTGCTGAACCAGTTCACCGCCGACGCCTGCTTACGGCCTGTCGTGGCGGGCCCGGTCGAAGCCACCGCGCTGGGCAACATCATGATGCAGGCCATAGCGAGCGGCCATCTCGGCAGCTTGGCGGAGGGCCGCCAAGCCATTGGCGCCTCGGTCGAGCGGCGCTTCTTTGAGCCTCAGCACGGCGAGGCGTGGCAAGAGGCCTATGCGCGCTTCGGAAGACTCCTCACGTCCTAACAAACGTTTCACCTTGGCAGGCCGGACTACTCGACCGGCAGCACTGGGAGCCGCGCCAGCAGCTCACCACTGCCATCTTCTTGACTACTTCTTCAACAGCGAGTGCAAGGGGGTGTATGGCGAGTCGTCTACCCATACCGGCCTCAATCAAGTAGCTCAATGAATTCATCCACAGTAAGGTCGGCTGAGCGAATAATGCTTCGGAGCGTTCCGCGGTCAAGTTCGCGATGCAGCGGAACCGTCACTGGGCCTCGTCCTTCAGCTACTAAACGGACGTGACTACCGCGCCGACGTAGGATGCGATACCCGAGAGACTCTAGCGCACGAACGCATGCTTGACCAGAAATGACGGGAAGCGATGGCACTAGCTGGCTACTGCGATATCAACAACTTCATATTCAGCCGGAAGCAGCCAACCCTCGAACTCACGGGTTTCAAGGCACAGCACGATAGCCTCACGGATATTCTGCATTGCCTCGTCCCGTGTCCGTCCCTGACTAATGCAGCCGGGGATGAGCGGGCACTCTGCCACGGTCCAACCATCCTCTCCAGGACGGAGGACGACCGGCAGGCTTTGCGCAGTGGTTACCACAACTCAAGTATAACCTTCAAAGGTGTGTTGTCGAGGGCCCAGAGCTGCCCGTTACAGGAGAACCCCACGCGCACCGATGGCTTTATGCTCAACTCACCACACAACAAAGGAGTTTGAGATGCTCACCCCCCACAGCCTAACTTGCGAATACTTCACCAACCCGCTGGGCGTGGATGTGCGCCAGCCGCGCCTGAGCTGGGTGTCCAGCGCCACGGCGCGAGGCGCGCGTCAAACGGCCTACCAGCTCCTCGTTAATAGTCCCGCAGATAGCGCGGTGTGGGATAGCGGCAAGGTGGTGTCCGCTAGCTCAGTGCATGTGCCATACGGCGGCCCAGCATTGCAGCCTAGCCAACGCTACGATTGGCGCGTGCGGCTGTGGGATGAGCGCGATGTGGTCTCGGAATGGAGCGCGGCGGCCTTCTGGGAGATGGGTCTATTGGACGGTGCCAACTGGCAGGCCGAGTGGATCACGCCGGACTGGGATGAAGACACGAGTCAACCGCAGCCGGCTCCGCTGCTGCGCCGCAGCTTTAGCGCCGCTGGCGGCCTGGTGACGGCCCGCCTGTACGCCACCAGCCTGGGCCTCTACGAGCTGCGGCTGAACGGCCAGCGAGTAGGCGAGGCCGTGCTGACGCCCGGTTGGACCAGTTATGACCACCACTTGCAGTACCAGACCTACGATGTGACGGCGCTGATGCGCGAGGGCCCTAACGCTGTGGGCGCTATCCTCGGCGACGGTTGGTATCGCGGTTATTTGGGTTTTGAGGGGCGCCGCAACCTCTACGGTGAGCGGCTGGCGCTCCTGCTGCAACTTCACCTTAAGTATGAAGATGGCCACCTTGAGATAGTCAGCAGCGATAGCCACTGGCGTGCGGCCCGCGGCCCGATCCAGAGGTCCGACATTTATATGGGCGAGAGCTACGACGCGAGGCAAGAGCGGCCGGGCTGGGATCACGCCGGTTATGACGATGGGGATTGGCACGGCGTGCGGACGCTTGACCACGCCAAAAGCATCCTGGTGGCACAGGTCGCGCCGCCTGTGCGCCGGCACCAACAGCTCCGGCCGGTGAGCATCTCGCACTCACCCAAAGGCGAGACCATCCTCGACTTTGGTCAGAATATGGTCGGCTGGGTGCGGCTGCGCGCGCGCGGTCCGGCCGGCACTACCATCACCTTGCGCCACGCCGAGGTGCTACAGCAGGGCAACCTCTATACCGAGAACTTGCGCACGGCAGCGCAGACTACCCGTTACACCCTCAAAGGCACCGGTGCCGCTGAGGTCTTTGAGCCGCATTTCACCTTCCAGGGCTTTCGCTACGTGGCCGTGGAGGGCTTTCCTGGCGAGCCCACGCTCGACGATTTTACCGGCATCGTGCTGCACTCCGACACGCCGCCAACCGGCACCTTCGAATGCTCCAATCCGCTGCTTAACCAGTTGCAGCACAACATCGTCTGGGGCCAGAAGGGCAACTTTGTCGATGTGCCGACCGACTGCCCGCAGCGCGACGAGCGCCTGGGCTGGACCGGCGACGCGCAGGTGTTCATCCGCACCGC
>Ga0208609_100152_pt1 | contig 31560 bp, 28 predicted proteins | sample SubbioR11_8A_Apr_FD_184813 | JGI IMG/M metagenome (GOLD analysis project Ga0208609, IMG submission 184813) | Serpentinite rock and fluid subsurface biosphere microbial communities from McLaughlin Reserve, California, USA - CR11_8A_Apr (SPAdes) | ecosystem: Environmental > Terrestrial > Deep...
GCGTGCGTCCGAAGCTGCCTGCGGTTTTTGTGTAGCAGCTTGAATCTAAAGCGCTTTCAGGCGCACGCAACCGCTACGGTCCGACTTCGGTGAATAAGCCGGGCTTAGAGGGTATCACGGACGCCGTGTGGCATATCCAAAGCGGCTATTCTCTTCAGCGATCCCGAAAACCAGACATGATAATTGATGAAACCGATCGAGACTGGCCGCCTGAGCGACGCTTGATGTTTCTGCGCAGTGGCTGGAACAAGCTGAGAGATGCATTCAGTATCGAGCCCATGAACGAAGAAGAGTTCAAGGCGTACCACGAGGTTCGTCGTAGGAGCTGAGAAAGGGCCGCCATCGTCTTGAAGTTCTAACGATTTTTGGACCTCGCACAGATCGAAAGCTGCCGCCGTTACCTCCCCCGGTAATCCCCCCCACGGCATGGTTCCTCCCCAGCCCTGTTTGTATGCGGGGGCGCGCAGCGCGGCGGTTCGCTAGCGTGAGGCACTTTCACCGGGGAATCCAGGCGGAAGCCACCTGCCGGGTGATCTACGTAAAAGAGATTCATTATCAAAAGCTTGCGTAATCACGATCATGGCGCGCTGGATTCTTTTGCGGAATCCACGGAATCCACTTTTCGGAAGCCACCTTGGCCGGAATCCAGCTAGCGCAAGCCACCCTTTTCAATCCGTGATGGATTGGCCAAGGCCACGCCTGATCACGGACGTCAGCTGCCGTTCTGATCCGCCATGACAGCTTGCGCCCCAGCTTCGAACACCAGTTCTGGCAAGGCCACTTCCCACTCGTCACGGCGGAGCAGGTGGTGATAGTCCTCGTCCCCATCTTCGCGCCGCCAGTTCAGGATGGCCGCGACCTCACCTCGCAGGAAGGTGGTGGCGTCGGGCGGGGCAAAGGCGCGGGACAGGCGGGCAAGGGTCTGGCCCTGGGCGTTGTCGATCCGCCAGCGGTCTCCGTCGCGGATCAGGTCGACAGGATCGCCCGGCCGGGCGGTGGCGATGGCGGCCAGCGACGGATCAGTCGGCCGCAGGCGCCCGGCGAAGGACAGGTCCACCAGCTTCGGATCGGGCGGCACATAACGTAGGCGGGCGCGCGGCAGAGCGGCGGTATCGGGGGTGACGCGGCGGGACAAGACCGCATCGACCGGACGGACAAATGCATGAGGGCCGTCAGTCAGAATGGTCAAGGTCGAGCGCGCTCGGGTCATCGCAACATAGAACAGGCGGCGAGGGGCATCGGCATCCTCGCCGCGCGACGGGCGGTCCCAGCCGCCGTTCAGGATCGCGACGTGGTCGAACTCCAACCCCTTGGCGCGATGGGCGGTCATCAGAAGCAGCCCGCGCTGCTCGCCCCGCACATCCCGCGCCCATTCGCCGAACCATTGCACGAGGTCGGGCACGGGGGCGGCCTTTTCGACCAGTTCGCGCGCCAGCAAGCCTACGCCTTCGCCGATCAGGTCGGTCCAACGAGACTGAGGCTGCGCGTTCAGTATTGCGGTCAGTTCGGCGATTGTCAGCAACCGAGTACGGTCGGCCAGCAGGGCACGGATGAAGCCCTGCATCTCGCGCAGACGCCAAAGGCTCGGCATTGTCTCATTGGCCATGTCGATGGGAATGCCCAAGCCTTCGGCATAGGCGCGGACAGGTTCCAGCCGCCGCCACTCCCGTGCGATGACTGCGCAGCGGCGCCAGGACCATTCCGGGTCAAGCCGCGACAGGCGCACCAGTTCGTCCAGCGCCGCGACGGCCTGTGCGGCATCGCCGCTCGCATCCAGCAGGGTGACCCGCCCTTGCGCCACAGGGTCCAGCGCCGCCCAATCGCCCCCCGGCATCGCCTTGGCACGGGCGCGGTTCACCGTGATGTCATGGCCCGCCTTCATGCGCCCTGCTGCAGGCGCGATCACGGCATTGGCCGCCGCAATGATATGGGCGGTCGAGCGATAGTTCTCGGTCAGCCAGACAGGCTTGGCGGAGTAATCGGCCTCGAACCTTCGGATGAAGTCGATGCTGGCCCCGGCGAAGGCGTAGATGTTCTGATCGTCGTCACCCACGGCAAAGAGGCTGATGCGCAGGTCATCCTCCAGCGACCGCCCCGCCACAGCACCGATCAGGGCGTATTCCTCGGGGCCGATGTCCTGATATTCGTCCACCAGGAGCCAGCGATAGCCCTGGATCAGCGTCTCGCGCAGTGCCTCGGCTTCGGCCTTGGTCAGACCTTCGCCACGCAACAAGGCAACAGCCTGCATGACAATCCGGTCAAAATCGCGCGGGCCCTCGTGATCGCCTGCAAAGCTGGCCCCCATCAAACGCATCGCCAGCGCGTGGCAGGTGGAGACCGTCACCCCCGCCGCATCATCGCCGATCAGGCGGCGCAGGCGTTCGCGGATCTCGGCGGCCGCGTGGCGGTTGTAGGTCAGCACCAGAATGCCGCGCGGGTCCTCGCGTTTCACGCGGATGAGGTAAGCGATGCGATGCACAAGCACCCGCGTCTTGCCCGACCCCGGCCCCGCCAGCACCAGCACGTTGGTCTGTTCGCGGTCATCGCGGACAATCTCGGCCTGCACCGGGTTGTCCAGCGCATCGACAATCGTCCGCCAGGATGTGCCGGTCGTCTGCCGCCGGATTTCCGTGCCGCGCCCCGGCAGCCAGCGGCGCAAGAAGGCGTCGCGATCCAGCACGAAGTAATCCTCGGACAGGCGCTGGGCCTGATCCATTGCCTCCAACCCCTTTTCGGCATAGGCGGCCATCACATGGGTCTGGATCGTCGTCTCGCCGTAATGCTCCTCCAGCGGGGCGAAATGCTGCACCGTGAAGGGTCCGCCCTTGGGGTTCAGGTGCACGGTGATTGCCGGACGGAACACGGTCAGGCCCCGGCCCAGAGTGGCGACCTGCTGTTCGTGCAGCCACATCAGCGCGCGGTCCATCAGGCGGGTCATGTCGCGGGCGTCGGCCCGCAACAGGGCGTCACCGTTCAGCGCATCCAGCATTGCGCCAAGGGTGGTTTCCACCTGAATGTCCTTGCCGCGCGTGCCTTTGGCCACCTTGCCCGTCAGGTGGGTCAGCAACGCCTGCGCCCCCTGCCGCCGCAGATCGGCGGTTCGGGCGACCGTGGGCCAGGACCGTTCCAGCCGCAGGAAGATCGTGTTCCGGCTGACCTTGCGCAGCGTGAGGTTGCCACGCCCGCCGTCCTGATCGCGCCCATCCTGTGCCATGCCGCGCAAGGCCGTTTCCACCAGATCGGGGCGCACTTGGGCATGTCCCTTGTCGCGCAAGGCCTGACAGGTTTCGGTCAGGTTCAACGCTTGCGCCTCGGCCCCTTCGGCATCCGGCACGGCCTCTTGCAGCAGGGCGATCAGGTCGGCTTCCATCCGGGCCGCGTGATCCAGACGGCGGGCCGAAGCATCCTCGACCCCAAGATGGACATAGACCGTAATGGCCGTGTCGTTGCTGGCAATTCCCAGAACCTCAAGATCGGCGAAGGCCCGGTGCAGCTCGCGCCCCGACAACCCGCAAGCCCCGGTCAGATCATCGGTGGACACCCCGGCATCCGCGGGCGCGTTCATCACGTGTCGCACAAGGTCCATCAGTTGCGCGCGCCTGACGCCAGTGATCTGCGCCCGGCCAAGGATCGCCGCTGCCTCATCCACCGACCGGATGCGGAGGGAGGACGGGAAGACCTGCACCCGGTTCTCCTCGCGGGAAAGCAGCGTCGCCTCCTCCAGCCAGGCCACGGCGGTTTTCACGCGGGTGTCGTCGGTGGTCTTGTCGCGTTCGAACTCCTGATCCTTTTCCTCGCGCACGATCTCGCCGGGCGTGGCCACCACCTCGCCCGACTTGTGCTTTTCCATCCGCCGCAGCGCCTTGAGGATCGCGCCGATCTCATGCCGGGCCAGCCGTGAGCGGGCCGAGAGCGAGAATTGCCGCTCTACATCTTCAGGGCTGAACAGAAGCACGCAATTGGCGGGTGCGCGATCCCGCCCGGCGCGGCCTGCCTCTTGCAGGTAATTCTCCAAGGACCCCGGAATATCGCCATGCACGACCAGCCGGATATCGGGCTTGTCGATCCCCATGCCGAACGCATTCGTCGCGGCGATCACCCGCAACTGGCCGGTGCGAAACGCCTCTTGCACATCGCGCTTGCGCTCGGGCGGCAACCCTGCGTGGAAGTAATCCGCAGTAAGCCCCTGCCCTTTCAGGAACTCCGCCACCTTTTCCGTTGCGCCGCGCGTGGCGCAGTAGACCACAGCCCCCGAGGCGCCTTCGGGCGGCAGGTTCGCCTCGATCGCGGCAAGGATGTCGGTCAGCTTGGTCGCCTTCTGCGTGGGCAGCACCGCGAAGGACAGGTTGGTCCGCACCGCCCCGCCATCCAGCAGGGTCAGGTCCACCCCCAGACGGGTCTGGAAGTGGTCGCGGATGTCGCGCACCACTTCCGGCTTGGCCGTGGCGGTCAGGCACAGGACGGGCGCTGGGCTATCGCCCGAGAATTCCTTGATGAAGCGGCTGACATAGCGGTAGTCGGGCCGGAAATCGTGGCCCCATTTGCTGACGCAATGCGCCTCGTCCAGCACCCAGAGCCCGACCTCGCGCTGTTGCAGAACCGTGCGAATGGATGGCGAGCGCAACTGTTCGGGCGAGATCAGCAGCATCGCAGCATCGCCCATCCGCACCTTTTCCAGCGCGTCATGGCGTTCCGGCAGCGACAGCATGCCGTTCACCGTGACCGCACTGGAAATCCCGGCCCGCGCAAGCCCCTGCACCTGATCGGCCATCAGCGCCACTAGCGGCGAGATCACCACCGTCAGCGCACCCGTCTTGTCGAACCGCGACAGCGCCGGGATCTGATAGCAGACCGATTTGCCTGTGCCGGTGGGCAGGATGCCCAGCACGGACTTGCCCGACATCGCCTCGGCCACGATGCGCTCCTGCAAGGGGCGGCCCATGTCATCTACGGGTTGGGGGCGGAAGGACGGAAAGCCGAACCAGCGTTCAAGGGCGGCGTTGGGGTTGTTTTTCTCGGCGCACCAGCCGCAGGCCGGATCGCCGCAGTTGGTATCCCGCAGATGCCGCACGATCCGCCCTGCTTGCGGAAACTGCATCCGCACCCATGGCGGCATGACTGAATCCCCGCCCGCAACCGAAATCCACGACAGCGCATAGGCCATCGGCCAGCCGTTGCGCGGATCGGACAGGCGACCCAGCGTCTGCTCCAGCCGGTGATTGCAGGCACGGCCGTCCAGCAGACGCCGGATGGCTGCATGGGCAGCGGCCTCACCGGGCGCTGCGCCGCGCAAGAATTGAAACAGCGCATCAAACCCGCCTGCGGCTTCGCCCCGCGTCGTCAGATGGTGATAGGCAAGCACCGCATCCGGCGCCTCCTGCCCCAGCCGCGCGAAGGCCGCGATCTGATCGGCTAGCACCTGCAGCGCCAGCCGCGCGTCCTGTTCGGGGTCATTCACATGACCGACCTGCAGCCGCCCGTCTTGATAATGCTTGACCAGATGGTGGTAGGGATTGCGCGGAAAGGCCAACGGGTTCAGCCAGAGCGTATCGATCGGCGCCGCCCCCAGCCCCGACAGCCGCGCCCGGTTGGCCACCAGATGCGGCAGATCGTGCCGCAGGATGTTGTGGCCAACCAGATGCGCCGCCCCGTCGCAGAGCGCCTCCAGCCGATCCAGCGCAGGGTCCAGCGCGGCTCCTTTGTGAACCAGCGCCGCCTCACCCCGCACCGCCGCAAAGGCAAAGATCCGCGCAGACTTCGGATCGACCTCCAGATCAATCGAAACGCAAGTTGCACGGAAAGGGGCGGTGTCAAAGGTCAAACGTCAGGCATCCGAATTCCAAGGGCCAACAAAGGCTTCCAAGCCATTGATAACCTTGTCACCGAGATTCGAAAGACTTAGTTCGTCGTGCCATAGCGGGCGGGCGATGGTTGCTCATCCACCCCCGTCTAATCGCATGGATTTGCAATGTGAATCTTCAGCAGTCAGAGTTCTGCAACAACGCACAGTAGGTATGAACGAAAATTGGCCGCGTGACTGACGCCGAACCCCCAGGGTGTGCCGGGGTATGTCTGTTCCCTTATGACAGATAGCACAAACTCTGATTTCCGCGCGTGGCGCGGCTCGTCCTATCATCCATCCTGCACGACACAACCCATGTCCCAGGCAGACAGCCGCCAGCGGGCAGCATCCGGAAAACCGGCCCGAATGGCCCACGTGCAAAGAGGAATCGCAGGTGGAATGCCTAGGCCTGCCTAGACGGGACGACAGTGGCGAGTCCGCGGGGGCCGGTGTGACCCCCTGAAACGGGAGGACGAAATGAACAGAAGACAGGTCTTCGGGGCGACGCTTGCGGCGGCCCTCGCCAGCGGCTCGGCCTTGGCCGAGCCGGTGTTTGTCGATGGCGTGCTGCAGCCTTTGGCCGACGGTTTCCCCGACCGGCCGCTGACCCTGATCAACGTCGATGACCCCGGCACCCGAGACGGCATCTATGCCCGCTCGCTGCAAGAGGCGATGCGGGCGATTTCTCCGGTGGATGTGCTGGTCTCGGACGAACCCGCACCTTCGTTCGGCACCTTCTTCGCGGTGCAAGATGTGATGGACCGAGAGGGCGGGAAAGAGGGCTATTACCCGATCATCCTGACCATCCCGGGCTCCAGCGCCGATATCCTGGTCGAACCGATCACCGAGGAAACCGGCCTCACCCTCGACGACTTCAACCTTGTCGCCGGGACGGAACGGATCCCTTACGTTCTCATCCAGCGCAAGGACGCGCCCTGGGGCAAGACCTTCGCCTCACTTGTCGAACACATCAAGGCCAACCCCGGTCAGGTGAAATACATCAGCCACCAGGTTGGCACCGGCAATGACCTTGCGATGTCCTGGATCATCCAGCAGCTTGGCCTTGAGGTGAACAAGGTGCCCGCCCCGTCCGACCCGCAGGTCGGCGCAATCATCGGCGCGGGGGAAGGGGACTTTTCGCTTGCACAGGCCGACATCGCGCTGAACGCCTGGCAGGCGGGACGGGTCGATGTGCTGCTGGTCACCGGCAACGCCGTGCCGCAGCCGTGGGACACCGATCCGAACGTGGTCACCGCTGATGCCGCAGGCCTGCCGCCCGCACCGTTCGGGCTCTACCTAGGCTTCGTGGTGCCGAAGGACGTTCCGCGCGAACGGGTGGACTGGCTTTACGCGCTGATCAGGGCCGCCGCCGAAAGCGAAACCCATCAGGCCCGCGCCGGGAGCATCCCCGGCCTGACCTTCGCGATCATCGGCCCGGACGAGGCGCAGAAGGTCAAGGCCGACATCATCGCCTTCCTGGATCCCGTCGTGCGTGGCCTTGGGCTGCACATCGACGACCGTTAAGGCGCGGCACCTGACGCAAGGCACTTGCCTCCCCCCTCGCGGGGGAGGCAAAGGGCGGGGAGCTGATCCAGCGCCCCGCCGCCGCTCTCATCACACCGCGAAAGCCCCCCGAAAGGACGCGACATGACCGAAGGCATCGATGCGCATCTTTTGGCTGAAACCGCAGGCGACACCCGCCCCAAGCTGCCGATCACCATGGACAAGCGGGTGGATCTTGCGCTGGCGCTTGGCACCACGCTCCTTGGCGCTTCGACCATCTGGCTTGCCACCGGCTTCCGGATCGGCAACTTCCCCGATCCCCTTACCGCGCGTGGCCTGCCCTACATCCTGGGCGGCTTCATGGTTGTCGGCGGGCTGGTTCTGGCGGGGCGTAGGTTTGCGGACTGGACCCAATTGCCCGGTCATCTGGTGGTTTCGGAAGGTGCCGAGGATGAGCTGGGGCATCCGGCCAGCGCCTTGTGCGCCGGCGCGGTCATGGCCTGCAGCTTCCTCTGGGCCGCGCTTCTGCACCCCATAGGCTATCTTCTTGTTACGCCGCTCTGCATAGCAGGAATGCTGTTTGCCATGAAGGTGCGGTCCACATGGCAACTGATCCTCTTTCCCGCAGGCTTTACGCTGGTGACCTGGATCATCTTTGCGCAGGCCCTTAATGTCCTGCTGCCACTTGGCCCGCTTGCCCCGCTGGCGCGGCGACTGGGGCTGATGTACTGAATCTCCCTCGCTGCCGCCGCTCAGAAGTCAAAACCGGAACGCGCCTGGCAACTGTTGGAAATCTTTCATGGCGATCCCATGTCCCTGCCCCGGGACACTTCGGCTACCCCTGTGCCGCCATCGCCCGCGCCGCCTCCCGCCGCGCCTCAGCCGCCCTGCGGGCGGTCTTGACAGTGGTCACCGTGCCGTAGGCCAGAAAGGCCAGCGACAGCAAAAGGATCCCCCCGGTCCAGGGCCGGCTGACGAACTGCCAGATGCTGTTGTCCTGCAACAGAAGCCCCGAGCGCAGGTTAGTCTCCATCCCCGCCCCTAGCACCGCCGCCAGCGAAGCCCCGGCGACAGAATAGCCATAGCGGAGCATGAAGTAGCCCACGACCCCGAAGCCCAGCATCAGAAATACCTCCAGCACCGACCGATTGATCGTGAAGATCCCTAGCATCGTCAGCCCCAGCGCACCGACCAGCACCATCGTCCGGTCCAGCCGGACGAGGTAGACCAGCGCCTTGCTGATGGGCCAGCCAATTGCCGCAAGGAAGACGGTCGCGCCCAAGAGCCCCGCCACGCAGGCATGCAGGAGTTCCGGCGCTTCGCGGATCATCATCGGGCCAGGCACGAAGCCGTGGATCAAAAGCGCGCCCAGCAGGATCACCATCGCCCCGCCCGAGGGGATGCCAAGGCCGAAGGTCGGTACCATCTCGCCCGCCTGGCTGGCGTTCTGGGCGCTCTCGTTGGCGGCAATGCCATCGACCGAGCCCTTGCCGTAATCCTGCGGCCGCTTTGACCAGAACTTCGACTGCTGATAGCTGATCACCGCCGAGGCGGTGCCGCTGACACCGGGAATCGCGCCGATCACCCCGCCAATCAGCGTGCCGATCCCGACCGCCGGGGTCACCTTCCACAATTCGCGCAGCGGCGGAAAGGTGGCGTCGAACTTGGTGGAAAGCTTGTCCCAAGAGAAGCTTTGCCGCATCGACCGGAAGAGCTCGCTGACCGCCAAGAGGCCCACCACGGCAGCCGAGATCTCGATCCCGCCGCGCAGTTCGGCATTGCCGAAATCGAAGCGCGAGATCGAAGTCAGCGGATCACGCCCGACCATCGCGATCAGCAGGCCCAAGGCTGCCGAGATCAGGCCCTTCAGGATGTTTTCCGAGGTTATCGAAATGATCGCCGCAATGCCGAGGAAGTAGAGCGCAAACATCTCGGGCGAGAGGAACACATAGGTCAGGCCGGACAGCGGCACCACCATGAGAAGGAAAAGGAAGATCGACACGAACTGCCCCATCACCGAGGCGTAAAAGGTCACCCCCAGCGCAAGCCCGGTCTGGCCCTTCTTGTGCAGCGCATAGCCGTCCATCGCCGTCAGCACTGCCGAAGGCGTGCCGGGGAGGCCCACAAGGATCGCCGGGATCGAGTTCCCGAAACTGCAGCCGACGTTGATCGCGACAAGGAAGGCCACTGCATAGATCGGCGGCAGGCCGAAGGTGAAGGGCACCATCACCCCGATAGCAATGACCGAGGTGATACCGGGCAAAGCCCCCGCAGCCGAACCCCAGATCACCCCACCAAGGATGATAAGAAGCATATAGGGGTCAAGGCCAAGGCGCAACGCCTCGACCAGCGAGGTGATCATGATCTCCATGTCAGGCAATCCTCCCTTGGCGCCGTCCGGTTCTGGCCGTGGTGGGGTTCTGCTGCCCGCATCTCTGGCCTTGCGTCCGGCCCCCGCGTTGCCACGGCCTGCGGGGTATCCCCGGGGGCGGATGGGGAATTATGCGGTTCCCCATGACGTTTGGTCAAGATAATCCAATGTTTTCAGGGTATTGTATTAAGTGATGACCCCTAGAAACAATGATGATTTCCGCAGCCCCTCGTCCCCGGACTATAGCGGAAAGGTGGCCGGAGGCGGCCGCATCACGGGCATCAGGAACGGGGAGAGAGGCATGGCGATCCGCAAGGAGATTGGGCTGGCCATCGTGGGCTGCGGCACCATCGGGCGCATTCGCGGCATTCTGGCGCGGGACTATCCGGGCATTCGCTGGCTGGGTCTGTGCGACACCAACGAGGCGCTGGGCCACAAGCTGAAGGACGACACGCAGGCGGATTTTTTCACCACCGATTTCGAGGAGCTTCTGAAGCGGCCCGAGGTCGATGCTGTGATCATCGCCACGGACGAGAACAACCATGCCGCGCCCACGATCATGGCGGCCGAGGCGGGACATGCGCTGTTCATCGAAAAGCCGCTGGCGACAGATGCGCGGGAATCGCTGGCGATCCTGCAAGCGATTGAAAAGGCGGGCGTCGATGCGGTGCTGGGCTATACCCAGCGGTTCCGGCGGCGGTTCCTTACAGTCAAGGAAAAGCTGATCACCGGACAGATCGGCGACGTGCATTCGGTGGTGACGCGGGCCTTCATGAACCGGATGGTGCCCATCGCTACGGTGCGCCGCACCCAGAACCGGGCGAACCTGACACCGATGGTCGTGTCAGGCACCCACAGTCTGGACATGTCTCTGTGGCTGATGGAGGGCAAGACGCCCGCCAGCATCTATGCGCGATCCACCGACAAGGTGCTGTCGAAATGGGGCACCAAGGATTCGACCTTTGGTATCTTCACCATGACCGACGGCACGATTTTCTCGATGAACATCTCCTGGGCCCTGCCCGAGGTCTGGCCGGGGTCGGTCTACGGGCTGGAGATCGGCATCGTCGGCACCGAAGGGGTGATCGACATCGAGGATACGCACCGCGACATGGTGCTGGCCTCCAACGTGGCACAGGGCGGCGGCTATGTGCCCGATGGCTACAATCCGCCCGCGCGGCATGTGGACTTTCTGACCAGCTACCCGCCGGGCGATCTGCACATGGGCCAGTTATGGGGGCCGATGCGCGAGGAAACTGTCAGTTGGTATCAGCGGCTGTGCATGAACCAGCCTACGCCGCATGCGACGGCGCAAGACGGGCACCGCAACCTTGTCCTGACCATGGCGATGGACCTGTCGGCCAGGCGCGGGCACGAGGTGGCGCTGCCGGTCGATCTGGCGGAGTTGGTGGAGGAGGGTGCGGCGTCATGCGCACCGTTGTGAAAGTGAAGGGAGCGCCATAAAGGCTCACCCTAGACAAGCGCCGCCGCAACCTCGGCCACCCGGTCGGCATTGTCGCGGGCAAGGCTGCCGTCGGCCATGAAGAGGTTGTTCTCGAACCCGACTCTGACCTTACCGCCGCGCCTTGCGGCCTCGGTCAGACATGCGGTTTCCGCAGACCCGAAGGCACAGACCGCCCAGTCGGCGACAAGGCCCCCGGCGCGTTGCCGGGCCAGCGGCAGGTCCATGTCAGAGGGTGAGGACCGCTGGCCCGAAGTGTATCGGCCCAGCACATGCAGGACCTGCAAACCGCGCTTCGGGACCACGCCTGCGGCCACCAGCCGGGCAAGCTGCGTCACCTCGTCGGCGGAATAAAGGATGTGCTGCACGGCGATCCCGGCTGCGTCGCACTCGGCAAACAGCCGGGCGGCCTCCTCTGTCTCATGGCCGGCAAGGATCTCGCGCAGCGCGATGGAGACGGCGGAGGGCATCAGCGCCCGGACCAGCGCGCGTTGGTCTGAGGGACGGTAAAGCCCGGCGGATTCGGTGGTGATCTGGACCAGCAGGTCTGGGGTCGCCCGCGCCAGTTCGGCCAGCAACTCCGCATAAATCCCGGCGTCCAGCACATGCCGCCCCTCGGCGTCGCGGACATGCGCATGCAGGCCGCCCGCACCGGCGTTGTGGCAAGCTATGGCGGTCTCCACCAGGTCACCGACCGTAAGCGGCAGGGCCGGATGATCGGCCCTGGTCTTTCGTGCGCCGTTCGGGGCCACCATGATCCGGGGCAGGGTCGCGATGGCGGGTATCACCGCAGCGTCACCGTCTGGCCGCTGTCCGCCGAGCGGCAGATCGCTTCGTAGGTGGCAATGTTGCCGATCAGTTCGTCGTCGCTCCACGGATAGGCGGCGCGGCCTTCGACGGCGGCGGCGAAAGCCTCCAGGTTTGCCACCACGGCATCGGTCCATTCGATCGGGGTCCGTTCGGGCTGGCCGCCCTTGGCGCAATAGATCCAGTCGGTCACCCCGCCCGGCGTGTCGGGATGGGTGCCGTTCCTGACCTCGACCCAGCCCTCCGAGCCGAAGACGTGAAAGCGCATGAAGTGGGGCGTGTTGAGGATCGCCTGCATGTGGGCGGTCATGCCAGCCTTGAAGCCCAACTGCGCGACGACCATGTCGCCGGTCGGCCAGCCAAGCGTGCGGTCACGAACCTGCGCCTGCACGGTGGCGACCGGGCCGAACAACCAGATCAGAAGATCGGTCAAATGGATGCCCATGCCGGTCATCCCTGCGCCAGGGGAAAGTTCCTTTGACGTGCGCCAGCCGCCGGTAGGCACTTGGATCAGCTTGTCATGGCTGAAGGCGCATTCGACATGCATGATGGTGCCAAGCTCGCTTCGGTCAAGCATCCCCTTCAGCCGCCGCATCGCGGGTTCGAACCGGCGCTCGTGGCCGATGCCGAGGGTGACGCCTGCTTGCTTGCAGGCCTGGACCGAGCGACGTGCGCTTTCTTCGGTCAGGCCTAGCGGCTTCTCGCAGAACACATTCTTGCCCGCCGCCGCCGCCGCGACAACCTGTGCTTCGTGGAACATGTGCGGCGTGGTCAGGATCACTGCATCGATCGTGGGGTCGGCCAACAGGTCTTCATAGGCGGTGCGGGCGGGAAGACCCATGGCTTCGATCTCGGCGCGCAAGCTGTCTATGGGCTCGGCGATGGCACCGATGCGCAGGCCGGAGTGGCCCTTCAGGCGGTTGGCGATGTGCTTGCCCCACCAGCCGAAACCGGCAATTCCGATGGTCAGCATGGGCGCGCTCCTATTTGGTGGCAGCCAGCCAGGGGCCGACCGCTTGGTTGAAGAGATCAGGCCGTTCCATGTTCGGGACATGGGCCAGGCCAGGCAGCATGACCAGATGCCCGCCGGGGGTGGCATCGGCCATGCTCTGCATCGCGACGGGCGGGGCGGCAAGGTCTTCGGCCCCGACAAGATAGGTGACAGGCACCGTCATTCCAGGCAGGTGGCGCAGGTAGTCCAGCCCCTGCAAGGCACGGGCGCAGGCGATATAGCCCGGAGCGGGGGTGGACAGGATCATCCGCCCTGCCCTTTCACGTTGCTCTGGCTTGCTGGCGGGGGTGAACCAGCGCGCAAGTGTGCCGTCGCGGATCGCCTCCATCCCGCCTGCGCTGATCGCGGCGATGCGGTCGTCCCAGCCGGCGACGAAGGGCGGCGGATTGTCGGCGCGGGCGTCGCAGACCAGCATCCGGCCGACCCGGCCGGGGTGGGCAAGACCCAGCCCCAGCGCCGTCATCCCGCCCAGCGACAGGCCGATGACATCGGTCCGATCCGCGCCCACATGATCCAGCAGGGCCACCGTGTCGGCGACGAGCATGGGGAAATCATAGGGGCCCGCGGGCACCGAGCTTTGCCCATGCCCCCGCGTGTCGTAGCGCAGCACGCGATGGGTCAGGCAGAAAAGGGCGATCTGGTCGTCCCACATGCTCAGGTCTGCCGCCAGCGAGTTCGACAGCAAAAGCCAGGGCTTTCCCGCATCGCCCTCGATGCGGGCCGAAAGGGTAGCCTCGCCCGAGGGAACCGACAGGCGGGTCATTGCGCGGCCTTCGTCGCGGTGCCCTCGGCGGCGTTGATCAGCGGCAGAACCCTTTCCGCCATCAGCACCTTGGACCGGCGGGCAAGATCGGGGTCCACCCAGTCGTGGCCTGCGTAAAGGAGGGTGCCGAACGGGCCGGTCACCTCGCGGAAGGCCAGCAGATCATCGGCCACCTTGTCGGGCGTGCCGAAGGTGACCAGCCGGTCCATCACATGGTCCAGCGTCACGTCATCGTCTGGCATCGACTGATCTTCCTTGAAAAGGTTGGCGCGGCCGTTCTTCTTCAGCTTGGTCAGCAGCTGACGATAGTAGAACAGATAGGGGCTGTTCGGGCCTCGCGCATAGTCGCGCGCCACTGCCGGATCGTCGGCGACGAAGACCGATTTCGCCACCCGCCAGTTGTCCAGATCGGGGGTGCGGCCGCCCTGAATGCAGCCGTCTTCATAGCAGCCCCGATGCGAAGCGACCCATTTCGGCATCAGGAAGTTGGCCGAGATCGGATCCCAGCCCCGCGCGGCGGCGGCGGTCACTCCCTTGGAGAAGGGCGCGACGGCGGTCACCACGATGGGCGGATGCGGGCGTTGCAGGGGCTTGCCGATGATGCCCTGACCGATTTCCTGCATCAGGGTGCGCTCGGTGCTGATCGACCAGAACTTGCCTTTCAGGTTGTAAGGCGGCGCTTGCGTCCAGAGCGCCAGCAACATGTCGATGGCTTCCAGAAACATCGCGTTGCGGTCGTTGTCGAGGTTGCCGAAAATCTCGGCGTCCGACATTAGCCCGCCGGGGCTGATGCCAAAGTTCAGGCGGCCATCCAGCAGGTGGTCCAGCATGGCGATCTGCGCCGCGACATGGGCGGGGTGGATGTTCGGCAGGTTGACCGTGCCGGTGCCCAGCCGCATCCGTTTGATCCGCCCGGCAAGGGCAGCGATGAACAGCGCGGACGAGGTGATGTTCTCGGCAAGATCGGTGACATGCTCGCCCACATAGCCTTCGGCAAAGCCCAGCTCGTCGGCAAGCACGAAGGCCTCCTGATCCTCGCGCAGGCACTGGCGCCAGTCCTTGTCCAGGGGATGGATGGGCATGGTGAAGAAGCCAAGACGCATGTAGATCCTCCCTGCGGTCCAGTTGAGCCTAGCCCGCCCCCGATCACCGTCAGAAACGATAAGTTCTGATAAAGGCAATCGGAAATCCGGATACCCTCAGGCGGGTTCCAGCACACTCTGCCAGCGCTGCTGACTAAGCTCGTATTCCGCCCGCAGCCTTTCCAGGAACGGTTCGGCCGCCGCAGGCAGCGCCCGGGTGGCCGGTTCGACGATGGCGTAGCTGACGGTCATCGCCGGGCCGATCAGCGGGTTAAGGCAGATCGTCTGCGCGTCGATGTCGCGGGTGCACATCGTTGCGGGCAGGATCGTCACGAAATCGGTGCTGCGGACGAATTCCAGCGTGGCGATCATCGCGTCCATGTCGACGATGGTCGCGACTTCCAGATTCGCCCCGGCGAGGAAGGCGTTGATCGCGTCGCGTCGCGCGTTGCCGGGGGCAGGCAGCGCCAGCTTCAAGGGTTGCAGGTCGGCCAGCCGGACGGGCGCGAGGTGTTGCCGGGGCCCACCGGGACGGCCCACCAGAATCTCGCGGTCGGTGCCAAGATAGGTCGCCGTCAGTCCCGAGGGCGCCGGGGCCTGCGGCACGATGGCAAAATCGGACTGCCCGTCCTGCACCATCTGGGTCAGGACGGCGCTGTAAGCCTCGACCACGGTCAGCTCGACATTCGGAAACTCGGCGATGAAGCGGTCCAGTACGGGGGCTAGAAGGCCCCGGGTAAAGGTCGGCATCAGCCCCACCTTCAATGGCCCAGAGACCTTGCCGGAAAGGTCCTTCAGTTCAGCCTCGGCCTGGTTGACCTGGCGCAGGATGGCGACGGCGCGGCCGTAGAACAGCCGTCCCGCACGGGTCAGCGTCACCCCCCGTGGCGTGCGGTCCAGAAGCGAGACCTGCAGGTCCTCTTCCAGATTGCGGATCTGCATCGACAGGCCGGATTGCGTGGCGTTCAGCCGCTGGGCGGCGCGGTTGAACGAGCCTTCCTCGACGATCCCGACGAAGGAATGCAGTTGGCGAAGGTTCATCAAGCTGATCCTCTGGTATCAGGGCCATTGATAACTAGATGCAGAACTTATTGTTACACACGAATGCGATTTGTCAAATACCTTTGTCCGGACTTGGAACAGGAGCCCTCATGCAGACCGCCACATCTTCCGGCTGCACGCCCGAACTCTATCGCAGCGTGATGGGGTGTTTTCCGACCGGCGTCACCGTGATCACGGTCAGCGCTGCAGGCGGGGCACGGGTCGGAGTGACGGCCAGTTCGTTCAACACCGTCTCGATGGATCCGCCGCTGATCCTGTGGAGCCTTTCGCTGCGGGCCCCCAGCCTGACGACATTCCGGTCGGTGCCGCATTTCGCGGTGAACGTGCTGGCAGAGGGTCAGGATGCGCTTGCGCGGCACTTTGCGCGGCCGTCCGAGGACAAGTTCGCCGGCATTGCTACCCGGCCGGGTCTGACCGGGGCTCCGCTGATCGAAGGCGCGCTGGCTCATATCGAATGCCGGGTGGCCCAGCGTTACGCGGGCGGCGATCACGAGATCATGCTGGGCGAGGTGGTCGCCCTGTCGCAGGGCGAGGGCGAGCCCCTGGTCTTTCGCGGCGGCCGGTTCTGCCGGTTAGCGCCGCATTAGGTTTCATGTCCGGACATGGGCGTTGACAGCGCTCAGGACATGTCTAGTCTGAAGTCATCAATCCGGCACCAGACCGGAGGTGACCCAGGGCTTCCGGGCCGGTCGGCGCAGTCGGAGTCCCGGAGGAAACAAGCGCGTGCCCCATGGTGGCGGCATGCAGACGGGAGGAACAAAGATGACATTGACGGTTCACCGCCGGACGGCGGTCGGTTGCCTGTTGCTTGCCACGGTCCTGTCGGGCCTGCCGGTTGCCACGGCGGCGCAGGACATGAAGGCGGCGCTGGCCGATGGTTTCCCCAGCCAGCCCATCGTGCTTCTGGTGATGGACGAGCCCGGCTCGGTCGACTCAATCTATGCCAACCAGATTGCCGAGGCGGCGTCAAAGATCTCGCCGCAGCCGGTGGTGGTCGAACACCGGGTCGATTTCACCAACTTCGGCACTTGGGAGGGCATCGCCTGGATCAAGGATCAGGGCGAGATCGCGAGCCAGGGCTACATCAACTATGTGCTGACCCTGCCCGACGCGATGATCGACATGGCCGCGCTCGACATCACCGGCATGACCGGCCAGTCGACCGATGACCTGAACCCGGTGATCGCGACCGAACGGGTGCCGTTCATGTTCATCCAGCGCGTCGATGCGCCCTGGGGCAACACGATCCAGGGCTTTGTCGACCATGCCAAGGCCAACCCCGGCGCCGTGCGCCACATCACCGGCGGTCCCGGCGGCGGGATGGATGCGGCGATGCGGTTCTGGCTTTCGGGCCTTGGTGTAACGGTGCTGGACGTGATCGGCGGCAACCCGACCGAACGCGCGCTGGCCGTCGCTTCGGGCGAGGGCGACATCACCGCTTCGCCGCCAGACGTGCTGTTACCGCATCTGGAAGCGGGCAAGATCGCGCTTCTGATGGGGGCGGGTGACGCCGCCTTTCCGAACCCGTGGGAGGCGATTCCGACCTCGGGCAGCCTTGGTCTGGCGAATGACCCGTTCAAGCAGACCCGCACCATCGCCACCTCGCCCGATGTGTCGGAAGAGCATCGGCAGTGGCTGTACGAACTGTTCTCGACCGCCGCGCAGGACACGGCCTTCGTGGAACAGCGCAACAAGGTGACGGCATTGGAGCTGGTTGATCTTGACCCGGCAGAAGCCAAGGCGCTGTCCGAGCTGGGGCTGGAGACGGCGGTGACGATGTTCAAGGCGCTGGGGATCTACTGGGCCGACCAGTAGCCCTGGATGGGGTGGCGCGACCCTTGCACCACCCCCTTTTTTGACCGGCCCGGGCCGGAGAGAGGAAAGCGGCATGGATCGCCGGTTCGACATCATGGTGGCGCTGGGCTTCGTGGCGCTGGGGCTGCTGATCATCTGGCAGGCCACGCTGATCCGCAGCGGAATGATGCGCGATCCGGTCGGGCCACGCGCGGCCTTCTACCTGTGCGGCGGGGTTCTGGTGGCGGGCGGGCTGCTCATCACCCTGCGCCACTGGCTGGCGATGCGGGCCGGTCGCGGCCGTCTGGCCGATATGGAGGGTACCGGCGATACCGAGGGCCATCCCGCCAGCCTGAAGCGGCCGCTGCTGCTGATCGGCTGCTGTCTGGCCTATGCGGCGCTGTTCCAGCCGCTGGGTTACCTTCTGGCCACACCGCCCTTCGTTCTGGCCGCGCTTGCCGCGCTGGACCAGCGGCGCTGGGTGCCGAACCTGGCCATCGCGCTTGGCTTTACCCTGATCTCCTATGCGGTCTTTGCCATCGGTCTTGGGGTTCGGATGCCGCATGGCCCCCTGACCGCCCCGTTCCGCGCCCTTGGTTGGATCTCGCTTTGAGGACCCTCTGACATGGATTTCCTGACGCCGCTGCTGGGCGGCATGGCCCTCTTGGGCGACCCGATGATCTGGCTGGCGGTCGCGATCGGCACCGTCTTCGGCGTGGTCGCCGGGGCGATGCCGGGGATCGGCACCACGCTGGCCTATGGGCTGGTGCTGCCGTTCACCTTCGTGATGCCGCCGGAAATCGGCGTGGCCTTCCTGCTGGCGATCAGCGTAGGCGTTGGCTATGGCAACTCGATCCCGGCGATCCTGATGGGGATACCGGGCAACCCTGCGGCGATCCTGACGGTGATCGACGGCTTTGCGCTGCACAAGCGCGGCGAAAGCGGGCTGGCGCTCGGCATCTCATTTGTCGCGGCACTGGGCGGACAGATCGCCTCGATCCTGATGTTCGTGCTGCTGGTCGTGCCGTTGATGGGGCTGGCCTATCATTTCTCCTTCCCCGAGATCTTTGCGCTCTATTCCTTCGGAATCGTCGCGCTGATCAGTTTGGCAGGCGACAGCATTGTTAAGGGTCTGATGGCTGCCGTGCTGGGCATCAGTATCGGCATGGTGGGGCTTGACCCGATCAACATGGTGACACGGCTGGATTTCGACCTGCGCGAACTGCGCTCGGGCATCGACCAGGTGGCGGTGGTGATCGGGCTTCTGGCGATTGGCGAGTTGTTCCGCTCGGCCCGGCAGGTGTTCCTGTGGGAAGATGTGACCAAGGACAGCGTCGGCAACCGGTTCCCGGCCTGGTCGCGCATCCGCCCGGCGGTTCCCGCGATGGCGACCGGCACCGTGGTCGGCACGCTGGTGGGGGCCATTCCCGGCGCGGGGGCGACCACGGCGGCGATGATCTCGTACCAGGCAGCGCAGGTCATGTCGAAAAAGCCCGAGGAGTTCGGCCATGGCTCCATCGAAGGCATCGGTGCGAACGAGGCGGCGCAGAACGCCTCGAACTCTGGCGAGCTGATCCCGACGCTTGGCCTTGGCATTCCGGTCTCCGGGTCCATGGTGCTGCTTCTGGCGGCGCTGACGGTGCAGGGCTTCGTGCCCGGCCCGTTGATGGTAATCAACGCGCCCGAACTGCTGTTCGCCGCGATTGCCGGTCTGCTGGCGGCGTCGATTCTGCTTTTGGCGACCGGCTGGAGCATGGCACGGCTGATGCTGAAGGCAGTGCAGTTGAACCGGCAGGTGGTGCTGGTCCTGTCGCTGGCGATGATCGTGATCGGCGTCTATGCGACCAACACCCGCGTCTTCGATGTGGTCGTTGCCATGGTCGCGGGCTGCCTTGGCTATGTCATGCTGCGCTACGGCTATTCCACCGCCGTGGCCGCGCTGGGCGTGTTCCTTGGCGGCGAGTTCGAGCGCAGCCTGCGCATAGGGCTCAACATGAACAACAACAGTTTCGCCGATTTCTTCAGCCGCCCGATCACGCTGACGATCCTGGTCTGCGCGATTGCGCTTCTGGCCATCGGGATGCGCAAGCAGATGCAGACCCGGCACCGCATCCGCGCCGCCAACGAATCGGCCGGACCCACGACAGAGCAGAACAGGACCAAAACATGAGACAGGTAGACGTGGCAGTGATCGGCACCGGCTGGTGCGGCGGCATCCGGGCACAAACGCTGGCGCAATCGGCGCTGGTCGACCGGCTGCACATCTGCGAAATCCGGCCCGAGCGGCTGGAGGAAGTGCGCGCGCTGGTGAATCCCGCTACCGCGACAACGGATTATCAGGATATCGTGGCCGACCCAAAGATCGAGGTGGTCTACATCTCGACCACCCCGGAGCCGACACATTACCCGATCGCGCGCGATTGTCTGAAGGCAGGCAAGCATGTCCTGCTAGAAAAACCCATCGCACTGGAGCTGCACGAGGCGGATGACCTGATCAACATTGCCCGCGCGAAGAACGTCAAGTTCACCATCGGCTATTCCCAACGCTTCAACCCGAAGATCGCCTTTGCCAAGAAAAAGATCACCGACGGCACTCTGGGCCGCGTGGTCAACGTCATGGTCAGCCGCCACCTTTCCCGCACCCTTGGCAAGAAGATCGCCGGGCGGGTGAAGCTGTCCCCAGCCGCAATGGAATCGACCCACGACCTTGATTTCGTCTACTGGCTCTTGGAACCCGCCAAACCCGTCCGCGTCTACAGCCAGGGGGCCTATGGCTACATGCAGCCGTTGAACGGGTCGTTCGATTGCCAGTGGTCCATCGTCACCATGGACAATGGCGTGGTGGTCACCGTGGGCGGCGGCTGGAACCTGCCGCCCAGCTATCCGAACTATTGCGGCACCTGGATTGAGATCACCGGCACCGACGGCGCGCTCATCCTGGACGACACGGCACGCGACCACTGGCTGAACACCGTCGCGGGCGGCACCCAATTCGCCATGTCCACCATGCCGGGCGAGCATGTCGACCATGTCTTTGCGGGGCAGATGGGCCCCGAGACGCTGCACTTTCTGGAGGCCTGCCTGATGGACCGCCCGGTTATGGTGGACCCGACCCATGCGCGTCTGGTGATGGAAAGCTACACCGCCGCCGACATTTCAGCCGAGACGCATGAGCCGGTAAGCCTGCCCCTGTCCAATGCTTCACTTGCGCGTCTGGCCGACATGAAAAGGGTGGGCTGAACTCGTGACCCGTACCACTTTGCAGGAGTTGTGATGAAGCCGAAGGCCAGAAGATCCGAGCCGCTCTATGCTGTCATCGAGGCAGCTATCCGGGACGGAATTACTGCCGGGACCCAGCCGGTCGGATCCTGCCTGCCGACCGAACATGAGCTATGCGCAAAGTTTGACGCCAGCCGTTTCACCATTCGCCGGGCGCTCAACGGGTTGCGCGCCCTGGGCATGATCGAGCCGCGTCCGGGAATCGGAACCTTCATCGTCGCGAGCAGCCCGCGTACGGCTCTGGTGCAGACACTGACCTCGGTCGAACAGCTTTTGCAGTACCCCGGCACCATGTTGCGCGAAAACCAGCGGTCCGACCTGATCGGCGCCGATGCCTCGCTTGCGGTGCTCTTGGACTGCGAGCCCGGCGACGACTGGATCTGGCTGCGCGCTACCCGCAGGTCCGAAGGTGCAGAGCTGCCGCTCAGTTGGCTGGATGCCTGGCTGGCCCCGCGTTTCGCGGCCGTGGCCGGGATTGCCCTGACCGACGGCAGCCCGCTTCTGCTTCTTGTCGAACGCCAGTACGGCCAGCGCCCGCACCATGCGCAGGTGCAGATGTCCGCCGGTCGGATCACGCCCGAGATGGCCGGGCCGCTGATGGCCGAGGAAGCCACCCCAGCGCTGGTGATCACGCGACGCTACCGTGACGAGGCGGGAGCGATCTACCTTGCCACCTGCTCGACCCATCCCGAGGGCCGCTTCTCGCTGAGCTTCGAGTTCCAGACGACATGAAAGAGGACGACATGACCACGACCCGCCCGCGCACTTTCGACATTCACGCCCATATCCTGGAAAAGTACACTGTCGCCGCGCTGAATGCCGCCACGCCCGAGGCGCAGGTTTCGCTGGTCGATACCGGACCCGAATACTCCGACCTCACGGTGCGCGGCGTCACCTACAGGAAATTCCCCCGTGGCGGCTGGGACGTGGCACGCAGGCTCTCGGACATGGACCGTATGGGCTATGACCGCCAGCTTCTGGCCGCGACGCCGCAGACCTTCCTGCATGACATTGCGCCCGAGGCGGGACGCATCGCCGCCCAGGTCCAGAACGACGCCATCATTGCCCGCTGCAAAGCGATGCCGGATCGGTTCATGGGGCTGGCCACCCTGCCGATGCAGTCGCCCGAAATGGCCGCGGCGGAACTGGCGCGGGCGATGGACCTTGGCATGTCGGGGGCGATGATCGGCTCGCACACCAACGGGGTGAACCTTGACGATCCGGAGCTTGAACCGCTCTGGGCCGAGGCGGAAAAGCGCGGGGCTTTCATGATGATCCACCCGGTCAAGGTGGCAGGCATCGAGCGGCAGAAGTCCTATTATCTGCAGAATTTCATCGGCAACCCCCTGGACACCACCATCGCCGCAGCCTGTCTGGTTTTCGGCGGCGTCCTGGAGCGGTTCCCGACCCTCAAGATCATCCTGTCCCATGGTGGCGGTTTCACCCCCTATCAGGCGGCGCGCTGGATTCATGGCTGGGCCGAACGGGATGAGGCGAAGGTCCGGCTCAAGGGTGAACCGGGGCCGTCGATCGACAAGTTGATCTACGATGCCATCCTGCATGACGGCGCGCCGTTGCAGTTCTTGATCGACTGGGCCGGATCAAAGCGCGTGCTGCTGGGGTCGGACTATCCGTTCGACATGGGCCAGTATGATCTGATCGAGGTGATCGACGGTCTCCGCCTCACCGATGCCGCGCGGCGCGACGTGCTGGCCGTGGCCGCCGAGGCACTGGTGCCGGGGGCCTGAGCATGACCGGGGACCTGCACGTCCCGGTCGACGCATTGCGCGGTTTCATCGCCGGTGCACTGGCGTCGGGTGGTCTGCCGGAAGCGGACGCCGAAACCGTCGCGCGGCTGATGGTCGCGGCCGATCTTCTGGGCGCGGAAGGCCACGGCATCTTCCGCCTGCCGCGATACTTGGCACGGCTGCGGGCGGGCGGGTTCAACACCCGGCCCGATATCAGGGTTATCGTCGGAAAGGGTGGCCTCGCGCTGATCGATGGCGACAATGCGATGGGTCATCTGGTGATGGAGCGGGCGGCGCTGCTGGCGGTGGAACTTGCCCGCGCGCACGGCATCGCCTGGGTCGGCACCCGCCGATCGAACCACGCCGGGGCCGCCGGGGTTTATGCCACGATGGTGGCCGAGGCGGGGCTGGCGGGCCTTTACCTTGCGGTCGGCAATGCCAACCACATGGCCCCCTGGGGCGGGCGCGAGCTGCTTTTGTCCACCAACCCCATTTCCGTCGCCATCCCGGCGGAGGGGCACCCGGTGCTGCTGGACATGGCCACCACCGTCGCCGCCTATGGCAAGGTCAAGCTCGCCGCCCAGCGTGGCCAGACCATGCCTGAGGGCTGGATGATCGACGCCGAGGGCAAGCCGCTGACCGACCCCGCGCTGGCCGCTGGTGGGTCGCTGCTGCCGATCGGCGGGCCGAAAGGGTTCGGACTGTCGCTCGTCTTCGGCCTGCTGGCGGGCACACTGAATGGTGCGGCCTTCGGGCGCGACGTGATCGATTTCAACGCCGACGACCGGACCGAGACAAACACCGGCCAGGCGATCCTCGCACTTGACCTCTCAATCCTCGGCGACTCCACCGCGCTGCAAGCCGCCGTCACCGAGGTATGCGACGACATCCGCCAGTCACCCCTGCGCCCCGGCTTCGACGCGATCCGCATCCCCGGCGACCGCAGCCTTGGCGGACGCGCCGAGCGTCAGGCACAGGGCATCCCGCTTTCCCCTGGCCTTCTGACGCAACTAGATCAGGTGGCGGCGTCATGCTCGATTTCCCCCCTGCCACGTTGAGGGACAGACATGACCCAGAGCTTTCCGGCCGTTATCCTGCGCCCCTCGAGCCAGCCGCTTGTCCAGCGTGGCGGCGGGGTCACCACCATCCCGCTCGTGTCAAGCGCCTGCGGCTCGACCGGCCTGATCAACGGTATAACCATCTTCCCGCCCGGCGGGTCGATCCCGCTCCACTGGCACAACTGCGAGGAAAGCGTGATGGTAATCGAAGGCCGCGCGCAGGTGGAAATTGACGGCACCCTGCACGCGATGGAGACGGGAGACACCACCTGGGTCCCCGCCAACTTGCCGCACCGGTTCATCAATGCCTCGGACGAAAACAAGATGCGCATCTTGTGGATCTACGCCCGGGTCGATGCCACCCGCACCAATGCCAAAACGGGCGAGACAAGGACCATCGACGAAGAACAGGCCAAGCGCCAGCACTTGTCACATCCCGGAAGGAAGTAGGGCTGTATTCTGAACAGGTCCGACTTCAGCTTGTGCCAGTCCTTCATCGCCCGCAAGGGGGTCTTGCTGCCCAAGGCTGACTACGGCAGTTGCTGGGGCTTCCGCGAAAACTTACGGCTGCCATCACCGCGCTGGTTGGCGGGAGTCTTGCCATCGCCGCCACCGTCACCCGCAAGGCATTCACGAACGACGCGAAGCTGGGCCGCCTCGAACGCGAGCTGCACCTCGAACGCGAGCGAACCGACAAGCAGCGCGCCGAGGATCGCAAGGCCGACGCCGACCGGCTGGAACGGATCGAAGGCGACATCCGTGCCATGCGGGATGTGATGTTCGAAGCCTTCCAGCGCGGCCGCACCGACTGACGATCACCACACCACCACGACGACCCACCCCACCCGCCCACGAGGCGGGTTTTTTTGTTGCCCGACGCCGGGCAAAAGGAGCGTTTCCATGACCACAGACCAGACCGACGCCATCCGCCTGATCCAGAGCGGCTTGGACAAACTTGGCCACAGCCCGGGTGCCATCGACGGCAAATGGGGTGTCCGCACCGCACGGGCGCTGAAGCAATTGCTGTCCGCAAATGGCCGCGCTGCTTCCCTTGCCCCTCAGGGCCCGCTGCCGTGGATCACCGAGGCGAAAACCGCGCTGGGCCGCAATGAATTGCGCGACCGGTCTTGGCTGATGGACTGGCTGAAGCGTGATGGCCGGTCTTTGGGTGACCCCAGCAAGAACCCTTGGTGCGGCGACTTCGTGGAGACCTGCATCCGCGTGGCCCTGCCCGACGAGCCACTGCTCGGCGCGCTGGGCACCAATCCCTATTGGGCCCGCAACTGGCTGCTGTTCGGGCAAGCGGTGCAGCCCATCACCGGTGCGGTGCTGATTTTCGAACGCGGTTCCGGCGGCCACATCGGCTTCGCGGTCGGCCAGGATGACACGAATTTCTACGTACTGGGCGGCAACCAGTCCGACGCCGTCACCATCGCCCGCATCGCCAAGTCACGCCTTCTGGGCGCGCGCTGGCCCGCGACCTATCCACCCCGCCAACAACGCCTGCCGACCATGAAGCCGGGCGAATTCCTCGCAACCACCAATGAAACCTGAACTGGAGAACACCATGCTGAAACCTGCAATCCTTGCCCTTATCCGCCAAATCCTGACTGTCGCGGGCACCGCACTGGTCGCCAAGGGTTATGTCCAAGTCTCGGATATCGAACCGGTCATCGGCGCCCTGCTGACCCTCGGGTCGGTGGTCTGGTCTGTCGCGGACAAGCGAGGACGCACAGAACTGCTGCGATGAGTCGTCACACGCGGGCGCGCCATCCCTCGACGGGTGATCAGCCCGGAAAGACAGCGCGCCCATCTGGCATCGCAGGCATCCAGCCTCTCGGGACACCTGCGTGGTCGGCCATATGTCGGCCGACCGTGGTGGGCTTCGTGCGGGTTCGCCGCCATCCCCACCCCGCGCTTGATCCGGCCCACCGTCCGGCGTCTCCTGCGGTCCCCGCGCTTTCGGGTCCGGGTCCCCTTCACCACTTGCAAGGCATCGGGCGAGCTACGCGCCCTCGCCGCTTCGTGCCTCCGCCAAGGGCGCATGCTGTGTCAGCTGGGCGACGATCTGCCGAAACTCACCCAGGATTTCGCCATGGTTCCTGTCGAGGTAACGGGCAAGGCGGTCATTCTGGAGAAGCCGCTCGACAAATCGGCCTGCCACGACGAGACGGAGATGATCCGGTCCAAGAGCGCCCTCGACGAGCTTGATGTTCTTCTGGAGATTGGCCATCTCTGATCTCATCAGCTCAGCCTGTTCGCGAGTCACACCCGCAGGTGCCGTCCTTGCGGTCGGATCGACAAGGTCAGCGGAGTCGGTCGTCGTCAGAATGGCCGCTACATAGGGCACCGTGTAATTGTTTGCAGCGATCATCAGTTCTGCTGCCTGAATTTGCCGCAGGGGCTTCATCTTGCGCAGGGATCGGAAGCTGTTGATCGGACAATGCCGGGCCTTCAGCAGTTCGGCCGCCTCTGGGCAGATGCCGTTCAGCAAGGTCCGCTTCTGCCGGATCAGCGCGATGTTCACATTCAACGCGGCAGCGATGCGGGCTTCCGACACGCCTCGTTCGACCGCGCGCAGGATCATCTTGTGCTCCTGGATGGTGGCGAGGCGGCTGATGCGCTTGTTGTAGGTGAAGGACTCGTCATCGGTGGCCACCAGGCAGATGACAGACGTCTCGCCCATTTCCTTCAACAAATGCAGACGAACATGGCCGTCGAGAAGGATGAAGGATCCGTCCTGCCCCGCTGCGCGGGCGACCACCGGTGGTTCGATCAGGCCGACCTCGCGGATCGACGCGGCGATTTGCCCATACTTCTGGCTCTTGGGCACGGTGGTTGACAGCTGCTTCACCGGCAGGATTGCGGCAATCGGGATCAGTCGTAGGCTTGCCTCGAACCCGGGACTCTTTGGCGAAGGCATTTTCCCCAAGAGTGTCATGCTCTTGGCTCCTGCAGCCCTTCAACGATGATGCTCGGAATGCTATCGAGCCCTTCCGCGCGAAGCAGGGTCAGAAAAGTCTCGTCCTTCAAAAGCGATTGAAAGGCCGCGTCCAGAAACAGAAGGCTGCTGCGCGTCGCTTGTGCCCTCCGAACCATGTCCTGCTGACGCTCAGCCTCCACGCGATAGGCTTTGACCAGCGCCGCAGATGTCATTCGCGCGCGTGGCTGTTTGTTACGCGCGCCACCCCGCTGCTTGCCATGCCGCTGGCGCAACTCAACCAGCCGCCGTGCTTCCAGAAGCTTCTTCCCGCGTAGTTCGCCCGAGGCATAGGCGGCTTCAAGCGCCTTCTGCACGTCCTTCTCCTCGGCACGCGTGATGTAGAGCGCGACGCTGAGCGGCATCTGCCCGGTTTCGACCGCGATCAACAGGCGTTCTTCACCGTTGGCGATCAACTCACCGATTTCGTGGACATAGGCGAGGGAAAGCCCCGTCTTGTCGGCGATTTGATGGTCCGAATATCCCCGGTCGCGCAGGATGGTGATGTCCTGCAGAAGCTCGAGCGGCCGCTGCTGGCGCCGCGCGATGTTTTCGATAACGCTGCGCAGAAGCCGTTCAACCTCGTTCGCATCCACAACAATGGCCGGAATGTGGGTTTCCCCAAGGGCGACATAAGCCTCCATCCGTCCCTGACCGCAGACCAGCCGATACGAGACCCCTGCCTCATCATCGATCCGGGCAACGGTGATCGGCTTTTTCAGCCCGACCTTGCCGATACTGTCCACGAGTGCGCGGAAGGTCTTTTCCGAGCGTTCGCGCGGGTTTTCCACGGTAATGGCGGAAATCGGGATTGTCTGCACTTCGCCCGTCGCTTCGACCTCGCTCACCATGGGGCGACCTCCGTAACCGGAACGCGCCGGGCCATGTCGAAGAAGAAATCCAGTGATTGAAATCGGAAAGCGTCCAGCATCAGACCATTCTCCTCTGCAAGCCCCAAGGGTTTGCGTCGCATCTCGAATTGGGGCAGCAAGTAATAGTCGAGCGCGGCGGTGTTCGTTCGGTCCATTCGGATGGCGATGGTGATGTCGGGAGTGAGCCCCGTATCGAAGCGGATTTTCCAGCGCAGCCCACCCGTGGTGGTTTCGCGGCAGCGGGCGACGACGACGGAGGCAGTGAACTCGCCATTGATGGTCAGCAGGTCCGTCACCGGATTGCGTGCCACCGTGCCGCCGATCCGGATAATCTCGCGGATGACACGCTCCACCTCTTCCCTGTGGAACAGCCGCAGCAACCGGTTCACTTCGATGTAGTGGTAGTCCCGGTCAGGGGTGAAGCCGACGAGGGAGTAAGCTCGGATCAGGCTGCCGAAGCGATGGGCATAGGCACCACTGGATGGCATGCCGTCTGCTTCGTCGATCACGAGGCCAGAAATATAGCCATGGCGCTGGAGCAGCCGTGTCAGGCGATCCAGCATCTCCTCGTCCGAAAACCGTCGGTTCCGGGCGGCGATGATCGCCTGCACCTTCTGAAACTGTTTCGGCTCAACGATGGCCTCGAAGGCCCCCTCCGACCGTATCCACATCTCCGGGCCATTGGCGACCCGCTTGCGCTTCAGCTTGAAGGAGCGGCGGTTGTAGACATTGTTGCCGATGTATTTCTCATTTGTCAGGATCTGATGCACGGTCGAGCGCGTCCAGACCCTGCCGAGGTCGGTCAGGATACCGCGTTCGTTCAGTTCAGCCGCGATTTCGGTTTCCGACCGGCCCTGTTTCAGGAAACGGCTGTAGATCCAGCGGACGGTTTTCACCTCGGCCTCGGGCCCGGGCACAAGGATCACCCGATCAGTCTGCAGGCTTTTGTGTTCGCCGCGCTTCAGCTCGGCCTTCACCTCGCCGCGTTCGTCAAGTAGGACACGACGAAGGCCAAAACCCGCTGGGCCGCCCTGTCGATAGCCGAGTTCGATCAGGCGGCACTGCCCGGTGAAGACCTTGTGGGACAGCTCACGACTGTATTCGCCTGCCATGGCGCGCTTGACGCTTTTGACGATGGTGGCAACCGGGCCGCCGTCATTTTCGAATTGCTCGGCGCAATATTCGACCTGCTTGTTCGCGCGACGGCAAATGTATTCGTAATAGGCAGATTCATCGGCATCCTGAAACCGGCCCCACCGGCTGACGTCATAGACCAGGATCACCTCAAAATCGGCCGTCCCATCCTGCACATCCTGGATCAGTTGCTGCAGAGCTTCGCGTCCCTCAATCCTGAGGCCGCTTTTCCCGGCATCAGCATAGGAGCGCACCAGTTCGAAACCACGTTCGGCGGCATATTTGCGGATCGCGTCTGATTGATTTTCGGTCGAGTATTTCTGGTGGTCGGTAGACATGCGGACATATTCGACCGCCCTTCGCATTGGTGGGGTCTTGGCCGGTCCTTTCAATGCGGGCGGATCGCTTCCGGCCATTTCCGTCTCCCGGTCAATTCATGCAGGCGTCTCCGTCTGGTTGGACCCGGGATGATGTCTGGGGCGCAAAATGGAATCTGCCGCTGTGATGTCTTCTCCACAGGTTTACCGGAGGAGGACGCCGCGATGCGGAGCAAGATGGGCACAGTTGTGCCGAAAATGGGCACAACTGTGCACCTGGCGGCAGATCAGGCGCGTTATCGCGAAGCCGTGGCCGCCGCGTTGCGGGCTGAACTGGGTCCGACGCACCAGGCCATCAAGACGGCGATGCGCTGGACAGGGGCGAGCGAACGCACCGTGAAGTACTGGCTTTCAGGAGAACGGGGGCCAAGTGGAGAACATCTTATCCTGTTGGCGCAATATTCCGACGCGGTGCTGATGACGATCCTGACCATGGCCGAGCGGCTGTCTGAGCAGCGGCACAGATGTGCCGGTTGTCCTGCGCATGAGCTGGTGTTGCAAAACCTCGGACAAGAGCTGAAGTTGTCCGAGGGTTCATGACATGCTCAGAACGGCCTTACGCTTCTCCACCCGGTCGTCCAGGACACAGGTCGCGACATCGTTCGTGCGGAGGTCAGATCAACCATTCTCCGCAGAGGGCGCGGCAGGTGACAATAGATCAGGCTTTGATGGCAGTTTTCTTGGCGTCTCTGTCATCAATCGCGCTTGATGGCAGGCCGCTGGCGGCAACGCACGTTGATGGCAGAATTGGTCCTAATTTTGTTGCCAAGCGGTTTTGGTGTGACTAGGTTAGCGTCAAATCGCGTTGATGACAGAATCGGCATACATATGGTCACCAAACCTTACGATCTTACAGATGCCGTTACCTATCACATCGGCACCTTTCCCCCATCTGCTCTCGATTACCAGGTACTGCTTGGGCCGCTAGAAGAGGCTGCGGCCTCCCTTGCGCGGTACGATACGAAGATGTCGGGCATGGTAAACAGTGAACTTTTCCTCGCCCCCCTGCGCCGCCAGGACGCGGTCACCTCCTCCCGGATGGAAGGGACGATCTCGACCATCGAGGAGCTGTACCGACTTGAAGCCGAAGAGGATGCAGGCAGCACCGACCCTTACCGGGAGGCGCGCAACGACGACGTCGAGACCTACCTTTACTCCCGCGCACTGCGCAATGCCCAGCAGGCGCTGGCCGAAGGCGCACCGCTTGGCGAGCATCTTATCCGCACCGCGCACCAGCAGCTGCTGTCCTTTGGCCGGGGAGCCCGCAAGCGCCCGGGCAGCTACAAAGCTGAACAGAACTACATCGGGGACGAACGCCGAGGAAAGATCTACTACGTTCCAATCGCCCCGGAGCGGCTTGGACCGGCGATGGCCGAACTGGTCCGCTACATTAACGAAAGCTCGATGCGGCCGCTGATCCGCACCGCCATCGCGCATGTAGAGTTCGAGGCCCTGCACCCTTTCGAAGACGGCAACGGCCGGATCGGTCGCATGCTGATCACCCTGATGCTGTGGAAGTTTGGCGTCCTGCATCAGCCGAACTTTTTCGTGTCGGGTTACTTCGAGGAGCACAAGGACGAGTACATCGAGCGGATGCGGGCCGTTTCCGCCACAGGCGATTGGACCGGCTGGGTGGTGTTCTTCCTCCAGGCGATGCACGCCCAGGCGACGGTCAACATCCAGACTGCCGACGCGATCTTCCGCCTGCACGGCGAGATGCGGGAACGGTTCCGCGAAGTTCTGAATTCGCAGTTCCACGATCAGGCATTGGACTTCGTCTTTGCTAGTCCAGTGTTCCGTAACGACCGCTTCGTCGAACGATCAGGAATTCCGCCATCGTCCGCTCGTGCACTTTCGCGACGCTTGGTCGAGGCTGGGCTTCTGCGCACGATCGAAGGAGCCTCGGGCCGTCGCGCCGCGATGTACGCCTTCGATCCCCTGCTTGATCTGCTGAAGGTCTGAAACCCAAAAAGCCCCCCGCTTTGCAGGGGGACTCGTCAAACGTTGAGGTGGCGTTGAGGTAAAACTGCGCTTGCTATACACAAGTGTTTTTGTCGGATTCTAACCATTTGTAAAGGTTAGATATTTTGGTTGCGGGGACAGGATTTGAACCTGTGACCTTCAGGTTATGAGCCTACCCCGCTGCGTTGAGGCAATTTCTGTAAAATCAATGACTTACGCCGCAAGTCTTTGATAGCACAAATGTTCGCTTCTGGTTTTCGCCGATCCTCGCCGCGTTTCGACCGCAAGGGTTGCCCGAAAACGGGTTATAAGGGTTGAGGTGGCGTGGCTCTGATGATGTGACCGCCCCCCGACGGCATCAATGTGCCAGGGTGGGTCTATGAGGATCCACAAAAGGAGGACGGTCATGTCGGAGATTATCACTGTCGGGCTCGACCTGGCGAAGAATGTGT
>Ga0208609_100153_pt1 | contig 31506 bp, 29 predicted proteins | sample SubbioR11_8A_Apr_FD_184813 | JGI IMG/M metagenome (GOLD analysis project Ga0208609, IMG submission 184813) | Serpentinite rock and fluid subsurface biosphere microbial communities from McLaughlin Reserve, California, USA - CR11_8A_Apr (SPAdes) | ecosystem: Environmental > Terrestrial > Deep...
CGCGATCGTCGCCGCCGGCGTCGAGCAGGGTCTTGGTGCCGGCGCATCGGCGCCGGCCGTCGGTGCAGTCATCGCGGGCTCCAGCGGTTGCGCCCGTGGCACCTGCCGCGCAGCGCGCGGGCGGGCGCAGGGGGCCGGTACATCAGCGCTTGTGATAGGAGGCGAAGACGCGCGCGCTGCCGTCTCGCTGAACCAGCAGCACGTCGTAGGGCTGCTGCAGGCCCTTGTAGATCGGCCCGTCCATGCCGGGCGAGCCGATCGGCATGCCGGGCACGGCGATGCCGATCGCCTGCGGCCGCTCGCGCAGCAGGCGCCGGACTTCGCGCGCCGGGACGTGGCCCTCGACCAGATAGCCGCCGACGCGCGCGGTGTGGCAGGAGCCGTACCTGGCGGGCATGCCGAGCCGGGCGCGCACCGGCGCCAGATCGGGCACGTTGATCGGGGTGACCTGGAAGCCGTTGGCTTGCAGGTGCTTGATCCAGTCGTCGCAGCAGCCGCAGGCGGGGGTCTTGAAGACCTCGACCGCCGGCAGCTTCTGCGCCGCGCCGGCGCTCAGTGCCAGCGCCAGCGGGATCGCGGCCAGTGCCAGCAGCAGGCCGCGGCGCGCGGATCGGGGGTTTGACATGGCATCTCTCCTGAGGCCGGCGCAGGTGCCGGCGGTACATGACGAACGCGAAGGACGACGGCCGCCCCCGGATCGAGTCCGGGGCTGGCTCTGCGGCGGCGTCGCGCGCTCAGGTCAGAGAGACGCAGTACAGGATCGACAGCGGTGGTGCGGTGGCGTCGAAGCAGGCCGGCGCCCGTTGCCAGTGCAACGGTCCGCCTGCTGCCGCAGGTGCGGCGCGCACGACCAGTGGCGGCGGTGCCGCCGTCTGCATCTGGCTTGCGCCGCCGGCGCTGCCTTCGTCGGCGCAGTGCTTCAGACACACGGGTGGCTCGGCCGGCGATTCGAGCGCGAGGCCGGCGTCGTGGCAGTCCTGCGCCGCCTGCGCCGCGAGTTCGGCCAGCAGTTGCGCGTGCGCGATCGACTCGCCGGCGCGCTTGATCACCGGACAGGCGTGCGCGAACAGCGACCACTGCGCCAGCAGCAGGCAGGCGAGCGCTACCATCGTGACGCGCAGGCGGCGGCGGGAGCGGGCGGTCGACACGGTCGTTGCGGTGTTCGGCTGGTGCAAGCCGCGCGGGCGGCGCGCGGCGGACTCGGGGTCAGGGTGGTCGCCGCAGGCCATGACGGCGGCCACCGACGACGGTGCGCACTGTATCCGAACGCGGCGCCGGCGTCGGGCGGTAAGTCGGCTGGGCTTGTGCTGGCGCAATTGCCGATCGGCCGACCGCGGGCGGTCAATCCGACCTCGGCGCGCCGGCGGCCGGCTCGGGTCTCGCTGCGGGAAGACGCGGGCTTGGCGCTCGCCCAGGATCGGCGCAAGGTCATTGCGTTGGCCCGCTGATGCGGGCTGCTTGGCATCCGCGTTGCAGCCACAATGACCAGCACCGAAGTTGGTCCGCGGCGCGCGCCGCGGATCTTCGATCTCCCGAGCCGGCGACCGATGAAGACCCCGACAACAACCCCGCCACCGGCTCCGGCATCCGCGCCGCGCCCGCCGCCGACCGAGACCGAACTGAAGCTCGCGGTGCGCGCCGGCGATCTGCCGCGCCTGCGCACGCGTCTGGCCCGCTTGGGCGCGGCGCGGCGAGTCAAGCTCGCGACCACCTACTTCGACACCGGCGAGCGGCTGCTCGCCGGCCACGGCATGTCGCTGCGCCTGCGCCAGAGCGAGGACGGCTGGGTGCAGACACTGAAGGCGGGCGCGCCGGCCAGCGCCTTCGGCACGCGCGGCGAGTGGCAGACCGCCGCCCCCGGCGGCCGCCTGCAGCTTGGCCGGCTGCGCGCCACACCGCTGCCGGCGCTGCTGGCCGCGCACGGCAAGCCGGCGCTCGTGCCGCTGTTCCAGACCCGCTTCGTGCGCAGCGCGCGCACGGTGCCGGTCGGCAAGTCGTTGGTCGAGGTGGCGCTCGACCGCGGCCAGGTGGTCGCCGGCCGCGGCCGCGGCGCGCCGCGCGTGCCGCTGCTCGAACTCGAACTCGAGCTGAAGGCGGGCCGGCCGGGCGCGCTGTTCAAGCTCGCGCGCCGGCTGCTCGGCGGCGACGGCGTCGAACCGCTGGCGCTGCTGCCGCTGGCGCAGACCAAGGCGGCGCGCGGCTACCGGCTGCTCGACCCGCAGCCGCCGGCGCCGGTCAAGGCCGGCGCCAAGGGCTTCGCCGCGCCGCTGCGCGCGCAGCACTCGGCCGACCAGGCGCTGCGCCAGGTGATCGGGCACGGCACCGAGGTGCTGCTCGCCAACGCGCGCGAGCTCGCCGAGCACGACGATCCGGAGTTCGTCCACCAGGCGCGCGTGGCGCTGCGCCGGATGCGCTCAGCGGTGCGCCTGTGGCGCCGCCAATCGCGCCTGCCGCAGTCGCTGCAGGACGAACTGAAGTGGATCGGGCAGGAGCTGGGCGCGCTGCGCGACGCCGACGTGCTCGTCAGCGAGATCCTGCCGCACCTGGCCGCCGGCCTGCCGCCGGCGCAGCAGCCGGCGCTGCAGGCGCTGGTCGAGCGCGCGCAGCAGCGCCAGGCGCAGGCGCGCAGTGCCGCCCGCGCCGCGCTGGCGAGCGGCCGCTTTGCGCGCCTGACGCTCGAGCTGCTCGCCTGGGCGCACGGCCGGCCAAGATCGGCGGCGGCGTCGCTGCGCAAGCTGGCGCCGCGGCAACTCGCGCGATTGCTGGCGCGACTGCGCGCGGCGGCGCGCTACTTCGCGGCGCTGACCGCCGAGCGGCGGCACGAGGTGCGCATCGGCGCCAAGCGGCTGCGCTACGCGCTCGACCTGTTCGCGGTGGCGCTGCCGGCGCAGCCGGCCGCCGAGTACCTCGAGCGGCTCGCGCACCTGCAGGATCTGCTCGGCGAGCTCAACGATGTCGCGGTCGCGCGCAGCGCCCTCGACGAACTGGGCGCGCCGGCGGCGTTGCGCGCGGCGATCGCCGAAGGTCTGGCGGCGCGCGAGGCGGTCGGACTGCAGCAGGCCGAGGCGGCGCTGGCCGAGCTGTTCGAAGCGCGCGTGCCCTGGGGTTGACCCGCGCGCCACGCCGGCGCAGAGCCTGCCCCGGACTCGATCCGGGGCCTGCCCCGGACTCGATCCGGGGCCTGCCCCGGACTTGATCCGGGGGCGCCGTTGGTGAGCGCGGTCACATACCCCCGCGGGTATGGCGGGCGCCGGCCCGGCGCCGCCACGGGCCTCGCTAAGATGGCCAGCGGTTGCCACCGGCCGGCGATCGCCGGCAGCCGAGCGCGCGGTGGCGCTGCCGTCGACCCCGTTCGAGGAGCTTGCAGATGAACAACAGCTACGGCTTCGGCCGCACCGTCGCCTGCGACTTCGCCACCGCGGTGGCGCGCGTGACCGAGGAACTGGCCAAGCAGGGCTTCGGCGTGCTCACCGAGATCGACGTGCAGGCGACGTTGAAGAAGAAGCTCGACCGCGAGGTGGCGCCGTACAAGATCCTCGGCGCCTGCAACCCGCAGTTCGCGCACCGCGCGCTCGAGCTCGAGCCGACGATCGGCCTGCTGTTGCCGTGCAATGTCGTCGTGCGCCAGGACGCGAGCGGCGTCCAGGTCGAGTTCATGGACCCGGCGATGATGGTCAAGCTGGTCGACCGGCCCGAGGTCCATGCGATCGCCGCCGAGGTGCGCGAGCGGCTGCAGCAAGTAATGGCCGCGCTCTAGCGCGCCGCGTCGAACGCCGCGCGCACCCCGGTGCGCGCCCCGACCCCGGGTCCGGAACTCGCCGCGCGGCGCCGGAACCGGCGCCGCCGTCTGACCGACTGCCTGCCGCGGTGATCGCGGTCACGCTCGGCGCTCGCGGGACGGCGGCTGCGATACTCCATGGGGTATCTCCGCTATCGTCCGGGTCCCGCAACGGACTGCAGCGAGCAGCGCCTGCCATGCAACGCAAATCGATCGCGATCGCCGCCGGCGCCGTGCTGGCCGGTGCTTTGCTGACCACGACCGGCCTGCTGCTGGCGCAGGGCGGCGGCAAGCCGGCGCCGGCGGCGGCCGCCGCGCCTGCCGAGTTGGCCAGCGCCGTGGTCGCGCTGCGTGAGGTGGTCGAGACCTACCCGGCCGATGCGCTGATCGAGGCGGTGCGCCAGGCCGCGGTCTCGGCGCAAATCGGCGGCACCGTCACCGCGCTGTACGTCGACGCCGGCGACCGCGTGCGGCGCGGCCAGTTGCTGGCGCGCATCGACACGCGCGACAGCGACGCCCGGGTCAGCGCCGGACGCGCGGCGATCGCCCAGGCCGAGGCCGGCCTCGGCCAGGCGCAGCTCGAGTTCGACCGCACGCAGGAACTGGTCCGCCAGGGCTTCGTCAGCCGCGCCGCGCTCGACCGCACCGACGCCGAACTGAAGACGGCGCGCGCCGCGCTCGAGGTCGCGCGCGCCGGCGCCGCGCAGGCGGCCACCGCGCGCAGCTTCGCCGAACTGCGCGCGCCGATCGACGGCGTGGTGTCGCAGCGGATGATCGAGCGCGGCGAGCTGGCCGGTCCCGGTCAGGCGCTGCTGCTGGTGCACGATCCGGCGCAACTGCGCGCGGTGGCCGCGGTGCCGCAGTTCGTGCTGCCGCGCGTGCTCGGCGCGCGAACGGCGCAGGTCGAACTGCCGACCCTGGCGCGCACCGTGCCGGCCACCCGCGTGACGGTGCTGCCGGCGGCCGATGCACGACTGCTGTCGACCCTGGTGCGCGCCGACCTCGGCGCCGACCTGCCGGCCGGCGTGGTGCCGGGCACCGCAGCCACGGTGCTGCTGCCGATCGGCAGGGCGCGCAAGCTGGTGCTGCCGCAGGCGGCGGTGCTGGTGCGCGGTGAACTGACCGCGGCGTACGTGATCGGCGCCGACGGCCGGCCGCAGTTGCGCCAGATCCGGGTCGGCGAGCGGGTCACCGCCGCCGAGGCCGACGCCGAGGCGCTGATCGAGGTGCTGGCGGGCCTCGCCGAAGGCGAGCGGGTCGCGCTCGACCCGCTGGCAGCCGCCGGCAGGCTGCGATGAATCCGCAAGACGGCCCCGGCGCGGCGCCGGCCGACGGCGCAAGTGCCGCCGGCGCGGGCCAGGCCGCCGCCCCGCTGGGCATCTCCGGGCGCCTCGCGCGCGCCTTCCTGACGACGCAGATCACGCCGCTGCTGGCGCTCGCCGGCCTGCTGCTCGGCCTGTTCGCGTTGGTCGTCACGCCCAAGGAGGAGGAGCCGCAGATCAACGTCACGATGGCCAACGTGCTGATCGCGTTCCCCGGCGCCTCCAGCGACGACACGCACAACCTGGTCACGGTGCCGGCCGAGCAGGTGCTGGCGCAGATCACCGGCATCGAGCACGTGTACTCGGTGACCCGGCCGGGGCTGGCGATCATCACGGTCCAGTTCAAGGTCGGCGAAGACCGGATCGCGGCGCTGGTGCGCCTGCACGACACGCTCGCCGCCAACGCCGACTGGCTGCCGGCGCACCTGGGCGTGCAGCCGCCGCTGGTTAAACCGCGCGGCATCGACGACGTGCCGATCGTCACCCTGACCCTGCACGGCGGGCCGGCGCAGACCACGCCGGCCGACCTGCAGAAAGTCGCGCACGCGCTGGAGATCGAACTCAAGCGCGTCGACGGCACGCGCGAGGTGGTCACCCACGGCGGCCCCGATCAGGTGCTGCGCGTGACCCTCAATCCCGAGCGGATGGCCGCGCAGCGGGTCACGGTGACCGACATCGAACGCGCGCTGCTGGCGGCCAACGCCTCGGCGCCGGCCGGCCAGATGGTCGCCGGCAACCGCGTGATCGACGTGCGCGCCGGCGAGTTCCTGCAGTCGGCCGACGACGTCGCGCGGCTGGTGGTCGCGGTGCGCGCGGCGGCCGATGGCACGCGCCGGCCGGTGTTCCTGGCGGATCTGGCGCAGGTCCGGCTCGGGGCCGACACGCCGCAGGCCTATGTCTGGCACGGCCAGGTGAGCGAGCGCGACGGCCAGCGTCACTACCAGGAATTCCCGGCGGTCACGATCTCGGTGTCGAAGAAGGCCGGCACCAACGCCGCCACCGTCGCCGACCAGTTGCTGGCGCGCGTCGAGCAACTGCGCGGCGTGATCGTTCCCGAGGGCGTGCAGGTCGTGGTCACCCGCAACTACGGCGAGACCGCGCGCGACAAGGCCAACTCGCTGCTGCAGAAACTGATCTTCGCCACGCTGTCGGTGGTGGCGCTGGTGTGGGCTGCGCTCGGCCGGCGCGAAGCGGTGGTGGTCGCGGTCGCGGTCGTGCTGACGCTGGCGACGACGCTGTTCGCGTCGTGGGCGATCGGCTTCACGCTGAACCGGGTATCGCTGTTCGCGCTGATCTTCTCGATCGGCATCCTGGTCGACGATGCGATCGTGGTGGTGGAAAACATCCACCGCCGGTCGCAGTTCGACCTGACGGCGGCCACGGCGATGATCCCGCGCGCGGTCGACGAGGTCGGCGGCCCGACCATCCTCGCCACCCTGACCGTGATCGCCGCCCTGCTGCCGATGGCCTTCGTCACCGGCCTGATGGGGCCGTACATGGCGCCGATCCCGATCAACTCGTCGATGGGGATGCTGCTGTCGCTGGCGATCGCCTTCGTGGTCACGCCCTGGCTGGCGCTGCGCCTGCTGGCGCGCCAGCACGGCGCGCCGGCGCCGGCCAGCGCCGAGCGGCTGGCGGCGCGCCTGAACGCCGTATTCACGCGCCTGATCGCGCCGTTCCTGCGCGGCCGCGACGGCCGCCGCCAGCGGCGCCTGCTGTGGCTGGCGATCTTCGGCGCGATCGCCGCCAGCGTGGCGCTGGTGCCGCTGCAGGCGGTGGTGCTGAAGATGCTGCCGTTCGACAACAAGAACGAGTTCCAGGTGGTGGTCGACATGCCGACCGGCACCGCGGTCGAGGCCACCGCTGCCGTCCTGCGCGAGCTGGCGGCCGAGGTGGCGCGCGTGCCCGAGGTCGTCAGCGTGCAGGCCTACGCCGGGCTCGCGGCGCCGATCAACTTCAACGGCCTGGTGCGCCAGTACCACCTGCGCAGCGGCGGCGAGGTCGGCGACCTGCAGGTGCTCCTGCGCGACAAGTCCGAGCGCCACCGCAAGAGCCACGACATCGCGCAGGGCGCGCTGCCGGCGCTGCAGGCGATCGCCGATCGCCACGGCGCCGACCTGAAAGTGGTCGAGGTGCCGCCCGGGCCGCCGGTGCTGTCGCCGATCGTGGCCGAGATCTACGGCCCCGACTACGCGGCCACCAAGCAGCTCGCGCGCCAGGTGCGCGCGGTGTTCGAGGCCACGCCCGAGATCGTCGCCATCGACGACTCGACCCAGGACCAGGCGCAGCGCCTGCTGCTGCGGGTCGACACCGCCAAGGCCGCCCTGTACGGCATCGCTGCCTCCGAGGTGGCGCGCGCGGCGCGGCTGGCGCTCGCCGGCGAGGACATCACGCCGCTGCACGATGGCCGCAGCAAGTACACGGTGCCGGTGCGCATCGGCCTGGCGGCCGAGCACAAGGGCCGTCTCGATCAGATGCTGAAGCTGCGCCTGCGCGGGCAGGACGCGCGCGGCCAGCCGTTCGAAGTGGCGCTGGCCGAACTGGTGACCGCGGTGAGCCTGCCGGTGGAGCCGGTCATCCACCGCAAGAACCTGCAGCCGGTGGTCTATGTCGTCGGCGACGTGGCCGGCGGCCCGGGCAGGATCGGCTCGCCGCTGTACGGGATGTTCGATCTGCGCCCGGGCATCGCCGCGCTCGCCACCCCGGGCGGGCTGCCGTTCGAGGAATACTGGATCGAGGCGCCGGCCGACCGCTTCTCCGCCTTCGGCCTGAAGTGGGACGGCGAGTGGCAGATCACCTACGAGACCTTCCGCGACATGGGCATCGCCTACGCCGTCGGGCTGATCCTGATCTACCTGCTGGTGGTGGCGCAGTTCCGCTCGTACCTGACGCCGCTGGTGATCATGGCGCCGATCCCGCTGACCGTGATCGGCGTCATGCCCGGGCACGCGCTGCTGGGCGCGCAGTTCACCGCCACCTCGATGATCGGCATGATCGCCCTGGCCGGCATCATCGTGCGCAACTCGATCCTGCTGGTGGACTTCGCCCACCAGCGGCTGCGCGAGGGCGCGAGCTTCGAGCAGGCGACGATCGACGCCGCCGCGGTCCGCGCCAAGCCGATCGTGCTCACCGCGCTGGCGGCGATGATCGGCGCGCTGTTTATCCTCGACGACCCGATCTTCAACGGCCTGGCGGTGAGCCTGGTGTTCGGGATCTTCGTGTCCACCGTGCTCACCCTGGTGGTGATCCCGGTCCTGTACTACGCCGCCAACTACCAGCGCCTCGAGCGCCTGGCCTGAAGCAGCCGGCTTGCGGCCCGGCCGACTCTCGATCCTCGATCCTCTCCCAAGGAGCCACGCCAATGACCGTCGACCGCCTGATCCATGTCTTCGCCGGCAGCTTCATCCTGCTCTCGCTCGCCCTCGGTCTCGAGGCGAGCCCGATCTTCGTCTCGCCGTGGGCGCTGGCCTTCACCGCCTTCGTCGGTGCCAACCTGCTGCAGTACGGCTTCAGCAACGTCTGCCCGCTCGGCTGGATCCTGAAGAAGCTGGGCGTGCCGGAGAGCCGCGTTGCCTGCTCCTGAGCGCCGGCCGGCCGCCCGCGCCTACGCAGCCGAGGCGACGGCGCGCCGCGCGCTGGTGCTGCGTCTGAAGCGCATCGAGGGCCAGTTGCGCGGCATCCAGGCGATGATCGAAGCCGATGCCGGCTGCGAGGCGATCGCGCAGCAGATGTCGGCCGCGCGCAAGGCGCTCGACAAGACCTATTTCGAACTGGCCGCGTGCGCGATCGCTCATCCGCGCTTTGCCGCGGCGCCGGCGCCAGATCGCGCCGGCGAACGGCCGGGCGAGCGGCTGCTGCGAATCACGCGCACGCTGGCCAAATACGCGTAACGCGCGCCGCAACCGTGGCTGCGCGGTTCAACCGCCGGCCGCCGCCTCGTCCGCCGGTTGCGTTGCGGGCCACAGTCGGCTTGCGCCGCGCGTGCGCGGCGGCGCGTGGCAGGGCTTGATCGCCGTGCCCTGGGCGAAGCGGTAGCCGGCGGCCGCGGCCAGGTCGCGCTGGGCGTCGGTCTCGATGCCGGCGACGATCAGCCACTGCGGGTTCAGTCCGGCCGCGCGCGCCTCGAGCAGCGCGTCCTGCCAGGCTTCCGGACGGCGCGACTGCGGCGCCAGCAGCTTGGCGAAGTCGGGTCGCACGAAGTCGATCGCCTTCATCTCCATGCCGACCCGCGGCGCGCTCAACCGGTAGCCGAGCGGCACGCGCTGGGTGCGCAGCCAGTCGAAGAAGCTCTGCACCCGGTACGGCGAGCGGATCCGTTCCACCGAGCCGCGCACCAGGATCGCCAGTCGATGGCAGACCAGCCGGTGCCGGTCGAAGACCTCGGTCACCAGGTCGAGGCTGCGCTCGATGGTGCCGAACGACAGCGTCACCGCGACCCGCTGCGCGCACTCCTCTTCCAGCATCGCGCAACCCTTGCCGAGCGCCTCGATCTGGATCCGGGCGCGCTGCATCGTTCCCGGCTGCTGGCCCTCGGTCCAGACGTACAACTCGTCGAACCAGCGCTCGCGCGTGACCAGCGCGCGCGTCGGCCAGATGACGGCACGCACCCGCGACTCGCCGAGCGTGGCGATCTCGGTCGGCAAAGTGTCGGGCGGATTGGCGGGCGGTCGCGGCGGCATGCTCGCGTGGCGCGCGTGCGCTTGCCGCCGCGCTCCACGCCGCCAATGGTGCACCGGGTCGGCGCTTGCCACAAGGCAACCGCGGGCAACGCCTTCGAGTGCCGGCGCGGCAACGCCGCCGGCTCGGTGCCGCCGGCTCAGCGGCGCGGCTGCCCGTAGTGCTCGAAGCGCTCCAGCACGCGCTGCATCTCGGCTGCCGGCAGGCACGGCGGCTCGCCCAGCGTGCGCGCGTGCAGGTAGATGCGCGCCAGGTGCTCGACCTCGATCGCCAGCGCCAGCGCCTGCGCAAGCGTGGCGCCGCAGGCGATCACGCCGTGGTGCGCCAGCAGGCAGGCGCGCCGGCCGGCGAGCGCCGCCAGCGCCCGGTCCGACAGCTCCTGGGTGCCGAAGGTCGCGTAGGGCGCGCAGCGGATGTCGCTGCCGCCGGCCGCGGCCACCATGTAGTGGAACGCCGGCAGTCCGACGCCGTGGCAGGCGAGCGCGGTGGCGGCCGGCGAGTGGCTGTGGACGACGGCGTCGAACTCGGGCCGCGCCGCCAGGATGTCGCGGTGGAAGCGCCACTCCGAAGACGGCGCCAGGCGCCCGCGCGCGGTGCCGTCGGCGAGCCGCACGAACACCAGCGACTCGGGCACCAGCGCCTCGTAGGCGACCCCGGTCGGCGTCACCAGCAGCCCCGGCGTGCGGCCGCGCCGGCAGCGCGCCGAGACGTTGCCGGCCTGGTTGACGTTGATGCCGCTGGCGTTCAGTGCGGCGGCGGTGGCGATCAGTTGTGCGCGCAGCGCCGGCGTGTCCTCGGCGGGCGCAACCGGCTCGGCGCTCATCGGTCGGCCTCGGGGAACAGTTGCGCAAGATCGGCCGGCGCCACCACGCCGCGCTCGGTGACGAGCGCGGTGATGAGCCGTGCCGGGGTGACGTCGAAGGCGGGATTGGCCACCGGCACCGCGGCGGCGGCGATGCGCACGCGCGCGGCGGCGCCGGTGGCGTCGCTGCCGTGCACGACGCGCACCTCGTCGCCGTCGCGGTCCTCGATCGGGATCGCCGCGGCATCGGCGCAGCGCCAGTCGATCGTCGGCGACGGCACCGCGGCGTAGAACGGCACGCCGTTGTCGCGGGCGGCGAGCGCCTTCAGGTAGGTGCCGATCTTGTTGCAGACGTCGCCGCCGCGGCTGACGCGGTCGGCGCCGACGATCGCCAGGTCCACCAGGCCGCGCTGCATCAGGTGGCCGCCGGCGTTGTCCACCGCGAGCGTGTGCGGCACACCGTGCGCGGCCAGCTCCCAGGCGGTGAGCAGCCCCTGGTTGCGCGGCCGCGTCTCGCTGACCCACACGTGCAGCGGCACGCCGGCATCGTGTGCCTGGTAGATCGCGCTCAGCGCCGTGCCGTAGTCGACGGTGGCCAGCCAGCCGGCGTTGCAGTGGGTGAGCACGTTGAGCGGCCGCGCCAGGCGCCGCTGCAGATCGGCGATCAGCGCCGCGCCGTGCGCGCCGAGCGCGCGGTTCAGTGCCACGTCCTCGTCGGCGATCCGGCCGGCCTCGGCCCAGGCCGCCGGCGCGCGCTCGTGCGGCGCCAGCGGCGCCACCCGCGCGCGCACGCGCTCCAGCGCCCAGCGCAGATTGACCGCGGTCGGCCGCGCCTGGTCGAGCGCGCGCTGGCCGCGCTCGAGGGCGTCGTCGCCGGCGTCCTCGCGCAGCGCCAGCGCCAGGCCGTAGGCGCCGGCCACGCCGATCAGCGGCGCGCCGCGTACGCGCATCTGCCGGATCGCGTCGACCATGTCGGCGCAGCGCCGGGCGGTCGCGCGCACCACCGCCTGCGGCAGGTGCGTCTGGTCGATGAAGCCGACCTCGTCGGCGCCGGCCCAGATCGAGCGCGTCGGCACGCCGTCGATCCTCATCGTGCGCATCCCCCGCGTTCTGCGCGCCGCTCAGCCATTGCGCTGCACCCAGTCGAGCAGCGCATCGTGCGCCGGCTGCGCGTCGCGCGCGTTCGGATGGTTGACGATCGACACCACCACGTAGCGCTGCCCGCTGCGCGCGTGCACGTAGCCGGCGATCGCGCGCACGTCGGCCAGCAGTCCGGTCTTGATGTGCGCGTAGCCGGTGGCGGCCTCGCGCCGCCGCATCGTGCCGTCGACGCCGGCCAGCGGCAGCGAGCTGACGAACTCCGGCATCAGCGGGCTGGCGAAGGCCAGGTGCAGCAGCCGCGCCAGACTGGCCGCGCTCAGGCGCTCGATGCGCGACAGGCCGGCGCCGTTGTCCAGCACCAGTTCCGGCATCGCCAGAGCGCGGCCGGCGAGCCAGGCGCGCAGCGCGCGCTCGGCCGCCGCCGGACTGGCCGCTTCGCCGGCGGCCTGCGCCCCCATCGTCAGGTAGAGCTGGCGGGCCATCACGTTGTTGCTGAACTTGTTGATGTCGCGGATCACGGCCGCCAGCGGCTCGGACTCGTGGTGCGCCAGCGGCAGCGCGTCGGCCGGCAGCGTCGCCTCGCGCGCGCGGCCGCTCCAGGAGCCGCCGGCGCCCTCCCACAGGGCGCGGAACACGGCGCCGAAGTACGGCACCGGCTCCAGCGTGCTCAGGTGCCAGACGCGCTCGCCGCAGGCCAGCGGATAGACGCCGCGAAACTGCGGCGCCAGCGGCTGCGAGAAGTCCGCCTGCAGGCGCGCACGCCAGTCGCCGCAGGCGCCGTCGACGGCGCGCAGCGACTGCGGCAGGCGCAGGCCGGCCAGCGGCGGCATCGCCAGCACGCGCACGCTGCGCGTGGCGGCATCGGGTACGAAGCTCAACGACAGCGCCTTGAAGTTCAGCAGCAGCGCGTCCGGGCCGGTGTTGTACGGGCGCAGTCCCTCGCCGTCGAAGGCGAAGGGGTCGCCGGCGCCGACGGCGAAGGCCGAGCGGTCGAGCAGCAGGTCGCCGTCGATGCGGCGCAGGCCGAGGCCGCGCAGCCGCTGCACCAGCAGCCACAGATCCTCGACCACGAAGTGCGGGTCGCCGCTGCCGCGCAGGGCCAGCTCGCCCGCCAGCGTCTCGCCGCGCAGGCTGCCGGCGGCGAAGGCCTCGGTCCTCCAGGTGTAGGCCGGTCCGAGCAGCTCGAGCGCGGCGAACGTGGTGAGCAGCTTCATGGTCGAGGCCGGATTCATCGGCACCGACTCGTTGAGGCGCACCGGCGCCGCTGCGCCGGCGCCGACCGGCTCGACCACCACAGCGACCGCGCTCAGCGGAACCCGCGCCGCCTGCAGGGCGGCGGTGAAGCCTTCGGGCAATGCCGCCGGCGCCGGGCCACGGGCGACGGCGGCGGCGCAGGCGACCGCCGCCACCACAGGCAAAGCCGACTTCGCCAGCCAGTGAACCGGACCCCGGCGCCGCCGTGTCTGCCGATGACACGCATCCCTTCGGATGAGTGCGGCAGCCGCCAAAGCTAAGTCGTCCGTTCGATAGTGGCCGGCGGGGTCGCTGCCTAGGCTTCGGCCCATCGCAGGCAGCCTCCGGCCCGACGCCGGCGCGCCGCCCGCGCGCGCAGCACACACACGCTGCGCGACGAGCGAAATGACCGGAGCGAGGATGAACAACATGACAGCGCAATCGACGATGCGAAGCTTACTGGCGACCTGCGCGATCGCCGCGCTCGCCGCCTGCGGCGGCGGCGACAGCCGCTCCGACGCCGCCGTGCAGATGGGTGCGGCCAGCGTTCCCGCCAACGACGCCGAGGCGGTGCGCTTCCTGCAGCAGGCGACCTTCGGCGCCACCGCCGCCGACATCGGGCGCCTGCGGCAGGTCGGCTACGAGAACTGGATCGCCGAGCAGTTCACGGCGCCGCGTGCCAGCCACCTCGAGTTCCTGAGCACCCAGGTGCCGCTGCCGATTCCGGTCGGCACGCAGGTCTCGAGCGCGCCGCTGTACTTCTCGTTCTGGCGCCAGGCGATCGCTGCCCCCGACCAGTTGCGCCAGCGCGCCGCGTTCACGCTGTCGCAGATCCTGGTCGCCTCGGCGGCCGAGGCGCAGCTCTCGAACGACGCCGACGACGTCCACGGCCTGGCGGCCTATCTCGACATCCTGTCCGAGCATGCCTTCGGCAACTACCGCGACATCCTGCAGTCGGTGTCGACCCATCCGACGATGGGCGTGTACCTGACCGCGCTCAGCAACCGCGGCGACGGTGGCCGCACGCCCGACGAGAACTATGCGCGCGAGGTCATGCAGTTGTTCACGATCGGCCTGTTCGAGCTGAACATGGACGGCACGCAGAAGATCGCCAACGGCCAGCCGATCGAGACCTACGACATGGAGGACATCCGCAACCTGGCCAAGGTGTTCACCGGCTGGAGCTGGGGCAATCAGGGTACGCCCGATCCGAGCAACGCCCGCTTCACCGGCGGCAACCCCGACCCGATGCGGCGCGTGATCCCGATGCAGTTCTACCCGCAGTTCCACTCGCCGGACGCCAAGACCTTCCTGTCGGTGACCATTCCGGCCGGCACCAACGGCGTGCAGGCGCTGCGCACCGCGCTCGACACGCTGTTCGCGCACCCGAACGTGGCGCCGTTCATCGCCAACCAGTTCATCCAGCGCATGGTCACCAGCAACCCGAGCCCGGCCTATGTGCGCTCGGTGGCCGAGGCCTTCGCCAACGGCCGCTTCACGACCGCCGGCACCAATCGCAGCTTCGGCGGCGGCCAGCGCGGCGACCTGCGGGCGGTGATCGCCGCCACGCTGCTGCATCCAGAGGCGCGCACGGCGCCGAACTCGCCCGACGCCGGCAAGCTGCGCGAGCCGATCCTGCGCGTGGCGGCGATGCTGCGCGCCTTCGAGCCGACCTCGCAGACCGGCAACTGGCGCATCGGCGACACCGACGCGGCGCTGTTCCAGACGCCGATGAAGGCGCCGACGGTGTTCAACTTCTTCCGGCCCGGCTACGTGCCGCCGAACTCGACCATCGCCAGCCGTCCCGGGCTGGTGGCGCCCGAGTTCCAGCTTGCCCACGAGGTGTCGGTGGCGACCTACGCCAACACGATGCAGAACTGGGTGCCGAACGGGCTCGGCGCGGTGCCGGCCAACAGCGGCCTGACCGGCGCCGACGTGCGCGCACAGTTCACGACCGCACGCTCGCTGGCGTCCGATCCGAACCGGCTCGCCGACCACCTGAACCTGATGCTCACCGCCAACTCGCTGGACCCGGCCACGCGCAACATGATCCGCGACGCGATCGCCTCGGTTCCCGCGACGGCCACCAATTCCGCGGCCAACCGCGTCCACCTCGGCGTCTTCATGACGATGATGGCGCCCGAGTTCCTGGTGCAGAAGTAAGCGAATCCTCAGGAGTCACTGACATGACGTACAACGCCTCCCGCCGCGAGTTCCTGCGGATCGCTTCGGCCGTCGGCACGGTGGCCGGCTCGGCCACCCCCTGGGCCCTGAACCTGGCCGGCATCGGCGCCGCCGCCGCGCAGACCGCACCCGTCGATTACAAGGCGCTGGTGTGCATCTTCCTGTTCGGCGGCAACGACCACTCGAACACGATCGTGCCCTTCGACCAGGCGAGCTACGACCTGTTCGAGATGGGACGCCGCCAGGCCGGCGTCGCCGGCACCAGTCTGGCGGTGGCGCGCAACACGCTGTTGCCGCTGAACGCCACCACGCCGTCGGCCAACTCGTCGCTGTCGGGCCGCGCGCTGGCGATGCGCGCCGAGATGTCCGGCCTGCGCGCGCTCTACGACCAGGGCCGGCTGGCGGTGCTGGTCAACGTCGGGCCGATGATCGTGCCGACCTCGATGGCGCAGTACCGGGCGCGCTCGGTGCCGCTGCCGCAGGGGCTGTTCTCGCACAACGACCAGCAGTCGACCTGGATGGCCGGCGCACGCGAAGGCGCGCGCATCGGCTACGGCGGACTGCTCGGCGACATGTTCGCCGGCAGCAACCAGTACCAGAACTTCACCTGCATGTCGGCGGGCGGCACCTCGGTGTTCCTGTCGGGCCGCAGCACGGCGCAGATGCAGATCGGCAACAACGGCGGCGTGCAGATCGGCGCCTTCAACAATCCGACGCTGTTCGGCGGCCAGAACGTCGGCAGCATGCTGCGCGGGATCATGACCGCCGACCGCGGCAACACCTTCGAGCAGGACTACAACACGATCAACCGCCGCGCCGCCGACGCCGCCACCGCGCTCAATACGGCGCTGACCGGCTTCCCGGCGAACGTGGCGCCGTTTTCCGGACTGCCGAACACTGGCCTCGGCAACCAGTTGCGCAGCATCGCGCGCATCATCGCCGCGCGCGGTGCGCTCGGTGCCCGGCGCCAGGTGTTCTTCGCCAGCATCGGCGGCTTCGACCAGCACAGCGGCCTGGTCGCCGGCCACGGCGGGCTGTGGCTGCAGATCAACAACGCGATGACTGCGTTCTATTCGGCGCTCGAGTCGCTGGGCATGAACAACAGCGTCACCACGTTTACCGCCTCCGACTTCGGCCGCACGCTCGACTCCAACGGCCAGGGCTCCGACCACTCGTGGGGCGCGCACCACCTGGTCATGGGCGGCGCCGTGCGCGGCAACGAGACCTACGGCGTCTGGCCCGACACCGTGCTGCGCGGCCCGAACGACGTCGGCCGCGGCAGTCTGCTGCCGACGACCTCGGTCGAGCAGTACGCGGCCACGCTTGCCAAGTGGTTCGGTGTGTCCGACGCCAACATGGCCGACGCCGTGCCGCGCGCCGCCAACTGGAGCACCCTCGACCTCGGCTTCCTGAATCTGGCCTGAGCCGGCCGGCCACCAACAGGGAAACGGCGCACCGCGGTGCGCCGTTTTTCTTGGTGCGCCGCGCGCCGGCGCCGCGACGCGTCGCTCAGGCGCTCAACAACAGCATGCCCAGTCCGGCGCGCCGGTGCGAGCCGAAGCCCTTCAGCAGCCGCTTGCGCAGCGCCTCGGCGTTGGCGACCTCGAGCGCGCCCTCGATCACCGCGTGCTGGATCTTGACGTTGGCGCCGCGGTGCGCAAAGCGCAGGGTGGCGATCGCGATGTCGCTCATCAGCGGCCGCAGGCCGAAGGCCGCCGCGTTGCCCTTCAGCCACTCGTGCACCATGGCCGGCGAGTCGAAGGCAACGACACGCTTTTCGCCGCCCTCGATGTGCTCCTGGCCGACGCACACCGGCAGCGTGAAGCGGTACATCAGCCCTTCGGCCAGTTGGATCATCTCGCGCTTGGGTTCGAGCGCACCGAGCGCGCCATGCGGCCGGCGCGGCCACGGCTCCACCGACCGCACCCAGTAGCGGCCGGGCACGGCGCTGTCGAGTCGGAACAGGAACTGGCCGTCGCCGGCCTTGCCGCCGAAGACCTGCGCCAGACGATCGTGCGCGGTCACCGGGTCGGTCTCGGCGGCGAAGGTCACCGCCGCCTCGTACAGGTCGAGTTGCGGGATGTCGAGCCGGGTGAAGCTCAGCACCGAGTGGATGAACTGGCCGGCAGGCGGCGCAGGTTCGTTGCGGGTCGGCACGTTGGCGGGCGCTCCGGTGGGGGCGGTGTCAAGTGTGCACCAGGCGGCAGCGGGGTGATGGGTCGAATTCAACCGGCTCGCCGAGCCAACTGCGCGCGAGCCCGGCCAATCTTGCCCTGAAGCGGTCGGCGCAGCCGCAATTCTTCGGTTCTGACGCAGCGACCTGATCGCACCATTGCCGCTGCAGCGCGGCCTGCCGCAGCCGGTTGCGGGGTAACCCTAGCGCTGTTGCGCGTCGCCTGCCGTTCGTCGCGCCTGTGCCGCCGTCTGTGCCCGACACCCGAAGGAAGTGCGCGCCGCGGCCGATGAAGAGACTGTGGGCAGGATCTGCGCGCACTGCCGATCGGAGTAGAGAAGCAATGAGTCGAAGTCGCGGCTTCACCTTGATCGAAGTCATGATCGTGGTCGCCGTGATCGCGATCCTTGCAGCGGTCGCGATTCCCGCCTACACGCGCTACGTGCAGCGCGGACAGATCGTCGAGGCGACCCAGGCGCTGTCCGAGTATCGGGTGCGGATGGAGCAGTTCTTCCAGGACAACCGCACCTATCAGACCGGCGCCGGCGCCTGCGGTGCGGCGCTGCCGACCGGGCTGCAGAGCTTCGTGCTCACCTGCACGATTGCCGCGGCGGGCCAGGCCTATGCGGCGACCGCCACCGGCGCCGGCGCGATGGCGGGCTTTGCCTACACGATCAATCAGGCGAACACGCGGGCGACGACGTCGCTGCCGGCCGGTTGGGGCGCCTTGCCGGCCGACGCCGGCACGCGCTGGGTGACGCGATGACCCGCCTTACGCCGCAGCGCGCGTGGCAGCGCGGTCTCAGCCTGGTCGAAATCGCGGTCGTCCTGACGATCGTTGCGTTGCTGCTCAGCCAGGCGGTGCCGGCGTTTTCCGCCTGGCTGCGCAACGCGCAGATCCGCACCGCCGCCGAGTCGATCCAGAACGGCCTGCAACTGGCGCGCGCGGAAGCGATCCGCCGCAATCGCAGCGTGCAGTTCGTGCTGACCGGGGCGCCGGACACAAGCTGGACGGTCGGCTGCGTCAATCCGGTCGATGGCGGCGCGGCCGGCGTCGAGGACCCCGGCGACTGTCTGGCCACGATCCAGGCGCGCAGCGCCGCCGACGGCAGCGAGCGAACGATCCTGACGGCTGCTCCCGCCGCAGCGCGGATCGTGACCTTCGATTCGATCGGGCGCGTGCGCGACAACGCCGACGCCTCGCCGGTGTTGACGCAGGTCGACGTCAGCGATCCCGACCTGGCGGCCGCGCAGGCGCGCCCGCTGCGGCTGCTGGTCGACGCCGGCGGCCGCATCCGCATGTGCGATCCGGCGCTGACGGCTTCCGATCCGCGCGCCTGCTGAACGTTGACGCACGACAGGCATTGCCGATGAAGCGCAGGCAGACCGGAGTGACGCTGATCGAAGTGCTGGTGGCAATGACGATCTTCGCGGTCGGCGTGCTGGGCCTGCTCGCCATGCACGCGACCGCGCTCGCCACCTTCGGCGACGCCAAGTACCGCGCCGATGCATCGCTGCTCGCCGACCGGCTGATCAATCAGATCTGGGTCGACCGCGCCAACCTGGCCTTGTATGCGCACAGCAGCGGCCGCGCCGGAGGCGTCGCCGTCAAGTCGTGGGTCGACGACGCCGTGCAGAGGGATCTGCCGCAAGGCAATGCGGTGGTCGCAATCGACGGCTCGCAGGTGACCGTGACGATTACCTGGCAGCCTCCGAATGCGGCCCAGACGCGCCGCCACACGGCGGTGGCGACGATCCAGGAGCCCTGACCATGGGACGGCCGAGGCGGACTCAGTGCGGCGTCTCGCTGATCGAGCTGCTGGTGGCGATGGCCATCGGCCTGTTCGCGATGCTGGCGATTGCGCAGTCGTTCGCGATCTCCGAGGGTCACCGTCGTACTGCCACGAGTGGCGGCGACGCCACCTTCAGCGGCGTGCTCGCGCAGCACACGTTGCAGCGCGACGCGCGCATGGCGGGCTTCGGCATCAATCATCCGGTCCTGCTCGGCTGCCGAATCCTCGCGTACGACGCATGGTCGACGCCGCCGCGCGAGTTCAATTTCTTCCTCGCGCCGGTCTTGATCACCCAGGGCGCCGGCACCGCCCCCGACGAAATCACGATCACCTACGGCAACAGCGATACCTTGCCGGTGCCGATCGAACTCGCCAAGGACATGCCGACGCCGGCCGCCAACTTCCAGGTCAAGAGCTCGTTCGGCGTGCTCGCGGGCGACCTTCTGGTGATCGCCGAGGTAGGACTCGACTGCACGCTGGCGCAGGCGACCAACACGCCGGGACAGGGCGAGTCGGGTCACAAGGATCTCATCATCCACAACCACGGCAACTTCAGGGACGCGCACGGCAACACCCTGCGTGCGCGCTACAACAAGCCGGGTGGCCTCGGTCCCAATTACTCGAAGAATGCCATCCTCTACAACCTCGGGCCGGCCCCGGTCGTCAATCGCTACTACGTGCAGAGCAACGAGCTGCGCGTCGATCAGCTCTTGAGCAACGCCCTCGGCGGCCGGGTCGCCGGGGACATCGTCCAGTTGCAGGCCGAGTACGGCCGCGACGGCGACGGCGACGGCGACGTCGACTCGTGGACCACGGCCACGCCGGCGACCGCCGCCCAGTGGGCGGCCACGCTCGCGATCCGCTTGGCGCTGGTCGCGCGTTCGCCGCTGCCGGAGCGCGAGCGCGACGCCGAGGGGGTGTGTACGACCACCACGGCGTCGCCGGTCTGGGCCGGCGGCACGCTCGACGTCACGGCGCTGCCCGACTGGCGCTGCTACCGCTACCGCGTGTTCGAGTCGGTCACGAGCCTGCGCAATCTGATCTGGAGGCCGGCATGAGCCGTTGCGCCGCTGCGTGCGAGCGCGGCTACATGGTGCCGGTGGTGCTGATTGCGCTGGTGGCGATGCTGGTGTCCGGCATCGCGCTCGTGCGTTCGATGGACACCCACCAGACGATCGCCGGCAACCTGGCCTTTCGCAGCGCCACCGTCCATTCGTCGGACCGCGGCGTGCAAAGTGCGGTGATCTGGCTCAGCAGCCAGGCCGACACGGCGGTGCTGAATGCCAACGCGCCGGCGAGCGGCTACTACGCGGTCGCGATCGAGCCGAACTGGGACGACCCCGAGTTCTGGGCCCATTGCGCGAACTGCACGGTCACGCCCGCCGGCGGCGACGCCGCCGGCAACACGATCAACTGGGTGGTGCACCGGATGTGCACCGCGCAGCTCGACCCCAACGATGCCAACAATCAGTGCGCGCGGCTGAGCGCGTCGTCGCCCGCAGCGACCGGCGGCAGCTTTGCGAGCGACGCGGTGAACTTCAGTGGCGCGAGCCAGCACTACTACCGCATCACGGTGCGCGTGCTCGGGCCGCGCAACACCAGCACGCTGGTGCAAAGCTTCGTGGTGCTCTGAGACAGGACCATGCGCGATCTTGCGCGTACGTTGCTCGCGGCGGCCGCCCTCCTGGCGCTGTCCGCTGCCCACGCCCGCCCCACCGACATCGCCACCGATCCGCTGGCGCGCGCGCAGTCGGCCGGCATCAGGCCGAACCTGATGCTGATCGTCGACGACTCGGGCAGCATGGGCTGGCGCCACATGCCCGATTACGTCAACGACAGCGGCGTCGACAAGCCGCGCTGCAACGACTCGACCTGCAGCACCTTGACGACGCACGGCATCGAGGGCAATCCGCCGTGGTACGCGGCCCAGTTCAACAGGCTCTACTACGACCCGCAGATCACCTACCGCCCGGCGGTCGATGAGGCCGGTGTGCCGATGACCAGTTTCGGTGCGTCCTGGTGGACGCGCGTGCCGGTGAACGCGTTCGATCCCGCGGCCGACACGATCGACCTCGTCAACCGCTACCCCGAACTCGTCTACTGCGACAGCGACACCGGCGGCGCCTGCCGGCGCAACGGCATCGACACCGCCAACCCCTTCCTCTACAACACCGCCGCGCGCGCCAACGGTTTCCCGGACGCGACCGGCAGCGGCGGCTTCCGCTTCCCCCGCGTACGTCACGGCAGCCCTTTCTACTACGACATCATCGCGGTCGAACACTGCAGCGACGAGCGCCTGACCACTTGCACGCTCTCCACGTCGGCGTCGACCGCCTTCCCGTTCCCGGCGCCGGTGCGGTTTTGCAGGAGCAGTGCCGACGCCAACAGCGCGAGCGCGGTCAGCGGCAGTACGGGTTCGCCCTCTTCGCCGCGTTGCCAGGCCAAGTACGCCGGCAGCCACACCTGGGCACGCTACGGCAGGTTCCGCCGCGTCGACATCACGCCTGCGGTCGCGACCTACGGCGACCGGCCGAACCGCAGCGACTGCGCGGCGCGGCCGACCTGCACCTATGCGGAGGAGATGACCAACTTCGCCAACTGGGTTGCCTACTACAGCACTCGCCTGCAGACGATGAAGACCAGCGTCGGCCGCGCGTTCCGGACGATCGACGGCCGCTATCGCGTCGGCGCGGTGACGATCAATCCAGGCACGCCGGTCAGTGGCGCCAACTACGTGCCGATCGACACCTTCGAGGGCGTTCATCGCCAGAACTGGTACCGGACCTTCTACGGCATGACGCCTTCCGGCTGGACGCCGCTGCGCGAAGCGCTGTCGCGCGTCGGCCGCCACTTCGCCGGCATCAGGACCGGCATCAACGAGGGGATGAACCAGGACCCGGTCCAGTTTTCGTGCCAGGCCAACATCGCACTGCTGACCACCGACGGCTACTGGAATCGCAACCCGGGGCAGCGCCTCGACGGTAGCGCGATCGGCGACGTCGACAACCTCGACAGCGGCTTCTCGACGCGTGCGGTCGGCGCCTTCGACGGCAACATCGGTGCGCGCGACTCGCTCGCCGACGTGGCCATGTACTACTACCAGACCGACTTGCGGCCGCCCGGATCCAGGGGCGCGCTCGGCACCGACGTCAGCACCGACAACGTGCCCACCACCGCCAGGAACACCAACCCCGCGCAGCACATGATCACGTTCACCGTCGGGCTCGGCGTCGACGGCCTCATGAGGTACCGGCCCGACTACGAAACCGCCACGGTGGGCGACTTCCACAACATCCGGACCGGCAACAACACCTGCCCTTGGGCGAGCGGCATCTGCAACTGGCCGCTGCCGGCCGAAGGCACGCCGAGCACGATCGACGATCTGTGGCATGCCGCGGTCAACGGTCGCGGCCGCTACGTCAACGCGCAGGACGCGCAGACGCTGAACGACGGCCTCGCCAGCGCGCTGGCGCAGATCAAGGCGGTCACCGGCGCGGCGGCGGCTTCGGCGACCAGCAGCCCGAACGTGAGCGCGACCGACAGCGCGATCTTCAGCTCGACCTATCGCACGGTCGCATGGGACGGCGACCTGGTCAGGCAGTCGATCGACATCGTCACCGGCCAGGTGCGGCCGCAGATCGAATGGTCGGCCGCGGCGCAGCTCAACGCCGCGGTGGCCGCCGCCAGCGACAGCCGCACGATCTTCGTCGGCGTCGGCGGCGCGCTGCGGCCGTTCCGCTACGCGGAGCTGGATGCGACCGCACGCACGTTCTTCGACAATCAGTGTCCGCGGCTGTCCCATTGCTCGTCGCTCAGCGCGGCCGATGCCGCGGTGGCCAACAGCGGCACGTCGCTGGTCAACTATCTGCGCGGCCAGCGCGGCGACGAGGGCAGGGCGTTTCGCCAGCGCGAGTTCGTGCTCGGCGACCTGGTGGGCTCGCGCCCCGCCTACGTGGCCGACCCGCGCCGCAACTACGGCGACGGCGTGACGCCTTCCTATTTCGAATTCAAGAGCGCCAACCGGACGCGCCGGCCGGTGGTCTATGTCGGCGGCAACGGCGGCATGCTGCACGCCTTCGATGCCGCCACCGGGGCCGAGTTGTGGGCCTTCGTGCCGCGCACGGTGTTGCCGCGGCTGCACCGGCTGGCCGACCAGGCCTACGGCAACGCGCACCAGTTCTTCGCCGACGGCTCGCCGGCGGTCGCCGACGCGTTCGTCGGCGGCGCCTGGCGCACGGTGCTGGTCGCCGGCCTGAATGCCGGTGGGCGCGGGTACTACGCGCTCGACATCACGAATCCCACGTCGCCGGCGCTGCTGTGGGAGATCTGTGCCGACCCGGCGCTGTGTTCGAGAGCCGAAGTCAACCTCGGCTTGTCGTTCGGCAATCCGGTGATCACGAAGCGCGCCTCCGACGGCAGGTGGGTGGTCCTGCTCACCTCCGGTTACAACAACCTGCTGCCGGGCGATGGCCAGGGCTGGCTGTTCGTCGTCGATCTCGCCACCGGCGCCGTGCTCGACCGCGTCGCCACCGGTGCCGGTTCGACCGGCGCGCCGTCCGGGCTGGCGCGGATCTCCGCCTGGGCGACCGACCCCGATGCCGACAACACCTCGTCGTTCGTGTATGGCGGCGATCTGGAGGGCAACCTGTGGCGCTTCGACCTGTCGCAGTCGCCGCCTGCCGTGCTGAGGCTGGCCACCCTGCGCGACGCGGCGGGCCGGCCGCAGCCGGTGACGACCCGCCCCGAACTGGGCAGGATCGACGGCCACCGGGTCGTGTTCGTCGGCACCGGCCGCTACCTCGGCGTCACCGATCTTGCCGATCCGGCGTCGCTGGTGCCGCCCGGCGGCTGGTCGAATCTGAGCGCGTTCTACGCGCTCAAGGACAGCGGCACGAGCCTCGGTGATCCGCGTGCCAACGGTGCGCTGACGGCGCAGACGATCTCGACCCTCAATGCCACTCAGCGCACGGTCACGAGCCACCCTGTCGACTGGCGCACCAGGTCGGGCTGGGTGGCGGACTTCCCCACCTCGGGCGAGCGCGTCAACCTCGATCCTCAGTTGGTGCTCGGCACGCTGGTCGTGACCACCAACATTCCGGACACTGACGCGTGCACTGCGGGCGGCACGAGCTGGATCTATCAGTTCGACTGGCGGACCGGTTCGCGCGTGAGCACCGCGGGTCAGGTGCTTGGCCAACTGCGCTCTGCCACGCTGACGGTCGGCAACACCGCGATCCGGCTGCCGGACGGGTCTCTGAAGCTGATCTCGACCGGTGCTTCGGGGCAGAAGGACACCTACGCGCTGACGGTGCGATCGGGCTCGGCCGCAGCGCGCCGGATCTCGTGGCGCGAACTGGCGCGCTGAGGGACCGACCGGCGCCTGCGCCGACCCGCGCCGGCATGGCCATCCCCGCCGGCAGCGATGCCCCGACTTGAAGACGGCGCCCGCCGTCCATACAATTAGCACTCGCTCGCGTTGAGTGCTAACAGGGTGTCCTGCGGTAGCAGGCCGCCGCTGGCGACTCAGTGCCAGTCGTGACCGGGGCCCGGCCCCTTCCATTTCCGTCGTCTCGCTCAGCGAGATCCCATCATTGAAGGAGAACGTATGAAAATCCGTCCGCTGCACGATCGGGTGATCGTCAAGCGCCTGGACAACGAGCGCAAGACCGCCTCGGGCATCGTCATCCCCGACAGCGCCGCCGAGAAGCCCGACCAGGGCGAGGTGGTCGCCGTCGGTCCCGGCAAGCGCGACGACAACGGCAAGCTGATCCCGATCGACGTCAAGGTCGGCGACCGCGTGCTGTTCGGCAAGTATTCCGGCCAGACGGTCAAGGTCGAGGGCGAGGAGCTCCTCGTGATGCGCGAGGAAGACCTGATGGGTGTCATCGTCTGAGCGCCGCCCGCGCCAACCCGAGTCGGTCGCCGGCCGCGACCGGTCCCACATACTGAATCATCCGGAGCCAATCCATGCCTGCCAAGCAAGTCTTGTTCAGCGATGACGCGCGTCATCGCATGGTCCGCGGCGTCAACATCCTCGCCAACGCGGTTCGCATCACCCTCGGCCCGAAAGGCCGCAACGTCGTGCTCGAGCGCAGCTTCGGCGCGCCGACCGTGACCAAGGACGGCGTCTCGGTCGCCAAGGAAATCGAGCTGAAGGACAAGTTCGAGAACATGGGCGCGCAGATGGTCAAGGAGGTCGCCTCCAAGACCTCGGACGCCGCCGGCGACGGCACCACCACCGCCACCGTGCTCGCGCAGTCGATCGTCAGCGAGGGCATGAAGTACGTGGCCGCCGGCATGAACCCGATGGACCTGAAGCGCGGCATCGACAAGGCGGTGCTGTGCGCGGTCGACGAACTGAAGAAGTTCAGCAAGCCTTGCACGACCAACAAGGAGATCGCCCAGGTCGGCGCGATCTCGGCCAACGCCGATCAGAACATCGGCGACATCATCGCCAAGGCGATGGACAAGGTCGGCAAGGAGGGCGTGATCACGGTCGAGGACGGCAAGTCGCTGGAAAACGAGCTCGACATCGTCGAGGGCATGCAGTTCGACCGCGGCTACCTGTCGCCGTACTTCATCAACAACGCCGAGAAGCAGAGCGCGATCCTCGAAAACCCCTACGTGCTGCTGCACGACAAGAAGGTCGGCAACATCCGCGACCTGCTGCCGATTCTCGAGCAGGTGGCCAAGGCCGGCCGGCCGCTGCTGATCGTCGCCGAGGAAGTCGAGGGCGAGGCGCTCGCCACGCTGGTGGTCAACAACATCCGCGGCATCCTCAAGACCTGCGCGGTCAAGGCGCCCGGCTTCGGTGACCGGCGCAAGGCGATGCTGGAAGACATCGCGATCCTGACCGGCGGCAACGTGATCGCCGAAGAGACCGGCATGACGCTCGAGAAAGCGACGCTCGCCGACCTCGGCCAGGCCAAGCGCATCGAGATCGCCAAGGAGAACACGACGATCATCGACGGCGCCGGCGAGTCCAAGGCGATCGAAGGCCGGGTCAAGGCGATCCGCGCCCAGATCGAGGAAGCCACCAGCGACTACGACCGCGAGAAGCTGCAGGAGCGTGTCGCCAAGCTGGCCGGCGGCGTGGCGGTGATCAAGGTCGGCGCCGCCACCGAAGTCGAGATGAAGGAGAAGAAGGCCCGCGTCGAGGACGCGCTGCACGCCACGCGCGCCGCGGTCGAGGAGGGCATCGTCGCCGGCGGCGGCGTGGCGCTGGTGCGCGCCAAGCTGGCGATCGCCAAGGTCAAGGGCGACAACCCCGACCAGGAGGCCGGCATCAAGATCGTGCTGCGCGCGATGGAGGAGCCGCTGCGGATGATCGTCGCCAACGCCGGCGAGGAGCCGAGCGTGGTCGTCAACAAGGTCGCCGAGGGCAAGGGCAACTTCGGCTTCAACGCCCAGACCGGCGAGTACGGCGATCTGGTGGCGATGGGCGTGCTCGACCCGACCAAGGTCACGCGCACGGCGCTGCAGAACGCCTCGTCGGTGGCTGGCCTGATGCTCACCACCGACGCCATGGTCGCCGAGCTGGTCGAGGAGAAGTCCGACAAGTCGGCCGGCGGCGGCATGGGCGGCATGGGTGGCATGGGCGGCATGGGCGGCATGGACATGTAGGTCGCCTGCGGCGCGCCCTGCGGCGTGCCGCAGCGACTCGCCGCGCGCCAGCGCACGCCCGTGGCGTCGCCTGGCGCGGCGGGTCGACGGCAGTTCCAAAGGGCCCGCTTCGGCGGGCCCTTTGCTCTGGTGCGCCCGGCAGGGCGCACTGACTTGGAGGTGGCAGTCCTGCGCACACAATGCCCGCGCCGCATCCCTTCTACAATCGGCGCCGTGGACCTCACCCACCAGTTCCTGATCGCCATGCCGGCGATGGCCGACCCGCACTTCGCCGGCGCCGTCGTCTACGTCTGCGAGCACGGCGACAAGGGCGCGCTCGGCGTGGTGATCAACCGGCCGACCGATCTCACGCTCGGCGTCCTGTTCGACAAGATCGACCTCAAGCTCGAGATCGCGCCGCGGGCAGTCGAGCCGGTGTTCTTCGGCGGACCGGTGCAAACCGAGCGCGGCTTCGTGCTGCACCAGCCCGCCGGCAGCTACAGCTCGAGCCTCGAGGTGTCCGACGACATCGCGCTGACCACCAGCAAGGACGTGCTCGAAGCGGTCGCCGCCGGCGGCGGACCGGGGCGGCTGCTGGTCACCCTCGGCTACTCGGGCTGGGGCGTCGGCCAGCTCGAGCACGAGATCGGCCAGAACGCCTGGCTGACAGTGGCCGCGCGCGCCGACGTGATCTTCGACACGCCGGTGCAGGAGCGCTTCAGCGCTGCGCTGCGGCTGCTCGGCATCGAGGCCGAGCAGTTGTCGGGGCTGGCCGGCCATGCGTGAGGCGCGTGACCGCGCCCCGCTCGGCGGCGCCTGCGCGCTCGCGCCGGCGATGAGCGAGGAGATCGTGCTCGGCTTCGACTTCGGTGCGCGCCGCATCGGCGTGGCCATCGGCAACACGCTCACGCGCGAGGCGCGGCCGCTGGCGATCGTCGAGGCCGCGGGCGAGGCACGCTGGCAGCGCATCGCCGCCCTGGCGGCGGCCTGGCAGCCGGCGCGGCTGGTGGTCGGCATCCCGCGCCACCCGGACGGAACCGCGCACGAGATGACCGCGCGCTGCGAGAAGTTCGCGCGCCAGCTCGAAGGCCGCCTGCGGCGGCCGGTGGCGCGCGTCGACGAGCGCTACAGCTCGGCGGTGGTCGGCGGCGGCCGCGACGACCAGGCCGCCGCCGTGATCCTGCAGCAGTGGTTGCACGAGAGCGCCGCGCCCGATGCTTGACCTGGACGCCGAGAGCATCTACCGCACGCTGCTGTCGCGCACGCGCGAGCTGGTCGATGGCCGCGACCTGCGCCTGGTCGGCATCCACACCGGCGGCGTGTGGATCGCCGAGCGGCTGAAGGCCGACCTCGGCATCGCGCACCCGGTGGGCGCACTCGACGTGAGCTTCTACCGCGACGACTTCGACCGCAGCGGCCTGTCGGCCACGGTGCGGCCGTCGCAGATCCCGTTCGAGGTCGCCGGCCGCAATCTGCTGCTGGTCGACGACGTGCTCTACACCGGCCGCACGACGCGCGCGGCGATGAACGAGCTGTTCGACCACGGCCGGCCGGCGCGCATCGATCTGGCGGTGCTGGTCGACCGCGGCGGCCGCGAACTGCCGATTGCGCCCACCGTCACCGGCCGCACGATCGAACTGCCGGCCAGCGTCGGCGTGGTGCTGACGCGCGACGCCGAAGGCCGGCTGCGCCTGAGCCTCGAGCAGCGCGGCGAGGACGCGCCCGCGTGACCGCCGCCCACGTCCGCGGCTTCGGCCGCCACCCGCAACTGAACGCCCACGGCGAGCTGCACCATCTGCTGTCGATCGACGGTCTGCCGATGGCGGTCCTGGAGCGGATCATCAGCACCGCCGCGAGCTTCATCAACGTCGCCGAGCGCGAGGTGAGAAGCGTGCCGCTGCTGCGCGGCCGCTCGGTGTTCAACCTGTTCTTCGAGAACAGCACCCGCACCCGCACCACCTTCGAGATCGCCGCCCGCCGCCTGTCGGCCGACGTCTTCAACCTCGACATCACGCGCTCGAGCGCGGCCAAGGGCGAGAGCCTGCTCGACACGATCGACAACCTGACGGCGATGCAGGCCGACATGTTCGTCGTGCGCCATGCCGCCAGCGGCGCGCCCTACCTGATCGCGCGCCACGTCGCCCCGCACGTGCACGTGATCAACGCCGGCGACGGCCGCCACGCGCACCCGACCCAGGGCCTGCTCGACATGGTGACGATCCGCCACTACAAGCGCGACTTCACGCGGCTCACGGTGGCGATCGTCGGCGACATCCTGCATTCGCGCGTGGCGCGTTCCGACATCCATGCGCTGACCACGCTCGGCGTGCCCGAGGTGCGCGCGGTCGGCCCCTTGACGCTGCTGCCCGCCGGGCTGGCCGAGATGGGCGTGCGCGTGTGCACGCGGCTCGAGGAAGGCATCCGCGACGCCGACGTGATCATCATGCTCAGGCTGCAGAACGAACGGATGAAGGGGGCGCTGCTGCCGTCCGGCCAGGAGTACTTCCGCAACTACGGCCTGACGCCCGAGAAGCTCGCGCTCGCCAAGCCCGATGCGATCGTCATGCACCCGGGGCCGCTGAACCGCGGCGTCGAGATCGACTCGCGCGTGGCCGACGGCGCGCAGAGCGTGATCCTGCCGCAGGTCACCTTCGGCATCGCCGTGCGCATGGCGGTGATGGCGATCTGCGCCTCGTCGAAGACGATGCAGTGAGGATCGAGCAATGGCCGCGACGACATCAGCGGTGCTGCCCGCAACTCGATCCTCGATCCTGACCCGATGAAGCTGCACATCAAGAACGGCCGCATCGTCGACCCCGCCTCGGGGCACGATGGCGTCGGCGGCGTGTTCATCGACGGTGGCCGGATCGTCGCCATCGGCGAGGCGCCGGCCGGCTTCGTCGCCGAGCGCAGCCTCGACGCCGCCGGCCTGGTGGTCGCGCCCGGTCTCGTCGACCTGTGCGCGCGCATGCGCGAGCCCGGTGCCGAGGGCGCGCTGAAGGTCGAGATGAAGGCGGCGCTCGCCGGCGGCGTCACCGGCGTGGTCACGCCGCCCGACACCGACCCGCCGCTCGACGAGCCGAGCCTGGTGCGCATGCTGCGCCAGCGCTCGCGCGAGGCGGCCGGCGCGCGCATCTACCCGCTGGGCGCGCTCACCGCGCAACTCGCCGGCGAGGCGCTGGCCGAGATCGAGACCCTGCACGAGACCGGTTGCGTTGCCTTCATGCAGACCGGCGCGCTGCCGCGCGACGCCAGCGTCCTGTACCAGGCGATGCGCTACGCGCAGACCTTCGACCTGCCGGTGTGGCTGCGGCCGCTCGACGCTTCGCTCGCCGGCGGTGGTGTCGCCGGCGCCGGCCCGCTCGCCGGCCGCTACGGCCTGCCGTCGGTGCCGGTGCTGGCCGAGACGGTGGCGCTGCACACGATCTTCGAGATCCAGCGCGCCACCGGCGTGCGCGTGCACCTGGCGCGCCTGTCGAGCGCCGCCGGCGTCGATCTCGTGCGCCAGGCCAAGCGCGAGGGGCTGCCGGTGAGCGCCGACGTCGGCATCCACCACGTGCACCTGATCGACGTCGACATCGGCTACTTCGACGCCAACTTCCGGCTCGATCCGCCGCTGCGCGCGCAGCGCGACCGCGACGCCATCGTCGCCGCGCTCGCCGACGGCACGCTCGATGCGATCTGCTCCGACCACGCGCCGGTGGCCGCCGACGACAAGCTGCTGCCGTTCGCCGAGGCCGAGCCCGGCGCCTGCGCGCTCGAGACCCTGCTGCCGCTGGTGCTCAAGTGGTCGCGCGAGGCCGGCGTGCCGCTGGCCAAGGCGCTGGCGCGGGTGACCAGCGAGCCGGCGCGCATCCTCGGCGAGGACACCGGCCGCATCGCCGTCGGCGCCAAGGCCGACCTCGCGATCTTCGACCCGCTGGCGCCGTGGATCGTGACCCCGGAGGCGCTCGCCAGCAGCGGCAAGAACACGCCGTTCGCCGGCTACGAACTCGAAGGCCGCGTGCGCTGGACGATCGTCGGCGGCGAACTGCGCTTCGAGCGGCGGGCGCCGTCCGCCTGAAGTGAAACCTCCCGGAGTGTCATCCCCGCCCCCGCTCCCCGCTTTCGCGGGGACAAGCTTCGCGGGGGCAGGCTGCAGCGGGGATCCAACGCAGCAACGAAGCTGGGTTCCCGCTTTCGCGGGAACGACACGAGCGAGTTCGAGCGACACCGCCGGTTTCATGCGTCGCGGGTCGCGCGAAGCGCGGTGGAGCAACTGAAATGAAACCTCCCGGCGTGTCATCCCCGCGCAAGCGGGGATCCTCCCCGCGAAAGCGGGGATCTAACGCAGCAACGAAGCTGGGTTCCCGCTTTCGCGGGAACGACACCGCCGGTTTCATGCGTCGCGGGTCGCGCGACGCGCGGTGGAGCAACTGATCCGCCGATGGGGTTCGTCCTCGGACCGCCGCGGCTGCTCGCCGTGCTGCTGCTGCTGGCGGCCGGCCTGCTGATCGCGACGCTGGTCTTTCCCTGGCTCGCGCAGCCGCGTCGCAACCGCCTGATCGGCGCCTGGTCGCGCGCGCTGGTGGCCGTGTGCGGTCTGCGCGTCGCGGTGGTCGGCCGTCTGCCCGACGGCTGCGCGCGCACCGGCATGCTCGCCGGTCGCCCCGGGCGGCTGCTGCTCGCCAATCACGTGTCGTGGATCGACGTCTTCGCGCTCAACGCCGCGCTGCCGGTCCGCTTCGTCGCCAAGGCCGAGATCGGTCGCTGGCCGGTGATGGGCGCGCTGGTGACGCTGGCCGGCACCCTGTACCTCGAGCGCGGCCGCCGCCATGCGGTGCAGGCGATCAACCGGCAGG
>Ga0208609_100155_pt1 | contig 30992 bp, 27 predicted proteins | sample SubbioR11_8A_Apr_FD_184813 | JGI IMG/M metagenome (GOLD analysis project Ga0208609, IMG submission 184813) | Serpentinite rock and fluid subsurface biosphere microbial communities from McLaughlin Reserve, California, USA - CR11_8A_Apr (SPAdes) | ecosystem: Environmental > Terrestrial > Deep...
GACCGCGAAGCGAGCAGCGCAGGGCAGTCGCCGCGCCAGCGGCGACCGCCACAGTGTGAGCCCCCGCCGGCTGGCCTGCGGCGCGACCCGCCACCCCCTGACGCCGCACCCCACGACGCAGCACTCCACGACGCAGCACCCCCGACCCGCCATGCCCAGGCGCAGCCGGTGGCACACCGGTGCCGCCTACAGCGCGATGCGGGCGCTGTGCTTGATCTCCTCCATCACCGCGTAGGTGCGCGTCTCGCGCACGCCCGGCAGGCTCCAGATCACCGATCCGACGAATTCGCGGTACGCGCCCATCGAGGCCGCGCGGGTCTTGAGCAGGTAGTCGAAGCCGCCGGCGACGAGGTGGCATTCCATGATCTCGGGGCGGGCCTGGACCGCGGCGTTGAACTGCGCCATCGCGTCGGGGGTCGTGCGGTCGAGCAGGACCTCGACGAAGACCAGCAGCCCGGCGCCCAGCCGGGCTGGGTTCAGGCGCGCCTCGTAGCCCAGGATGTAGCCCTCGCGCTGCAGCCGGCGCACGCGCTCGAGCACCGCCGTCGGCGACAGGTGCACGGCCTCGGCGAGCTTGAGGTTGGCGATGCGGCCATCGGCCTGCAGCACGCGCAGGATGCGCAAGTCGGTGCGGTCGAGCCCGTGGCGGGGGTCCTCGGCGGCGTCTGACTCGAATTTTTCACCACGAGTGCTCATGATTTCAACCAGACATTCGGCAATGACCCGAATATCGTAGCGACTTGTCCATAGCTTTGCGCCGGGAGCCTGCCATGCACCTGCCACCTGCCGACCGCTTGCCGCCGCCCTGCCGCGACGAGGCGGCGCAAGTCGCCGAACTGCGCCGCCGGCTCGCCGGCGCGCTCGACTGGGACAGCGTCGTGCGCACCGCCACGCCCTGGGTGCAGGCGGTGCGCGCGCAGCCGGCGCCGTTCTGGGCGATGGAGTCGCTGCTGCGCGAATATCCGATCTCGAGCGCCGAGGGGCTCGCGCTGATGCGCCTGGCCGAGGCCCTGCTGCGCGTGCCCGACGCCGAGACCGCGATCGCGCTGACCGCCGACCAGCTCGGCCGCGCCGACTTCTCGGCCGCGACCCACGCCGAGGGCCCGCACCGGCTGCTCGCCGGCCTGTCGGCCAGCGCGATCGAGCTGTCCAAGCGCTTCCTCGGCCCGGCCGACGCCGGGCTGTTGCGGCGGCTGGGCGCGCAGACCGTGGTCGCGGCGACGGTGCGCGCGGTGCAGTTGCTCGGCCGCCAGTTCGTGCTCGGCCGCTCGATCGCCGAGGCCCAGGCCGAAGCCGGCGCGCAGCGGCGCGCGCAGCCGCGGCTGCGTTTCAGCTACGACATGCTCGGCGAGGGCGCGCGCTGCGAGGCCGACGCGCTGCGCTACCTGGGCGCCTACCGTGGCGCGATCGCGGCGATCGCCGCAGCGCGCCCGCCCGGGGCGACGCCGCAGGACGGCGACGGCATCTCGATCAAGCTCAGCGCGCTGTTCAGCCGCTACGAGGAGGCCCAGCGCGAGCGCGTCCTGGCCGAGTTGCTGCCGCGCGTGGTCGAGCTCGCCGCCGCCGCCGCCGCGGCCGACCTGAACCTGACCATCGACGCCGAGGAGAGCGACCGGCTGGAGCTGTCGCTGGCACTGTTCGACGCGCTCGCCGCGCAGGTCGCGCGTGCGCACCCGCGCTGGAGCGGGCTCGGGCTGGCGGTGCAGGCCTACCAGACGCGGGCCACCGCGGTCGTCGACGAGGTCGCCGCGATCGCGCGCACGCACGGCCTGCGGCTGATGGTGCGCCTGGTCAAGGGCGCGTACTGGGACAGCGAGGTCAAGCGCGCGCAGGAGCTGGGCCTGGCGGGCTACCCGGTCTACACGCGCAAGCGCCACACCGACCTGTCGTACCTGGCCTGCGCGCAGGCCCTGTTCGCGCAGGCCGACGCGATCTACCCGCAGTTCGCGACCCACAACGCCGGCACCATCGCCGCGATCGCGCAACTCGCGCAGCGCGCAGGTGGCCGGCCCTACGAGCTGCAGCGCCTGCACGGCATGGGCGATGGCGTTTACCGCGAGCTGCTGCGCAGCGCGGCCGTGCCGCTGCGCGTCTACGCCCCGGTCGGCGAGCACCGCGACCTGCTCGCCTACCTGGTGCGGCGGCTGCTCGAGAACGGCGCCAACTCGTCCTTCGTGCACCAGCTCGCCGACGACGCGGTCGATGCCGCCACGCTGCTGGCCTCGCCGCTGGTCGAGCCGCCGGCCGGCGACCCGGCCGAGCCGGCGCTGCCGCTGCCGGTCGACCTCTACGGCGGCGAGCGGCGCAACTCGCGCGGGCTGGACCTGACCGTCGGCGCGCAGCGCGCCGGGCTCGAAGCCGCGGTCGCGGCGACCCGCATCGAGCCGGTCGCCCAGGCCACGCCGGCCGCGGCGCAGGCGGCGATGGCGCAGCTCGCGCGCGGCTTCGAAGACTGGTGCGCGGTCCCGCTGGCCACCCGCGCGGCCGTGCTGCGCCGCGCCGGCGACGCCCTCGAGGCGCGGCTCGAGGAGTTCTGCGGCCTGCTCGTCGTCGAGGCCGGCAAGACGATGGGCGACGCGGTCGCCGAAGTCCGCGAGGCGGTCGACTTCTGCCGCTACTACGCCGCGCAGGCCGAGGCCAGCCTCGCCAGCCGCACCTTGCCGGGGCCGACCGGCGAGCACAACGAGCTGCGCCTGCGCGGCCGCGGGGTGTTCGTCTGCATCAGCCCGTGGAACTTCCCGCTGGCGATCTTCGCCGGCCAGGTCGCGGCCGCGCTGGTGGCCGGCAACGCGGTGGCCGCCAAGCCCGCCGAGCAGACGCCGGCGGTTGCGCAGCGCTGCGTCGAGCTGCTGCACGCCGCCGGCGTGCCGCCCGCCGCGCTCAGGCTGCTGCACGGCCCTGGCGAGACGGTCGGCGCGGCGCTGGTCGCGCACCCGGCCACCGCCGGCGTGGCCTTCACCGGCAGCACCGCGGTGGCCAAGCACATCCAGCGCGCGCTGGCCGCCGGCGACGGGCCGATCGTGCCGCTGATCGCCGAGACCGGCGGCCTCAACGCGATGCTCGTCGACAGCAGCGCGCTGCCCGAGCAGGTCGTCGACGCGGTCGTGCAAAGCGCCTTCCGCAGCGCCGGCCAGCGCTGCTCGGCGCTGCGCCTGCTGCTGGTCCACGAGGGCATCGCCGAGCCGCTGCTGGCGATGCTCGCCGGCGCGATGGCCGAACTGCGCGTGGGTGACGCCGCCGACTTCGCCACCGACGTCGGCCCGCTGATCGACGCCGACGCCCAGGCGGCGGTCGCCGCCGAGGTCGAGCGGCTGCACCGCGAGGCCCGGCTGATCGCCCAGGCCCCGCCCGGTGCGGCCGGGCCGCGGCAGCTCGCGCCGGTCGCCTTCGAGCTGGGCGGCATCGCCGAGCTGCGGCGCGAGATCTTCGGCCCCGTGCTGCACGTCGTGCGCTGGGCGGGCGAGCCGGCGGCGGTCGTCGCCCAGGTCAACGCGCTGGGCTACGGGCTGACCTTCGGCATCCAGACGCGCATCGACACGCGTGCGCAGGCGCTGGCCGCAGCGGCGCGGGTCGGCAACGTCTACGTCAACCGCAACATCATCGGCGCTGTCGTCGGCGTGCAGCCCTTCGGCGGCGAGGGCCTCTCGGGCACCGGACCCAAGGCCGGCGGGCCGCTGACCCTCTACCGCTACTGCGCCGAGCAGACGCTGAGCATCAACACCGCGGCGGCCGGCGGCAACGTCGAGCTGCTCGCCGGGCTGGCGCCAGCGCGTTGAGGGCGCAGGGCGCGGCCGCTGGCCTTCAGGCCACGACCGCTGCCGCGGCCTGCAGCCGCCGGCGCAGCGCGCGCAGGTCCAGGCGGCTGACCAGCACCGAGGCCAGCCGCGGGCGGCAGCGCACGGGCACCGCGTCGAACGCAAACCAGCCGTAGGCGTCCATCTCGGGCCGCAGGCGCCGGCTGCCGGCGCAGACGTAGTGGCTGTGGCAGGCCAGCCGGCGCGGGTCGACCTGCGGCGCGTGGGTGGCGTAGAGGTGCAGGTCGGTGCGTGCGGTGTAGGCGTAGCGGCCGAGCTCGAGCAGCGTGGCCGGCGGCAGGCGCAGCCCGGTCTCCTCGTAGGTCTCGCGCAGCGCGGCCTGCAGCGGCGTCTCGCCGGGGTCGGCGCCGCCCTTGGGCAGGTCCCAGTGGCCCTGGCCGGTGACGCGGCACAGCAGCAGCTCGTCGTCGTCGTTGACGATGACGATGCCGCAGCTCAGTCGCCGCAGGCCGGATCCATCGCTCCACACGGGCCGTCCTCCACCGGTGCACTCCAGACACCACGCGCGCGGGCCACCGGCGGTTGACGCCGGCGGCGGCACTGCCCGGCACCTTAGCAAGGGCTGATGACGGTGAACGGTCGAACAGCGCCCCGGCGGGTGCCATCGGCAGCGCGCGGCGTGACGGGCATCACGCCCGCCCCGCGCTCAGCGCAGCTTGCCCAGCAGCACCTGGACGTCGTCGAGGACGGCGCGCAGCTCGGCCGGGCGCACGCCGCCGAGGCGGGCGGTGAGCTCCTGCTCCATGTAGCACACGGTCATGCGCACATACGCCGAGTCCAGCGCCTTGCGCGCCGCGGCCATCTGGCTGGCGATGTCGAGGCAGGGCTGGCCCTCCTCGACCATGCGCTGGATGCCGCGCAACTGGCCCTCGGCGCGGCGCAGCCGGTTGAGCAGGTCCTGGCGGTGCTTGTCGTCGTCTGGCATCGGCGGGCGGGGGTCGGCGAGCGGCCGGGCCGTCAGGGTGTCCGCTGCGGGCGATCAGAACGGGATGTCGTCGTCCATGTCGTCGAAGCCGGTGGCCGACTTCTGCGCCGCCGGCCGGGCCGCGGGGCCCGCGGCACGCGCTGCCGGTGCGGCCGGTGCGCCCGCGGGCCGCGCGGTGGCCGCGGCCTCGTCGCCGGGGGCGGCGCCGCCTTCGCGGCCGCCCAGCAACTGCATCGTCTCGGCGACGATCTCGGTCGTGTAGCGGTCGTTGCCGTCCTTGTCCTGCCACTTGCGGGTCTTGAGCCGGCCCTCGATGTAGACCGGGCGGCCCTTGCGCAAGTACTCGCCGGCGACCTCGGCCTGGCGGTCGTAGAGCACGACCGAGTGCCACTCGGTCTCCTCCTGGCGCTCGCCGCTGTCGCGGCTCTTCCAGGCCCGCGTCGTCGCCAGCCGCAGGTTGCACACCGCCGCGCCGCTGGGGGTGTAGCGCACCTCGGGGTCCTTGCCGAGGTTGCCGATCAGGATGACTTTGTTGACGCTGGCCATGGCAACCTCCGGGGGTAGGCGGCAGACGGGAACGGGCGGGATGGGGGCACCGATTGTGCCGCAGCGCGCAGCCGGCGCGGGCGGCCGCGGCGGCCCCCCTCGGGGGGAGGGCGGCCCGGCCGGCTTCGGGGGTGCCCTTAAGATGCGCTGCGCCTCGCCGATGACCGCCGCTGCCCTCGCCAATCCGCCCGACGCGCAGCAGGTGCTGCGCGAGGTCTTCGGCTACCCGCGCTTTCGCGGCCCGCAGCAGGCCATCGTCGAGCATGTCAGCGGCGGCGGCGACGCACTGGTGCTGATGCCCACCGGGGGCGGCAAGAGCCTGTGCTACCAGGTCCCGGCCATCGTTCGCCACCGCGCCGGCCACGGCGTGGCGGTGGTCGTGAGCCCGCTGATTGCGCTGATGCACGACCAGGTCGGCGCCCTCGAGGAGGCCGGCGTGCACGCCGCATTCCTGAACTCGACGCTGGCCGCTGACGCCGCCGCGGCCGTCGAGCGCGAGCTGCGCAGCGCGCGGCTGGTCCTGCTCTACGTTGCGCCCGAGCGCCTGCTCGCGCCGCGCACGCTGGCCATGCTCGATGCGCTGCACGCGCGCGGCGCGCTGTCGCTGTTCGCGATCGACGAGGCGCACTGCGTCAGCCAGTGGGGCCACGACTTCCGCGAGGACTACCTCGGCCTGGCCCTGCTGCCCGCGCGCTACGCCGGCGTGCCGCGCATCGCGCTGACCGCCACCGCCGACGCGACCACCCGCGCCGACATCGTCGAGCGGCTGCAACTGGGCCAGGCGCGCAGCTTCGTCAGCAGCTTCGACCGGCCCAACATCCGCTACACCATCGTCGAGAAGGCCGAGCCGCGCCGCCAGCTGCTGCGCTGGCTGCGCGACGAGCACGCCAGCGCCGAGGGCATGGTCAGCAGCGGCATCGTCTACTGCGCCAGCCGGCGCAAGGTCGACGAACTCGCCGCCGGGCTGTGCGCCGAGGGCATCGCCGCGCTGCCCTACCACGCCGGGCTCGACGCCCAGACCCGCCGCGCGCACCAGGACCGCTTCCTGCGCGAGGACGGCCTGGTGATGGTCGCCACGATCGCCTTCGGCATGGGCATCGACAAGCCCGATGTGCGCTTCGTCGCCCACCTCGACCTGCCGAAGAATATCGAGGCCTACTACCAGGAGACCGGCCGCGCCGGCCGCGACGGCCTGCCGGCCGAGGCCTGGATGGCCTACGGCCTGGCCGACGTCGTCAACCAGCGCCGCATGATCGACGAGAGCAGCGCCGGCGAGGACTTCAAGCGCCTGCAGCGCGACAAGCTCGACGCCCTGCTCGCGCTGGCCGAGGCCACCGACTGCCGGCGCGTGCGGCTGCTGGCCTACTTCGGCGAGGCCTACGTCGGCGCCGAGGCCGACGCCGAGGGCGCCGACCGCGCCGGCGCGCGGCTGCGCTGCATGAACTGCGACAACTGTCTCGCGCCGCCGCAGACCTGGGACGCGACCGAGGCCGCGCGCAAGGCGCTGTCGTGCGTCTACCGCTTCGCGCAGCATGGCAGCGGGCCGGCGCCGCGGGCCTTCGGCGCGGGCCACCTGGTCGACGTGCTGCGCGGCAAGGCCACCGACAAGGTGCGCCAGCACGGCCACGAGCGGCTGTCGACCTTCGGCATCGGCGCCGACCTCGGCGAGGCTCAATGGCGCGCGCTGCTGCGCCAGTTGATCGCCCTGGGCCACCTGCGCGCCGAGGGCGAGTACCACACGCTGGCGCTGACCGACAGCAGCCGCGCCGTGCTGCGCGGTGAGCTGACGCTGCGCCTGCGCCGGCCCGCCGAGGCCGCCGCGGGCGCGCGTGCGGCGCGCCGCGGCGCGAAGGAGCGCGCGCCGCCGCTGCCGCTCGAGGCGCCGGCGCTGGCGCGCTTTGCCGCGCTCAAGGCCTGGCGCGGCGAGGTCGCGCGCGAGCACGCGCTGCCGGCCTACGTGATCTTCCACGACGCGACGCTGGCCGAGATGGCGCGCGAGGCCCCGGCCACGCTCGACGCGCTGGCCGGCATCAGCGGCGTCGGCGCCAAGAAGCTCGAGGCCTACGGCGGCGAGCTCCTGCGCGTGCTGCGCGGTGCCGGCTGAGGCCGGGCGCAGCCGGCGCCGGCGCCGGCGCCGCGCCGCGCGTCCGGCATAAGATGGCCGGTTGTCCTGCCCTGCCCTGCCGCATGAGTGACCCCCCCGCCCGGCCCGCGCCGTCGCCGATGCGCGTGCGCGGCGCGCGCACGCACAACCTGCGCAACATCGACCTCGACATCCCGCGCCACGCGCTGGTCGTCGTCACCGGGCCCTCGGGCTCGGGCAAGTCCAGCCTGGCCTTCGACACCCTCTACGCCGAGGGCCAGCGCCGCTACGTCGAGAGCCTCTCGGCGTACGCGCGCCAGTTCCTGCAGTTGATGGACAAGCCCGATGTCGACGCCATCGAGGGCCTGGCGCCGGCCATCAGCATCGAGCAGAAGTCGGCCAGCCACAACCCGCGCTCGACGGTCGGCACGATCACCGAGATCCACGACTACCTGCGCCTGCTGTGGGCGCGCGCGGGCACCCCGCACTGCCCCGACCACGACCTGCCGCTGGCCGCACAGAGCGTCGCGCAGATGGTCGACGCGCTGCTCGCGCAGCCCGAGGGCACGCGGCTGGCCGTGCTCGCGCCGCTGGCGCGCGAGCGCAAGGGCGGCTACGCCGAGCTGCTGGCCGACTTGCAGGCCCGCGGCTACGTGCGCTTTCGCATCGACGGCCGCATCCACGAGGCCGAAGCGCTGCCGGCCCTCGAGCGCAGCAGCCGCCACGACGTCGACGTCGTCGTCGACCGCCTGCGCGTGCGCGCCGACGACGCCGCGCTGCGCCAGCGGCTGGCCGAGAGCCTGGAGGCCGCGCTCGGCCTGGCCGAGGGCCGCGCGCTGGTCCTCGACCTCGACGCCGGCAGCGAGCGCGTCTTCAGCAGCCGCCACGGCTGCCCGCAGTGCAGCTATGCGCTGCCGGCGCTCGAGCCGCGGCTGTTCAGCTTCAACGCGCCGGCCGGCGCCTGCCCGCAGTGCGACGGGCTGGGCCAGGTCACGGTCTTCGACCCGGCGCGGGTGGTCGCCTTTGCCGAGCTGTCGCTGGCCGCCGGCGCGATCAAGGGCTGGGACCGGCGCAACCCCTACCACTTCCCGCTGCTCGAGTGCGTCGCCCGCCACGCCGGCTTCGACGTCGAGACGCCGTTCGAGCAGCTCGCGCCCGCGCACCGCGCGCTGGTGCTGCACGGCTCGGGCGAGACCGTGATCGACTTCGTCTACCGCGCCGAGTCGCCCGGCGGCAAGGCGCGCACGCTGCGCCGGCGCCACCCGTTCGAGGGCGTGCTGCCCGCGCTCGAGCGGCGCTGGCGCGAGACCGACTCGCCGACCGTGCGCGAGGAGCTCGCGCGCTACCAGGTCGGGCGGCCCTGCCCGGCCTGCGGCGGCACCCGGCTGCGGCGCGAGGCCCGCCATGTCTTCTTGTGCGGCAGCGACGGCGCGCGGCGGCCGATCTACGAGATCGAGCGCGCGACGCTGGCCGAGGCCTGCGCATACTTCGAGCGGCTGCAGCTGGCCGGGGCGCAGGCCGGGATTGCCGCGCCGGTGCTGCGCGAGGTCCGCGCGCGGCTGCGCTTCCTGGTCGACGTCGGGCTCGACTACCTCAGCCTCGAGCGCAGCGCCGACACGCTCTCGGGCGGCGAGGCGCAGCGCATCCGGCTGGCCAGCCAGATCGGCTCGGGGCTGACCGGGGTGATGTACGTCCTCGACGAGCCCAGCATCGGGCTGCACCAGCGCGACAACGCGCGCCTGATCAACACCCTGCAGCGGCTGCGCGACCTCGGCAACTCGGTGCTGGTCGTCGAGCACGACGAGGACATGATCCGCGCTGCCGACCATGTCGTCGACATGGGCCCGGGCGCCGGCGTGCACGGCGGGTGCGTGGTCGCGCAGGGCACGCCGGCGCAGGTCGCTGCCGACCCGGCCTCGCTGACCGGCCGCTACCTGGCGCGGGCGCTGCGCATCGCGGCGCCGCCGGCGCCGCCGCTGCCGGCCGACGCGCCCTGGCTGCGCATCGTCGGCGCGCGCGGCCACAACCTGCAGGGCGAGACGGTCGAGCTGCCGGTGGGCCGCCTGAGCTGCGTGAGCGGGGTCTCGGGCTCGGGCAAGTCGACGCTGGTCAACGACACGCTGTACGCGGCGCTGGCGCGCCGGCTCTACCGCAGCCACCAGGAGCCCGCGGCGCACGACGACATCGAGGGTCTCGAGGCCTTCGACAAGGTGGTCGCCGTCGACCAGGGCCCGATCGGGCGCACGCCGCGCAGCAACCCGGCGACCTACTGCGGCGTATTCACGCCGATCCGCGAGCTGTTCGCCGAGGTGCCGGCAGCGCGCGAGCGCGGCTACGGCGCCGGGCGCTTCAGCTTCAACGTCGCCGGCGGCCGCTGCGAGGCCTGCGCCGGCGACGGCGTGATCCGCGTCGAGATGCACTTCCTGCCCGACGTCTACGTGCCCTGCGAGGCTTGCGGCGGCGCGCGCTACAGCCGCGAGACGCTCGAGATCGTCTACCGCGGGCACAGCATCCGCGACGTGCTCGACCTCAGCGTCGAGCAGGCCCATGCGCTGTTCGCCGACGTGCCGGCGATCGCGCGCAAGCTCGCCACGCTGGGCGAGGTCGGCCTGGGCTACCTGGGCCTGGGGCAGAGCGCGACCACGCTCTCGGGCGGCGAGGCGCAGCGCCTGAAGCTCGCCCTCGAGCTCTCGCGCCGCGACAGCGGCCGCACGCTCTACATCCTCGACGAGCCGACCACCGGGCTGCACTTCGCCGACATCGAGCTGCTGCTGCGCGTGCTGCTGCGCCTGCGCGATGCCGGCAACACCATCGTCGTCATCGAGCACCAGCTCGACGTCATCGCCGCCGCCGACTGGGTCGTCGACCTCGGCCCCGAGGGCGGCGCCGGCGGCGGCCGGGTGGTCGCCGCGGGCACCCCGGCGCAGATCGCGGCCTGCGCCGCGAGCCACACCGGGCGCTTCCTCGCGCAGCGCCTGCTGAGCGCCGGCGGCGGCCGCCGCGCCTGCACGCGCCGGCGCCTTCGGGTAAGGTAGCCGCGGGCGGCGCCGCTGACCGCCGTTGCCCCAAGGACCGCCGCATGCCGACCGCCGTCGACTACTACCTCGCGCCCCAGTCGCCCTGGACCTACCTCGGCCACCAGCGCTTTCACGACCTCGCGCGCGCTGCCGGAGCGCAGATCCGCGTGCGGCCGTTCGACCTCGGCGGGCGGGTCTTTCCGGTTTCGGGCGGGCTGCCGCTGGCCAAGCGCGCGCCGCAGCGCCGCGCCTACCGCCTGGTCGAGCTGCAGCGCTACAGCCGCTGGCTGGGCGTGCCGCTGGTGCCCGAGCCGCGCTTCTTTCCGGTCGCCGGCGACGACGCGGCGCGGCTGATCATCGCCGTCGACCTCGCCGAGGGCGCCGACGCCGCGATGGGCCTGGCCGGCGCGGTGCTGCGCGCGGTCTGGGCCGAACAGCGCCACATCGCCGACGAGGCCGTGCTCGCCCAACTGCTGCACGAGAACGGGCTGCCCGCGGCGCGGCTCGACGACGCGCACAGCCAGCGCGTGCAGCAGTGCTACGACGACTACACGCAGCGCGCGATCGACGCCGGCGTCTTCGGCGCGCCGAGCTACGTCATCGACGGCGAGATCTACTGGGGCCAGGACCGGCTCGACTTCGTCGAGCGCCGCCTGCGCGAGGGCGTGCGCTGAGCCTGGGCCGCCCGCGGATCGCGCAGGACGCGGCGCCGCCGGCGCGCGCGCCACAGAAAAGACAGAGCCGGTGCGCGGGCACCGGCTCTGTCGGGTGGGCCGTGCAGCGCTGGCGGCGCCCGCAGACCCGGCCGCGTCACTTCAGGTGCGCGTTGATCATCTTGGTCATCTCGAACATCGAGGCCTGGGCCTTGTTGAAGATTTCCTTGAGCCTGGCGTCGGCGTTGATCATGCGCTTGTTGACCGCGTCCTGCAGCTTGTTCTTCTTGACGTACTCCCAGACGCGCCGGGTCACCTCGGTGCGCGGGTACGGCCCCTTGCCGATGATCGCCGCCAGCGCCTCGCTGGGCGTCATGGCCTTCATGAACGCGGCGTTCGGGGTGCGCTTGACGGCCGTCTTCTTGGCTGCGACCTTCTTCGCGGGGGCGGCTTTCTTGGCCGCGACCGGCTTGGCTGCGGCCTTCTTCGCCGGGGCCTTCTTGGCCGGCGCTTTCTTCGCGGGGGCGGCTTTCTTGGCCGCGACCTTCTTCGCCGGGGCTTTCTTCGCAGTTGCCATGGGATTGTTCTCCATCGAGTAGGTGACTGATGCGCCGGGCGCGGGCGAGGACTGCATCACCCTCGTTTCTCTCTGCCACCTCGGCGCCGCGAATGGTAATGCCGGTGTCACGCCTTGAGAAGGCGGGTTCGCTCGGATCAGGCCCGAACACGGGGCGCAAACGTGGCTTTGTCGCGGCCAGACGTCACCCCGCCGGGCCAGCGGGCACGCCGCTGACCGCCGCGTGGCGCCGGCGCGCTGCTATGCTGGAGCGATGTTATGGCTGCTCCTGCGCTGGTTGCTGCTGGCCTGTGCCCTGCTGGCGGTGGCCTACGTCTACCCCGGCGTGCAGATCACGGGCCTGGCCGCAGCGCTTTGGGCGGCGCTGGTGCTGGGCCTGCTCAACACCCTGGTGCGGCCGCTGCTGGTGCTGCTGACGCTGCCGATCACGCTGGTCACGCTCGGGCTGTTCCTGTTCGTGGTCAACGCGCTGATGTTCTGGGCCGCGGCGGGGCTGCTTGACGGGCTGCACGTCGAGGGCTTCGTCGCTGCGCTGATCGGCTCGCTGATCTACAGCCTGATCGTGCTGGTCATCGACGCGGCGCTGCAGCGCGTGGCCGGGCGCCGGCGCTGAGGCGCCGGGCCGCTCGCCCTGGCCCGCGCAGAGTTCGCGGCCCTGCGCGCCGTCCCGGCCCGCGCAGGCGGGCCGTGAGCCGCGGCGCTCAGCCACCCCGGCGGGCTTCGGCTTCGCGGGCGCGCAGCTCGAGCTGCAGTTCGCGCAGCCGGGCGTCGATTGCCGAGCGTTCGATGAAATCGCCGGCGCCACCGTCGCCGGCCAGCCGCTGGCCGGCGCGCAGGCGGTCGATCGCGCCGCGCAGATCGCCCAGCGCGGCCTGGGTTTCGGCCTCGGCGCGCACCGCACGCAGGGTCAGGCCCAGCTGCGCAGCGCCCTGCGCCAGCAGCGACCACGCGCTGGCGTCGGTGCGGTGCTCGGCGACCCAGACCTGCAGCGCCTCGACACTGGCGCGCAGCAGCGCCGCGGGCGCGCCCGTGCGGTGCGCGACCAGCGCCGACTGCGCGCGCTGCAGCAGCAGCGGCCGCGCGCCGGCGGTCGCCGCACCCGGCGCCGCGCTGGCCGCGCCGTCGAGCAGCGCGAGCGCGCCCACGGCGTCGCCGCGCGCGGTGCGCACCTCGGCCTCGAGCAGGCGCAGCGCGCGCTCGGTGCGCGCGTCGTGGGCGTCGCGCAGCGGGCTGGCCGCGAGCAGCGCGCGCGCCTCGGCCAGCGCCTGCGTGGCGGCCTCGGTCTCGCGCAGCTTGAGCCCGGCCAGCGCGCGACCGTAGAGCACGGCCAGGCGCTCGGGCGGGGTGGCGTCGGCGGGCGGCTGCAGGGCCTGCAGCCGGCGCAACGCCGGCACGCTGGCGTCCATCAGCACGCGCGCGCGGGCCTGCATCAGCGGGTGCTCGAAGACGTTGACCGCCGGCGCCCGCGGCTTCGGCGGCAGCGCCTCGAGCAGCGCGCGGGCCTCGCCGATGCGCTCGACCGTCAGCGGGTGGGTGCGCAGGTACGGGAAGCTGCCGTCGTCGACCAGCCGCGAGGCCTGCAACAGGCGCTCGAACATCAGCGCCTTGCCCGCCGGCTCGAAGCCGGCGTCGAGGAAGATCGCCCAGCCGATGCGGTCGGCCTCGCGCTCCATCTCGCGCGAGAAGCCCAGTTGCTGCTGGACCATCGCGGCCTGCCCGCCGACGATCGCAGCCTGCGCGGCGTCGGCGCTGCCGGCGCGGCTGGCGGCGAGCACGCCCAGCACGATCGCCGCCATGCCGACCAGGGTCGTGCGCTGCGCACCGGCCACGCGCAGCGCGATGTGGCGCTGCGTGACATGCGCCAGCTCGTGCGCGAGCACCGAGGCCAGCTCGTCGCGCAGCGCGGTCATCGCGATCAGCCCGAGGTGCAGGCCGACGTAGCCGCCGGGCAGCGCGAAGGCGTTGACCGTGCGGTCGCGCACGGCGAACACCTCCCAGGCGAAGGCGGCGTCGGTGTCGGCGCCGATGTCGCCGCGCGCGCGCGCCGCCGCCAGCAGCGGGCGCCACAGCGACTGCAGGTAGTCGAGCAGCAGCGGGTCGTCGAGGTAGGCCGGGTCGCGACGGATCTGGCGCATGATCTGATCGCCGATGCGGCGCTCGCTGGCCACCGGCAGCGCCTCGGCCGCGGCGTCGCCCAGTGCGGGCAGGCGCGGCTGGGCCGGCAGCGGGGCCTGCGCCTGCGCCGGCGGGGCGGGCAGCGGCGCGCCGGTGGCAAGCAGGGCACAGACGGCGAGGGCGACGACGGATTGGGGCAGGCGGCAGCGCAGCGGCATGGGGCAGGTGCGCAGCGCCGGGGGCGGCGCTGGGCGCGCACAATCATGACACCACCGCATTGCCCGAGTATTGCCATGACTTCCGCGCTGACCCACTTCGACGCCCACGGCCAGGCGCACATGGTCGACGTCGCCGCCAAGGCGGCCACCCACCGCGTCGCGCGCGCCACCGGCTCGATCGCGATGCAGCCGCAGACCTTCGAGCTGGTGCGCAGCGGCAGCGCGCGCAAGGGCGACGTGATCGGCATCGCGCGCATCGCCGCGATCCAGGGCGCCAAGCGCACCGCCGACCTGATCCCGCTGTGCCATCCGCTGGCCCTGACCCGGGTGGCGGTCGAGTTCACGCTCGACGCGGCCAGCCACCGCGTGCACTGCAGCGCGCAGGTCGAGACCCTGGGCCGCACCGGCGTCGAGATGGAGGCCCTGACCGCGGTCCAGGTCGGGCTGCTGACCGTCTACGACATGTGCAAGGCGGTCGACCGCGGCATGGTCATCGAGGGCGTGCGCCTGCTCGAGAAGCGCGGCGGCAAGTCCGGCGACTGGGTCGCCGCCGGCTGACGCCCGGCCGGTCTGGGGGCGCTCACGACTTGCGCGTGTCGAAGGCGTCGCGCAGCGCGTCGCCGATGAAGGTCAGCAGCAGCATCGTCAGCACCAGCAGCGCGAAGGTCGGCACGATGATCCACCAGGCGTCGAGGTTGTTCTTGCCCTGGCGCAGCAGCTCGCCCAGCGAGGGCACGCCCGGCGGCACGCCCAGGCCGAGGAAGTCCAGCGAGGTCAGCGCGACGATCGCGCCGCTCATGCGAAACGGCAGGAAGGTGATGACCGGCGTCATCGCGTTGGGCAGCAGGTGGCGCCAGACGATCTGGCGGTGGCCCAGGCCCAGCGCGCGCGCCGCCCGCACGAAGTCGAGCGTGCGCAGGCGCAGGAACTCGGCGCGCACGTAGTCGCTCAGGCCCATCCAGCCCCACAGGCTCAGCAGCACCAGCAGCAGCAGCAGCGAGGGCTCGAAGATGCTCGCGAAGATGATCAGCAGGTACAGCTCGGGGATCGCGGCCCAGACCTCGAGCAGGCGCTGCAGGCCGAGGTCGACGCGGCCGGCGAAGTAGCCCATCAGCGCGCCGGCGGCGATGCCGATGGCGGTGCCGACCACGGTCAGCGCGATCGCGAACCAGATGCTGACGCGAAAGCCGTAGAGCAGCCGCGCGAGCATGTCGCGGCCGTGGGCATCGGTGCCCAGCAGGTGGGTCGCGCTCGGCGCCGCCGGGTGCAGCAGCGGCGAGAAATAGTCGGCGCTGTCGGCGCCGTGGCGGTTGAGCGTGAACAGCGCCCAGTGGCCGGGCTGCGCAAACTGGGCGGCGATCAGCGGGTCGCTCCAGTCGGTGGGGGTGCCGAAGTCGCCGCCGAAGGCGGTCTCGGGCGGGTTGTGCAGCACCGGCAGGTGCAGCGTGCCGCCGTGCCAGGCCAGCAGCGGGCGGTCGTTGCTGACCAGCTCGGCGCCGGTGGCCACCACCAGCATGAAGGCGAACAGCCACAGCGAGACCACACCCAGCCGGTTGCGTCGGAAGCGCGCCCAGGCGCGCTGGTTCGGCGACATCGGCCGCACCCGTGGCAGCGCCGCGGCCGGCGGCGGCACCGGGCCGGCCTGCGGTACAGCGCTCACCAGACCCCCTGGACGCTGCGCGTCGTCCCCCCGAGGGGGAGTGAGCGCCTTCGGGGCGGCCGTGCAGCGCTCACCGTGCCAGCCCCCCGTACTGCACGCGCGGGTCGACGACGACGTAGAGGACGTCCGACAGCAGCTTGACCGCCAGCGCGATCAGCGTGTAGAGGTAGAGCGTGCCCAGCACGACGGGGTAGTCGCGCCGCACGATCGCCTCGAAGCCCAGCAGCCCCAGGCCGTCGAGCGAGAACAGGGTCTCGATCAGCACCGAGCCGGCAAAGAAGGCGCCGACGAAGGCCGCCGGGAAGCCGGTGACCAGCGGGACCATCGCGTTGCGCAGCACATGCTTGTAGAGCACGCGCCGCGGCGTCAGGCCCTTGGCGCGCGCGACCAGCACGTACTGCTTGCGCAGCTCCTCGACGAAGGTGTTCTTGGTCAGCAGCGTGAGCACGGCGAAGCTGCCGATGACCATGCAGGTCAGGGGCAGCGCGAGGTGCCAGAGGTAGTCGACGATGCGCGCCGGCCAGCTCAGCTCGTGCCAGTGGTCCGAGGTCAGCCCGCGCAGCGGGAACCACTCGAAGTAGGTGCCGCCGGCGAACAGCACGATCAGCAGCACGCCCAGCACGAAGCCGGGGATCGCGAAGCCGACCAGCACGACGGCGGTGCTCAGCGCGTCGAAGCGGGTGCCCTCGCGCACCGCCTTGGCGATGCCCAGCGGCAGCGAGACCAGGTACGAGATCAGGAAGGTCCACAGCCCCAGCGAGATCGACACCGGCAGCTTCTCCTGGATCAGCGTCCAGACCGGGCGGTTGTGCATGAAGCTGGTGCCCAGGTCGAAGCGCAGGAAGTCGCCGAGCATGTCGAGATAGCGCAGGTGCAGCGGCTGGTCGAAGCCGTAGAGCCGCCTGAGCTCCTCGAGCTGGCGCGCGTCGATGTCGCGCCCGGCGCGGTAGAGGCCGGCCTCGCCGCCGTCGGCGGTGCGGGCCTCGGCCAGCAGTTGCTCGATCGGGCCGCCCGGCACGAACTGGATGACGATGAAGGTCAGGGTCAGCGCGCCCAGCAGCGTGGGCACCATCAGCAGCACGCGCTTGACGATGTAGGCGAGCATCGGCGGTGCTCCGTGCGGGCCTCGCGACCGCTCAGCGCCGCCGCGCGCCGGGCAGGCGCTCGTCGGCCCACCAGGCGGTCACGGCCCAGGCCGGCAGGTCCGACAGCGCGCTCTCGACCGTGAAGTAGCGTGGCCGCACGCGCGGCATGCCGAAGCGGTTCCAGTAACTGGCCTGCTCGTTGGCGGCGTACAGGTCCGGCACCTGCCAGGCGTTCCACATCACGACCCGGTCGAAGGCCCGCGCGGCGCTGCGCAGCGCGGCCAGCGTGGTCGCCGCGGCCATCGCCTCGAGCAGGCGGTCGACGGCGCGGCTGCGCACGCCGCGCAGGTTGCTGCTGCCGCGCTCCTCGGCGGCGCGGCTGCCGTAGGTCTGGGTCAGCGCGCTGACGTCGGGCAGCCGGAAGTCGCCCTCGACGATGGTGACGACGTCGAAGTCGAAGTTCTCGAGCCGGCGGCGGTAGAGCGCGAAGTCGACGCTGCGCACGCGCAGCGCGATGCCCAGCCGGCGCAGGTTGAGCTCCCACTCGGGCATGCGCGCGCCCTCGGCCGGCGAGAGATATTCGATGTCGAAGGCCTCGCCGGCGGCGTTGCGCAGGCGACCGTCGGCGGCCAGCGTCCAGCCGGCGGCCTGCAGCAGCGCGCGCGCCTGCAGCAGGCTGGCGCGCAGCCGCTCGGGGCGGCGGCCGGTGGTCGGCGCAAGGTACGCCGGGCCGAAGACTTCGGGCGGCAGCTCGGCGCGGTGCGGCTCGAGCAGCGCACGCTCGGCGGCGTCGGGCAGGCCCTGGGCGGCGAATTCGGAGTTGCTGAAGACGCTTTCGACGCGGCGGAAGGCGCCGAGGCGGTTGAGGGTGTCGAAGTCGTAGCTGAGGTCGAGCGCGCGGCGCACGCGCAGGTCCTGGAACTTGGCGCGTCGCAGGTTGAGCTGGTGCGACTGCATGCCCTGGCCGACCTGCGTCTCGAACGCGTCCTTGGCGATGCGGCCCTCGTCCCAGCGCGGCCCGCGGTGCTGGCGCACCCAGGCCCGCGAGCTGAACTCGCGCAGGATGTCGAACTCGCCGGTGCGGAAGGCCTCGCGCGCGATCGCCGCGTCGCGGTAGTAGCGGTAGACGACGCGCTCGAAGTTGTAGAGGCCGCGGCGCACGCCCAGATCGCGCGCCCAGTACTGCGGGTTGCGCACGAACTCGATGCGCCGGCCGCCGTCGGCGCGGGCGATGGTGTACGGGCCGCTGGCGATCGGGTGCTCGCTGACGATCTCGTCGAAGCGCCGCGGCTGGCCGTCGGCGGCCGCACCCCAGCGCCGCGAGAAGACGCGCAGCCCGCCGACGGTGAAGACGGCGTCGGCGCTGCGCTCGCGCAGCTCGAAGTGCACGGTGCGCGCATCGGGCGCGCCGACCGCCGCGACCACGCCCAGCGCCGCGCGCAGCCCCGGTGCCGCGTACGGCCCGGACTGCATCCGGAAGCTGTGCACGACGTCGTCGGCGCTCACCGGCTGGCCGTCGCTGAAGCGCGCCAGCGGGTGCAGCCGGACCGTGACCGCCGAGCGGTCCGGCGCCACGCGCAGCCACTGCGCGAGCAGCCCGTAGAGCGTCTGCGGCTCGTCGCCCGAGACCACGGCCAGCGGCTCGAAGACGAACAGCGCGAGCCCGGCCGGGGCGTTGCCGCGCAGCGTGAACGGGTTGAACTTGTCGAAGCTGCTGCGGCGGTCGGGGTTGCGCAGCCACAGCGTGCCGCCCTTGGGCGCGGCCGGGTCGGCCCAGTCGAAATGGGCGTAGCCCGGCGGGTACTTCGGCTGGCCGAACGAGGCCCAGCCATGCGCCCAGCCGGGCTCGCCGGCATCGCTGGCCGGGCTGTCGGCGCCGGGCCTGACGGCAGCGTCCGCGGCAGCCGCCGGCGCGGTGGCCAGACTGCCGAGCCCGAGCAGTGCGCCGGGCAGGTGGCGGCGGCGGATCGCGGCGGGGTCGGTCGGCATCGGCGGGCACGGCGGCGCAGAGCCGGCATTCTCGCGCCGGTGGCGCGCCGCCGTCGCACAATGGCCGCATGTGCCAGTTGCTGGGCATGAATGCCAACACGCCGACCGACGTGATGTTCAGCTTCACCGGGCTGGCCTCGCGCGCCGACGCGCATGGCGATGGCTTCGGCATTGCCTTTTTCGAGGGCCGCGGCGTGCGCCTGTTCGTCGACCCGCAGAGCGCGCGCGACTCGCCGGTGGCCGCGCTGGTCAAGGCCTATGCGATCCGCAGCGAGAACGTGATCGCCCATGTGCGCAAGGCTACCCAGGGCCGCGTCGCGCTCGAGAATACCCACCCCTTCGTGCGCGAGCTCTGGGGCCGCTACTGGGTCTGCGCGCACAACGGCGACCTGCGCGGCTGGCGCGCGCCGCTGCACGCGGCGTTCCGTCCGGTCGGCGACACCGACAGCGAGCGCGCCTTCTGCTGGCTGATGCAGGAGCTGGCCAAGTCGCATGCCGACGTGCCCGGCGTCGACGAGCTCACGCGCACGCTGCGCGAGCTGCTGCCGCAGCCCGCCGCGTTCGGCAGCTTCAACCTGCTGTTGTCCAACGGCCAGGCGCTGTGGGCGCATGCCAGCACGCAGCTGCACTGGCTCGAGCGCGGCCACCCCTTCGGCCAGACCCGGCTGGCCGACGCCGACCTCAGCGTCGACTTCGCCCGCGTGACGACGCCCAGCGACCGCGTGGCCGTCATCGCGACCGAGCCGCTGACCTGCGACGAGCCCTGGCAGGCGCTGGCGCCGGGCGAGATCGCGGTCTTCGTCGGCGGCCGGCGGCAGGCCTGAGGCCCGACGCCGAGCCGGCGCCGGCCGCGCACAGCGCCTCAGCGCCCGCGCGCGCAGGCTTCGGCGTGCTGGGCCTGCGCCTTGCGCGCGGCACGCAGCAGCAGCGTCTCGTCGAGCCCGACCAGCGGGGCCAGCCGTGCCACGGTGGCGTCGAGCCGCTGCGGGTCGGCGAGGATGTCGGCGGCGACTGCCGACAGCGCCAGCAGGGTGGGCCGCTGCGGCAGCGGCAGCGGCGGCGGCTCGTCGCCGGCCTGCACCGCGACATGGTGGCGCACGCTGGCCACCGCCGGCGCGGCCAGCCCCCAGCTCTCGCACAGGGCGGCGCCGAGCGCGTCGTGGCTGACGCCGAAGCCGGCGCGCTCGAGCGCGACCAGCTCGAGGTCGCTGGCCGCGGCCCGCAGCATCGGGCGATAGTGGTCGGGCGCGTGCCGGAACAGCACGGCCTTGCCGCATTCCTCGAACAGGCCGGCCGAGTGCGCGGCCCAGGCGTCGACGCCGAGTGCCTGCGCGAGCCGGCCCATGCACAGGCCGCGCAGCGCGGCGCGGCGCCAGATCGGCTCGAGCTCGGGCGCCGGCGGAAACGCCGCGCGCAAACCCATCTCGAAGGTCACCGCCGAGACCTCGCGCAGGCCGAGGTAGGTCAGGGCCTGCTGGACCGTCTGCACGCGTCCGCGCAAGCCGTACAGTGCGGAGCCGACGGCCTTGAGCACCGCCGCCGCCAGCGCCATGTCGGACTCGATCAGCGCCGAGGCGGCCGGCAGATCGACCTCGTCCTCGGCCAGCAGCAGCGACAGCCGAACCAGCGCATCGGGCTGGGCCGGGATGTCGATGTCGAGGCGGCGCAGTTCGGCGTCCACGGGCACGGCGGCAGTCGGAGTCGGCAGGAGCTGTGATCGCGATCGTAGTACGGGCTGCGGCGGCCGCGGTCAGCGGAAAAAGGCGTTGTAGGCGGTGTTGATGATCAGTGCGCCGACGACGACGATGAAGAACACGCGCACGAAGCCGGCGCCGCGGCGGATCGCCAGCCGGGCGCCGAGCATCGCGCCGACGACGTTGGCCACCGCCGCCACCAGCGCCACCTCCCACCAGACCAGCCCCTGCGAGGCGAACAGGGCCAGCGCCGACGCGTTGGTCGCGGTGTTGAGCAGCTTGGCGTGGGCCGAGGCGTGCAGGAAGTCGTGGCCGAGCAGCCGCACAAACAGGAAGACGAAGAAGCTGCCGGTGCCGGGGCCGAAGAAGCCGTCGTAGAAGCCGACCACCGCGGCGATCGCGCTGGCCGCCAGCGCCTCGCGGCGCGCGTCGAGCCGCGGCGCATGCTGGCGGCCGAGGTCCTTGCGCATCAGCGTGTAGGCCAGCACCGCGGTGAGCACGAAGGGCAGGGCCTGCTCGAACTGGTGCCCATCGACCTGGGTCACGGCCCAGGCCCCGGCCATGGCGCCGAGCAGCGCGCAGACCACCGCCGGCGCCAGCGCGCCCCAGTTCAGGCGCACGCGGCGCGCATACTGGATGCAGGCCCAGGCCGTGCCCCAGACCGAGGCGGCCTTGTTGGTGCCCAGCAGCGTGGCCGCCGGCGTGCCCGGAAACAGCGCAAACAGCGCCGGCAGCAGGATCAGCCCGCCGCCGCCGACGATCGCGTCGACGAAGCCGGCCAGCGCCGAAGCGCAGGCCACCAGGACCAGTTCAGTCATCGGCGGAGAGCCGCGGCGCGGCTCCGGCAGGGACCCACGAAAAAAAGCGCCGACATCGTCGGCGCCTGCGAAGCTCCGCGACCGCGTGGCACGGGTGTGCCGGGGCCGCGAACCGGAATCTCCGTGTGGTGTTGTGAGTGACTGTCTCCTCGAGCCTCCGTCCAGCCGGCCATGGACCGGGGAGACCGGCGATGGGGCTGCGAGCGGCGCGAGTGTAGGGACTGCCCTGCGCTCCGCGCATCGGGGCTAACCCAGGGCGCGGGCGGCCGCGGCCCACGGCGGTGCAGGCTGCCCACCCCGGCGCCCACGGCCCGCGCCGCCAGGGAATACCCCAGCGACCCGAAAACAACATCCTGCCGGTGGACGGCTTGCGCGCTGGCGGCGAGCATCGATAATGACGGGGCCTGTGTCTGGATGCGGCGCCTTCGCTTGAGTGGTTCACGATGGGTTGAAGCTCCACCTGGTTATCTGGTTATTTCCGAGAGTCTGAGTAAAGGGCTTCCCCATGGGAAACAAGTTGTACGTAGGCAACCTTGCCTACAGTGTGCGTGACGAGTCGCTGCAGCAGGCGTTCTCGCAGTTTGGCAACGTCTCGTCGGCCAAGGTCATGATGGACCGCGAGACCGGCCGCTCGAAGGGCTTCGGCTTCGTCGAGATGGGCAGCGATGCCGAGGCGCAGGCGGCGATCAACGGCATGAACGGGCAGCCGCTCGAGGGCCGCGCGATCGTCGTCAACGAAGCGCGTCCGCGCGAGGACCGCCCCGGCGGCTTCGGTGGTGGCGGCGGCGGCAGCCGCAGTGGCGGCTACGGCGGTGGCGGCAGTGGCGGCGGCTACGGTGGTGGTGGCGGCGGCGGTGGCACCGGCGGCTACGGCGGTGGTGGCGGTGGCGGTGGCCGCAGCCCCTACGGCCGTGGCGGCGGCGGTGGCGGCAGCAGCGGCGGTGGTGGTGGCGGCTACGGCGGCGGCGGTGGTGGTGGCCGCAGCGGCGGCGGCGGCTACGGCGGCGGCGGCGGTGGCCGTGGCAGCGACCGCGGCGGCTACTGATTAGAGCGGCTGAGGTCTCGGCGCGACTGCGCAGACCCACGCTGCGCCACGGTGGTCGGCCACCGTGGCGGGCTCGCGATGCAGGCACCGGCAACCCCGGTGCCTTTTTGCTGGGCCGCCGTCGCCGGGCCAGCGGCCCGGTCCTGCGGGTGCTCAGAGGGGCAGCAGGCCCTCGCCAACCAGCCTGACCAGGGTCGCGCCGCGCTCGCCGTACAGGCACAGCCCGTAGCGGAAAGGCACTTCGCCGCGGCCCGGAAAGCCGAAGCGCAGGTCGCCGAAGACGGCGCAGCGCTCGACGCGGCCGTCGGCGGTGCGGCGCTCGGTGGTCTGGACCAGCACCGGCGCGGCAGCAAACCAGCGGAAGGTCGCCAGTTGCTCGTGCTGCCAGACCTGCCGGGCCCAGGCCGCATCGGCGCCGTTGCCAAAGCGCGGCACGACCTCCCAGCGGGCCATCGGCGCGGGCGCGTAGACCGCCGACAGGCGGCGCAGCCAGCCCGCCTGCGGCCCGGCGACCAGCGGCACGCGGCGGCGGGTGTTGAGGTGCGCGACATGGTAGGCGCTGCCGTCGTAGACGACGACCGTCCAGTTGAATGGCGAGGCCGGGCGTGGCATCGCATCGACCTCGACGACCGCGAGGCCCGCGCGCTGGGCATGCGCATGGCCCTCGGCGAGGGCGTCCTGGCGCGCGTCCCAGGCCAGCGCGACCCAGCCGCTGGCCAGCGCCAGCCCGGCCAGCGCCGGCCAGCGCCGCTGCGGCCAGACCGCCGCGGCGAGCAGCCCGGCCAGCAGCAGGCCGCTGAAGACCGGGTCGATGATGAAGACCGCGCCCAGCCCGAAGCGCGCGTCGGACAGCGGCGCCAGCAGCATCGTGCCGAAGTGCGTGATCCAGTCGCCGGCGATGTGCACGACGATCGCGGCCAGCGCGATCGCGAAAAGGCTTTTCCAGCCGGCGCGCGGCGCGCGCGCCGCGGCGAAGACCGCACTCATCGTCAGCGCCAGCAGCCCGGCCCACAGCGGCGCGAGCAGCAGCGAATGGGTGATGCCGCGGTGGTGGCGCAGGTAGGCCATCTCGCCGGCCCAGCGCGCGACGACGTCGATGTCGGGGAACGCCCCGGCCACCGCGCCGACCAGCACCGCCTGCCAGAGTGCGGGCGCGCCGGCGCCGCCGTCCCAGGCGGCGGCAAAGCGCCCCTGTGCCGGCAGCGCTGCCGCGGCCGGCAGGCGCGGCGCGCGCACGCAGATCGCGCGGGCGACCAGGGCCCCCGAGAGGGCATGCGTCAAGGTGTCCATCGTGCCCGCAGCATGCTACGTCGGGGTCATTCGCCGCGCCGGCGCTTGCGGCCGCGGCGCTCGATCAGGCGGTCGTACCAGGCGTCGGGCAGGGCGCGCAGCAGCCGGGTGACGATCGCCATCGGCCAGGGGATCACGCGGTAGGCGCGGCCCGCGGCGATGGCCCGGCGGGCGCGCTGCGCGAACTGCGGCGCACTCAGCAGGAAGGGCATCGCGAAGCGGTTGCGCGCGGTCAGCGGGGTGGCGACGAAGCCCGGCAGCAGCGTGAGCACGCGCACGCCCTGCGCGCGGCATTCGACGCGCAGGCTCTCGCAGTACGCGACGACGCCGGCCTTGCTCGCGCAGTACGCGCCGTGACCGGGCAGGCCGCGCACCGCGGCGACGCTGGCGATGGCCACCAGCGTGCCGCGGCGGCGCTCGCGCATCGGCCCGACGAAGGGGTGGAAGGTCGCGGCCACGCCGAGCAGGTTGACCTCGAGCGTCTCGCGCAGGACCTCGAGGTCGGCGCGGTCGGCGGTGTCGACGCCGACGCTGACGCCGGCGTTGGCGATGACCAGGTCGGGCAGGCCCAGCTCGGCGATGCATTCGGCGCCGGCGCGCGCGAGCGCGTCGACGTCGCGCACGTCGACGGCCCAGACCCGGCAGCGCCCGGCATCGAGGCCCTGCGCGCGCGCCCAGTCCTCGACCAGCGCGGCGCGGCGCGCGACCAGCGCCAGGCGCCAGCCGGCGCGTGCGTACTCCTGCGCCAGCGCCTGCCCGATGCCGCTCGAGGCGCCGGTGATCCAGACCAGCGGCGCGCTCACCGGCCCCCCCTGCGGCCTGCGCCCACCGAGCGGGAGCGAGCCCCTCCTGCGGGCAGTCGACCCTCGCTCATGGCCGCCGCTGCGGCGCGGCCGGCAGCAGGGTCGCGCGCAGCGGCCCGGCCAGCACCACCTGGCGGGTGCGCTGGTCGAACTCGACCCCGGCCGCGTCGACGCGGTTGCGGCCCTGCAGCAGGGTCACCGGGCGGTCGGAGCGCAGCCGCTGGGCTTCGACCAGGACCTGCAGGAAGTCGCCGCGCAGCTCGGCGTCGGCGTCGGCCGGGCGCCCCGGGGCCGGGCTCAGCACGATCTGCACGTCGCCGTGCAGATCGACCTGGCGGCCGTCGGCGTCGGCTGTCGCGCGCGCCGCGCGCGCGTGCACGCGCGCGCCGTCGTCGGCCAGCGCCTGCAGCCGGGCGTCCTCGACCTCGATCACGTCGCCCTGCGCGTAATGGCGCAGCTCGCGGCCCTCGAGCTGCAGGCGCAGCCGGCCGTCGGCGCCGAAGCGCTGCAGCGCAAAGCGCGCCATCGTGTAGTCGGGCACGCCGGGCAGCGCGACGACCGGCACGGCCGGCTCGCGCAGCGGGGTCTGGCGCACCAGCCACCAGGTGCCCAGCGCGAGCACGGCCATCAGCAGCAGCGGCAGGTAGCCGGCGACGAAGTCCGACAGGCGCGCCAACCGCCGCGGCCAGGGCGGCAACGCGGCCGGCTGGCCGCTGCGCCGCGCTGCAGCGGGGGGCAGCGCAGCCGCGGGCCGGGCGGGTGGGGCGGGTGGGGCGGGCGGCGCCAAGGTGGCTCAGCGCGTGTCGAGCGTCGGCGTGCCGCCTGCGAGCAGCCTCGCATACTGGCCGGCGGCCATCAGCAGCAGGTCGCAGAATTCGCGCGCCGCGCCGTGGCCACCGGCGGCCGTGGTCACGTGGTGGACCGCGGCGCGTACCTCGGCGTGCGCGTTCGGCGGCGCGCACGAGAAGCCCGCGCGCGCCAGCAGCGGCAGGTCGGGCCAGTCGTCGCCGATCGCCGCGACCTCGGCCCAGTCGAGGCCGAGCTGGGCCCGCAGCGCCTCGGCTGCGGCGAGCTTGTCGGGCGCGCCGCAGACCGCGTGCGCGAGGCCCAGGTCGGCCAGCCGCCGGCGCAGCGCGGCCGAGTCGCGGCCGCTGATCACGACCGGCACGATGCCCGCGCCGGCCAGCAGCTTCAGGCCGTGGCCGTCGAGCACATGGAAGGCCTTGAGCGCCTCACCGGCCTCGCTGAGGTAGAGCCGGCCGTCGGTCAGCACGCCGTCGACGTCGAACACCGCGGCCTTCATGCCCAGGCCCGGGCCCTGCGCGGCGAGCAGCAGCTCGGGGGCGAAGCGCAGCGCGGGCGGCGGCATCAGATCACCTTGGCCCGCAGCAGGTCGTTGGTGTTGACCGCGCCGACCAGCCGGCCGCGGTCGTCGGTGACCAGCACCGCGGTGATGCGGTGCTGCTCCATCAGCGCCGCGGCGTCGACGGCCAGCGCACCGGCGGCGATCGTGCGCGGCTCGCGCCGCATGACCTCGCCGGCGCGCAGCGCGCGCAGGTCGCCGCCGCGCTCGATCAGCCGGCGCAGGTCGCCGTCGGTGAAGACGCCCAGCAGGCGGCGGTCGTCATCGACGACGGCGGCAAAACCCAGCGCCTTGGCGCTCATCACCCGCAGCATCGCGGCCAGCGGGGTCTGCGGCTGCACGCAGGGCAGCGCGTCGCCGGCGTGCATCAGGTCGGCCACATGCACCAGCAGCCGCCGGCCCAGCGTGCCGCCCGGGTGCGAGCGCGCGAAGTCGGCCTCGCGAAAACCGCGCGCGTCGAGCAGCGCGACGGCCAGCGCGTCGCCCAGCGCGATCTGCGCCGTCGTGCTGGCCGTCGGCGCGAGGTTGAGCGGGCAGGCCTCCTGCTCGACCGCGCTCGACAGCACGAGCGTGGCGTGGCGTGCCAGCGTCGAGTCGGCGCGCCCGGTCATCGCGATCAGCGCGACGCCCTGGCGGTGCAGCAGCGGCACGATGACGTTGAGCTCGTCGCTCTCGCCCGAGTTCGAGATCGCCAGCACGACGTCGGCCGGGGTGACCATGCCGAGGTCGCCGTGGCTGGCCTCGGCCGGGTGCAGGAACATCGCTGGCGTCCCGGTCGAGGCCAGCGTGGCGGCGATCTTGCGCCCCACATGGCCGCTCTTGCCCATGCCGGTCACGACCACGCGGCCGCGGCAGGCCAGCATCGTCTGCACGGCCTGCGCGAAGGCCGGGCCCAGCCGGGCCTTGACGCCGGCCAGCGCGGCGGCCTCGATGTCGAGCGTGCGCGCGGCCAGCGCCAGCGCGCGCTCGGCATCGAAAGGGGCGGCAACGGTCATCGGCTCGGGAGGCAAGGCGCCCACATCGGCGCACGCACGGTCGGAGCGGGCATTCTAGGCGGCCGGCTACAATGACCGATTCACGCGCCCGTAGCTCAGCTGGATAGAGTACTGCCCTCCGAAGGCAGGGGTCGGACGTTCGAACCGTCTCGGGCGCGCCAGATGACTCAGGCACCTGGCGCACTTTGCCCTGAAGGTGTCCTCCAGCGCCCCGGCACTGGGCGCCGCAGCGGCGTTCAGTTCGCGGTTGGCATCGTGAATTCGGCGCCCGCCGACGCGGTGCCCGGCCAGCGTTGCATCACGCTCTTCTGCCGGGTATAGAAGCGCACGCCCTCGGGGCCGTAGGCGTGCAGGTCGCCGTAGAGGCTCTTCTTCCAGCCGCCGAAGCCGTGCCAGGCCATCGGCACCGGAATCGGCACGTTGACACCGACCATGCCGGCCTGCACGCGGCGGGCAAACTCGCGCGCGGTGTGACCGTCGCGGGTGTAGATGGCCACGCCGTTGCCGTACTCGTGGTCGGCGACGAGCTGCAGCGCCGCGCTCAGGTCGGGCACCCGCACGCAGCTCAGCACGGGGCCGAAGATCTCCTCGCGCCACAGGCGCATCGCCGGCGTGACATGGTCGAACAGCGTGCCGCCGGTGAAGTAGCCGCCCTCGCGGCCGGGCACGCGCAGGCCGCGGCCGTCGACGACCAGGGTCGCGCCTTCGCGCACGCCGGCGGCCACGCAGGCCTCGATGCGCTCGAGCGCCTGGCGGCTGACGATCGGGCCCATCTCGGTGCCCGGCACCATGCCGGCATCGATGCGCAGCGCGCGCACGCGCTCGGCCAGGCGCGGCACCAGGCGCTCGCCGACGTCGCCGACCAGCACCGCGACGCTGATCGCCATGCAGCGCTCGCCGGCCGAGCCGTAGGCCGCGCCGACCAGCGCATCGACCGCCTGGGCCAGATCGGCGTCGGGCATCACGACCATGTGGTTCTTGGCGCCGCCGAGGGCCTGCACGCGCTTGCCGTGGCGCGCGCCGGTCTCGTAGATATGCTGCGCCACCGGCGTCGAGCCGACGAAGGACAGGGCCTGCACGTCGGGGTGGGCGAGCAGCGCGTCGACCACCACCTTGTCGCCCTGCACGACGCTGAACACGCCAGCGGGCAGGCCGGCCTGCTGCAGCAGTGCGGCCAGCAGCAGCGAGGGCGAGGGGTCGCGCTCGCTGGGCTTGAGCACGAAGCTGTTGCCGCAGGCCAGCGCGAGCGGGAACATCCAGCACGGCACCATGCACGGGAAGTTGAACGGCGTGATGCCGGCGACCACGCCCAGCGGCTGGCGCAGCGTCCAGTTGTCGATCCCGGTCGAGACCTGGTCGGTGTAGTCCGACTTGAGCAACTGCGGCGCACCGCAGGCGTACTCGACGATCTCGATGCCGCGCGTGACCTCGCCCTGCGCGTCGTCGAAGACCTTGCCGTGCTCGGCGGTGATCATCGCCGCCAGCGCGTCGCGGTGCTCGACGAGCAGCGCGAGGAAGCGGTTGAGCACGCGCGCGCGGCGGATCGGCGGCGTCTCGGCCCAGGCCGGGAAGGCCGCGCGCGCCGCGGCCACGGCGGCAGCGACGTCGTCGACGCTGCCCAGCAGCACCTGGCGCGCCACCCGCCCGCTGGCCGGGTCGTGGACGTCCTGCCGGCGCGTGCCGGTGCCCGGCGTGGGCCGGCCGGCGATCCAGTGGCCGATGTCGGCGGTGTCGGTGTAGGCGGCGGCGATGTCGGCCATGGCGGGGCTTGCGCGGCAGTGGATGTCTGCCGAGTCTACGGGGGTCGGCGCGGCCGTGCCGGGACCGGCCACGGCGCCCAAAAAAAGAGCCCGCCACGAGGGCGGGCTGTCAAGTCCTCGGGTGAGGACGTCGTTGGGACCGGGGTCGCGGCGCCGCGGTGCGCAGCGGCGGCTGCCGCGAGGCAGTGACTCAATGTATCCGCCCGGCGGCCGCCGCGGCACCCCCCGGACCCGGGTCGCCGACGAGCGGCGGTCGGCGCGCCGCCACGCGGGCGGCACCGGCGCGCGCGACAATCGCACGATGGTGCCCGCGCCGCCCCAGCCGCTGTCCGACGCCGAGCTGCAGGAGCTGCAGCAGTTGCTCGACGCGCTGCCGCCGCCGCTCGAGCCGCTCGACGTCAGCATGCTCGACGGCTACCTCGTCGGCGTGCTGCTGCAGCCGCGGCCGGTGCCGGCGGCGCAGTGGCTGCGCTACGTCGCCGACAGTGACGGCCGCGCCGCCCCTGCCGACGCCGCGCTGGCGCGGGTGCATGCGCTGGCGCTGCGCCGCCACGCCGAGCTGGCCCAGGCGATCGAGCGGCGCGACTGGTTCGACCCCTGGGTCTACGAGCTCGACGCCGACGCCAGTCCGTCCGAGACGGTGCTGCCCTGGGTCGCCGGTTTTGCGCTGGCACTCACGCACTTCGACGCGCTGATGGCCGGCGACGAGGCCGCGCTGCTCGAGCCGCTGGCCGTGCTGTACCAGCACCTCGACCCCGAAGACCTCGACGACGCCGACGCCCTGCTGGCCGAGATCGACACGCTCGAACCCCCGCGCGACCTCGCCGAGGCGGTCGAGGGGCTGGTCAACAGCACGCTGCGGCTGGCCGATGTCTCGCGCCCGCGCCGTGCGCCGCCCCCGGCGCGGGCCGGCCGGCCACGCGCCGGCACTCGGCGGGCCCGAGGCCGCCGCCTGGCCCGGCGGTAAGGCGGGCCAGGCAGCGCCGCAGAACCGCGGTTGGGCCTACGCCTGACGGCGGGGTCAGACCCCGGCCGTCGATGGCACTGCCCGCGCCACCGGCGCCGCCGGCGCCCCGCAGAAGCCGAAGGCCAGCTCGGGCCGCCGGCCGCTGATCAGCTGCGCCAGCGCGCGGCCCGAGCCCGCGCCATGCGTCCAGCCCAGCGTGCCGTGGCCCGCGTTGAGCCACAGGTTGGCGATGCGGCTGCGCCCGATGTAGGGCAGGTTGCTGGGCGTGCTCGGCCGCAGCCCGGCCCAGTAGTTCGGCTCGCGGGTGTCGGCCACGCCGGGGAAGATCTGCTCGAAGCGCTGCACCAGTGCGCGGCAGCGGCGTTGTGAGTGCTCGCTGTCGACGGATGCATCGTAGCCGCTCAGTTCGGCGGTGCCGGCGATACGGATGTGCTCGCCCAGCCGCGAATAGACGATCTTGTGCGCCTCGTCGAGCAGGCTGACCGTGCTGGCCTGCTCGGGGCGCAGCAGCCGCAGCGTCGCCGAGTAGCCCTTGGCCGGGTAGATGTTCAGGTCGATGCCCAGCGGGCGCAGCAGCGGCGCGGTGTACGAGCCCATCGCGACGACGTAGTGGTCGGCCGTGAGGGTCTGCTCGGCTCCGGTGGCCAGATCGCGCAGGCGCACGCCGGCGACGCCGTCGGCGCCGCGGGCCAGCCCGAGCACCGCCTGCCCGTAGCGCAGGCTCGCGCCGCGCGCCGCGCAATGCCGCGCCAGTTGCTGCGTGAACGCGCAGGCGTCGCCCGACTCGTCGCTGGGCGTGTAGGTGCCGCCGACGATCTGCGCGCCGAAGGCCGCCAGCGCGGGCTCGACGGCCAGCACCTCGGCACGGGTCAGCACCTGGCGGTCGAGGCCGTGGCGGCGCATCAGGCGTGCGCCGGCGGCGCCGGCGTCGAGGTCGGCGCGGCGGGTGTAGAAGTGCAGGATGCCGCGCTGCAGCCGCTGGTACTCGATGCCGGTGGCCTCGACCACGGCGGCGAGCGCCTGGTGGCTGTAGCGGCCGAGCGCGACGAGCTGGCCGACGTTGCGCTCGAAGGCGGCGCTGTGACACTGGCCCAGGAAGGCCAGCCCCCAGCGCCACTGGTGCGGGTCGAGCCGCGGCCGGAACAGCAGCGGCGAGTCCTCGCGCAGCAGCCAGCGCGCGACCTTCAGCGGCGCCGCGGGGCTGGCCCAGGGCTCGCAGTGGCTGACCGAGATCTGCGCGCCGTTGGCGTAGCTCGTCTCGAGCGCGGCATCGGGCTGGCGCTCGATGACCGTCACCCGGTGGCCTTCGGCCAGCAGGTGCCAGGCGGTGCTGATGCCGACGATGCCGGCGCCGAGGACGATGACATGCATGACAGGCTCCAGGTCGCTGCGGCGGCGGGAGGGCCGCGATGCACAAGATTGTCCGCAATCGCCGTCCGGACATGAGCATGGATGAATATATTTAGCGCATCATTAGCCGTACTGATATGCGAGACCTCGACCCGATCGCCCTCGACTGCCTGGCCGCGCTCGCCGACGAGCGCAGCTTCGAGCGCGCAGCGCTGCGGCTGGCG
>Ga0208609_100156_pt1 | contig 30606 bp, 35 predicted proteins | sample SubbioR11_8A_Apr_FD_184813 | JGI IMG/M metagenome (GOLD analysis project Ga0208609, IMG submission 184813) | Serpentinite rock and fluid subsurface biosphere microbial communities from McLaughlin Reserve, California, USA - CR11_8A_Apr (SPAdes) | ecosystem: Environmental > Terrestrial > Deep...
CTCGCCGCGCCCGGCGCGCGCCGCCCGCGGCGCGAGAAGTCGCTGCTGGCGCGCGCCGTCGGCCACCTGGCACGGCGCGAACACAGCCGCGCCGAACTGGCGCGCAAGCTCGCGCCGCACGCCGCGGCGCCGGCGCAGCTCGAGGCCCTGCTCGACGATCTGCAGGCGCGCAAGCTGCTCTCGCAGGCGCGCTTCGTCGAGTCGCTGGCGCGCGCCCGCGGCGGCCGCTACGGCACCGCCCGCATCGAGCAGGAACTGCGCTCGCACCGCCTCGGCGGCGATCTCGTGCGCGCCACGCTCGCGGATCTGCGCCGCACCGAGCTCGAGCGCGCGCGCGCGCTCTGGCGGCGCCGCTATGGCGCTGCCGCCGCCGATCGCGCCGGCCGCCTGCGCCAGATGCGCTTTCTCGCCGCACGCGGCTTCAGCGCCGAAGTGATCCGCAAGGTGGTCGGCGGCAGCGACGACGACGATTAGCCCGCGCGCAACGCGCGCTGCCGCCGGTGCTACCATCGCGCGCCGTCCGGGCCCGTAGGCACCCCGCTTCCTTCTGCCCGGGGCAGGCGAGGCACGACCCGCGGTCCGGCCCGCCCCGCAACTGCCGCTGCCACCCGAGCCGCCTTGGTTTCGTCTCCGCCCACCGAATCCGCCGGCGCGCGTCGCCGCGTGCACACCCGCTCGATCCGCGTCGACGCCTACGCGCGTGGCGACGGTCTGTGGGACCTGGAAGCCGAACTGGTCGACACCAAGGATCGTGACTTCCGGCTCGCCACCGGCGTGCGCCGGGCCGGCGATCCGGTGCACGACATGCGCCTGACGGTGACCATCGACACCCATTTGAACGTCGTCGCCGCCAGCGTGCAGTCGCGCTCGGTGCCCTACCCCGGCTACTGCGAAGCGATCGGCCCCGACTACGGCAAGCTCGTCGGCCTGAACCTGACGCAGGACTTCCGCCGTCGCGTGCGCGAGCGCCTCGGCGGCGCGCATGGCTGCTCGCATCTGAGCGAACTGGCGGGCGCGCTGCCGACGGCGGCGATCCAGGCCTTCGCCGGCGAAGTGATCAGCACCCAGGACTCCTCGCAACCGGCGCAGGAGTCGGCCGCCGAGCGCAGGCCGTTCCAGATCGACCGCTGTCACGCGCTGCGCGCGGACGCGCCGGCGGTGGCCCGCTTCTATCCGCGCTGGTACCGGCCGCCGAAGTAGGCTGCAGCGCGCCGCCCGCGCAACACCAACGCCACAGACGCAACCGGGGACACCGCAGATGAAGATCCACGAGTACCAGGGCAAGGAGATCCTGAGCAGGTTCGGCGTGCCGGTGCCGCGCGGCATCGCCTGCTTCTCGGTCGACGAGGCCGTGCGTGCCGGGCAGGCGCTCGGCACGCCGGTGCTGGTGGTCAAGGCGCAGATCCACGCCGGCGGCCGCGGCAAGGGCGGCGGCGTCAAGCTCGCGCGCAGTGCCGGCGAACTGCGCCAGCACGCCGCTGACATCCTCGGCATGCAGTTGAAGACCCACCAGACCGGGCCCGAGGGCCAGAAGGTGCGCCGCTTGCTGATCGAGGAGGGCGCCGACATCGCCAAGGAGATGTACGTCGGCCTGGTGGTCGATCGCGCCACCCAGCGCGTCTGCCTGATGGCCTCCAGCGAAGGCGGCATGGACATCGAGGAAGTCGCCGCCCACTCGCCCGAGAAGATCCACAAGGTCTACGTCGACCCGGTGCGCGGCCTGACCGACGCCGAGTCGGCCGACGTGGCGATCAAGATCGGCGTGCCGCCGGCCAGCCTGCCGCAGGCGCGCGCGGTCCTGCAGGGTCTGTACCGGGCGTTCTGGCAGACCGACGCCTCGCTCGCCGAGATCAACCCGCTGATCCTCACCGGTGACGGTCGCGTGATCGCGCTCGATGCCAAGATCAGCTTCGACGCCAACGCGCTGTACCGCCATCCGGAGCTGCTGGAGCTGCGCGATCTCGACGAGGAAGATCCGGCCGAGATCGAAGCCAGCAAGTTCGATCTGTCCTACATCCAGCTCGACGGCAACATCGGCTGCTTGGTCAACGGCGCCGGCCTGGCGATGGCCACCATGGACACGATCAAACTGTTCGGCGGCGAGCCGGCCAACTTCCTCGACGTCGGCGGCGGCGCCACCACCGAGAAGGTGACCGAGGCCTTCAAGATCATGCTGCGCAACCCCAGGCTGCAGGCGATCCTGGTCAACATCTTCGGCGGCATCATGCGCTGCGACGTGATCGCCGAAGGCGTGGTCGCCGCCAGCCGCGCGGTCGGCCTGAAGGTGCCGCTGGTGGTGCGCATGAAGGGCACCAACGAGGACCTCGGCAAGCAGATCCTGAAAGACTCCGGCCTGCCGATCATCGCCGCCGACACGATGGGCGAAGCGGCCCAGAAGGCGGTGGCGGCGGCGCGGGGGTGAGCGAGCAAGGCGGCACCGCGGGGGTGAGCGAGCAAGGCGGCGCCGCGGGGGTGAGCGAGCAAGGCGGCGCCGTCGTCGCCCCGGCAAAGGCCGGGGCCTAATTTCGATGATTGAAGCCGCCTACGTCTACATCATGGCCAACCGCCCCTACGGCACGCTGTACGTCGGCGTGACATCCGATCTGGTCAAGCGCATCGGGCAGCACAAGGAAGGATTCGTCGCGGGTTTCACCAAGCGCCACGAACTGCACCGCCTGGTCTGGTACGAGCAGCATGACTCGATGATCGAAGCGATCGCACGCGAGAAGCGCATCAAGCGCTGGCATCGCGACTGGAAGGTGAAATTGATCCAGTCGATGAATCCTTGCTGGGATGACTTGTACGAGCAGGTGGCGAAATAACTTGGGCCCCGGCCTGCGCCGGGGCGACGGATGGACCCGGCCTGCGCCGGGGCGACGAGATGAGAACCGAGGACGGGCAATGAGCATCCTGATCGACAAGAACACGCGCGTGGTCACGCAGGGGATCACCGGCAAGACCGGGCAGTTCCACACGCGCGCTTGCCGCGACTACGCCAACGGCCGCAACTGCTTCGTCGCCGGCGTCAATCCGAACAAGGCCGGCGCCGACTTCGAGGGCATCCCGATCTACGCCACCGTGCGCGAGGCGCGCGAGCGCGCCGGCGTCAACGCCAGCGTGATCTACGTGCCGCCGGCCGGCGCCGCGGCGGCGATCTGGGAGGCGGTCGAGGCCGACCTCGATCTGGTCATCTGCATCACCGAGGGCATCCCGGTGCGCGACATGATCGAAGTGCGCGACCGCATGCGCAAGGAGCACCGCCGGACCCTCCTGGTCGGGCCCAACTGCCCGGGCGTGATCACGCCCGACGAGATCAAGATCGGCATCATGCCCGGCCACATCCACCGCCAGGGCCGCATCGGCGTGGTCTCGCGCTCGGGCACGCTGACCTACGAGGCGGTCGGCCAGCTCACCGAGCTCGGTCTCGGCCAGTCGAGCGCGGTGGGCATCGGCGGCGATCCGGTCAATGGTCTCAAGCACATCGACGTGTTGAAGCTCTTCAACGACGACCCGGCCACCGACGCCGTGGTCATGATCGGCGAGATCGGCGGCTCCGACGAGGAAGTCGCCGCCCAGTGGGTGCGCCAGCACATGAGAAAGCCGGTGGTCGGCTTCATTGCCGGCGTCACCGCGCCGCCCGGCAAGCGCATGGGGCACGCCGGCGCGATCATCAGCGGCGGCAAGGGCACCGCCCAGGAAAAGCTGGCGGTGATGGCCGACTGCGGCATCCGCACGACGAAGAACCCGTCCGAGATCGGCGCGCTGCTGAAGTCGGTCCTGTAGCCGCGTTGCCAGGCGCCGGGCGCGGCCGCCCGCGGTCATAATCGCCCCCGCCTGCCGCCCGCGCCCCATGTCCTTCGTCTTCGACTTCGCGCTCAAGACCCATCCGGGGCTGGTGCGGCCGCTCAACGAAGACGCGGTCGGCGCCGACCCGACCGCCGGGCTGTTCGTGCTCGCCGACGGCCTCGGCGGCTACAACGCCGGCGAGATCGCCAGCGCGATGGCGGTGAGCACGCTGCTGGCGCAGTTGTCGGCGGCGCTCGACGACGCCGCGCGCCAGGGCGAACCCTTCGATCCGCGCCGCGCCCTGTTCGACGCGCTGATCGACATGAACGGCTGCATCTTTCGCGCCGCGCTCAACAGCGCCGCCTTCGAGGGCATGGCCACCACGGTGGTGATCGCCTGGCTGCTCGGCGAGCGGCTGTGGGTCGCGCACACCGGCGACTCGCGCCTGTACCGGCTGCGCGACGGCGAACTGCTGCAACTGACGCGCGACCACTCGTTCTCGCAGGAGCTGCTCGACGCCGGCATGGTCACCGCCGACGAAGCGCGCCTGCTGCCGGCCAAGAACCTGGTCACGCGCGCGCTCGGCGCCAGTCCCGACATCGAGCCCGAGGTGCACGACTACGACCTGCGCGCCGGCGACGTCGTGCTGCTGTGCTCGGACGGCCTGAGCGAGATGGTCGGCGCCGGCGAGATCGCCGCCCTGGTGCGCGCGCAACTGCCCGACATCACCGAGGCCGCGCGCCGGCTGGTCGATGCCGCCAACCAGGCCGGCGGCCGCGACAACACCTCGGTCGTCCTGGTCCAGGTCAGGCACAACGTGGCGCCGATGCTGAACGACGGCCGCCCGACCGAGGCCGCCGCCGATGCTTTGCCCGCCTGACTGGCTTTCGCGGTAGGCGACTGGCAGAATTTCCCGCACCCAGGCCCGGCCCAGACCGGCCAGCACGGCGCCGCGTTGCCGCCCCACCGGGGCCGTGCAGCGCGCTGACAGTGGAGATTTCATGGCGCGACTGGTGTTGAGTCTCGACGGCGTGGTGCTGCGGGAGGTCAGCCTCTCCAAGGAGCGCACCACGGTCGGCCGCCGTTCGCACAACGACGTGGTGATCGACAACCTCGCCGTCAGCGGCGAGCACGCGGTGATCTTCCAGTCCGGCGGCGAGTCCTACCTCGAGGACCTCGGCTCGACCAACGGCACCACCGTCAACGGCCAGCCGATCAAGAAGCACCTGCTGCAAAGCGGCGACACGATCGAGATCGGCAAGTACCGGCTGCGCTTCCTCGCCGACGGCGACGCCGGCGACGCCGGCGAGGTCGACATCGACACCTCGCAGCCGCTGCGCCGCGAGTTCTACGGCCCCGGCCCGGCCACCATCCAGGTGCGCCAGCCGGGCACCCTGCCGGCCGACGCGCAAAACGCCAGCACGGCGCTGATCAAGATCCTGTCGGGCGCCAACGCCGGCCGCGAGCTGGCGCTGGTCAAGGCGCTGACCACGATCGGCCGCCCCGGCCACCAGGTGGCGGTGATCACGCGCCGGCCGACCGGCTACTTCATCGCCCACGTCGAAGGCGAGGCCTACCCGTCGGTCAACGGCGCAAGCCTCGGCGCCGCCGCGCACCCGCTGAAGGACCGCGACATCATCGAGCTGGCCGGCGTGAAGATGGAGTTCGTCAACCCGGCGGCCAACCTGGCGGCCTGATCGGCCCGCCTGATTAGCAATGCTCAGCCGGATGGAACCCGTCGCCCCGGCGCAGGCCGGGGCCCAATCTTGCGATGCCGGAATTGGGTCCCGGCCCCGGATCCTGTCCGGGGCAGGCTCTGCGCCGGGACGACGTCAGCGGTTCCGCCTTGCTTCGGACGCGCGCGGCTGAGGCTCATCGCTAATCAGGTGCCGCCAAGATCGATCACCGTCAGCGAACCGAGCAGCTTCCTTGCCAGATCGAAGTCGCGATCATCGCCGAAGCCCTGCAGCACTTCCGTCAGGACGAGGTCTGCGGTCGCTACCGGTTCGCTCCCCAGCAGTGAGTCGAGCAGGTCGGTCTGGGGCGTGGTGACCCCCAGGAAGTAGTCGATCCAGACACTGGAGTCGACCAGGATCATCGATCCGCTCTCATCGCTTCCAGGTCCCCTTGCCAATCGAGCTTTCCGCGCAACCGCCGCAGTTCCTGCTGCTGGCGCAAGCGCAGCAAGGTGCGCAATCCCAATTCCACAGCCTCACGCTTGGTCTTGAGTCCGGTCGCGCGCAGCGTGTCGTGCATGAGCTTGTCGTCGATGACGATAGTGGTGCGCATGGTGTGTATCCTCTTCTGCAATCGTGCACATCGTAGCCTGCGGTCGGTTCGCCACCAGTTCCTCTCGACGCGGGCGCAGCCGGTCAGGCTGTGCCGACCCGGCTGCCGCAACCGCGCCAGCGCCGCCCACCCGCTGCGCGACGGGGACGCAATCGAGCCGGCCGGCGTGAAGATGGCGTGCTCGAACCCGGCCGCGGCGGCCTGCGCCGGCCGGGGCGGCGGCGCGGGATGCCGGCGGCCGGCCGCGGCCTACGGCGTTCGGACTAACGCACCGGCGGCGGCAGCCGCCTGACGCGATTGGTCACCGGCACTGCCCGCCGTGGGCGGTTTTGGTCGCGGAAATGCGGCAGGGCAACCCCCAAGCTCCCGATATCGACTGGCACGGAACTTGAAGACACTGGGTTCATCGGCACCCCCGCCGGTCTTTCCTCAGAGGAGTGGTCAATGATCCAGAAACAAATCCAACGTGTTCAGCGTGGCTTCACGCTGATCGAGTTGATGATCGTGGTCGCGATCATCGGCATCCTCGCGGCGATCGCGCTGCCGGCGTATCAGGACTAGCACGGTGCGGGCGCGGGTGGCAGAGGGCATGGGACTCGCCTCGGCCGCGAAGGCAAACGTCGTCGACATTCTTGCGACGGGCAATCCGCAGGGCGACGATCTCGGCTACTCGTTGGGCTATGGTCTGGGCCCGACCGCGACGACCAACATTCAGAGCGTCCTCATCGACCCCGCCACGGGCGTCATCACCGTCACGACGACTGCCGCTGCCGGCGGCGCCGGCCGCACGCTGCGCATCACGCCGCACTCGCCGATTGGCACAGCCCTGCCGGATGGTACGGACCCTTTCCAACCACCTGCGGACGCGGTCGCCTGGCGTTGTATGGCCGCTGCCGCTAGCGAAGGGGCATTTACGGGCGCGACCGCAGGCACCCTGCCCGCGCGCTTCGCCCCGTCCGAATGCCGCTAGGTCTTTTCGCGCACGACGGCAAAGGAGCGCTTCGGCGCTCTTTTGCTTTGGTGCGGACCGTGGCTGCGTCGCCTCGCCTGGTACCGGCCGGCCGCTTCGCGCTCAAGCACCTGGCGGTCAGCGTCTTCATCGCCGCGCTGTGCGCGGCGCTGGTGTTCGGCCTCTGGTATCCGCACCCGTACAGCCAACTGGCCGGCGGCCGCGAACTGTTTCTGATCGTGGTCGCGGTCGACGTGATCGTCGGTCCGCTGTTGAGCCTGGTGGTCTACAACCCGGCCAAGCCGCGGCGCGAGCTGGTGCGCGACATCGGCGTCATCGTTGTGCTGCAACTGGGTGCGCTGTCCTACGGGTTGCATAGCGTGGCGCAGGCGCGGCCGGTCTGGCTCGCCTTCGAGGGCGACCGCTTCCGCGTGGTGGCGCTGCCCGACATCGATGTCGACAGCCTCTCCCAGGCGCCGCCGGCGCTGGCCCGGCTCGGCTGGACCGGACCGCGTCCGCTCGGCGTGCGTCTGCTGGCGCCGACCGACCCGCAGTTCGCCCAGAGCGTGCTGCTGTCGGCGCAGGGCCTGCATCCGGCCTTCCGCCCGCAGCGCTGGGTCGAGTTCGACAGCCAGCGCGCCGCCGTGATTCGCGAGGCCCGACCGCTGGCGCAACTCAAGCGCCTGCGCCCGGCACAGTCGGGCCTGATCGAGGCCGCGGTCCGGGACAGCGGCTTGGCCGAGTCCGAACTCGGCTATCTGCCGCTCGCCGCCCGCGATCGCACCGACTGGGCCGTGGTGGTCAGCCTGCGCGACGGCGAACCCCGGCTGTACCTGCCGGTCGACCCCTGGGAGTGATCGGCGCGGCGGCGGCCGGCGGCGGCCGGCGTTCCGGCTGGTGCGCAATCGCCACCGCCTGCAGCAACGCCAGCGGCCGGGTTGCCGAGTCGTCTACGCCGAAGGCGCCTGCGCCGCCTGCGAGCGCGACAGTGCGAGGTGGAACCGTGAAAACCGTGACGCTCGAGGTTCGCGATGCCAAGGACTCGGTGGCTGCCTGCGCACGCGCTTGGCGCTGCGGCAGACCGCAGCCGTCTGCGCGAGTGAGCTTCGCCACGCCCGAGCTTCTGTGGCAGGTGCTGACACCCAAGCGCTGGCAACTGTTGCAGGCCCTGTTCGGCGCCGGGCCGGTTTCCGTCCGCGAAGCCGCTCGTCGCGTCAACCGCGATGTGAAGGCGGTCCACGGCGACGTGACTGCCTTGCTCAACGCCGGCGTACTCGACCGCGTGGAAGGAGGAGGCGTCGTCTTCCCCTATGAAACCGTCAAGGTGGAGTTTCTCCTCCACGCGGCATAGCGGCGCGCTCGAGGGACTCAGTGCAGGGTGTCGGTTCCGCGAGAGCGGGAACCGAGTGCAGGGTGTCGTTCCCGCGCAAGCGGGAACCCAGTGGTTTTGCGTGCCGGCACGGCGCGCGAGCAAGCTCAACCCTTCGACGGTCCGCGGCGCGACGCAGGCGCTTCTTGAGCGGCCTGGGCCATCGCTGCCACCGCGGCCCTGAACCGTTTGGCGTGCATCGCATTGCCTCGCGCCAGCGCGACGCACGCACTGCCGCGCTTGATCTGTGCGAGCAATTGCAGGTGTTCGTCAGACAGGTAGGGGGCGATCAGATCGCCTCTGAGAGCCTTGCTGCCCTTATCCGCGACCAGCGCGATCCGGACCACGTCCTTGGCATCTTTCTCGCCTTTGCTGGAAGCCTTGCGATCTCGATATGCCTCCAGCTTCAACACCAGCAGGTGCTCCAGGCCTGCGACCCGCAGCTCGCCATACTTCACCGCCCGGCTCATGACGGCATCGTAGGGCACGATCAGCGAGGCCTGTCGTTCGGTGTAGATGTCGAACTCGAACCCGTGACGGATGAGCTGGTGCTTGCTGAGCCTGCGGTTGGGAACCAGTTCCTCGCGGTCGCGAAGGTCGCCCAGGTCGGACAACGAGATGAACGCGTCGGCATCGTGGGTGAACTCGGCAAACGGCGCTGCAGCCGAGTTGATGGCGTGCAGATAGACCGCGATGCCGCCGATGAAGACAAGGCCCTCCGGGTATTCCTGCGCAAGCTCCACGCACGCGCCCATCAGCTTTTCGAACTCGTCTTTCTCCATGATGTGATTTACCGTTACAGTAACGGAATGCTACCACCGATCTTTCCTGTCGCTCAGATCGTCGAGAAGCTCCCCCGCGGCGGCCGCACGACGGTCGGCCGCCTGTGTCAACTGGCAGGTGTGCCGTGCCGCGCCACCGGCGCATGGACGCAGCGACCGGTCCGCATCAGGCGGGCTGAACGGCTCGCTGTGCGCCGAGAGCCGGGTGACTGGGGTGCCGTCGAGATCGCCATGCCTGCCGGATCGCCTCGGGCGCGCGCGCGGTTGGCGCTCGGCGCGCTCGCTTACTCGATCATGGATCTGGTGGCGCGCGAGAGCATCAGAGGCGCCGCCTGGGCGGCTGCCGCGCCGCCGCGGGGGCGCGCATCGAGCGGCACGGCATTGACGAACGCCGAGCGGCAGCGTCGCTATCGGGCGAAGCACAACCGGCCGCGCAAGCGCATCGTCGAAGGCGAACTTTGACCGGCGCCTGAACGTAACTCCGCGTCCGCATTGATCTTTTATCCGAATGAGTTGGCAGGAGTCCATGAAGGCGCTGTTTTGCGCACGAGCCAAGTCAAAACCAGACGCGGCTACTCCGACAGATCGTTCAGCTCGTAGCTGGTACTGCGCCCGCCCGCATCCGTTTTCCGCAGTACACCTCGCGCAAGCAGGTCGTTGATGTCACGCAGCGCGGTGTCAGGCGAACACTTGGCAATGGCCGCCCACTTGCTGCTGGTGAGTACATCAAGGACGGCGTGTTCCCGAAGCCCGTGCCGCTCGGCCCGCGCGCGGTCGGCTGGCTCGAGTCGGAGGTGAGCGAGTGGATAGCCGGGCGGGTGAAGATCGCCCGGGATGGCAGCCGGTCGATGGCGTGACGACGCGCATGCATGGCTGCCGACGGAAGGCCTGAACTGTTATCGGCAAAAGCGATAGTTGACATTTATCGCTTTGCTCGATATATTGCATTTATCGCCAATACCGATAAGCGTGCAGACATGAAACAGATCCTGAACCACAGCGCCCAGTTGAGACAAATCCTCGCCACGCGCCGGCGCGCTTCCAAGCTCTCGCAACGAGCGCTGGCCGCCAAGCTGGCGATCAGCCAGAACCGCCTGTCGGAGATCGAAACGAACCCCGGCAACCTCACCGTCGAGCGGCTCCTCGAACTCGCTAACCTGCTCGGCCTGGAGCTGGTCATCCAGGATCGGCCCTCCACGCAACGTTCATCCAAGACGGAGTGGTAAGGATGGGCCGAAAATCCCGCGCGCGCGCGCTGTCGGTCTGGGTCAACGGCAAGCTGGTCGGCGAGTGGCGCATTCCGGCCCGGGGCGAGACGGAGTTCCAATATGACTCGACCTGGGTCGAGTCGGAGGAAGGGCGCCCGCTGTCGCTATCCCTGCCGTTCAGTCTCGACCGTGGCTCGATCAAGGGCCGGCCCGTCGAGTGCTATTTCGACAACCTGCTGCCCGACGCCGATCTCATTCGCAAACGTGTCCAGGATCGCTTTCATACCGAATCGCGCGACGCATTCGACCTTCTTGCCGCGATCGGGCGCGATTGTGTCGGCGCGGTGCAGTTGCTCCCTTCCGGTGAGCAACCCAAGGACGTGCATACGATTGATGCGGCGTCGCTCTCCGAGGCCGAGGTCGAGCGGGCCCTGATTCAGACCGTAGCGCCAGCGTCGGTCGCGGCACAGCCCGCGGACGATGACTTCCGCATTTCAATTGCGGGTGCTCAGGAAAAAACCGCCTTCCTGGAACACGACGGCAAGTGGTGTCGGCCGCTGGGCGCCACGCCCACGACGCATATCTTCAAGCTGCCGCTCGGACTGGTGGGCGGGATGCAGGCCGACATGCGCACGTCCGTGGAGAATGAATGGCTGTGCGCGCGGATTCTGCACGCCTACGGGCTTCCTGTCGCAAGTTGCGAGATCGGCCGGTTCGGATCGCAGAAGGTGCTGATGGTGCAGCGATTCGACCGGCAACTCCATTCGAGCCGGAAGTACTGGATGCGTCTCGTTCAGGAGGATTTTTGCCAGGCCACCGCGACACCTTCCTCGATGAAGTATGAAAGCGATCGCGGACCGGGCTTGCTCGACATTGCGCGGATTCTTCGAGGATCGGTCAACCGCGATGCCGATCTGACGTGCCTGCTCAAAGCTCAGCTTTTGTTCTGGATGCTCGCCGCCACTGACGGCCACGCAAAGAACTTCAGTATCCGCATTCTGAGTCAGGGCCGATTTCAACTGACCCCGCTCTACGATGTCCTCTCAATCTGGCCCATCATGGGCGAGGGCCCCAACAAGATTTCATGGCACAACGCCAAGCTCGCGATGTCGGTGCGCGGCAAGAACAAGCACTACCTGCTGAAGAACATCCAGCGCAGACACTTCAACGCCACGGCTGCTCAATGCGGCGTGGGTGAAACTGCCGAGCGCCTGATCCGCGAAATTCTGGCCGCGACGCCGGCTGTCGTCGCGTCGGTCCAGAAGGATCTGCCGAAGGAATTTCCGCAGCACGTGCTCGATGCGATCCTGCAAGGTCTGATGAAGTCCGCAGAGCAGCTTGAAGCCATGCCTGCCGCGTGACTGTTGCGTTGTCTGTTCGCGGCGGGGGTAACTTTGGGGGTAACTCTGAAAGTCGAACTGGCCGAAACCCAGCATCCACGCGGGTTTACAGCCAGAATGCGAGTGGCGCTTGGAATCGAACTGCTCCCGGAAAGCAAACGAGGTTGAGCAGCCCTTCCGGCCACCAATCAGGGAGAAAACCCTGCTTGATCGTCCACGGCCGAAGGGCGTGCCGACTGCGGCGCTTCGAACGGCGCCGCCTTCGCTACTGCGCGGATCGGCGCAGGAGCCGATCACCGGCCGCCAGCGTCCGTTCCACCGACAGCAGCAACGACGGCACCAGCGCGTGGACGGCCCGTGCGATCTGGCGCCAGCCTTCGGCGTCGTACTCACGGGCGATGCGGTTTCGCAAGCCGCGCGCGGCCGCCAGATCGGCGGCGGCGGCGACCCAGCCGCGTTTCTCGGCGCGCTGGATGCGATCGAGCGGCAGCGCGGGCTCCTGGCCTTCGAGTTCGTCGATGGTGCGCAGCGTCTGCTGCACGAGGAGGTCGACCACGCGGGCGAAGCGCGCGGTGAGCGCTTCGATCTCGATCATCCCTTCGTCGCTGCGGCTCAGTGCATCGATGGTATCGGGGCTCACCACGCGCCGATAGCTCAGTTCCAGCGCGCCGCGCGCGCGTGCCAGCTCCTGCAGTCGGACTGCGAGAACGGCCTTCAGCGTCTCGTCGCGTCCGGCGGTCACGGGTGCAACCTGACGGCGCCGGCGAGCGCGTGCCGGACGAACGGCTTGGCCGTCGTGTCCGTGACCGGGGTGATCAGCAGGTCGATCTTGCGTTCACCCAACCGGGCCATCAGCGCGTCCTGCAGTCGCGTGGCCAACGCCAGCTCGTCATCGAACCCGATGCCCGGCACGTGGATCAGCAGGTCGATGTCGCCGCCGGCGGCATTGAGGTCGGTCCGGGAACCGAACAGCCAGGCCGTCGCCGTCGAAGGAAGCTCGCGCGCGAACACCTCCCGCATCGCCAGTTGCTCGCGCGGCGTCAGGCGGATGCGCGGGTTGATGCGACCGAGTTCGTCGTCGGTCAGCGGCTGCGAATCGCTCAGGAGCGGCATGCGGCAATGCTAACGCGCCGCGCCGGCGCGCATCGCTCGACGGCTACTGGGGCACTCAGTGCAGGGTGCAAGGTGTCGTTCCCGCGCAAGCGGGAACCGAGTGCCTTTGCGTCGCGCCGCCGTGGTTCAACGAGTCCGGGCGGCGTCCTCGGCGTCGCGCTCGATCGCGGCCTTGATCGCGTCAATGCACTCCGACGGCAGCGGCAGGCGTTCGGCGCGCTCGGCCAGAAGGTCGAGCGACACGATGCCGTGCCGAATCGCGTTGCGGCAGAAGACGCGGTCCTTTTCGCGATTGGCAGCGTACTTCGACGCCACCAGGTCGTGCGGCTCGAGACACCAGCCGGTCGCGCCGCGTGTGTTGGGGCCAGTCACGCGGATCAGCCGGTCCTGCCAGCCGGAGGGCAGGATTGCGGTCTCGGGGCCGACGCCTTGCGCGTAATAGCCGAAGGTGTCGTCGAAGTGCGAAGCCTCGCCGAGCGCGCCATCGATCAGGTCGGCAAGCTCGGGGCGGTGCAACGGGTACAGATCCACTTCGCGCGACAGCCTGAGCTCCGGCGGTGCGTTGGGCAGCGCACCCAGGATCGCCTGACTGCCGATGACGATGAACTCGTCTTCGCGTGTGATGGCCGCCGCGGCGCGCAGCACGTGCTCTAGCTGCTCTCGTTCCACGACTTCAGGAACTCCGCCCGTTCACGCGCTGCGAGCACGCGCGTGAACGGCGTGCAGGAGCGCAGGTACTGACCGCGCTCGCCCGGGTCGAGCATCGCTTCGAGGGTGGCCTCCAGTCCAAGGTCGAGCGCGGCGGACCATTCGTCCCAGCCCGCGCAGCCGCGCGCATCCATCGCTCGCCAGCGGGCCAGAGTCGCCTTCGACTGATCCAGCAGCGCAGGATTGGCCTGCAAGCGCCGGGCGATCAGCTTGTGCAGGTCGAGACTGCGGCGATCGAGGTTGTGCGCGGTTCGAAGCATGGCGGCATGGTATCGGCGAGAGCGGGCGGTGGCAACGCGGTCGCGGACAGGTGCAACACAAGGGGTCGCTTTCGCGGGCCAAGGTGTTGTGCGGCGCCGTCAGCGAGTGCCGTCACTACCTTATACTTAACTTGATCGAAGCCAAGTATAACTCGCGCATGGCACGCTTTGTTGACCTGTCCGCCTCGGCGCAGTCGGCGTACGCCAATGCGCACACCGCTGCCGGCGCGCGATCGCTCGATCGTGACGTCGGGCAGTTGCGAGGCAGCTTCGCATCCAAGGATGTGAAGGGCCATCGGTACTGGTACTTCCAATACACGGGGCTCGATCAGCGGCAGCGGCAGCTCTACGTCGGACCGGACGACGAGCGCGTTCGCGCGCTGGTGATGCGCAAGACGCAGGCACTGTCGAGCAACCTCGTGGCGTTGTCGCGCGCAGCCATGGTCCAGGGTTGCGAGCCGATCACGCTGGCTGGAGATGGGCTTCCTGCCTATGGTGGAGGTGGGCGGGTCGCTCGCGGGTAGCTACAAGAAGCGCGACGAGCCGGACTTCCAGATCGACTTCGTGGTCCCCAAGGGGCGCATGGATGCCGTGCAACGAGTCGCCGCGCACGGCATCGATGCGCAGCCGCTTCCCTTCCTGGAATTCTTGCTGGCAGGCACCACGCAAGCAACGCTGCTTGCCAACATGGGCGCGGTGACGGTGAACATACCGGCGCCGGCCCGGCTCGCTGTCCACAAGCTCATCGTCGCGGGTGAACGAGGTCCGGCTTACGCCACGAAGGCGCACAAGGATCTCCGGCAGGCCGCGGCGCTGATCGAACGATTGCAGCGCGATGCCGCCGACGATCTCTCCGATGCGGTGTCCGACGTCAGCAACCGCGGCAAGGGCTGGGTGACGCGATACCGAGCAGGTGTGCAGGCGCTTTGCGATGCGTTCGATGACTTCGATGCGGCAGCTTTGCCCGGCGCCGGGCACAGTCGTCGCCGATAGCGTCCGCGCGTCGCCTGCGGCAGCCGTCTGCTCCTAAGCGGGGCCGGGTTCCCGCGACGGCTGCGGCTGCCGCAATGCCGGCCGCTACTGCGGCACCACGCGCCAGATCTCGCCGCCGTCGGTCGCGATGTACAGGCTGCCGTCCGGCGCCTGCACCAGAGAGCGGTAGCGCGCCGGCGGCAGCGAGCCGAAGGCCGAGCGCGTGGCCGAGGTGCCGGCCGGGTTCAGCTCGAGCAGGTCGAGCCGGTTGGAGCCCATCACGCCGACCAGCAGCCGGCCGTCCCAGGCCTGCCACTGCGCGCCGCTGAGAAAGGTGGCCGGGCCCATGCCGCCCGAGGCGCCGTTGTTGTTCCAGGTCGGCCGCAGCGCATTCGGGAAGCGGGTGGTGTCGGTCATCGGCATCGTGGTCGCATTGCCCTGGTAGCCGCAATAGTTGTCGGGGCAGGAGCCACGACCGGCCACGTTCGGGCGCGGATCCCAGCCCGCATTGCCGCCGGCCACCAGTGCCGTGACCTCGTCGCTGTGGCCCGGTCCGTGCTCGGCCGTGAAAGGCTGGCTCGACCCCGGCCGGAACGTGATGCCCTGCGGGTTGCGATGACCGTAGGTGTAGATGCGCGCATCGAAGCCGGCCGGCGCATTGTTGCCGGGGGCGGCGTTGCCGTCGCGGTCGACGCGCAGCACCTTGCCGCCGAGGCGGGTCGGATGCTGCGGCAGCTCGCCGTCGTGGTTGTCGCCGGTGGTGATGTACAGGTAGCCGTCGGCCGGGCCGAAACGGATGCGCCCGCCGCTGTGCGCGCCGGCGCCGCCGTTGGCCGTGTCCGCGTTCTTGAACGCGATGTCGGTCACGATGTCGGTCCGCTGGCCGACGCCGGTGTGGGTCGCGTTGACCACCAGCCGCACCACGCGGTTCGTGCGCGGGTTGGCGGTCAGGCTCGACGGCATGAACACGTACAGGGTGCGGTTGCCGGCGAACTGCGGATCGAGCGCCACGCCGTGCATGCCGCTCTGGCCCTGGCAGAAGAAGTCGGCTGCGACCAGCGCCGATCCGGCGGTGCCGAACAGGCGCGTCACCGTGCCGTTGGGCGCGCGCACCGACAGGCCGCGGCAGCGCTCGGTGAAGAACATCGTGCCGTCGGGCAGAAAGGCCATGTCCCACGGGTTCTGCAGACCCGACATGAAGGTCGTGCGCGCAAGCGTCGGCTCGGTGCCGCCGGCCGGCGGCGGCGATGGCGCCGGAGCGGGTGGTGGCGGCGGCGCCGCAGCGTCGTCGCTGCCGCTGCAGGCGGCCAGCGTGGTGGCGGCGGCCACCGCGGCACAGGCGAACAGCACACGGGTGCGCGTGGTCATGGCGAGATCCTCGAATGCGCGCCAGCGGCGCCGGGGCGACGGCAGCGGGCCTTGCTTCGGACGGGAGCGGCGCAGGCTCATCAAATCATGCGGCAGCACGGGCGCGCGGGACACTCGGCCGGCGGGACTAGCGCTGCGCTGCGGTCGCGCGCTTGCGCGACGGCATGCGACGCGATCGCCGCGGATCAGCCGCGCGCGAGGTCGGGCACGGCGGCCTGCCGGCAGGCGTCGCCGGCGGGCTCGCTGCCGGCGGCCTCGGTGGCGGCGATCACGCCGCCGCCCAGGCAGACCTCGCCGTCGTAGAGCACCGCCGACTGGCCGGGCGTGGCGGCCCACTGCGGCTGGTCGAAGCGCAGCGCGAAGCGCGCGCCGTCGACCTCGACCACTTCGCAGGCGGCGTCGGTCTGCCGGTAGCGGGTCTTGGCGGTCAAGCGCTGGCCGGCGCGCGGCGGCGTGCCGGCGACCCAGGCGGCCTGCTCGGCGGCGAGCCGCGCGGCCAGCAGCCACGGATGATCGTGCCCCTGGACGATCCACAGCGTGTTGGCCGCCAGGTCCTTGCGGGCGACGAACCACGGTGCGCCGCTGCCGCTTCTCTGGCCGCCGACGCCGATGCCCTTGCGCTGGCCGAGCGTGTAGAAGGCGAGCCCGACGTGCTCGCCGACCACCTTGCCCTCGGGCGTGCGGATCGGCCCCGGCTGCATCGGCAGGTAGCGGTTCAGGAACACGCGAAACGGCCGCTCGCCGATGAAGCAGATGCCGGTCGAGTCCTTCTTGGCCGCGTTCGGCAGGCCGATCTCGGCGGCGATCCGGCGCACTTCGGTCTTGCGCAGGTCGCCGACCGGAAACAGCGTGCGCGCAAGCTGCGCCTGATCGAGCCGGTGCAGGAAGTAGCTCTGGTCCTTGCCCGGGTCGAGGCCGCGCAGCAGCCGATGGCGCCAGGCCGCGTGCGCGCTCGCCGGCGCGCCGCTGGCGGCGTCGTCATGCGGCGGCGTGGCGCCCGCCTCGGCCGGCAGCCGGCGCACGCGGGCGTAGTGCCCGGTGGCGATGCGCTCGGCGCCGAGGCGCAGCGCGTGGTCGAGGAAGGCCTTGAACTTGATCTCGGCGTTGCACAGCACGTCCGGGTTGGGCGTGCGGCCGGCCGCGTACTCGCGCAGGAACTCGGCGAACACGCGCTCCTTGTACTCGGCGGCGAAGTTGACCGCCTCCAGCGGCACGCCGATGACGTCGGCGGCGGCGGCGGCGTCGATCAGGTCCTGCCGGGTCGAGCAGTGCTCGTCATCGTCGTCGTCTTGCCAGTTCTTCATGAACAGGCCGACGACCTCGTAGCCCTGCTGCTTGAGCAAGTACGCGGCGACCGACGAGTCGACCCCGCCCGACAGACCGACCACCACGCGGCCGCTCATCGGCGCCCCCTACGGCGCTGCGCGCCGGTCCCCCCGAGGGGGAATGAGCGCCTACGGAGCGGCCGGGCGGCGCTCATCGCGCGCGGCGCACGTCGGGGTGCGTGTACAGCAGGTCGATCGGGTAACGCTGGCCGCGCAGGTAGTCGTCGATACAGCGCATCACCAGCGGGCTGCGGTGCCGCGGCGCCTGCCGCTCGATCTCGTCGGGGCCGAGCCAGAGCGTGCGCACGATGCCGGCCTCGAGCGTATGGCCGGCGATCGCCGCGCCGAGGGCGCCGGCGAAGGCGAAGCGCAGGTAGCCCGGCGCCGCACCGTTGCGCCACAGGTAGACGCCGACCAGTTGCGTCGGCGTGAAGTCGTGGCCGGTTTCCTCGCGCGCCTCGCGCGCGCAGGCTTCGAGCAGCGATTCGCCGGCATCGAGGTGGCCGGCCGGCTGGTTCAGGCGCAGGCCGTCGCGCGTGCGCTCCTCGACCATCAGGAAGCGGCCGTCGCGCTCGATCACCGCCGCCACCGTGGTGGCGGGGGTCCAGACGGTCGGGTCGGTGGCGGGCATCTCGGTGTGGCGGGCGCTATGCCGGCGCCGTTGCGCCGGCGCCGCGCCGCCGGTGTGACGGCGATCAAGCGCCGAGCAACGATGCAGGCAGCGGCCGCGGATCGCGCGGGGCTTTGTCGTAAGCTGCGGCCGATTTTACCGGGGCACGCTGCGGCAGCGCGCGAGGCGCCGCGCCGAGGTGTCCGGGCAACGACAAGAAGGCGAGGGGAAGATCCATGCGAATCGGGGTCGCCGCCGAGTCGCGGCCGGGCGAGACACGCGTTGCCGCCACCGCGGAAACCGTGCGCAAGCTGGTCGCCCACCGGCACGAGGTGCTGGTGCAGGCCGGCGCCGGCGTGGCGGCGGCGCAGACCGACGAGGCCTACACGGCCGCCGGCGCCACCCTGGTCGATGCGCGCGCGGCGCTTGGCGCCGACCTGGTGCTCAAGGTGCGGCTGCCGAGCGGCGACGAACTGGCGCAGATGAAGCGCGGCGCGGCGCTGGTGGGCCTGCTCGAACCGTTCAACGCCGAGGGCATCGCGGCGATGAACGCCGCCGGCCTGACCGCCTTCGCGCTCGAAGCGGCGCCGCGCACCTCGCGCGCGCAGAGCATGGACGTGTTGAGCTCGCAGGCCAACATCGCCGGCTACAAGGCGGTGCTGCTGGCGGCGGCCACCTACGGCCGCATCATGCCGATGCTGATGACCGCCGCCGGCACGCTGAAGGCGGCGCGCGTGGTGATCCTCGGCGCCGGCGTCGCCGGATTGCAGGCGATCGCCACCGCCAAGCGGCTCGGCGCGGTGATCGAGGCCTCGGACGTGAGGCCGGCGGTCAAGGAGCAGATCGAGTCGCTCGGCGCCAAGTTCATCGACGTGCCGTTCGAGACCGACGAGGAGCGCGAGATCGCGCAGGGTGTCGGCGGCTACGCGCGGCCGATGCCGGCGGCGTGGATGCAGCGGCAGGCGGCCGAAGTGGCCAAGCGCATCGCCGCCGCCGACATCGTGATCGCGACCGCGCTGATTCCCGGCCGCAAGGCGCCGGTGCTGGTGACCGAGGAGATGGTGCGGTCGATGAAGCCGGGCTCGGTGATCCTCGACATGGCGGTCGAGGCGGGCGGCAACTGCGCGCTGTCCGAACTGGGCAAGACCGTGACCCGGCATCACGTGCAGATCATCGGCATCCCGAACCTGCCGGCGACGGTGCCGATCGACGCCTCGGCGCTGTACGCGCGCAACCTGCTCGACTTCCTCAAGCTGGTGCTCGACAAGGAAGGCGCGCTGCACGTCAACCTGGAAGACGACATCGTCGCCGCCTGCCTGATGTGCCGCGACGGCGCGATCCGGCGCACGGCCTGAGCGCAAGGCGCGACTGACAACGAGGCATCCATGGAAGCCATCAGCCCGATCGTCTGGAACCTGATCATCTTCGTGCTGGCGATCTACGTCGGCTACCACGTGGTGTGGAACGTGACGCCGGCGCTGCACACGCCGCTGATGAGCGTGACCAACGCGATCTCGGCGATCGTCATCGTCGGCGCCATGCTGGCGGCGGCACTGACCGAGACCGCGCTCGGCAAGTTCATGGGCGTGGCGGCGGTGGCGCTGGCCGCGGTCAACGTGTTCGGCGGCTTCCTGGTCACGCGCCGGATGCTGGAGATGTTCAAGAAGAGGGAGCCGAAGGCAGCGGCGGGGGACAAGAAATGACCTGCCGACGTGTCGTTCCCGCGCAAGCGGGAACCCAGCTCCTTGCCGAAGCGTGGATTCCCGCGTGCGCGGGAATGACACCCGACACCGCCGCGCCCCGGAGCCGCGCATGAGCATGAACGTCGTCGTCCTGCTGTACCTGGTGGCCAGCGTCTGCTTCATCCAGGCGTTGAAGGGGCTGTCGCATCCGGCCTCCTCGCGCCGCGGCAACGCCTTCGGCATGGTCGGCATGGCGATCGCCATGGTCACCACGGTGGCGCTGATCTTCTCGGTGGCGCCGGCGATGGCCGGCGCCGGCATGGGCTGGATCCTGCTGGGCCTGCTGATCGGCGGCAGCGCCGGCACGGTCATGGCCAAGCGGGTCGAGATGACCAAGATGCCCGAGCTGGTCGCCTTCATGCACTCGATGGTCGGTCTGGCGGCGGTGTTCATCGCCATCGCCACCGTCGCCGAGCCCTGGGCCTTCGGCATCGTCGCCAAGGGCGAGGCGCTGCCGGTGGCCAACCGGGTCGAACTGTTCATCGGCGCCTTCGTCGGCGCGATCACCTTCTCCGGCTCGGTGATCGCCTTCGGCAAGCTGTCGGGCAAGTACCGGTTCCGGCTGTTCCAGGGGGCGCCGGTGGTGTTCTCGGGCCAGCACATGCTGAACCTGGCGCTGGCGATCGCGATGCTCGCCTGCGGGCTGTGGTTCATCGCCACCCTGGACTGGCTGCCGTTCGTGCTGATGCTGGCGATCGCCTTCGCGCTCGGCGTGCTGATCATCATTCCGATCGGCGGCGCCGACATGCCGGTGGTGGTGTCGATGCTCAACAGCTACTCGGGCTGGGCGGCGGCCGGGATCGGTTTCTCGCTCGCCAACCCGATGCTGATCATCGCCGGCTCGTTGGTGGGATCGTCGGGCGCGATCCTGTCGTACATCATGTGCAAGGCGATGAACCGCTCGTTCTTCAACGTCATCCTGGGCGGCTTCGGCGGCGAGACCGCGGTGGCCGCCGGCGGCCAGCAGCAGCGGCCGGTGAAAAGCGGCTCGGCCGAAGACGCCGCCTTCATGCTCGGCAACGCCGAAACCGTGATCATCGTGCCCGGCTACGGTCTGGCGGTGGCGCGCGCGCAGCACCCGCTGAAGGAACTGGCCGACAGGCTCGCCGAGCGCGGCGTCACGGTCAAGTACGCGGTCCACCCGGTGGCCGGCCGCATGCCGGGCCACATGAACGTGCTGCTGGCCGAGGCCGAGGTCTCCTACGAGCAGGTGTTCGAAATGGAGGACATCAACTCCGAGTTCAGCGACACCGACGTCGTGCTGGTGCTGGGTGCCAACGACGTCGTCAATCCGGCCGCCAAGGATCCGAAGAGCGCGATCGCCGGCATGCCGATCCTCGAGGCCTACAAGGCGCGCCAGGTCATCGTCAACAAGCGCTCGATGGCCAGCGGCTACGCCGGGCTCGACAACGAGCTGTTCTACATGGACAAGACGATGATGGTCTTCGGCGACGCCAAGAAGGTGGTCGAGGACATGGTCAAGGCGGTCGAGTAGGCGCGGCCCGCGCCGCAGGTCATGCGAGCCGACGCCGCGCTGCTGGTCGTCGACGTCCAGAACGACTTCCTGCCCGGGGGCGCGCTGGCGGTGGCCGGCGGCGACCGGGTGCTGCCGGTGATCGAGCGGATCGCGCCGCGCTTCGCGCGCGTGCTCCTGACCCAGGACTGGCATCCGCGCGGGCACGTCTCGTTCGCCTCGTCGCATCCGGGCCGGGCGCCGTTCGAAACGATCGAGCTGCCGTACGGAGCGCAGGTGCTGTGGCCCGACCACTGCGTCCAGGGCACGCGCGGCGCGGCCTTCGCCGAGTCGCTGGCGCTGCCGCAGGCGCAGGCGATCGTTCGCAAGGGCTACCACGCGCACACCGACAGCTACTCGGCGTTCCTCGAGGCCGACCGGCGCACGCCGACCGGGCTGGCCGGAATGCTGCGCGAGCGCGGCGTCGGCGCGGTCTACCTGTGCGGGCTGGCGCTCGACTTCTGCGTCGGCTGGAGCGCGCTCGATGCGCGCGCCGCCGGCTTCGAGGCGATCGTGATCGAGGACGCCTGCCGCGCGATCGACACCGGCGGCTCGCTGGCGGCGGCGCTGCGCGCATTCGACGCCGCCGGCGTCGTTCGCATCGACAGCGCCGCGCTCGGATGAACGCGCACGCCAGCCGCGGCACGCTGCCGGCCGATCACCCGCTGCGCCGGCTGCTGGCCGACGAGGTCCATGCGCGGCCGCCGGTGCCGGTGGCGATCCCGGGCGTGGTCTCGTGCCTGGCGCTGTTCGACGCCGACGCCGATCAGGTGTACGAGCGCGTGGCGCAGCTTGCGCGGCGGCACGCGCTGGCGCCGCCCGCGCCCGGCGGCCAGGCGATCGTCGAGCTGCCCGATCTGCGCGTGAAGTGGGAGCGGCACGGCGAGTTCTGCAGCCTCACCTTCGTGCGCGCGCTGGCCGCGGCGCCGGCGGCCGGGCCCTTGCCTTCGGCCTTCGAGGCGCTGCCGGCCGACTGGTTGGCGGCGCTGCCCGGGCGCACGCTGGCGGCGACCGACATCGTGCTGCTGCCGGAGCCGTCCGCGGGGCACGACGAGCCGCTGCTGGCGCAAAGCTTCGATGCCGACGCGATCGCCGGCAGCCTGGTGCTCGACGGTGCGGCCGCGATCTACAGCGACTTCGTGCTCGGCGACGGCGGCCGCACGCGCTGGCTGGTGCTCGACCGAGCCGGCATGAGTCGGGCGCGCAGCGCGCGCGTCGTGCAGCGGATCGCCGAGATCGAGATCTACCGGATGGCGGCGCTGCTCGCCTATCCGCTCGCACGCCAGGCGTTTCCCGAGCTCGAGCGCATCGAGCAGCGGCTGGCGCAGATCGCCGCCGCCACCGCCGAACTGCACCTGGGCGACGATCCGCGCCAGACGCAGCAGGACGAGCGGCGCCTGCTCGACGAACTCACGCGCATCGCCGCCGAGCTCGAGCACTCGGTGGCGGCGACCAACCTGCGCTTCTCGGCCGGCGAGGCGTACTGGAACCTGGTGCAGGCGCGCGTGCGCGAGCTGCGCGAGCAGCGCATCGGCGACCGGCGCACGATCGGCGGCTTCCTGGCGCGGCGGCTGGCGCCGGCGATGGACTCGTGCGCCGCCGCCGAGCGCCGCCAGGAGGAGTTGTCGGCGCGCATCGAGCGCGCCAGCGCGCTGCTGCGCACGCGCGTCGACGTGGTGCGCGAGGAGCAGAACCAGCAGTTGCTGGCGGCGATGGAGAGGCGCAGCAAGCTGGCGCTGCGCATGCAGCAGACCGTCGAGGGGCTGTCGGTGGTGGTGCTCACCTACTACGCGGTGGCGCTGGTCGCCTTCGCGGTGGCGCCGCTGCGCGGTCTGTGGCCGGGCCTCGACACCAACGGGCTGGTCGCCGGCTCGATCCCGATCGTCGCCTATCTGGTCTGGCGCGGCGTGCACCGGCTGCGCCTGCGGCTGGCCAGCGGCTGAACGGCCGGAGTTCGGCCGCGCCGCGGTTTGGGCGGCGTCGGTCGGCCTTTTTTGCGCATCGCAGCGCGCGCCGGCGGTCGAAGATGGCCGCTGCCGGCCACTCGGGCTGGCGTCGCGCGGCTCGCGCGGCCCCGACCGGAGACGATCATGGGCGCAACCGGATTCGATTCGATCCACAACCACTTCGAGCGTCTGGTGTTCGACGAGGTGCGGCGCTTGGCCGGCGAGCGCGCGCCGCACCTGGCGGCCGATGCGCTGGCCGATGTCGCCTGCGTGGCCTTGAACCGGCTGCCGCCGCGCTACATCCGGCACGCGGTCGATCACGCCTTCTACCTGACCGCGGCCGAGCGCGACGACTATCGGCGCCGGGTCGAGATCGCGGTCGCGCAGGCCTTCGGCTACGTCGCCGAGCGGCCCGGCCGCGCGGCGGCGTGAACTGAACGCTCCTCTTCGGCACGCCGGACCGAGCCGGCTGCCGCGCGGCTCCGGGGTGAAGCCGCGAGTTCGACCGCTACGGCCGCGCTTTTCCCGGTCTGCCACCGGCGCGACCTGCCTACGCTGGCCGGATTCCTGGCCGTGCCCGCGCGAGCCGCGGGCGGACCCCTGCCCAGCCACGCCATGAGCCGATGCCTGCCCTCGGGCTTGACCAGATGCCTGCCCTCGGGCTTGACCCGGGGCCTGTCCCGGATCCGCGCCTGCCGGCGCGTGCTCGGCCGTGCCGGCGGTGGAGGCGCGAGGTGCTGAGGCCGCGCGGACTGGCGGCGCGCATCGTGCTTGCCGTCGCGGTCCTGGTGGCGGCTTTGCAGGCGGTCGCGTTCCTGATCGTCTCGCGCGCCAACCAGGAGAACGCGCGCGACCGCGTCGCCGAGGAACTGGTGGTCGGCGAACTGGCGTTCGTTCAGGCGCTGGCCGCGCAGCGCCAGCATCTGGCGGCGGCGGCGGCGCTGCTGGCGGCCGATCCGCTGCTGCGCGAGGCCGCCAGCCATCCGCGGCGCACGCAGGAGCACCTGGCGGCGCGCCTGGCGCTGACCGGTGCCCATCTGGCGCAGGTGGTCGATGCCGGCGGCGTGCGCGCCGCCGCCGGCGCGGTCGATCCTCGCGTGCGCCTGGCGAGCGACGAGCTGCTGGCGCAAGCGCAACGCGCCGGCAGCGCCGCCGCGGTGGCGATCGCCGGCGGCCGGCCCTACGAACTGGCGCTGGCGCCGATCGCCGGCGGCGGCGCCGTGGTCCTGGCGCTGGCCTACGACGATCGGCTGGCGCGGCGGATGCGCGAACTCACTACCTTCGAGACGCGCCTGCTGCTCGCCGGCGACGGGCCGCTGCGCGCGCTCGGCGCCTCGCAGCCGCAGGCCGATGACGGCGCGCTGGCGAACGCGCTGCGCGCGCAGCCGGCCGGCGTCGACCGCGTCGTGCACCTGCAAAGCAGCGGCAACGCCTACCGCGCGATGACGGTGGCGCAGGTGGGCGAACTGCGCGTGCTGGCGGCGATCGGCCGACCGCTGGCCGACGCCGCACCGGTGTTCGACCGGCTGCGCACGCTGCTGCTGCTGGTGGCCGCGGCCAGTGTCGCGCTGGCGCTGCTGGCGGGCCTGCTGATCGCGCACGCGCTGATGCGGCCGCTGCGCCGGCTGACCGAGGCGGCGCAGCGCATCCGCGACGGCGACTATCGGGCGCCGATCGCGATCGCCGGCAGCGACGAGATCGGCCTGCTCGCCGCCAGCCTCAACCACATGCGCCAGAGCATCGCCGAGCGCGACGAACGCAACCGCAAGCTCGCCTTCTCGGACACGCTCACCGGACTGCCGAACCGCACGCGTCTGACCGACAGCATCCGCAACGCCATCGACCAGGCCTGCGCCGAGCGCGGTTTGCAGATGCCCGAGCAGGCGCCGGCCGGCCACGGCCGCGCGGCGGTGATGCTGCTCGACCTGGACCGCTTCAAGCAGATCAACGACACGCTCGGCCACCGCGTCGGCGACGCCGTGCTGCGCATCGTCGCCCGGCGCATCAATCAGACGGTACGCCCGGCCGATACCGTGGCGCGGCTCGGCGGCGACGAGTTCGCGCTGGCGCTGCCGCGCAGCGACGCCGCGCTCGCCAAGACGGTGGCGCGCGACCTGACGCAGGTGCTGCGCGCGCCGATCGAGTGCGACGAGCTGAACCAGGAGCTGGCGCGCCTGAACGAGACCCCGATCGAGTACGACAGCTCGATCGACGTCGGCGCCAGCATCGGCATCGCCATCCATCCCGAACACGGCGGCGACGATCAGGCGCTGCTGCGCCGGGCCGACATCGCGATGTACGCGGCCAAGCGCAACCACGTCGCCTGGGCCTTGTTCGACACCCGCCACGAGGTCGCTCGCCTCGAGCACCTGTCGCTGCTGAGCGAGCTGCGGCGCGCGGTCGAGGAAAGCCAGTTGCGCGCCTACTACCAGCCGAAGATCGAGATCGCCAGCGGCCGCGTGCTCGGCGTCGAGGCGCTGGTGCGCTGGCGCCATCCGGAGCGCGGCCTGCTGGCGCCGGCCGAGTTCATGCCCTACGCCGAGCAGACCGGCTACGTGCGCGTGATCACGCGCTGGATGCTGGCGGTCACCCTGCGCCAGTGCGGCGCCTGGGCGGCGGCCGGCACGCCGCTGGAGGTGGCGGTCAACCTGTCGGCGCGCGATCTGGCGCGCACCGACCTGGTGCGCGCGGTCGCCGAACTGCTGCAGGCGCACCAGGTGCCGCCGCAGCTCGTGTGCCTGGAGATCACCGAGAGCACCTTCATGCAGAACCCGGAGCTGGCGCTCGGCGTGCTGCACGGGCTGCACGCGCTCGGCGTGCACCTGTCGATCGACGACTTCGGCACCGGCTTCTCGTCGCTGGCCTACATGAAACGGCTGCCGGTGCACGAACTGAAGATCGACTCGACCTTCGTGCAGGGCATGGCCTCCGGCGTCAAGGACGTGGCGATCGTGCGTTCGACGATCGAGCTGGCGCACAACCTCGGCTTGCGGGTGGTGGCCGAAGGCGTCGAGGACGAGCGCTGCCTGGCGCGCCTGCGCGAACTGGGCTGCGACATCGCGCAGGGCTACCTGCTCGGCCGGCCGATGCGCCGCTCGGCGTTCGAGAACTGGCAGCGCACGCACGATCGCGCCGGCGCCGGCGCGGCCGCGCTCGTCAACTGAGCGGCCGGCGCCCGTCTACGCCAACGTCACGCGGGAGGCGATGCGGCCGGCGCGTTCGTGCCAGGCGATCAGTTCGATCTGGGTTCCGGCCGGCGCGCGCACGATCCAGTCGGCGTGCGCGCGGTCGGCGGTCGGCTTGGCCTGCGGCCAGAAGCTGATGCCGGTGTGCAGGTCGCTCCAGCCTGCGAGTTCGCCGAGGCTGGCGTGTGCCGAGCCGGACAGAAGCTGCGCGCCCGGCGGCAGCGCGATCTCGGCGCTGACGCCGCGCAGCAGCTTGCGCTGCAGGGCATTGCGGCTGACGTAGGTCGGCAGCCAGCCGCTGTTGTGCACGACCAGGCGCACGCGGAAGGTGTCGTTGCCCTGCGCCACGACTTCGCTGCGTGCGATCTCGAGCCGCGGCGAGATCAGCGCGTTGAACAGCAGCCAGCGCGGAAAGCGCGCCAATTCCTGCTCGCGCAGCGCCGGCGGCGGGTTGGTGAAGATCGCCATCCGGTTCCAGCCGCCGATCTCGATGGCGCCGAGCTGCGGGTGATCGAAGGCGCGCCAGTCGACGTGGCCCTCGCCGGGCGCGATCCGCTGCGCCCAGTCGTAGATCTGCAGGTCGTGCTCGATCGGATGGTCGCGGAACCAGTGCACCCACTGGCGGTCGTCGAGGCCGGCTTGCCGCTTCGGGTCCCAGACCTCGATCGTCCACGTGTACAGGCCGAGGTGCTCGTAGATCCAGTCGAAGGTGCCGGAGATGTGCTCCTTCGGGTGGTAGCGGAACTCCTCCCAGACGCTCACCGCCGGGTAGCCGGTGAGCGCCTCGCCGCGGCGGCCGATGGTCCGGTAGGTCCACAGATCCTCGGCGATCATCTCGCTGTCGGCGGCGTGGCCGAGCGGCCGCAGCAGCACGCCGCTGAAGGTGTGGATGCTGGTGCCGCCGCACAGGTTCGGATGGGCGGTGAAGAACTCGACCACCGCGCGCACTTCGGGCTCGCTGGTCGGATACGGCCCGGCGCCGAGCTGCTCGAACTCCTGGCGCCAGCCGGCTGGGAAGTTGCGGTTCAGATCCAGCCCCTGGGCGCTGCCGGTGGCGCCGGCCAGCTCGATCGTCTCGCCGTCGTAGTCGGCGATCCGGCCCTCGGGCATCACCCGGTAGTAGTCGCCGCCGGGCGGATCGAGCGGATCGCGCCGCACCAGAAGCTGCGGCTGCTGCGGGTGTCTCTTCCACGGGCCGTTGCCGTCGCGCACGCGCATCTGCAGGACGCGGCCGTCGCCGTCGATGTCCTCGGCGATCAGGCCGGCGACCGGCTGGTCGTCGAACGGGTAGCGGCGCGTCGACGAGCGCACGTACTTCGGCCGATCGGCGAGCGCCCACTCGGCGCCGTCGGGGTTCAGGCGCGGCGCCACGTACAGCGTGCGCGTGTCGAGCAGGCGCGTGACCTCGGCGTCGAGCCCGTCGTGGCGCAGCAGCCAGTCGACGAAGTACAGGCAGGCGCTGCACGCCGACAGTTCGACCGAGTGGATGTTGCCGTCGACCCAGTAGGCCGGCTTGTCCTCGGGCCGGCCGCCGGCGAAGCGGGTGATGGTCAGCAGCGGGATCGCGCGCCCCTCGAAGCTCTTGCCGAGTTCGCCGTAGGCGACCAGGTCGGGGCGCTCGGCGGCGAAGGCGCGCAGGAGCGCGATCAGCGGCTCGTAGCGGTGGAAGACGGAGTAGTCGATCGCGGGCATGGCGGTGGCCTCGGGCGGATTGGCCGCGATCATACGGAGAGGCAGATCGCGGCTTCGCACGCGCCGCGCGGCCGCTGCGCGTCGGCGGGGCTTGCCAGCGCCGCGCGCGGCCGCTACACATCGCGCTCGCGCCGCCGCCGGCGCCGGAGTCTGACCATGGACGTGACCGCCGCCCACTTCGACCTGCTGCCGCTGCAGGCGCCGCCGCAGCCGACCCTGTCCCTGCCGCGCGCCGAGCCGCGCGTCTGGCCGACCGATCCGGCGACCGAGGTGTTCACCGACCTGCGCGTGGCGCCCGGGGTGACGGTGCCGGCCACCGACTCGCTGGAAGTCACGCGCCGGCTGATGCAACTGGCGGGCGTGCGCATGGCGTTCGTGGTCGATGCCGGCGAGCGGATCATCGGCCTGGCCACCCTGGCCGATCTGCAGGGCGAGCGCGCCGCGCAGGTGGCCGCCGCGCGCGCGCTGCCGCAGCGCGACCTGCCGGTGCTCGACGTCATGACGCCGGTGGCGCAGTGGCTCGTGATCGACGCCGGCTGCCTGGCGTGGGCCAAGGTCGGCCACGTGGTGGCGACCCTGCGCGCCAGCGGCCAGCGCTACCTGGTGGTCACCGAGCAGGCGACCGCTCACGCCGCGGGCGCGCAGCCGCAGGCGGTGGTGCGCGGCGTGTTCTCGGCCAACCGCATCGAGCGCGCCACCGGCGAACCGATCGAGGATCCGCTGCGCTCGCGCAGCTTCGCCGAGCTGGCCGGGGCGATCGGCGAGCGTTGAGCCCCGGGGCGCCGGCGCGCGCTCGCCCGCGGCCGCTCGCCGGCGGCGCAATCAGTCATCGAACAGTGCCGCCAGCGCGGCGCCGTCGAGGCCGCCTGCGGTGTGCGGCGCGTAGCCGTCGAAGACGGCGTCGGCTTCGGCGAAGTCTTCGTCGCGCGCATAGCGGCTGCGCACGATCAGCGTGCGCAGGCCGGCGCCGTGCGCGGCGCGCAGGCCGTTGCGCGAGTCCTCGATCGCCGCGCAGGCCGCAGGCGCCAGCGCCAGCCGCGCCAGCGCCAGCAGGTAGGCCTCGGGATCGGGCTTCTTGCGCGCGACCTCCTCGCCGCAGACGATCACCGCGAAGCGCTCGAGGGCGCCTGCGCCCAGGGTCGAACGCAGCAGCACCGCCAGGTTGTCGCGGCTGGTGGTGGTGACGATGCCGAGTCGACAGCGGCGCCGCTCGATCTCGTCGAACAGCGCCGCCACGCCCGGCCGCAGCCGGATCGCGCCGGCGGCGACGATCGCCGCGTACAAGGCGTTCTTGCGCCGGTGCAGGGCGGCGATGCGCGGCTCGGCGTCGGCCGCGGCCAGCCACTGCGGCTGGCACAGGCGCGCGTAGTGGGCGATGCGCTCGCGGCCGCCGCTGACCGCCAGCAGTTCGCCGTACAGGCGCTCGTCCCAGTGCCAGTCGAGCCCGGCCTCGGCGAAGGCGCGATTGAAGGCGACCCGGTGGCCGTCGCGCTCGGTCTCGGCGAGCGTGCCGTCGACGTCGAACAGGACCGCGTGCTGCGCGCCGGCGACCGCCGCGCTCAGCTCTTCCACTTGATCGAGCAGCCGATGCTCGGCGTCTGCTCGGCCGGGCCGCGGCCGCTGTCGGCGACGAGCAGCATCGCCGCCAGCAGCTCGCGCCGGGCGTCAGGCGCCGCCGGCTGCCGGCCCGAGGCGTCGAGGCGGCCGCGGTACTCGAGCTGCAGGTCGCGGTTGAAGCCGAAGAAATCCGGCGTGCACACGGCGCCGTAGGCGCGCGCCACCTGCTGCGTTTCGTCGTACAGGTAGGGAAAGCCGAAGCGGTGGCGGCGCGCGAACTCGCGCATGTTGTCGAACGAGTCCTCGGGGTAGGCGCGCGCGTCGTTGCTGCTGATCGCCACCACGCCGATGCCGGCGTCCTGCAGCTCGCGGGCGTCGCGCACGAAGCGGTCGATCACCGCCTGCACGTAGGGGCAGTGGTTGCAGATGAAGGCAACCAGCAGTCCGTGCGTGCCGACCACGGCGTCGCGCGTCCAGCGCTGGCCGTCGGTGCCGGGCAGGGTGAAGTCGGGCGCGAGTCGTCCGCGCTCGATCGGTTCGGCGGTGGCGGCCATGACGTCCTCCGTGGGCGGCGTTCAGGCGGCGATTGTCGAACGCGCCGAGCGCGCGCGCGCCACGCATTCGCGGGCGGCGGCGGCGACGCGCGCGGCGGTCAGGTCGAAGTGTTCGTAGAGCGCCGCCGCCGGCGCCGACTCGCCGAAGCGCGCCAGTCCGACGACCGCGCCGCCGTGTTCGTCCAGCCCGACGTACTTGCGCCAGAAGTCCGGATGCCCGGCCTCGACCGCGACCCGCGGCGCCCCCGGCGGCAGCACCTTGCGCCGCCAGTCGTCGGGCTGGCGGTCGAAGACGGCCGTGGCGGGCATCGACACCACGCGCGCGCGGATGCCCTCGG
>Ga0208609_100158_pt1 | contig 30496 bp, 32 predicted proteins | sample SubbioR11_8A_Apr_FD_184813 | JGI IMG/M metagenome (GOLD analysis project Ga0208609, IMG submission 184813) | Serpentinite rock and fluid subsurface biosphere microbial communities from McLaughlin Reserve, California, USA - CR11_8A_Apr (SPAdes) | ecosystem: Environmental > Terrestrial > Deep...
GGCAATCTCGGGGCGGCACTGCCCGTGATGCGGTGGAAGTTCAGCTTCGCCAAGCAAAAGCACTACTAGCGCAAAAAAGTTAAAGAGGAGGTTGTTTAATTGGAGGAGCCGCAGCGTAATGAGGAAAAATTAGCTGACGATGCTCTCTTAGACCGGCTAAATCAGCGTGTCGTTAAGCTGGTCCAGGAGTTTGAAAAATTTAATATCGCTGAATATCTAATCCTCTTAAATAATCCGCGCCGTTTTTTTTGGATTAATTTTCTGGGCGGCGTGGCTCGCGGTTTAGGTGTGGCTCTCGGGGCTACCGTCGTGGCCGCCATCTTGCTCTCCATTCTGCAGCGGGTTGTGGTGCTAAATTTACCTATTATCGGCGACTATATTGCCGAAATCGTAAGAATAGTTCAAGACCAGATGCGGTAGGCAAGCGCAGAACAGGCCGAGTATAAGCAAAAATATTCAGAATATTTGCAATAATATTTGCAAATATTCTTTTTTGTGGTGCGCCCAGCATGGGTGCAATCCAACGGGTGAAAGTCCCGAACACGCCCTAGTAGTGGGAAGTGTATAGCTTAAGGCAAGGGTGTCCTTGGCGACGAGGAATCTGAAGGAAGCCGGCGGCAAATCTCTGGTCTGACAAACAGGAATCACATCAGGTATCGGTTAGGGATAAGGCTGCCTGCCAAGTCGAAGTCCAATAACTACTCGGAACTAACCGCTATATATGTGGCAGATGGATGGAGAGAAGGATTGCGTTCTTACCTGGGGAGGTCTCACGGACGGCTAGAGCGGTAGAGTGCTAGACGGTTGAAACAAGATTTATCGTGAGAAGTCAGCTGAGACCATAGTAGTGGCTATGTCGATGTAGCCATAAAGGGTCGAACCTAAGGAGGTGAAAGTCAATGAATGTTACCGAAGTCGGGATACGAGAAAGCAGAATACATCGCGCTAGCGATGGCTCCTGTCAAAGAGATAGTGCGGAACACGAAGGGTATGACAGAGCGCTTACCGACAAGAGGATAACTGAAAACAACATCACCGACACCAGTATTAAAGGGTATGGACTACTGGAACAGATTCTAGACCCAGAAAACCTAAACAGAGCCTACAAACAGGTGAAGAAAAACAAAGGGTCGCACGGCGTGGATGGGATGAGTACAGAGCATCTTCTGGAATATCTCAAAAGCAATGGGAACATGCTAAGGCAGTCCATACTGGACGGGAAATACCGTCCAAGTCCAGTCCGGCGGGTAGAAATACCCAAAGACAACGGGAAAAAGAGGCAACTAGGCATACCGACAGCAGTAGACAGAGTGATACAGCAAGCCATTATGCAGGTGCTATCTCCGGTATACGACCCCACGTTCAGCGAGAGCAGCTACGGCTTCAGACCAAAGCGAAGTGCGCACGATGCACTCAGGAAATGCAAAGAATACGCAAACGAGGGGTACACCTATGTGGTGGACATGGACCTCGAGAAATTCTTTGATGTAGTGAATCAGTCCAAGATGATCGAAATTCTTTCGAGAACTGTAAAAGATGGACGAGTCATCTCTCTGATACACAAATACCTCAGGGCAGGGGCAATCGTCAGCAGAAAGTTTGAAGAGACGAACACTGGGCTAGCGCAAGGCGGAAATTTGAGCCCTTTGTGCAGCAATGTTATGCTGAACGAACTAGACAAAGAACTTGAGAGAAGAGGAATAAGGTTCGTCAGATACGCCGACGATGTTCTTTTATTTGCACGGAGCAAGAGAAGCGCTGAAAGAATGATGAAGCATATTCTGCCATTTATTGAAAACAGGCTAAAGCTTCGTGTAAACAGAGAGAAAACGAAGGTCGCATGTATCGAACACATCAAGTTCCTCGGCTATGGGTTCTATCCATCGAAAGCGGGGATAAAACTGAGAGTACACGCCAAAAGCGTCGCTAAGATGAAAGACAAGATAAGAGAAATTACTTCAAGAAGCAAAGGTATTAGCTACGAAAAACTAAAACTTAAGCTCAAGCAATTCATCACGGGCTGGGTCAATTACTTCAAGCTTGCCGACATGAGGGTTCTCTTAGAGAAGACTGATTCGTGGTTACGCAGAAGGCTTCGCATGCTCATCTGGAAACGGTGGAAGAAAATCAAGACACGGTATCAAATGCTGAAAAAGCTTGGCTTCAACCACCAAAAAGCGATTAAGTATGCCAACACAAGAAAAGGCTACTGGCACACCGCCGGCAGCCCAATTCTCTCCTGTTCGATTACAGATAACCGCCTTAGAAAAACAGGGTATCTGTTCTTCCTGGATTACTTTAAAACCGTTAAGGTGTAAACTTAGGAACCGCCGTATACCGAACGGTACGTACGGTGGTGTGGGAGGCCGGGAAAACTGTTCAGTTTTCCCTCCTACCCGATAAGGCTGATGCTATCAGAGTAGACCGCCATGCGGCCTGCAGCACGATGAAAATGATCTTTTATCATAGCAGGTTATTCAAATTATCGCAGGAGGAAGAAAGGTTTAGTTGAAGCAAGCGCGTGCGGCCGAGAAAGTCTTCTTTAAAGACAGGCTCGTAAAGATTTCCCCAGCGCTTTAACGTGTCTCTGATCACCCATTCGGTCAGTTCATTATAGATTTGCTTTAGTTTCGTCTGGTTCCCGCTGTGCCGCCTGTGATAATATAATAATTGGTCAACCCAGTAAAATTCATGGTTTTCAATCAAGCGGAAAAGGATTTGCTTGTCTTCCATATAGCGGCCTTCATACGGGTCGGTAGTGGGCCATCCGCCTACATTTCTCAGGGCGGAAGTACGATAAAAGCGCGGCCACTGCGAACAGCCAGCCAACATAAAATCATAGCGGTCGGTAAACGAGCGGTTTCGCCAGATTTCGCCTTTAGTAATGCTGCCGTCCTGATTTTGAATTACCAATTGAAGATTGCCGCTGATTAACGCCACCTTTTCTGGCAATTGTTCAGCCGTAGCATACAGCACTGCCAATGTGCTGGGGTGGAACCAGTCATCACTATCAAGTTGAACGGCATAAGCTGTCTGGACTAAGGTCAAGCCCTGGTTTAGGCTTTTTGATTGTCCAAGGTTCTGTTTATTTCTAATGAGCGCAACACGGGAGTCAGTAAAAAAGCGTTTGGCAGCGCTGATACTATTGTCTGTAGAAGCATCGTCAATCACGATTATCTGCCAGTATGGATATGTCTGCTGAAAAACACTGGCAAGAGCCTCCGCCAGGTAACTGCCCCCATTAAAAGAGGGAAGAAGGACAGTTATGGTTGCAGTCAACTTGCTCTTTTCACCTCACAGATCGAATAAATTCATAATACTGATGGATTGGCTGAGAAAGTTGTGTTCGTCAATGATTTGACCTGTAATCAGGCTCTCCATTCCTTGGCCGAGGTCGAAGGCTACTTTGCCCTTGGTTTTTGCAATATATGCAGCTAAGATATTCGCGTTGAGTCCCGCAGCCAGTAGCGCAAGGTCAAAATCAAGTACATCGATTTCTTTTTTGGCGCGGGGAATCTCTTCAAATTCGTGAATTTTTATAGCACCCACTATTTCGAAATTAAATGATTTTTTTAGATTCTTGTTCATCGCGGCAGCAACCTCATCTGCATAGCCGCAAATAATGAGAATTTTTCTGCTTTGCAGCATCTGCTCAAATTTTTGTTTTTGAGAAAACATGATTACTCGCCTGATATAAGCCTCAAAAATATACTGTGGCTCTATCTTGTGATATTTCATGACTCTTTTTGTGATTTGCCCAGAATCTGGAGTATTGATCAGTAAATTGCAACCGAGAATGTCTATATCGCGCAGTGCTTCAGCTAAAGCGTCTCTGGCTGCAAGATTGGGGAAGCGCACGCCGCGGTGACTATGACCTCTTTTAATTCCTAAATTTGCAACACCTGCTTCGGCGTGTGTCATAATTTGCCTAGTTGTTAAAACTGTTTCCTGGGCTAGGACAAAGGATTCGGTTGCTCCTAACGACACGACTGGGCAGGGAAGGTGGTGCTCTAAGGCGTATAAAATTTTTGTCATTAATTCGCCGCTATTTAAAATCAATGTTTCGTCTGACCGCCTCTCTGCGCGCCAAGAGTATTGACAGCTATTTTAAACTATATAATTACTATTACTATGCCGGCTAAGCATAAAATTTACCTATGGTGGCGGAGGATTCTCTCTTTTTCCGAAGAATATATTTCTCATTCTAGGATACAGAGGTGTAGATATGAGTGAATGCGCAGAATGTAAAGTCTATAGGTGCTGCCAAGGCGAAAACTTTCCGTCTAATTGTCCCGTCACTTGCGAATCGGTTACGCTAAGTAAAGCATTTGACTGCTACCATACAGAAGATTTGGAAATTGCCAGGGTGGCGGCAGCTGTAGAAATGGAGGGGCATGGTGGTTGGCCGCGGATTCGCGAAATTATGGAGTTTGCGGAGCGACTTGGCTACCGGAGAATCGGTTTGGCCTTTTGCGTGGGATTACGTGAGGAAGCGCGCATTTGCACAAAAATTTTTGAGAGCAATGGCTTTGAAGTAAGTTCAGCCATCTGTAAGACTGGCTCTGTGGAGAAAAAAGCTATCGGCGTAAGCAATCAGCTTAGTTCGGTAAAATTTGAGGCGATGTGTAACCCGATTGCGCAGGCAGCTCTGTTGGAAGAAGCCGGGTGCCAGCTGCACATTATCTTGGGTCTTTGTGTGGGTCACGACACATTGTATTTCAAGCATGCTAAAGTGCCGGTGACTGTGTTGGCCGTCAAAGATCGGGTACTTGCCCATAATCCACTGGGCGCCATCTATGCCAGTCATTTTTATGGTAACAAACTAAAGGAAGCAATAAAAAAGAAAGACTAACAACTAATTAGCCTTTCTCTTTTTTCTTGTGTAGTTGTTTATGCAGTTTGTCCAAGCTAGCCACATTGTTATCCCAGTACAAAGTGCGTCTTGCTTCTTCAAAGGGCAGCCATCGGTGATCTGTATGCTCGGAGGAGATGCTTATCGCCGGCGGGTCGGTAACTTCCATTGCCAGCACTGAAACAGAGTGCGGAATATCATGTATTTCAAAGTAAAAGTAGTAGTTTAGGTCGATGAGACTCACATAAGTCTCGAGGCCTGTTTCTTCGCTTATTTCTCGTAGGGCAGCCTCCCTGTCTTTTTCGGGTTCTTCGATAAAACCGGTAACAGGCTGCCAATAACCGCCTAACACTTGGTTCCTTTTCAATAAAAGATATTTTGGTTCGTTTTTTTCCCATTTATATACAAACACCATGATGCAACGTCGCGTCAGGGCTGATCACTCCCTTAGAAAATATCAAGCGCATTAAGTTTCTAAATTTTACTATACCTGCTAAAAATGAGCTGGGCAACTAGTTTTTTTGCAAAACACTGCTTTCTTTTAGCGCTGCCCAATGATAAAATCAAAAACAATAGAACACAGGTAAAAAATCATAGACTGGGAGGTTAGATGTGTTTAATAAAGTATTAATTGCTAATAGAGGCGAAATTGCCATTCGTATTATCCGCGCCCTGCGGGAGCTGGAAATCACTTCGGTGGCTGTATACTCAGATTCCGACAAAGATAGTTTGCATGTCCTGTATGCCGATTTAGCCTACCCATTGTATGGAGACAGAGAAATAGAGACGTATATGGATATCGAAAAAATTATTAAGTTGGCAAAGAATGTCGGTGCCGATGCAATTCATCCCGGTTATGGGTTTTTGTCTGAAAAAGAGGAGTTTGCGAAGGCCTGTGAGGAAGCGGGTATTGTCTTTATCGGGCCGGAGAGCAAGGTAATCGGTTTAATGGGTAATAAAATCGCGGCCAGAAAACTGATGATCGCGTCGGGAGTGCCTGTCGTTCCCGGTACGGAAGAAGCCGTTTCCGACCCTGAAAAAGCTAAGAAAATTGCTGCTGCAATCGGTTATCCCGTCTTAATTAAAGCTGCAGCCGGCGGCGGGGGGGTGGGGATGCGGGCGGTGCAAAAAGAAGAGGATTTTTCAGCTATGCTTGAGAGGGCTCAACAGCAGGCCGCCTCTGTTTTTGGCGATGCCTCCGTTTTTATAGAAAAATATATGGATCAGCCCCGCCATATTGAATTCCAGCTTCTTGCCGATAGCCACGGAAACATTGTCCATCTTGGAGAGAGAGAGTGTTCTATCCAGCGTCGCTATCAGAAAATTATCGAAGAGTCGCCGTCAACGGCTCTCACGCCGGAAATAAGGCAAAAAATGGGAAAAGTAGCATTGGCTGCAGGCCGCGCCGTTAATTATCAAGGTGCGGGAACAATTGAATTTATCTACAGTAACGGTGATTTCTATTTTTTGGAAATGAACACTCGTATCCAAGTAGAACATCCTGTGACGGAAATGCTGACAGGCGTTGACTTGGTTAAGTCGCAAATCAGGATAGCTGCCGGTCACCCGTTGCCTTTCGGACAGGAGGATATCAAGTTTAACGGTCATACCATTGAGTGCCGTATTTGCGCAGAAGATCCTTTAAATGGCTTCTCGCCTTCTCCCCACAGAATAAAAGGCTATCGTTCCCCAGGTGGATTTGGGATCCGTATCGACTCGGGCGTTCATCTTAACTATGAAATACCGACTCATTACGATTCTATGATCTCTAAGCTTTTAGCTTGGGGAAACGACAGGGACGAGGCGATCGCACGGATGAGGCGCGCTTTGCGTGAGTACATTATTATTGGGCCGAAAACAAATATTCCTTATCTTAGAGCTGTGATGGACAGCGCAGTATTTAAGCGCGGGCAAATAAATACTAAATTTATCGAGGAGCATACGCATCTCTTTGAAGATGCGAGAATTTTTGTTGCTAAAGATGAAGCGATTCATAAAAAGTTATCCAGTTTGCTGAAAGTACATTAATTTTGCATGTCATAGGTATTCTCTATTGGGACTTGTGAAGAGGAAGAGGGAAATATTCGCTGATGCTCTTCCAGTTGTCTCCGGGCCAGAGCAGCTTGTAATGTGTCGCGCAGCGTGTTGGCGTCGGCTTTGCTTTTCCAGTAGATAAAATCAAAATACTCGTCAAGCTCAGCTCGCAATTGCTGATCATCGCTCTGCTCATACAGCAATAATGCTGCGCCTAAGCCGGCAGTGCCCGAGCGATAAAGCACAATCGTATCAAACTCCGTAAGAGTGCCGGATAGATAGCGGTTTGCGTTGTAGTTAACGACTAAGGCGTCAGTATTTATTACAAAGAGCAGGCAAAGTAAGGTTGTACCTGTAAACGCCGCTAGGCGCATGATGGAAAACCGCAAACTTTGCCGTGCAATCACGCCTCCGAACACAATAGCAAGAAAGATTAGCAAGACACCCGGCAGCAAGCGCTGCACAGTCAGTCCGAAGATACTGATATATAGCGCCAATTTGCTGAAGGCGGTAGCGATTAGCACAAGCGTAAGTGCTGCCAGCAAGGAGTTGAGCACTCGGGTCGCCGCGCTTTGACGCTTTGTTATCTCAATGCCAAGATGAGTACCGGTTAAAACAAGTAAATTGATTACGGCAATGACGCACAACTCAAAAAATCCGCGGCGGGCAAATTCGGCATACGACTCCCAGCCGGGCGGCACAGTACCGCTGAAGGCAGAAAACAAGTAGGGCAGTTGACTGGCGATAAAAGCAATGTAGAGGCCATTTAATAGCAGCAATAAAGTAAAGACCGTGGCGTACGGGAGTTTGTGCAGCGCATTTACGGAATTTTCCGCACTTTTAAGCTCGACGCGCCGCCCATGGATGCTGCCGGCCAGTAAACCGAAAATATAGGCCGCAGTGGGGATGGAGAAGAGTATCTGTACGAGCAGTACGGGATCGACCTTTCCCAGCCGATCAAGGTGTGGCTGCAGGTTGCGCAGCAGAGCAGCGAACCCCCCGGCATCGGCTTGAATAAGCAGGGGTCCGACTATGGAGATGACTGCCGCAGCTAATAATACGCCGAACACTATTGGCCAGTGTTCGCTCGCGACCCTGATCTGTCTCTTTCTTGCTGCCGCTAGGCTACGGTATTGAGCAAAGAAATTTTCAAACGGAGTGTAAATGATGCTACTGAGCAGGTCATGCGGCAGCCAGTCGCTCGTTTTGCCGTATAAAGTCGCGTCCGCAGTCGTCCATACCCAGTAGATGGCGACACCGAGTAACAGCAACGCACGTAAGCCAAAGACGCTTTGCCCCGGCCATAGTGAGAAACTGAGCGCGGTGAGCAGTAAGATGGTAAACCAAAACCAGCTCTCACCGGTCATGCGCTTCTTTTTTTGTCGTAAGTAGAAGAGTACAACTGTTATGAACAGAGCTGTATATAGCGACACACCCCAACCCTGCCAGCTGAAAAAAACCCAACGGATGAACAGAAACCCGAGCAGAAAAGCTACATAGGCTAGGCATTCATCTGCCCTGTCCGGTTGAAAAGCCTTGCTTTTAGGCGCTGGCTCCTTCAAAATTGCGGAGTTGTCGGCAGGAATTTCCTCATGAATTGTCATCTTAAAACCTCCTATGCTTATTGATCAGAGCTATACTCAAGAATATCGCCGGGCTGGCAGTCAAGTTCACGGCAGATGGCCTCAAGCGTAGAGAAACGCACGGCTTTAGCTTTGCCAGTTTTGAGAATGGACAAATTGGCCTGGCTGATGCCGATTTTTTCGGCAAGTTCGCCGGAGGAGATTTTGCGTTTGGCCATGACTACATCTAGATTAATAATGATTGGCACGCTACTCACTCCTAAACGGTATAATCGGCTTCGCGCTGAAGCTCTACGCCCAGCGCCACCACGTTTTTAACGACCCGCACAATTAAGCCCATAAACCCAGCCGGCACCGCAACCAATAGCCAGGGGAAGTAGTAGAGGGTTGAGACAAAACAAACGGCTGAGCCGGCAAAGCAGCTCCAAGAGATACGGCGCAGAATGTCAACATTTTTCGGCAAGAACATTTCCCTGGCGGAAATACGCTGCAGCAGACGAAATAAGCTATATAGTAGTAATGCTGCCGGCATGCTACCGAGATAGATAGTTGCATAAAAATATATTTCCGTTCCTTGCAATTCTGCCTGCGAAAAACTAATCAGCCAGCTCACTAGTGAGTAAGCAAAAACAACAACAGCCAGGAGGACTGCCGAAAAGAGCAGAACGCAAAACTGGCTGAGCAAAACTGACCTCCGGTTATTCCACATGCCGAACTCCTCCTTCAATTTAGCAAAAAGTTGCTGGTGATTAATCAGAGCATAGCACTTTTTTTATTGCAAAGCAATACTATTTTATCGAATATCAATAAATTTTTACATAAATAGACGGAAGCTCGCTGCACATACTCACTTTGACAAAGTATCAATATTTTGATAGAATATGAGTATAAAATTGACGGAGGGATTATTAATGTCGACTATTAGGCCAAGTTCAGACTTACGCAATAAATACAATGAAATCTCAGAGTTTTGCCACAAATATAATGAACCGGTCTTTATTACCAAGAATGGAACAGGCGATTTGGTTGTTTTGTCAAATGCAGAGTATGAGCGTTTGAGCGGAAGATATGAACTGCGCCGTCTAATTGACGAAGGTCTGGCATCCATGAAAAAAGGAACAGGCCGTCCGGCGGAGGAAGTATTTGCCGTGCTTGATAAGGAGTTTGGCTTTGACACACTATAAAATTATCGCCGAACTCCCTGCTCAGAGGGATTTGCAAGGCATTCTCCGTTATCTTACGGACGTTCTGAAAGAACCTGTGATTGCCAGGCGAATTTACACATCAATCAAGGAACAGATTCTGACGCTAAGTCAAATGCCTTTGCGGCACAGTGTAGTTCAGGATCAACCATATGCCTTATTGGGAGTTCGCAAGCTGTTGGTTGAAAACTATGTTGCTTTCTATGTTGTCAATGAGGAAAAGCGCGAAGTCAACGTTTTGCGTATCCTCTATAATCGCAGAGAGTGGCAGAATGTTTTATAGGCAAAGTCTTGTTGCCTTCGTTGCTGCGCGCTAACGCATTCTCTTTGCTCCGTTTGCGAAAGCTAATGGCGAAACGGAGTGGATAAATATGAATTATTTTGATGCTATTGTGGTAGGAGCGGGTCCGGCGGGTTCGGCTGCAGCTTTGCAGATGGCAAGAAGTGGCTTGCGCGTGGCTCTCTTAGAGCGCGGCAGTTATCCGGGCAGTAAAAATATGTTCGGGGGAGTATTATATACCGAATCTACAGCGCAAATTGTGCCCGAGTTCTGGCATGAAGCGCCAGTGGAGCGGATTGTTACGCGGGACACGCTCTGTTTTTTAGCCGACGATTCAGCGGTGGAGCTTGGTTTTACAGGCTTACGTTTCGGTAAGGCACCCTACAATAAAGTTACTGCCATGCGTCCCCATTTTGACAGATGGCTGGCAAAAAAAGCAGTAGATGCTGGCGCCGTCTTGCAAACTAACACAATGGTGCGCCACCTCCTTTACGAGAAGAAAACTGTCGGGCGTGGACCTGTCTGCGGTGTAATCCTTGATGACGGCTCAAGCGTGAAGGCTGATCTGGTCATCTTAGCTGAAGGCGTGTCAGCCATGTTGACAAAAGAGGCGGGTCTTGCCAAACCTATCCCAGCCAAGCAGCTAAGCCTTTGGGTGCGGGAGGTAATCTCTCTGCCTAAAGAGAAAATCGAGGATCGCTTTCACCTGGAAAATAACGAAGGGGCAGTATTAGCAATGCTTGGGTACCCCACCACTCAAACCATTGGGTTGGCTGGTATTTTTACTAATCGGGAGTCGGTTTCCCTTTTGCTTGGGGTGCCGGTTGATAAAATTTGTCAAAATCACTTAGTTTTGCCGGATTTGCTCGCGCGTCTTAAAGAACATCCTTACGTTCGACGGCTAATTGCCGGCGGCAAAAGTGAATCTTATGCTGCGCATCTGATTCCTCTGGGAGGCAAATCGGCCCAACCAAAATTTTATGCAGACGGGCTGATGGTGGTCGGCGATGCAGCTGTGATGATCAGCGGTCGTCATGGCAGTGACTTAGCCATGCTCTCCGGCAAAGCCGCCGCCGAAACAGCCGTCCACGCCCGCGCAAAGCAGGACTTTTCGGCTAGTATCTTAAAGGCATACAAAAGAAAATTAGCAGGCAGCTTTTATATGAAAAACATTCAGAAAGCTACCGACACAGTCAGCTATTATGCTGAAAAGAGCGATGCTGATTACTTGATGGTCACCACGGTGAACGATTTGGCTTACGAATTTTTTCGCGCCGGGATGGATACCGACGCTGAAAAAATAGCAAAAATGACTAGTCTTGTTATGAATAAACAATCATCTGCCAAAACAATGCTTGATCTCTATGTAGGTATGCAGAGCTGGGGAGTGATGTAATGGGCGGAGAAAATTATTTGCCATTGCTAAAAATTATCCCAGATGATCAAAGCCATATCACCATAAAAGACGCAAAGCGTTGTAGATTGTGTGTGCTTAAAAGCTGTTTATTTGTCTGTCCGTCTGCAGTCTTTGTCTGGGATGAAGACCGGCAAAAGCCAGACATTCTTTGGGAACGCTGCCTGGAATGCGGGGTGTGCGAACCGACTTGTCCGGAGAACGTGGAATATTGCCATCCACGGGGAGGCTTCGGGGTTGCTTATTTTCTTTAAATGAATAGCTTAGTGAACTATAATTTAAAAGAGAGCCGCTTTAGAGCGTCTCTCTTTTAAGCTATTTTTTAGCATAGGAAATTATATCGTTCAGGTAAGCTACGATCCTATGCGTTGGGGTTTGTAAGGGGCGTGCCCCTTACTCTTGCGGGGTGCTCAGAGCCCGCAGGCTCGCCGAAGGGGCGGCAGCCCCTAGCGGATAAAAAAGACGCGTCAGTTGATAGAAAACGCGAAGCGTCTTTTTTTTATTGCCGGTTTTGGTTCATGGGGTTGACAGAGTTTAGATAGCTCAAGCGACTGTTTAACTGCTGAATGTGGCTGTCCATATCCTGACTCATTTGCATAAACATGGATTTTGCCATTTGGTCTTCAGTAGCGGCGGCAAAAGTTGCATAACTTCCTTTGGCACTTTCTGCGGCGGCAAGAGCCTTCTTTAAGTCTGACTGTACTGTCATTGTTTTCCTCCTTTTCGCTGTGGGATAGTCTCACAGCTATATTTTTTGCAGCTTTCCCTGTAAGTAAACCTGCAATTTTACTACAGGCAGAGCAAGGTGACATTGTCACATGTTAAATACAAGCGAGGGCTCTTTTCCTAGACACGCAAACTGACGTAGTGTATAATTATGCTATTATTTGCGCGGTTAACGAACTATCAAGCTGTTTTATTTGTTTTTTGGGGGGGAAGAGCTTGAGCAGGCTGACATTGTATGATACTACACTGCGAGATGGATCGCAACGGGAAGGGATCTCGTTTTCCGTCAGCGATAAGCTGAAAATTACACAGAGACTTGATGTTTTCGGGATTGATTATATCGAAGGGGGCTGGCCCGGCTCCAACCCTAAGGATATAGAGTACTTTAATAAAGTGCGGCAATATGAATTGAAGCATAGTAAAATTTCTGCGTTTGGCAGCACACGCCGCGCCGATATTCGCGTGCAAGACGACTTTAATATCCGGGAGTTGCTTGCGGCGGAAACTGAAGTAGTGACTATTTTTGGCAAATCTTGGGATTTTCATGTGACGGATGCCATCGGGACGACGCTGGCAGAAAATCTGAATATGATCCGTGACACCGTAGGTTATTTGAAATCCTTGGGACGGGAAGTTATTTATGACGCCGAGCATTTTTTTGACGGGTTCCACTTTAACCCGGAATACGCCATGGAAACCATTAAGGCGGCGGAGGAAGCCGGCGCAGATATTGTGGTGCTTTGTGACACAAATGGCGGGCTGATGCCTTTTACGCTCCAACGTGTGCTCCGTCAGGTTAAAGCTGAAATTGGCGCAAAGCTTGGTATTCATACCCATGATGATGCGGGGATGGCGGTAGCTAACTCGATAGTCGCGGCGGAAATGGGGATTAAACAGGTTCAAGGCACTATTAACGGTTATGGTGAGCGCTGTGGTAACGCCAATCTTTGTACTATTATCCCGAGCCTACAATTAAAGCTGAATATGGTAATTATTCATCCGGCTCAACTTGAGGAACTCACCTGTTTGTCTCGTTACGTGGCGGAACTTGCCAACCTTGCCCCGCAGGAGCAGCAGCCTTATGTGGGAGAAAATGCTTTTGCTCATAAAGGTGGCATTCATGTGGATGCCGTCTTAAAACATGCTCATACCTACGAACATATTCAGCCACAGTTAGTAGGCAATAAGCGGCGCATTTTGGTCTCAGAGCTCTCCGGCAAAAGTAGTGTGCTTTATAAGGCGCGGGAAAATGAAATAGATCTTTGTAAAGAGACGCCGCAGACGAAAGCCGTTCTGGACAAGGTAAAGGAGCTTGAATATCTTGGCTACCAGTTCGAGGCTGCGGAAGCCTCTTTTGAGCTGTTAATTTGGAAAGCATTTAAAGTGCATCAGCCGCTTTTTGAAGCACTGGGTGTCCGGACCATCGTGGAGAAAAGGGGCGAGAATGGAGATATTCTCTCTGAAGCTACAGTAAAAGTTCGAATTGGAAAGCAGGAATTTCTTACGGCAGGAGAGGGAAACGGCCCGGTTCATGCCCTTGACCAAGCGCTGCGCAAGGCGTTGGAGCTGGTGTACCCAGAGATCAAGCATTTTCAGCTGGTAGACTATAAGGTGCGCGTCATAGACGGCAAAGATGGCACCGGCGCCAGAGTGCGAGTATTGATTGAAACGCGTGATGAGCGGAAGAAAAAGTCTTGGGGTACTGTAGGCGTCTCGCCAAATATTATCGAAGCCAGCTGGCAAGCTTTGGTGGATAGCGTCGAGTATGGTCTGTTAAGCTCCAATAAAATCAAGATGAAAGAACTGCGCAAAGCGGTACAGCAGTTTAGAATGGAAGGGTAAATCATGGATAAAGATTTCTGGGGACTGGCTACAGGGATTGGTAGTCTGCCGCATAAAGAGGCAAAACCGGCTCTGGATATCATTTTCCGCCATCTGCCGGAGATCCCGCACTGGCCACAACTGCCTGCGGCCGGCGAGGAGGAAGGCTTGATCCGCCAGTATCTGCGACCACTGTTAGAGCGGCAGTTGGTGGTGGAAACCCCGTCTCGTTTGCCCTATTTCGCTACCGATGCTGCCGATTGGCTAGAGCGGCTTACCGCCTTTTACAGCGAAGTCTTGGCTGAAATTAATCCGGATGCGTCAGCAGACTTTGGCTTTCCGGAAGCGGTGGCGACAGGCTTTTACTCGTTTCTTTCGCAGCACCTGCGCCAGCCCTCGACTCGCTATCTGAAAGGTCAACTGGTAGGACCTGTAACTATGGGCTTCCAGGTGACAGACGACAAACTTCAGCCGGCATTTTATCAGGATGAGCTACGCGATGTGCTGGTGAGAACGTTGGCATTGCAAGTTCGTTGGCAGGCCCGTACCTTAAAAGCGCATGGCCTGCCGGTTATTCTCTTTATTGATGACCCTGGGATTTACGGCTACGGCCAATCCACTTTTGTGGGTCTTTCTCGTGATGCTATTCAGGAAAGTTTGCTGCCGCTGATTGATGCTGCCCACCAGGAAGGAGCGGCTATTGGGGTTCATGCCTGTGCCGGTCTTGACTGGTCATTGCTCTTTGAGTTGCCATTTGACATTGTAAATATTGATGTTTACCATTATTTTACCTCACTTCTGTTATATGCTTCAGAGTTTAACCAGTTTCTCTCTCGAGGCGGCGCTTTAGCCTGGGGCATAGTTCCCACCTCCGAGCAGATTGAACATGAAACGCTAATAACTCTTCTCGACCGTTTGGTAGAATATTTTTCTCTCCTGGAAAAAAAAGGGGTAGATACTGAGCTGATGCGTAAGCAACTGCTTTTTACCCCGAGCTGCGGCACCGGCACCCTTTCTGAGCAGCAAGCGGAAAAAGTTTATGCTCTTTTGCAGCAAATCAGCAAGCAATATCGAAGATAAGCGGCAGTGAACCGAAGGTGAGTGGTACGATGCGATTTAAGCGCCTGTTAATGGAACTGGTCCCCTATTGGCCGCGAGTTCTGGTTGCCTCATTTTCTACCCTAGTGGTATTGGCGCTAAACTTATTGATCCCCCAATTAATTCGGGTGGTCATTGACGAGGCTTTGTTAGGGGGACAGTTTTTTCTTTTGCCCTGGATTGCCGTGGGCATTGTCCTTGTCACATTAGTAAAAGGGATTTTCGCTTTCTTGGAGCGCTATCTGATGGAAAAGGTTGCGCAAAATATAATTTATGCTTTGCGTAACCGTTTGTATGTCCATCTGCAGCGGCTTTCCTTTTCTTTTTATGAAGCTACACAAACCGGTCAGATAATGAGCCGCGCTACTGCTGATGTGGATATGCTGAAGCGTTTTTACGGCTTTGGCATTGTGCATCTTTTCCAGGGGATAGTTACTTTTGCGGGTGTAGCTATTGTGATCTTTTCCATGCATTGGCGATTAGCTATGTTGACTGTGCTGACGCTGCCCATTACAGTCATGGCTATTTTTAGCTTTAGCAGAAAAGTGGGGCCAGCTTATCAAGCTATTTCGGAGCAATTGGCTGACATGACGTCTGTGTTGCAGGAGAATATCAGCGGTATCAGGGTAGTTAAATCATTTGGACGGGAAGCAGAGGAAGGTGATAAATTTAACAGACAAAATCTCGGGCTTCTAAAAAGGAATCTCCATGCTGTGCGTATTTGGGCTTATTACTTCCCTTTTCTGAGCTTTCTTACCGGGTTATCTGCTGCCGCAATTTTATGGTACGGCGGCCGGGAAGTGATTCTAGGTCAATTATTATTGGGTGAATTGATTGCCTTTAACAGTTATCTCTTTATGCTGGTGATGCCGCTGCGCATGCTTGGTTGGGTGGTTAACTTGTCGCAGCGTGCCCTCACTTCAGCCCGGCGTGTTTTTGAACTGTTAGATACTGAACCAGATATTGCCGATGCTCCCGCTGCGGTGGAACTAACCAAAGTGGGCGGCAAAATTGACTTTCAGGCCGTAAGCTTTGCATACAGAGAAGGTGTGGAGGCGTTGAAAGAGATCTCCTTTACTGTTGCACCGGGGGAAACGGTGGCGATTGTGGGCAGCACCGGCTCTGGTAAAACTACGCTGGTAAGCCTGATTCCTCGTTTTTATGAACCTACCGCCGGCGTAATTGCCATTGACGATAGCGATATCCGCTGTTATACTTTGCAGTCTTTGCGCCGCGCCGTGGGCTTCGTTTCACAGGAAACTTTCCTTTTCTCAGAAACTATTGCCACGAACATCGGGTATGGTGATGCCCAAGCCGGGCGCGATGCGATTGAGTCTGCCGCAAAAGCGGCGCAGATCCATGACTTTATCATGACTCTTCCTCAAGGTTATGAGACGATGGTGGGGGAAAGAGGCGTCAATCTCTCCGGCGGACAGAAACAGCGGTTAGCCATCGCTCGCGCCCTGCTCAAGAATCCGAAAATACTCATTCTTGATGATTACACCTCTAATGTGGACACCCATACAGAGTATTTAATCAGGCAGGCATTGAACACATTGATGAAAGGACGGACATCATTTGTTATTGCCCAACGGATTGCCACAGTAGTAGCTGCTGATTTGATTCTAGTGATGGACGGCGGAGAGATTGTGGCTCGGGGCACCCATAGAGAATTGCTGGAGACAAGTTTGCTTTACCGGGAAATTTACGATATCCAGCTGGGCGGGAAAAGGGTGGAATGTGAAAGGGGGGATGCGGGATGGATCACATGATTCATCAGTCACAGACTGTTGATCACGCTGCCCCCATTGACCCTAAAATTCTTCGCCGACTCTTGTCCTATATCGTTCCTTTTCGAGGCACAGCACTTTTAGCGCTGGTGCTGATGGCTTTTTCCTCTCTGACCACGTTGGCCGGACCCTACATTGTTAAAGTGGCTATTGACACCGCCATCGCCGGCGGTGACTTGTCCCGCCTTAATCTGTTAGTGTTCTTGTTTCTTTTGGCGCATCTTCTAAATTGGCTCACAACGTTTGGTCAGCAATATTTGATGGCGTTAGTGGGGCACAACGCCATCTACTCGTTGCGGCAGCAACTTTTTAATCATTTGCAGAGAATGCCGTTTAGCTTTTTTGATAAACAACCGACCGGACGGGTGATGTCCCGTGTTACTAACGACACGGAAGCGCTGACAGAAATGATTTCCGGGGGCATCTCCCACATTGTGGGCGATACGCTGCTTTTGCTTGGGATTATTGTGATTATGCTGCGTGAGGACTGGCAGCTCGCGCTGCTTACTTTTACCACACTGCCGCTACTGTTTTTTACCGCCACCTACTTTCGCAACCGGGTGCTTCGCGCCTACAGGAATGTGCGGGAAAAAATTGCCGATGTGAACAGCAATTTGCAGGAGAGCATCTCTGGCGTCCGTGTGACCCAATCCTTCACCCGGGAGGAGGAAAATTCAAGTCGTTTTGACCAAGTGAATATGGAAAGCTATGCGGCCAATATGTATGCTATTCGTTTATTTTCTGTTTTCCTGCCATTTATTGAAGTGATCGGGGCTCTTGGTATTGCCATTGTCCTTTGGTACGGCGGGCACCAGGTGATTCAGGCGATGATTCCCATTGGTACGCTTTATCTCTTTTTGGATTATACCGCACGTTTTTATGCGCCGATTCGAGATTTGTCTCAAGTATACAATAGCCTCCAGTCGGCCTTGGCAGCCGGAGAAAAAATCTTTGCAGTTATTGACACAGAACCGGAGCAGGACAGTCCTCATGCCATCGAATTGCCCGCTGTTAAAGGGGAGCTGAAATTTGAAGCCGTGCGCTTTGCCTATGAAAAAGACCAAGACGTGCTGGAGGGCGTCAGTTTTGCGTTGCAGGCGGGCGAAACGTTGGCGGTAGTCGGTCCAACCGGTGCTGGCAAAACCACCATTGTTAATCTGCTCTGCCGCTTTTATACTGCCACATCCGGACGCATTTTGCTGGATGGGCATGATATCGCAAACGTTAGCATCTCTTCTCTGCGCAGGCAGATGGGCTTGGTATTACAAGATACATTTTTGTTTAACGGCACTGTCCGGGAAAATATTCTCTATGGCAAACCGGAGGCTACGGAGGAAGCAATGATTGCGGCGGCCAAAGCAGTCCACGCTCACCCTTTCATTATGGCTTTGCCTCAGGGGTATGATACTGTGGTCAATGAACGGGGCAGCCTGCTTTCTGCCGGTCAGCGGCAATTGATTGCCTTTGCGAGGGCGCTTTTGCGCGACCCGGCAATCCTGATTTTAGACGAAGCCACCGCAAGTGTAGACACACGCACGGAGGCGCAAATACAGGATGCTTTAAAAATCCTGCTAGTAAACCGTACGTCCATTATTATTGCCCACCGCCTTTCCACGGTGGAGTTTGCCGATAAAATCATTGTGCTGGAGGAAGGCTGCATTACCCAAGAGGGTATACACCGGGAGCTGGCTAGTGTGCCGGGACTATATCGCAATCTTTTACAAAAAACGCAATAATATTTCTGTTGTTAGAGCTGCTTCTTTTTAGGGAGAAAAAAATGGGGATAATATAATTAGAGGAAAAACTGGCAGAACGTTGAAGTTGCTTGTTGTTAATGTTTGCAAAATAGGGGGTACTTCTTTGGAAATCAAGCGATTTTTAAAAGATATTTGCGAAGCGCCGGGCGTGTCCGGTTATGAGGAATACGTGGCTAAGGTTGTCAGAGCGGCGTTTTGCTCTCATGTCGATGAAGTAAGACAAGACAGGATGGGCAATGTGGTTTTTTTAAAAAAAGGCAGCAGTAGTGCCGAGAGGCGGCCGCGCATTCTTTTGGCTGCTCACATGGATGAAATCGGCTTAATGGTCACAAAAATAGAAGAAGGCGGTTTCCTGCGCTTTTCCGCAGTGGGCGGCATTGACCCGCGTACCATTGTGGGGCAAGAAGTGATTCTCTATGGCAGAGAAAAGCTTCCCGGGGTTATCGGTGTAAAGCCACCGCATCTGGTCCCTGCAGAGGAACTGGGCAAAGGACATAAAATGGAGGACTTACATATTGATATCGCTTTGACGGAAGAAAGAGTGAGAAAGCTGGTATCAGTGGGTGATTTGGCGCTGATTCGCCGTGAGTTGATTCAGCTTGCCGGCAACACTGTGGCGGCCAAAGCGATGGATGACCGAGCAGGGGTGGCAGTGCTGCTCTCCTGCCTGCAGGAGTTGGAACGCTTGCGGCACGAGGCGGATGTGTATGCCGTGGCTACGGTGCAAGAAGAGGTGGGCGTCCGCGGCGCTGCCATGGCAACATATGGTATAGTCCCCGATCTTGGCATCGCCGTAGATGTGACGCATGGGGAAATGCCCGGTGTTTTAGAACATGAAGCATGTAAGCTTGGCAAAGGTCCGGGCATTACTGTGGGGCCAAACATCCACACTAAAATCAGTGAGGAAATCATTCGTGTTGCCAAGGAATATCGGCTGCCGTATCAACTGGAAGCCTTTCCGGGGCCTACCGGAACCGATGCTCGCGCTATCCAAGTAACACGGGGAGGGATTCCCACCGGCCTGCTCTCCATTCCACTACGTTACATGCACACGTCTGTGGAGCTCTTGGACATGGATGATCTAAAGCTTTCCGGCCGGCTTCTCGCCTATTTCATCGCCAGCGTAGATTTGGAATTTGTGGAGGGATTGTCATGTTGCTAAAACGACTCTCAGAAGCAAGCGGTGCTTCGGGCGACGAAGGTGAAGTGCGTTCACTCTTAAAAGAAGAATTGGCTCTTCACGCGGAGGAGGTCACAACCGATGCTCTTGGCAATCTCTACTTTAAAAAAGGGATTGGCCGCAAACCGCGGGTGATGGTAGTCGCCCATATGGATGAAGTCGGCCTAATGGTGGTTGGTTATGAGAAAAGCGGTTTGCTGCGAGTTGCCAAAGTAGGTAGCATTGACGACCGTGTCTTGGCGTCTAAAGTGGTGGCCATAGGAAAAGACCGTGTCCCGGGCGTCATTGGCGCTAAAGCCGTACATTTGCAAAAGCCAGATGAACGGACTAAAGCCATCAAAATTGACAACCTCTACATTGACCTTGGTGTGCGCAGCCAAGAGGAAGCGGAAAAGCTGGTAAAAATTGGTGACTATGGCACCTTTACTGTAACGGCAAGGGAAGCGGGGGATAATTGCTTGATCGGTAAAGCTTTTGACAATCGCGCAGGCTGCGCGGTTCTCGCGGAGCTGCTGAAAGAAGAGTTCGCCTTGGAGTTGAACGCCGTGTTTACAGTTCAAGAGGAAGTGGGTTTAAGGGGCGCCGGTGTGGCCGCCTATCGCCTTCATCCTGATTTGGCGTTGGTGATTGAAACTACTGCCGCGGCCGATGTGGTGGGCAGCAAGGAATCGGCTTATGTGACAAAGCTTGGTGATGGCCCTGCCCTTACTCTGATGGACTCAACATATATCGCGCCGCAACAAATTGTGGATTTAGTAGTGGAAACGGCAGAGAAGCTGAATATCCCGTACCAGTTTCGGCGCTTAACTACAGCCGGCACCGATGCCGGCATTATCTCACAGACTCATGCCGGCATCCTGAGCGCTGTAATTTCTATCCCTTGCCGCTATATTCATTCTCCCGCATCGATCATCAATCTGGATGATTGGCAAAACACACTGCGCTTGGCCAGAGGAATCTTAAATGCTGTAGCAGAAGGAGGGTTGCGTCTTGAAGGAACTGCTTAAGAAATTGAGCGAAACATATGGGCCATCAGGTAGGGAGGCACAAATCGCCCGGGTTATTCGTGAAGAGATCAAAGACTATGTGGACGAGACTTACACTGACAACATGGGTAATCTTTATGCGGTGAAAAAAGGAAACGGCGCTAAAATAATGGTAGCCGCCCATATGGATGAAATCGGCATGATTGTCACCCATCTTGATGACAAAGGGTTTTTACGCTTTAGCAATGTGGGAGGCCTTTCCCCCCATGTACTGCTTGGTCAACGAGTGATTTTCGCAAATGGCAGCCAAGGCACGATCGGCATGGAAAAACTTGAGGAGCTTAATAAATTGACTCTGGAGAAACTCTTTATTGATATCGGTGCCACAACCAAAGAGGAGGCCAGTAAGTACGTCAAGGTTGGAGATATTGCTACATATCATCGTGAGGTGGCAGTAGTTGGCAACCGCATGATTGGTAAAGCCATGGACAATCGCGCAGGCTGCGCAGTTCTTGTCAAAGCTATCCAGGAACTGGCTATAACGGATAACGAAGTTTACGCCGTCTTTACTTCTCAGGAAGAAGTGGGCTTGCGCGGCTCTCGGGTATCTACTTACCGGATTAACCCTGATTTGGGCCTTGCCGTTGATGTCACCATGGTGGGTGACACACCGGAGGCGCCAACCATGAGCGTTTCTCTCGGCAAGGGTCCCACCGTTAAGATTAAGGACGCTTCCGTCATTTGTCATCCACGTCTTAAAGAAATGCTTAGTGAAATAGCAGAAAAGAATGAAATCCCCTACCAGTACGAGGTTCTTACAGCGGGAGGGACAGATGCCGGCGCCATCCACTTGACAAAAGAAGGGATTCCTGCCGGAGTTATTTCCATACCCTGCCGCTATGTCCATACACCAGGTGAAATGGTTGATTTAGAAGATTTGGAGCATGCGCTTAAATTATTAAAAGCATTTCTGTCTGCCCCTCTTGAGATGCGAGAAATCTTTCCTTGTCACCTGGAATAGCTTATGTTACAATGGGGCTGAGGGTGGCATTGTTTCGGCGAGTCGCACCTCAGTGTCTTCTGAAAGTTAATGCAAAATTAGAGATTCCCAAATACTGCTTGGATCCAGACCCGGACCGGGACAGAAAGGGCGGGACTATGTATGCAAATGCCTTCTGACTTGGTCAGAAGGCATTGTCTGTATTGCCAGGGAAAATTTTCACAAGGAGGTGGCCCATGCGTATTGCTATTATTGGTGCCGGCAATGTTGGTACTGCCTTGGCCGTTCTCTTTAAGGGTGCCGGTCATCAGCTCACCGGGATTGCCAGTTTTAGCGCAGCCTCGGCTGCTTCTGCAGCCCAACGTGTGAATGTTGCCCACAGCACAGACCTACTTGCCTTTACCAGGCAAGCAGAAGTAATTTTTCTTACCACTCCAGACAGAGTCGTGGTGGAAGTTTGCGAGCAGATTGTTTCCCAAAACGGTTTTTCTGCCGGCGCCATCGTCGCGCATACCAGTGGTGCTCACAGTTCCACCATCTTGGAGAGCGCCAGTTTAAATGGCGCATACCCGTTATCTTTTCATCCACTACAGACATTTGCTAATCCTGATGCTGGTATTCAGAATCTTCCTGGTTCTTATATTGCCGTAGAAGGACATGAGAAAGCGTTGCCTGTTGCCCGTCAACTGGTGGAAGAGTTAGGATGTAAACTGCTTGAGATACCTACCGCCGCAAAGCCGCTCTATCACGCTGCCGCCTGCATCGCCTGCAATTACTTTGCAACTTTGATTGAAGAAGCGTTGCAGGTCATGGAAGCCGCCGGTGTCTGCAGAGCTGACGGTCTGCCGGCCCTGTATCCCCTGATTGAGGGGACTTTAAAAAATATCAAACGTGTCGGTCCAACCGGGGCTCTCACCGGTCCTATTGCTCGCGGCGACGCATCCACGGTAAAAATACATCTTTCGGCCTTGGAAAAGAAACTTCCGGAACTAATGCCGTTTTACAAATTTCTTGGCTTAGCAACGGTAGAATTGGCGACTGCTAAAGGAACACTTGGCGACACAGAGCGCCAAAAGCTATTACAATATCTTGGAGGTGAGATGCAGTGACGAAAAGGATAACAACTCTGACGCTTGCCGGCATGAAAGAAAACAAAGAGAAAATAACTATGGCCACAGCTTACGACTATGCTTCCGCGAAGGTGGCCGATGATGCTGGTATGGAAATGATCCTCGTGGGAGATTCACTGGGTATGGTGGTGTTGGGCTATGAAAATACGCTTGGCGTTACATTGGCTGAGATGATTCATCATGGCAAAGCGGTCGTGCGAGCTGCCAAACGGGCCATGGTAGTTATCGACTTACCTTTTATGACCTACCAAGTTACAAAAGAAGATGCTCTGCGCAACGCCGGCCGGGCAATCCAGGAAACTGGTGCCCCTGCCGTGAAGTTGGAGGGCGGAGAAGAGATGGCTAAAACTGTTGAAAAAATTGTTCGAGCCGGTATTCCCGTAGTCGGTCATATTGGTCTTACTCCTCAATCGGTGGGTCAGATGGGAGGCTTTGTCGTTCAGGGGAAAAACGAGCGCATGGCCAGACAATTACTGAAAGACGCGCTAGCATTAGAAGATGCAGGCGCCTGCGCGGTGGTGTTGGAAGGCATCCCTTGGCAGCTAGGCCAACTTATTACCGAAAAAATTACTATTCCCACCATTGGTATTGGCGCAGGAGTATATTGTGATGGGCAAGTACTTGTCTACCATGACATTCTTGGTCTGCAAACCGAGCTTCGTCCCAAGTTTGTAAAACAATTTGGCCAGTTTTATCACCCAATGGTAGACGCAATGCGTGCCTATGCTAAAGAAGTAAAGGATGCCGCCTTCCCCGCACCAGAGCATACCTTTACCATGGACGAAAACATCATCGAGAGACTGAGGGAGAAGTTCTAATGGAAATCATCCGGGAGATTAGCATGCTGAGAGCACGTGTAAAAGAAGCCCGCTCTCATGGCAACCTGGTTGGCCTTGTGCCCACCATGGGCTGTCTGCACCAGGGCCACTTAGCTCTCCTCGCCAAAGCCAGAGCAGAAAACGGGTTAACCATCCTTAGTATTTTTGTGAACCCTCTCCAATTCGGTGTTGGCGAAGATTACGAAGAATATCCTCGTGACCTTGAAAGTGATGCGGTTCAAGTTGAAAAAGCCGGTGGCCACATAATTTTTGCCCCTACGGTTAAAGAAATGTATCCTCAAGGATATGCCACCTATGTAGATGTGGAACGCTTAACGGCAGGGCTCTGCGGTGCGTCACGTCCCCATCACTTTCGCGGTGTCACCACAGTAGTAGCAAAACTTTTTAACATTGTCATTCCAGACAATGCCTACTTTGGGCAAAAAGACGCTCAGCAGGCATTAGTGATTCAAAGGATGGTCAGAGACCTGAACATGAATGTATTGGTGCACATCATGCCTACCGTTCGTGAGGCTGATGGCTTGGCCATGAGCTCCCGTAACAGCTACCTCTCTCCGGCAGAAAGGAGGGCAGCACTCATTCTCTCCCAAACTCTCCTGCAAGTGTCGGAAAAAATCCAAGGCGGACAACGAGACGCCTCAGCTATTCAAGCCTTTATCGTCAAAGAAATTTCCTCCGAACCCTTGGCAACGATTGATTATGTCAGTATAGTGGATACAGAAGAAATCAGACCGGTAAAAAAAATAAGCGGCCGGATACTCATTGCTTTGGCGGTCCGCTTCGGCAAAACCCGATTAATTGATAACATCATCGTGGAGGTTTAACTAATGCTACGTACAATGTGTAAATCGAAAATCCATAGGGCAACTGTTACTGACGCCAACCTGAACTATGTTGGCAGCATAACCATTGATGAGGACTTGATGGATGCTGCTGACCTGCTTCCTTATGAGCAAGTCCAAATTGTCAACAATAATAATGGTGCGCGCTTTGAAACTTACACCATCAAAGGCAAACGGGGCACAGGCACCATCTGTCTCAACGGCGCTGCTGCCCGTCTTGTCCAGCCAGGAGATATTATTATTATTATTTCATACGTTCAGGTAGCCGAAAGCGAGGCAAGAACCTTTAAACCCAGAATTCTCTCCGTCAATGAAAAAAACGCAATTATAGCCATCAAAGACAGCGAGTGAGACGCTGGTTTGTAAACAGGCCAATCTGAGCGTGCGATACACCTACTTCATCATTAAATAGCCATTTTAACCTGGGGATAAAATTAGGGGGTAAAATCTGCCTTGCGTTTTACCTTTGATTATGTTACACTGATGTTCGGAAAACTGTAATCGTGTCGGGGTGGCGGAACTGGCAGACGCGCACGCTTGAGGGGCGTGTGTCTACGACATACGGGTTCAAGTCCCGTCCCTGACACCAAATAAACCCTTATAGAATGGGCACTCTTGCCCATTCTTTTTCATTGTGGGGCAGATTTGGGACAGATTTTGTTTTTGTGACTCTAAAAAAATAGAGAGGCGTTTCTGCCCTCCCCATTTCGGCGGCCTAAGAGCCGCTATTTTTTTTTGTTTTTTTCGCTCCATTTTTTGACCCGTGCTTTGTTGGCACAATCAGGGTGCATCGTCCAGTTGCGGTTCTTGCCCGTTACGTCTGACCAGTGTCCACATACGGCGCAGCGCTTATATTTCGTTTCACCGATGGTTGCAAGGTAGAATTGCAGCCACATAGCAGACAGCAGGCTACTAGGGATCAGACGGCCTTCCAGCGCGTTTTGGGCGTTCATCAGTAGGCGCGGCTTTACGGGATAGCGCTCCAGCCGTTTATTTATCCACATTTGAAGCAGGTGCCGGGCAGGCAGCAGAACCTCTCCAGGATGGCAACGGGCGAATATCTCCGGTTTTCTTTGGGGGGACGCTAGCACTCCCCAACTCCGGGAACCGGACGCTCCCCCGTTAGGAGGGAGAGAGTATTCCACACTTTTTTTATGTTCGTCCCAAGAGATAATCTTTCCTAGTGCAGACCAGTTTTTTTCTTTTATCCATTCCCACAGTTGGACGGCCGTTTTCATATACCAGATTTCGCCTATCCAAAGACTGAGGGAATCTGCCCGGAGCAAGACGTTATCTTTCCCCGGTCGGGATACGAGCACATCATGGGTGGGATGCAGTTTGCCATGAACGTTTGCAAACTGCAAAATCCCCTCCTTGGTGAGCGGTGTTTCCGCAAACTGCAAAAATAATGTCTGCTTGTCCATTGGGTTATAGGGGAACAGGCTACTGGTGGACGGGCTTTCAACGAGGAACGGCGGCTCCCCTGGTTTGCCTAAATCTCCGGCGCGGGCGGTGTCGTCCCAACAATAACCTGCGTCGGCCACATCCCAAGTAAAAAAAACCAGCTGAATGTCATGATAATCTAGATAATCCAAAAAATGCACCTCCCAGAAAGGGTAAAATTTTTTCTGAAAAAAGTGAAATTAATGGTAAAACTAATGCTTTTTCAATTCATTCACCGTTTATAATTTAATTATACCTTGTAGCAAGTATTTGTCAAGGAGGAGGGGATAGCATGAGGCGTTTGCAGGCGGAAAGGCAACGGTTAGGCTTGTCTCAGTTTCAACTGGGTAAGCTGGCGGACGTCCATCCGGCGGAAATAAGTCGGTTGGAGCGCGGGCGAATATATCCATACCCCGGCTGGCGCAGAAAACTTGCAGAAGCGTTGGGCTGGCCGGTTGAGTCGGCGGAAGAACTTTTTGAGGAGGTGCAGGAATGAAAACGTCTGGTATTTGTGGAGTGCCAACACCCGTGACCCGGTTAACACCAACGGAGGCTTGCGAATTTTTGGGGTGCCGTTATGACTTTTTACTGTCCGAGGTTCGGAAAGGACGCATCCCGCATTTCCGGTTAGGGCGGCGCGTTATGTTTACACGCGAAAAACTGGCCGAATGGATCCAGCAGCAGCAAGATAAGTCGCTACGTGAATCCCAATGAGTGGCACAAAAAAATAACCCCCCGGCACGGCAGCGGGGGGCGAAAGGAGAAAGATTATGTCAACTGATTCAAGTTTAGCACAAAGTCATGAAAAAAACAATTTTCTGCAGCAATTTTCCGATAAGCGCCGCTCCGCCGCCGCTCAATATTGCTTGGCTTGGGAAGCCCTGCCGCGCGAGGCAAAGTCAGCCGAAAAAGAACGGCTGAAGGCGAGGGCAGAGCGATGACGAGCGCTGCTGTGCAAGACGTAACCCGCGCATTGGCCGTTCTGCACGACCAGGGCGACACGTTCGAAATTCGGATACTGAACACCCGGCGCGGAACCGTCTCCGGCTGGTTCAATGACCCGGTAAAGGCGGCAAACGCGGCCGCGCAGTGGGATGGCAAAAAAAATGTTTACATCACGATGAACCCCTGCGACCCGGCGTTGCTGGCACGGGCAGAAAATCGGCTCCAGGAGTACGCGAAACAAACGACTTCGGACGCTAACATCACCCGGCGGCGGTGGATGCTGATTGACATTGACCCGCAGCGGCCAGCCGGGATTTCGGCGACTGATGCGGAAAAAACGGCAGCGCGGGAGACAGCGGAAAATGTCCGGGCACATTTGACCGGGCGGGGGTGGACGGAACCAGTTTTTGCTGATTCCGGGAACGGCTACCACATTCTTTATCGTATTGACTTGCCGAACGATACCGCCAGCCGCGACATAATTAAAGCTTGCCTAGAAGTCCTGTCACTGCGCTTCGATTCCGAGTCCGTGACCGTGGACACCAGCGTCCACAACGCGGCGCGGATTATCAAGACGTATGGCACGTTGTCCTGCAAAGGTGATTCCACCGCCGACCGACCGCACCGCCGCAGCGGGTTGCTGGAAATCCCTAGTACTGTGGAGCCGGTGACTGTGGATTTACTCCATTCGCTGGCCGCCGAACTGCCGAAGCCGGAGCGACCAGCACTGACATTAGCTTCCGGCACGGGTGCGCGGTTCGACCTGCAGGCGTTTATCGAAAAAGCCGGCATGGTGGTACGGCAGACAAAAACCTGGCAGGGCGGCATGATGTATGTTTTGCAAGAGTGTCCATTTGACGCGGGACACGACAAAGATTCTTGCATTATCGAATCAGCGAGCGGGGCGCTAGCGTTCAAGTGTTTGCACAATAGCTGCAGTCACAACAACTGGCGGGAGTTGCGCCTGAAGTTTGAGCCAGATGCGTATGACAAGCCGGCTGGCACCGGTGCCGGCAAAAAAAAGCGGAGTGCGGCTGCGCCTGCAAGGGTGGCGATGCCTGGCGCACGGCGTGGTTCTATCCTCATAACGAATCGCTTCATGAGAGAAATAACGTCGGACACGTTGCACAGCCTAAACGCGGCAAACTCACCTCCCGAACTCTTTAAAACCGGAAATGAAATCGTAAGAATCAGCCCAGCAGACTTGGCGGAGCCGTTGTCGGTGTCCGCCCTGCGCGGACGTATGGATAGGATTGCGGATTATCTAAAGTTCGATAAAAACGGGGAAGAAGTACCCGCGAGGCCGCCAATGGACGTGGCGCAAGATATTTTATCATTACCAGCGAGCGAGATTCCCTTTCCGGAACTGCGCGGGGTGCGTCACGCGCCGTTATTTCTGCAAGACGGCAGATTGCTTTGCGCTGAAGGCTACGATCCTGCCAGTGGGTGGCAGCTGCGCCTGCGTGGGTTGAATGGTATTCGCGCGGATATACCGCTGATCGAGGCAAAGCGGTGGCTTGATGATCTGGTTTGTGACTTTCCTTTTGCCGATGAATCGAGCCGGACACACGCCATCGCTCTTTTGCTTCAGCCTTTTGTCAGGGAGCTTATAACCAGTCCGACACCATGCTATTTGATTGACGCGCCAGCGAGGGGGACGGGCAAAGGCCTTTTGGGAGAGGTGGCAACGGTGGTGCCGACCGGCGGGGCTGCACCGGTAATGTCGTTGGTTGGCGACGGAGACGAGGTGGAAAAAAGAATCACTTCACTGTTGCTGGGGGGGCGCAGCCACATTCAGCTTGACAACGTGCGGACGCTGCGCTCAGCCCATCTGGAAGCTGCCCTGACGACTATCCTTTGGAATGGCCGGCGGCTGGGGAAGTCGGAGATGGTCTATATCCCTAACCGTGCCACTTGGCTTGCAACCGGCAACAATGTTGAAATGTCGGATGAAATGGCGCGGCGGATTATCCCGATCCGGCTTGACGCACAGGTGGAGCGACCAGAAGATCGGACGGGTTTTAGGCGTGAACTTCCCGGCTGGGCGCACGAAAACCGGCCAACGCTGGTTTCAGCTTGCCTCTCAATCGTCCGAGCCTGGATTGATGCCGGACAACCACAAGGTGCCGCAACATTAGGTCGTTACGAATCATGGGCGGCTGTGATGGGCGGCCTACTTGATGTAACCGGCTACCAGGGATTTTTGCAGAACCGGGCGCAATTACACGGGGCGGCTGATACCGAGACGAAGGAGTGGATGGCCGCCGTCAGCTTGTGGTGGGGGAACTACCGAGACCGCGCGATTACGGCCGGAGATCTGTTTGAGATTGTCAAAGAACATAGTATCCTCTTGGACGTGTGGGGCGGCAGGGCGAAAACGGGGGCGCTACAGCGGATGGGACACGCATTAAGTAAGAAGCGTGATCGAGTGTTCGGCGATTATGTGATTCGATCCGCAGGGCAAGATGGCGTGACGCGGAGCGCAGCATATCGGTTGGAATTCCGCGCTGAAGGTGTGGGGGGTACTCCGAAAACCACCGAAACCACTGAAACACCCGGCGGCGGTGTAAAAAGTCAAGTAGGGCAGGGGTTTATAGCTTCTGATGGTTCAGTGGTTTTGGCTGCGGGCGCTATTAAAACCACTGACAAAAACACAAAACCACGGGAAAACCACTGGCAAAAACCTCCCGCCGTTATTGGTTCTTTGGTGGATTCAGTGGATTCAGTGGTTTTAAACCTCCCCCAAACGCCAGGAGAAAAACAAGAACCGAACACCGGTGCGGACGATGCCGCAGACAAACCCGAATCAGTGGAGGTGTTCTGACATGACCGCGCAGGAACTGCTAAACAAGCTGACCGGTGCCGGCTGCCGGGTAAGACTGGACGGCGAACAGCTAAAAGTAACGGGAAACCTTACAGCCGAACAGCGGGAACTTATACGCGAACACAAGCCGGGGCTGGTGAAGCACCTCAAGCAGCAGGCCTTCGTCCAAAACCTCTGCCGCTGGATGGATGCCACGGGCGTTGCCAGGTTCCACAGTGCCCGGCTGCAGGAACCCGTCTACGTCGTTCGAAACCGGGACAGCCTGCCGAGCTTGCCGGAAGATGCGCTGGTGTTTACCTTGATGGAACTGCAAAACATGATGGGCTTGTCCTACACCGACGAAGAACTGCAGGCTTTGGCGCAGGCCAAGCGTGAGCTACTTGCGGCGCATCGGCAAAGCCTGGATGATCCACTTGCCACCGTTGAGGATGCCTTGAAGATATTTCCGGGTAGCCAGGTGATGGACGCAACAATTTCTGCCGGCAATCGGTGCGATTAAGCGCACAAAGGAAGGCAATCGGTATGGCTTTCCCGCAAAACCCCTGCCACGGGGCAGGAAACGCCGTAGCCGCCATTCTGGGTAAGGCAGTTGGCATGCGTTGGCGCTAGGCGCAGGCTGGCGGGGAGAGGATGCTCATCCCGGAAATTGAAAGGAGCGGTGCCCGTTGATTGAGATAAAGCTGCCCAAGTGTCGCCTACTACTTTCAGAGCGGGAACTGTTGTCATTGCTGGCATACGACCCTGAACTTT
>Ga0208609_100160_pt1 | contig 29724 bp, 34 predicted proteins | sample SubbioR11_8A_Apr_FD_184813 | JGI IMG/M metagenome (GOLD analysis project Ga0208609, IMG submission 184813) | Serpentinite rock and fluid subsurface biosphere microbial communities from McLaughlin Reserve, California, USA - CR11_8A_Apr (SPAdes) | ecosystem: Environmental > Terrestrial > Deep...
CACCATCTGCGCCACGGGAATGCCGGAGGTGTTGGTGCTCACTATCGTGCCTGCTCGCCAGGCGGCTTCCACGCGCGCCAATAGCTCCCGCTTGGGCTCCAGGCGCTCGACGATAGCCTCGATGACCCAGTCCGCCTCGCTCACTGCGGCCAGACCGTCATCGAAGCCGGCAGTTGCGACTAATCGCTGGCGCCCGGCCGAGGTAAAAGCTGCCGGCCGGGCCTTGGCCGCCCGCTTAAGCCCTTGCTCGCTGGTCTCCCGGTCAAGATCGAGGAGGGTGACCTGGACCCCGGCGTTGGCAAGGTGGGCGGCGATCTGCGCGCCCATCGTTCCTGCTCCTAGCACGACTGCTTTGCTTAGATGGGGGATCATGGCTGGCCTCCGCTTAGTCAGTTCAGTAGTCGGTTTAGTCAGTAATCGGTGTCGAGCTCTGCGAACTCGGCGAGGGCAGGTGCATCTCCACCCCAGAAGCGCTCAAGGTAAAGCCCGACCTCCCGGTTAGACCGTTTAAGGCCTAAGCCATGATGGCACTTAACCTGAGTGCGGGCCGGGGTGTATACTTTGAGCAGTATACAGCAGGACGAAGTATCGGTCCGGGGAGGCCACCCCCACAGCGGCGCTGGCATGTCAGCTCCAGCGCCGCCGCCGCCGCTTGACACGAGGCTGGCCCGCTGCGCCGGTGCTTATACCCAGATAGAGCTGCTGCACGTTATCGTTGGCCCGCAAGTCGCTGGCACTCCCTTCCAGCACTAACCGCCCCGCCTCCAGCACGTAGCCGTAGTCGGCGATACGGATGGCTTGCGCGGCGTTCTGCTCGACCAGCAAAATCCCCGTGCCGGTGCGGTTGATATCGCGAATCACCCGGAAGATCTCCTCGATCAGCAGGGGCGCTAACCCTAAGCTGGGCTCATCAAGCAGCATCAGCTTGGGACGGCTCATCAGGGCGCGCCCGATGGCGAGCATCTGCTGCTCGCCGCCCGACATGGTGCCGGCCTCCTGCCGCTGGCGCTCAGCTAGGCGTGGAAAGAGCTCGTAGACGCGGGCCAACTCCGCTTGGAGGTTGCCGGTTTGGTGATAGGCGCCGAGCAGCAGGTTCTCCTTAACGGTCAGCTCGGCAAGGACCCCCCGCCCTTCCACGACGTAGGCGATGCCGGCTCGAGCGATCCGCTCGGTCTCCCAGCGGGTCACGTTGCGGCCCATGAAGCGCACCTCGCCCTGGCGCGGTTCGCCGTCGATCAGGCCCATGGCGGTCTTGAGGATGGTACTCTTCCCGGCGCCGTTCGAGCCCAGCACCGCCACGCACTGCCCCGCTGCCACCGTGAGCGAGACGCCCTTGAGCACCAAGAGCTGCTTAAAGTAGCCGCTCTCGACCCCGATTAGCTCGAGCAGCGGCGGCATCCCCTCGCTCATAACGCCGCCTCGGTTGTGAGCTTCGTCTGGCCCAGGTAGGCGCGAACTACCTCGGGGTGATGCTGCACCTCTGTTGGCGGGCCGTCAGCGATCAGGCGGCCGTAATCCAAGACCAGAATGCGCTCGGCGAGCTGGCTCACCACTCGCAGGTCATGTTCCACCACCAACATGGTCAGCCCCAACTCCTGGCGCAGCCCCAAGAGGCGCACCATCATCTCGTCCTTCTCCTCAGCAGTCATGCCTGCCGTCGGCTCGTCCAAGAGGAGCAGCTTCGGCTCGCCCGCCAACGCCCGCGCCACCTCCACAAGCTTCTGGATGCCGTAAGGGAGCATGCCCACCCGCTGATGCCGGAAGGCCTGCAGGTCGAGCAGGTCCATGATTTTTTCGATAACTAGCCGCTGCGCCACCTCGTCGCGACGCCAAGCGGGCAGGGCCAACAGGGTGCTGCCGAGACCGGCGCGAATATGCAGATGTCGGCCGAGGAGGAGGTTGTCAAGGCAGGTCATGGTGCGGAAGAGCTCGATGTTCTGAAAACTCCGCCCGATCCCCAGGCGGGCCAGGCGGTGTGGCGGCAGGCCGGTGATCGCCTCACCGCGCCAGCGGATAGTCCCCTGCTGCGGCTTATAGAAGCCGCAGATGCAGTTAAACACACTGGTCTTGCCCGCGCCATTGGGCCCGATCAGCGCCACGACCTCGCCTGGGTAGAGCGCAAAACTCACTCCAGCAAGGGCGCTCACGCCACCAAAGGCCAGGCGCACCCCTTCGAGGGCCAGGAGTACCCCCTCGCCGTCAGGGGGCGAGGGGGAGGAGACCGAACCCTTCACTGCGCTAAAAGCTCAACCAGTCGGAGGCCGGCCTAAGGCCTTGCGGTGTCATTTGCAAGAGCTGGATCGAGTTGTTCCCTTGATACCCGGCGACGAAGCTGAGGTTATGGAACAGCCCTTCGCTATACCCGTCGAGGCTACGGAGCGCCGCCACGAAGCTCTCCCGGGTCAGCTCGGGGCCCGCTAGGCGCAGCGCCTCGACCACGGGCTGGGCAAAACCGATTCCAGCGCCGGCCCTAAAGGGGTCGCGAGCGATCTGCGGCGCGAATTGCATGGTCACTTGCTGGAAGTAGTAATCGGCGATGGGGTCGCCTTGCCCCGGGCCGAGGATGACCGACGGCAACCGCAAGAAGCTCGAGAAAAGCGCGCCCTGCATACCGGGGTGAGCGAGCAGGGTGGGATCTAGTAAGGTGACCGAGGCCAGTATCTGCGGCCGGTAGTCGAGCCGGGCGAACTCGGTGAGGAGGCTGGCCGCTGCCGAGGGGTCGCTGTAGATCAGCACCGCATCCGCTCCGGAACCGGCTAGGCGCAGCGCCTGCACCGTCATGACCATCGCGCCCCGCTCATAAGAGACCCTGTCGCGGATGACGACGTTTACACCGTCAGCTTTCAGACGAGTGACTTCCTCTTCGAGACCGCGCAGCCCCTCGCGGCCGTAGTCGTCGTTTTGGAAAAAGACCGCAATCGTCCTAACACCGAGTTCGTTTACCGCATGGCGAGCCAGCAGCGCCGCCTCGATCACGTAGTTGGTGAAGGTGGCAAAGATCAGCCCGCCGCTCTGCTCAGCAAAGACGACCGATCCCGTGGCCGGGCTGACCCAAGGGATGCCGTGCCGCTGCACCAGCGGCATGACCGCTAAGCCGTTGGCCGTGCCGACCCCGCCCACGAAGGCGAAGACCCGCTCGCGATCGATCAGCTCGCGCGCCGCCGACACGGTTCGGGCCGGGTCGTAGGCGTCATCGCGCGAGACTAGAGTCAGGCGCCGCCCGTGAATGCCGCCCTGAGCGTTGATGTAGTTGAAGTAGGCCTCAATTGCCGTGGTGACTGTCCCCCAAGCTGCGGCCGGGCCGGACTGCGGTCCCCAGTTGCCGAAACGCACCTCGGTATCGGTGACACCGGGCTCGGCGTAGGCCTGCGCGAACAGCACTGCCAAGAAACCTGCTAAGAGTAACCGTTTCATCGTCCGCTCCTTCTGGCTTAAAGGCGACTTAGCGCCGAGAGCCCACTGGGATAAAAACACCTGCCATCTTTCACACTCGCTTTACCTTGGCCCGGCCCAAGAGCCCGTGCGGCCTCAGCAAGAGCACCAACAGAACCACCAAAAACGCAAATGACGCCTTGAATTCGAGCAGCAGATAGGTTCCGACCAACATCTCCGTCATGCCCAGGACGTACCCGCCCAACACCGCGCCGGGGAGGCTGTTCATACCGCCGAGCACCGCCGCGACGAACCCCTTGGAGAGCGGATCGAGCATCATCGCCGGCTGCAACAGGGTGAGCGGCGCAAAGAGCAACGCCGCTACCGCCGCCAGCACTGACGCTACCGCCCAGGTCGCCAGCATCGCTTGCCGCACCGGGATGCCCAGAGCCTTGGCGACTTCCTGGTTTTGCGCCACAGCGCGCATAACTAGGCCGAGCTTGGTAAAGCGCAACAGCGCCCACAGCACCGTCATCAGCACTACCCCGAACAGCGCGGTGAAGAGCGAGAGCTGGCTAACAGCTGCGCCTGCCAAGCGCAGTGGCCGGTCGGGGATGATGGGCGGTACGGCTTTGTTATCGGTGCCGAAGACGAGGGCGTTCATGCCCCATAGCGCCAATCCTAGCCCTAGCGTCAAGATCAACAACCCCAGGTGGCTCTGGTTCTTAGCGGGCTTAACCAGCAAGGTATAGATAACCATGCCGATGATGAGGGCAGCGCTCAGCGTCAACACCAAGGTGAGGCCGTACGAGAGGCCCAGCGACTGCAGCATCACGAAGGCTAAAAAGGTGGCGAACACGCCGATGTCGCCGTGGGCGAAGTTGAGGATGTGCGTGGTGCGGTAGAGCAGCACCAGCCCCAAGGCCACCAGCGCGTAGATACTGCCGACCGAGGCGCCGCTGATCAGAACTTGGGGGAGAATATCCATAACTAGCTCCTCAAAGTGGCCACATCTTCCACCAGTGCCGCACCTTGAGCCAACGCCCGTAGATGCCTAAGGGCTCGAGCATAATCAGCGCTATCACCACCAGACCCAGGACGAACTGCGACCAGGCCAGCAGGCCCGCCAACCAGAGCTCGAGCCCGGTGATGAAGGCTGCCCCAATGATCGCGCCGGGGATGAAGCCAAGCCCGCCGATTACCACCATCAGCAGAAACTTGACGCTGAGCAGCAGGTTAAAGCTTGCCGGCGTGATGTAGCCGATCAGCGGGCCAAAGAGCGCGCCCGCCACACCGGTGAGGGCAGCTGACAGCACGAAGGCTAGGGTCTTGGTGTAGGCGAGGTTGACGCCCGACATCTGCGCGGCCAGATCGGCGTCGCGCACCGCTTTCATAGCCCGCCCGAGGTGTGAGCGCTCCAGATTGAAGCTCATCCAGATCGCCAGCGCAGCTAGCCCCAGGACCAGATAGTAATAGGAGGTATCGTCCCAGAAGGTGTGGCCAAAAAGGGTCGGGCGGTCGATTAAGAGCCCCATCGAAGCGCCGACCAGGGCCCAGTTGTTAAGGATCTGCTGGATGGCGAGCCCGAAGCCCAGAGTGGCGATGGCCAGGTAAGGCCCTTCGAGGCGTAGCGCCGGGATACCGATCAGGAGTCCGAGCAACCCGCACACGACTAGCGCTGCCGCCAACCCCGCGAAAAAGGGCCAGCCGATGCTGGACAAGTAGCCGGCGGTATAGGCGCCGGCGGCCAAAAAGCCCGCGTGGCCGAGGCTCACTTGGCCGGTAAAGCCGACGAGGATCGCCAGCGAGACCGCAACTAAGCTGTAGATAAAAAAGAGCGTCAGGTTGTAGACCAAAAATCCTGGCAGCGCCAAGGGCGCGAGCACGAGTGCGAGTGCCAAGAGTGCGAGGGCCACCCAGGCCTGCGGACTGCCGATCAGCCTGAGATCCTCTTCGTAACGCTGGCGAAAGAGGCTCACGCGCTACCTCGGCCAGGAGTCAGGAGCCAGGAGCTAGGAGCTAGGAGATAAGAGCGAGGGAACGGCATAGGTGCTAGCTTCCAGCTCCTAGTTTCTAGCCTCTTCATAAAGGCTCTCGATCAAAGCGGCGTACTTTTGCGCGATACTGGCACGCTTGACCTTCAGGGTGGCGGTGACTTCGCCTTCTTCGTGGTAGAGGCGCTTAGGTAAAATGGCAAAACGCTTGATCGCCTCGACGCGCGCGAGCCTTTTGTTAATGCGTGCCACCTCGCTTTCAATCAGCTTAACGACTGCGGGGTGCTGGGACAGGTCGCGGTAGGTGGTGTAGGGAAGCTGCCGGTCGGTAGCCCACTTGCCGACCGTCTCTTCGTCTAGGACTAGCAGTGCTACCAGGTACGGGCGGCGGTCACCGATCACTACAGCATCGTTGATAAAGACCGACGACTTGAGGCTATTCTCGATCTTCTGCGGCGTAATGTTCTTGCCGCCGGCGGTGATGATGATGTCCTTCTTGCGGTCGGTGATCGTCAGATAGCCGTCGCTCAGCTCGCCGATGTCGCCGGTGTGAAACCAGCCGTTCTTCAGCGCCTCGGCGGTAGCCACTTCGTCTTTGAAGTAGCCCTTGAAGATGCCCGGGCCTCTGACCAAGATCTCACCGTCTTCAGCGATTTTGATCTCAACGTCGCGAAAGGCCTGGCCGACCGTGCCTAGCCGCACCTCCTGGCGGTTGATGCTAACTAGCCCACTCGTCTCGGTGAGGCCGTAGCCTTCACGAATATCGACTCCGATGGTGCGAAAGTAAGCCAGGATATCGGGCGAGATGGGCGCCGCGCCGCTGATGGCGAGCCGCACGCGGTCGAGCCCCAAGCGCACCTTGAGCAAGCGCAGAACGAAGGCCTGTGCCGCTAGGGCGGCCAGGCCAGCCCGGCGCTCGCCGCCGCAGACGCGCAGCGACCAGCGGTAGGCGTAGCGTTTGATTAGGTGCGCGTCTTGCATGTGCAACTCGACCATGCTGTAGATCTTCTCCCAGATGCGCGGCACGGCGAAAAAGATCGTCGGGCGGATCTCCTGCATGTTTTGCATGACGGTATCCAAGTTCTCGGTGAAGCTGATGGTGTGGCCGTAGCGAACGGGGGCCACCACGCTGATCAGCCGCTCGACGATGTGCGAGAGCGGCAGGTACGAGAGCAGCTCTTCGTGATGGTCAAAGGTGAAGACCTCACCCAGCGCCTCCGCCGCCCACAGCAAGTTGGCGTGAGTCAGCATCGCCCCCTTGGGATTGCCGGTGGTCCCTGAGGTGTACATCAGCAGGGCCACATCGTCGGGCGCAATAGCCGCTAGGCGTGCCTGCAAGGGGTCTGGCTGCCGCGCGTAGCGCTGCCGTCCCTGTTCAAGCAACGCCTGCCAGTCCAGCAGATCGCTAAATCCCTCGGGTTCAACGGCGATCACCCAGCGTACGCTCTTGGCCTGGCTGCGGATCTCCAGCCACTTCTCATACTGTTCGGCATCTTCGAGGATCAGCCCGGCCGCTGCCGAGTGCTCGAGGTGGTAAAGGAGCTGCTCGGCGCTGCTGGTAGTGTAGACGCCCACGGTGACGCCACCGGCGCTCTGGATGGCCAGATCGGCCACCAACCATTCGGGGCGATTCTCGCTCAAGAGCGCGACCCGCTCGCCCCGCTCGAGGCCTAGCTCGAGCAGCTCACGCCCGAGGGCAGCCACCTGCGCGGCATAGTCCGCCCAGGTAATAGACCGCCACAAGCCCAGGCGCTTGACACGGTGCGCCACGCCTGCCTCTTCCCGGCGCTGGAACAACAGTGCAGGCACGTTTACTGTAGTGCTTATGATAAAGGCCGACCTCCTTGTTAGACCGTTTCAGGTCTAAACCATGATGGCACTTCGCTCGAGCGGCAGTGGGGGTGTATACTTTGATTAGTATACAAAAGTAAAAGCGCCAGTGCGGGAAGGCCCTCATAGCGGATTCCGGCACTATTGCTTATCGTCTTCACGAAGGGCGCCTTGCTTGGCGGATAGGGGGCCGGGCTGCGTGCAGTATAATTGCAGGCGCGGCATGAACCCGGGCTTCTCCTTCAACCTCGACTGCGAACGCGGCGCTGCGCGGGTAGCGCGCTACCGCACCCCTCACGGCGTCATTGAGACCCCGGCCTTTGTGGCGGTCGGCACTCAGGCCGCCATTAAGACCCTGTCGCCCGAAGAGGCGGCTGACGCAGGCGTGCAGGTGCTGTTTGCCAACACCTATCACCTCTATTTGCGCCCCGGCCAGGAGACCGTCGCCGCGGCGGGAGGGCTCCACCGCTTTATGGCTTGGGACGGTCCGATCATGACCGACTCGGGCGGCTTCCAGGTCTTTTCGTTAGGGGCCAGCCTGGAGCACGGGGTCGGGAAGATCGCCAACATCTTCCCCGGCGAAGCGGGCGGGGCGTTAAAGGGTGGCCGCCGGGGCAAGTCGCTGGTGCGGGTCGAAGAGGAACGGGTCACCTTCAAGAGCCACCTCGACGGCAAGAGCCACGTCTTTACCCCCGAGAAGTCGATGCTGATCCAGCGCGCCTTGGGCGCCGATATGATCCTGGCCTTTGATGAGTGCACCTCGCCCCTGCACGACCGGGCCTACACCGGGCAGAGCGCCGAGCGCACCCATCGCTGGGCTGAGCGCTGCCTCAACTACTTCGCTGCCACGCCGCCGCGCCACGGCTATCCACAGGTGCTTTATGGGATTGTGCAGGGCGGTGCGTTTGAGGATATCCGCCGCCAGAGCGCCCGAATTATCGCCGGGATGGGTTTTGAGGCCATCGCTATCGGCGGCAACCTGGGTCGGACCAAGGCCGCTATGCACCAGGTGATCGAGTGGACGGTGGCCGAACTGCCGCGCGACAGACCCCGCCACCTGCTCGGCATCGGCGATGTGCCCGATCTGTTCGAGGCGGTGGCGCGGGGCTGCGATACCTTCGACTGTGTCAGCCCGACCCGCAACGCCCGTAACGGCGGCTTGTTGCGCCGCTTCGATGATGACGGCCGGCCGCTGCCTAAGTTCCGCCTCAATATCCGCAACGCCTGCTACGCTGACGATCACCGCCCGGTTGAGCCGGCCTGTGCCTGCTACACCTGTCGTAACTACTCGCGCGCTTACATTAGGCACCTTTTCATCGCTAACGAGCCGCTCGGCCCCCGGCTGGCGACTATCCATAATCTGCACTTCATGAATCGGTTACTGGCCGACATGCGCGCGGCGATTCGCGCCGGCTGCTTTGACGACCTGAAGCAGGAGTGGCTGCTGCCAAGTAGCCTCTAGGAGATCGCGTCCTCTTGACCGCTCTTGACCAAGCCGGGAGACAGGCTGCTATACTATCGCCAACGTGGCTATGGCCATGCAGAATGCGGGTGCGGCCACACACCTTCGGCACGTGAGTGGAGTGGATCAGGGTTGCTCTGAGGTACGGGGCAGGGCTCTGCCTGATGGAGTGCCTTCGCCTGCGCGTGCTATCGACTTCGAACGCAACGAGATCACGGTGCGGGACGGGAAGGGGGCGAAAGACCGCCGGACCATGCTCCCGGGGTTGCTCAAATGGCCCTTCCAGCAGCATCTGGGAAGGGTCAAGGCGATTCACCAGCGGGATGGATGGGGCCGGGTCCAAATACCCGACGCCTTGGACCGCAAGTACCCCAATGCCCCGACGGACTGGCGCTGGCAATAGGTCTTTCCGCAGGAGAATTGGTGGAAGAACACGAAGACTGGAGAAGAGGGCTGCCACCACGTTCACGAAACTGCAACGGGCCGTGAAGGAGGCCGTAAAGAGGGCTGGTGTTGTCAAACATGTGGGCGGTCAGGGAGTGCGGAGTCCCGCTGATGACCTTTGATCCGGATTATGCCGGCTGTATAATCCCGGCGGCGGGAGTAAGAACCAGTGTCGGAAAGGCTTGTGAGGCAAGAAGGCTATGCAGATTTCGAGAGAAGCAGGAGCAGGTGATATACAGGCAGGAACCGCCTGTCTTCACAGTATTAGACAGGCTGTATAATTACTGTTGGGCGGCAAATCATTGCCAGGTGATCTGAGAGAGAGCGATATGCTCCCATTAAGCCAAATAACATTTACTCAAATTGTCCGGTGAGAAACAGGAGAAAAGAATATGAAGAAAATAACTACCACAATTGGCTCGGAAATTGTCAACCTTCTTCCAGTCAACACATTTATAACCACTGGCAAGATCGAAGGGAAAGAGACGGTTCGAGTTGTGAAAGATCCAAAAGTGGAGGTATTTGACGAAGCGACATTTGCAAAAATAGTCGAATCTGACTTCAAAAATGGGACCATTGAGGTCAACGTACTGAGTAAGATTTTGGCGGATGCGCCCGACTTCGCCCGAGGATTTATCGGCGTTGCTTTCAGAATTGATGAGGGTAATTCGAAATTTGAGTGTATTTATGTCCGCCCGACCAACGGCAGGGCCGAAGATCAGGTCCGCAGAAACCACGCCACGCAATATTTCTCATATCCGGATTTCAAGTTTGATCGTCTCAGGAAAGAATCCCCTGGAAAATATGAATCATACGCGGATATGGGGCTTAATGAATGGATCAATCTAAAGATCGAGGTCAAGGATGAAAAAGCGAAGCTCTATTTAAACGGGAGCGAGCATCCTGTATTAGTCGTGAACGATTTGAAGCATGGCGCGGATGCGTCCGGAGCAATCGGACTTTGGGTTGAAGTAGGAACAGAAGGATATTTTACTGATCTGAAGTTGGCACAAAGTTCGTAAACGGGAGAATAAAGACAGGTAGAGATACCAATTCTGACCGGCAGAGTTGGCTTTACCGCGAAAACAGAGGTGAACTGGAAGAGTTCTATTCCGCCCCAAAGAAAAGCCGCCCAACAAGCGGTTGCAGCCGAATTGCTACCGCCCGGTTTTTCAACCATTCCTTGCTGGCAAAGTTGGTGTATAATGTAACTTACCTTGCCCACCCGCAATCGGCTGAACCACAGTCGTTAGGCGGAAGGCCATGGAGCCAACCATGAACCGACAAAGTTGGGAGCAAATGCTGATGAAGTACTCAGAGTCTGTCGGTCCTGGCAAGGAAGTCATAATCATATTCAAGAATGCGCGAGATCACGTAAGTGGCGTGATCGAGGAAATTGATGAGGACTTTCTTGTTCTGGGGAACAAAGATGGAAGTGGGATGGCAGCTATTGTAGAATTGGATGAGGTTGCTGGTTTCAGAACTCATTGAGGGGCAATGCTCCAAAATAGGTGATCCATGACCGAGTATCAGTTTTTGGAGCACGCTTATGACATGCTAAGGGAGCGAAACATTCGAGAAACGTGGCTGAGGTTGGCTATGGAAGATCCTGAAAGAAAGGAGATGATGGAAGATGGTACTGTTCACTATATTCGAGCAATTGAGGAGTATGAGGGGCGATATTTACGTGTGGTGGCGAATCCCGATGTCAAGCCCCAGAGAATTGTAACTGTCTTCTTTGACCGGAGAATCAGGAGGTTACAATGAGACTAAAGGTGGATCACAAGAATGACGCTTTATACTTTCGGCTCGATGAATCAGCAATTGTCGAGTCAGAGGAGATTAAACCTGGCGTGATTCTTGACTATGATGCAAACGACAACGTGGTTGGGATTGAGATCCTCGGCTTAAGCAAGCGTGTTCCGGTTGAAATGCTTAAGAGTCTGCAATTCGAGACAGTATAAGCCGATGAAATCTTCGCCCAACACATATGAGGCCTCCCTTTATCAAGAGGCAGCAAGATAACGTGACGGAGAGGCAGTAAAGTTCCGTCTCAAGGCGCTGCGCTAAGAGCGTCAGGGCTTTGGGCTTACCGTGCTTGCTCGCGAGCTTTTTCAAGTAGCGCTGACCCTGAGGATTGTTTCGTAGGAAAAGGACCGCTGCTTCGGAGAAAGCCCACTTCAAGTAGGTGTTGCCGATCTTCTTGCCTGAGGTACCGGTGCGTTTGCCAGCCGATTCCTTGGCGCACTTGACCAGCCGAGCATAGGAAGCGACGGACATCATGGATCTCGTAGAGGATCACCAAAGCCAGGATCTTGCCAATACCAGGGACTGAACGCAAGCGGTAGAGGGCATTGGGGTCGTTCTCCTGGGCATTCCTGGTGATATAAAGCTCCACCTCGTTAAGAAGTCGGTCATAGTGGTCGATCAAGGATAAGTCCATCTCGATACTCTTGCGGACGCTTGTCTCTGGGAAGTGCTCAGCTACTCCCTCACGGTTGGCTTTATAAGCCAGCTTTTTGCCGAACTCGGGTAGGTTGTACTGGCTGTTGGTGTTCTGGTGCCAAGAGTTCGGCGCGCTTCCTCATCAGGTGCATGCGCCGTCTCAACAGGTCGCGGGTGGCACGCATTTCTTGGGGATAGACATAAGCCTCGGGGAACATCCCGCCGCGAAGTAAGGCAGCGATCTTGTGAGCGTCGTTCTTGGCTTTGCCTCCATGGATGGCTTTCATATAGAGAGCATGACCCAACACCAAGGGGATGCCTTCTTCAGCACAGACATCAGCCAGCCAGTACCAGCTGAAGATGCACTCTACCCCGGCAACCACATCCTGACGGTAAGGAGCCAGCGCCTTCAGCAAGGGTTCTGGGCCTGCTCTGAGGTTCTTATGGAAGACGATTTCCCCTGCCTGATTCAGGATACACAGGTACATGGTGCGGGCGTGCAAGTCGATCCCGCAATAGAACTGGTGCTGCTTGGTGTAGAATTTTATGAGGCTTCCTCCTTAATGGGTTTTCTCCCTCCATGATTACCCTGTGGGTAGCCTTTGAGGGGAGGCCTCTATAAGTATCAACGGGTTGCAGCGGACGGTCCGCTGCGCGGCCCGCCGCTGAACCGGAGCGTTAAGCTGCCGTCCCTCTTTTTTGCTACAAATGGCACATGAGGAAACCTTCCGCGATGTGAAGAACCCGCGCTTTGGTTCGGGGCTCAAGCAGACGATCATCACGCGCCACGACCGTCGCGAGGCGCTGTTCCTGCTGCCTGCCCTAAGCGAAGCGAGGGGACGGTGTTGGCGCATGCGCTGCTCACGCTGCTGGGTAAGGCGGGATCAGCGCAGCGCCGAGGGTTCCCCTGAGGGTTCACCCCGAAGGGCGAAGCCGTACAGGAGCTCGGTATGGAACGGATGCTCGGAGCGACACGGCCCGGACGGCTTTCGCTAAGGCAGGGACTTCTGCTCTATGAGCTGCTGCCCACGGTGCGGGGAGACCGTTTGCACCTGCTGATGAGGCGATTCGGAGAACTCCTGCGTCAGCATGCTCTCGCTGCCGGCATTCTTGGTGTTCTTTAGAAATCAGGGGACGCCTCAGGCGATAGACTTGTTTTTGCTGCAATGCACCCTCCTGTTTTTGTTGCAGTAGCCGCTGGTTCATGCACTCGATTCAACCCTAAGCGATTACGCTCCGGACAACGTTTTGCTAGAATTGGGCAGGATGAGCGAGGCACCAGTTCGGCATCAGGCGACGATCTTTTTGCCGGGCCACTTTGAGGAGGGCCGGTTCGCCTCCCCCCGCCTCCCTGCGGGACTTGAAGTCAGACTGGGAGGCTTGGCCCTCAAGAAACCCCAAAAGCTGATAGGGGAGGGAACCTTTAGCCTCTGGTCTCGCACTAACATCGCTGGAGAGATCATCCGCTTAACCTTGGCAAGCCGCCTAGAGACGGCTGTTCCAGAGTCCGAGGTCTGTGTTCGTGGGGCCTTGCTGAGAGCAACTTCGGACAGGATCAGTCTTCTGATCCAGTCCAAAGGGTTAAAGACTTTCCGGGTCCACCTGCGCCGAGGGCCTGGGCTTACCGCACACCTGGTCCTCAATAGGCTCTACCAAGTGGAGGGGCGCGTCGAGGAGCTGCAGCTAATCGCAGAGCGTGCTCAGCCTTTGGAAGGATGGCCCGAGATCCCCAAGGAACCACTCCCACCACTACCTCCAGCCGCAAAGAAGCCCACTCCGCCTCCAGCCCCAAAACGGCCCGCACCCGCGCCGCCAGTGCTCGCAGAGTTGCCCCCCGCGCTCCACAAGGGGCAGCAAATGGGTTTAACCGGAAGCGGACCGTACTACCTGGTACTGTCTCCGCCAGCGGTCCCAACCTGGTGGCCCAAAGTGGAACGGAGGCTGTCAAAGCTGGCCCAGCCCCACTCCTGCGAGTACCCGCAGGATGCGCTCTTATGCAGATGGCAGCCGGGCGGTGGTAACGGACGATCTGAACGCGCTAAAGACTTGGTACAAGCGGGTGCTTGCGAGCCGTTAGGCGTCCGCTTAGCAGCCGCATGAGACTGAGCGTCGGGGCGAAACGTCACACCATGCGCTACAACAAAGACAGGAGCCTGTCATAGTCATCGTGAGGTCCGATCCATATCCACAGATAATGATGTTGGCGTTTTATCGCGACAGCGCGGTAGTTGTCGTTGACTCTTGCCGACCACACCGCCTCTCCGACTAGATTAACCTCGGTGAGGGATGTTGTGGATTCTGCCGAAGCAAGGCGTACTGCTTACGCGCCTGCTGCTGGATGTGCTCAGGAAGGTCGCTGAACAGTCTCCAAAAGCGCTTACTTGCACGATGTTTCAACGTCTATCGCTTCGCCAGCAGTCGCCCAGAAGCCCGCCAGCCTTTAGGTAGCGGGAGTGTCGCAGGGCCGCCATCATGTTATCATAGCATCACGATGGCAGCATACGACATCACACGAGGTGCAGTATGAAAAATCTCACCATCCGCGGTATCGATCCAGCTCTCGATCAGGCCCTCAAGAGCACCGCGAAGAAAAAGTCTAGCAGCGTTAACCAGCTAGTACTCGAGATGCTCAAACAGCACTGCGGCCTCAGCAAACCCCCCCACTACAGCCGCCGCCATCACGATCTAGACGATCTGTTCGGACGTTGGGACGAAGAGGACTACGCTCGCATCCAAGCCGCCACCGCAGGCCAGCGCCGGATTGACCCCGAACTCTGGTCATGAGGCGCGCCCTGATCGACACCAACATCTGTTGGCACGATAGACGCGGTTAGAGAGAGTCACCCAAACCCAAGTGGGGGAACGAGTGGCCACGCTGACCGTGTACGGCGGCTATGCCGAGTATGTTTACGTGGCCGAGAAGAAGCTGATCTCCGTCCCGGCCGTGCTCGATCCGACCGAGGTCGTCCTCGAGGTAGTGGGTGGTCAGGAGCACGGTAAGGCCGCGCGCTTTGAGCGCGGCGATGAATGACCAAAGCTGCTGGCGGTAGATACGGCCTTAGGCGATTACCTCGCCGTCCCCGGCATCGGCTGAGGGCTCCTCCTGAAGGTGATTAATCGCTCGCCAGGCGTGGTAGGCCAAGCGGTCCACCCAGCGCATGGCCTCGAGCTCTGCCATGGCCTGATCGGAGTCGAGCTTCCCGGCGGCGGTCTGTTTCAGTACCTCTACCCGCTGCCGCCGTCGCGCCGCCGCAACCTGCAAGGAGACATCTTTCATCAGCGGCAACAGGTCGGTCTCGGCCCCCACGCCGATCAGCGCTCGCGCCTCGGCTAGCTGGGTGGCTAACTCCTGGCTGCTGTGCTGTAACAAGGCTGCGCCCGACAATTGCGCTTCGCGGCTTAGGTACGACATATGATCCGGCTCGCGGCAGGCTACGGCCAAGCGCTCCAAGTGCTCGAGCGCATGCAGTACCGAGACGTGCTTGCGATACTCGCTGTCGCCCTCGGAGGCCGAGCGGATCTGCGCCAGATAGCGGCGCGTCTCACGGAGTGCCTCCTCAGCTTTATCGAGCTGCTGGGCAGTGAAGCGTGGCACGGCACGCCGACGCAAGGCATCGCCCATCACGCCAAAGAGCAGTGCCGCAATATCCAGGCTGGTGCGCCGGGCCGCTTCCAGGGCGGTAGCGGCAATGGGGATCAGGCGCGGGTTTAAGTGCTTGGTAAGCTGCGGGCCAGTTTCCGGTACCAGGCGCATGATGAGCTGAGCAAAGACGCCGGTCAGGGGCAGGAAGATCATTACGCCGATGATGTTAAAGGTGCTGTGAAAGGCCGCCAGCGTGGCGGCGCTATCCCAGCCGTGGGACTCTTCTAGCCACCGCATCCCCTGCACGAAGTAGTTAAGCAGCGCCAGAGCCAGTACGGCAGTGAGCACATTAAAAAAGATATGGGCCGCCGCCGTCCGCCGCGCCGCTACCGAAGCGCCAAGCGCTGCCAATAGTGCCTTGATGGTGGTGCCGATATTCTGGCCGATCACCAGCGCTGCAGCCTGCTCGAGCCCAATGGCCCCGGTGTGTAAGGCGGTCAAGGTGGTGGCTACCGCCGCACTCGAGGACTGCATCACCACCGTCATAGCCATGCCGATCAAGACCAGCAGCAGCGCCCCCCCCAACCCGGCGCCGGAGAAACGCGCCAGGTCAAAGGTCTCGGCTAAGCCGCGCATCCCCTCTTGCAGGGTAGCGATCCCGACAAATAGCAGACCGAACCCGGCCAATACCAAGCCGTAGGCTCCCAGCCGCGCTGAACCTACGAGCCGCAACAGCGCCCCTAGCGCTATCAGCGGTAGCGCGATGGCTGAGACGTTGAGCTGAAAGCCGATTAGCGACACTAGCCAGGCGGTGCTAGTAGTGCCGAGGTTGATGCCGTAGATAACGCCGAGCGCCTGAGGAAAGCTCAGCATCCCGGCGCCAACAAAGCCAATTACCGCCAGCGTAGTGGCGCTCGAGGACTGCACCAGTGCTGTGACCAGCGCACCCGAGAACACCCCCAATACCGGCAGGCGGGTAAAGCGGTAGAGGATACGGTTCAGGGTCGAGCCCGCTGCCGTCTTGAGGCCGTCGGTCATGAGCAGCATGCCGAGCAGGAACAGACCCACACCGCCGACGATGGTTACGAGCATGGCGTCTCCCTAATGCAGAGCAGTATGGCACGAGGCGCCCGCCTTAGGCTAGCGCGAAGCGCGTATGATGCCGCTATGCCGGACCTGTTTAGCGCCGCTGTTTTGGCGGGTGGCCGCTCAAAGCGCTTTGGCTGTGACAAGGCCCGCTTTGTCTATCAGGGAAAGCCGCTTCTAGCTCACGTGCTAGCGAGCCTGAGCGCGGCGGCTGAGCGCTTTATCGTAGCCAACGAGCCTTATCTGGAGTTTGGCGTGCCGGTAGTCGCGGACCTCATCCGGGGCGGTGATAGCCTGAGCGGTTTGCACAGTGCGCTCAGCCATGCCCAGCACGACTGGCTGGCTCTCGCAGCCTGCGACTTGCCGTACCTCACACCCGCGTATTGGGTACTGCTACTGGAGTGCCGCGACTTATGGCCGATAGTCATAGTGAGCGGCCAACAGGGCGTCGAGCCGCTCGCTGCCCTCTATCACAAACGCCTCTTGCCGCTGGTAACAGAGCAGCTCCAGCGCGGAGACTTCGCTATGCGCCGCCTCCCCGAGCTGGCCGGGGCCCGCTTCGTGGACGCCTCTGAGGTGCTAGCCCGCTGTGGCGCGCAGGTGCTCACCAACGCTAACCACCCTGAGGAGCTGCCTTGAAATGCGGTATGTGGGAAGTGGGTTGTGGGATGTAGGGTTTTCCCACTTACCACAAACCACCTCCCACTTCCCGCTTACCACCGAGCGCTTACTCGATCCCTAACTCCTCGCCGAGGCTAAAGGCGGCTAAGACCGCTAACATCGCGCCGCTGAAGAGATGGCTCCAGAGCGCCGCGTATTGGTGGGCAAAGCTGAGCAGGAAGGGGGCGAGAATAGTCCACAGGCCGAACCCTAGGGTAAGGGCGCTGAGCCCAGCCACCTCGCGCCCGCGCCGCAGCAGCAACAGGGCCACTACCGCCACTGCCAGCCCGATCACCAGACTGTTGCTGCCCGCTGTCCCAGCTAAGAAGCCTAAGACGATAGGGGCGGCGACCAGCCACAGGCCGAGCGCCAGAATCAGGTAGTTGGCCAAGGCTATGTAAGAGGCTCGAGCACCGTTTGAGTGCGGTTGGGTCATACCTCCTCCATAAAGCTACGATACCACGCGACGCCGAGGCTGAATCGGCTAGACTGGAGCTATGAATATCCTGGTTACCGGCGGTGCCGGTTATATCGGCAGCGTTACCACCGAGCGGCTCATCGCGCGCGGTCACCGTGTGGTGGTGCTGGACAACTTAAGCACCGGCCATCGCGCTGCCGTTCACCCCGAAGCGGCCTTTGTGCTGGCCGACATTACCGATCGTGAGATTCTCAGCCAGGCGTTGCGTCGGCACGATATCGAGGCGGTGGTGCATTTTGCCGCCTATTCGCTGGTGGGTGAGTCGATGGCTGAGCCGCTTAAGTACTTCACTAACAATAGTGCTGGGACGCTAGCGCTGTTAGAGACACTGCTAGAACACCGGGTCGAGAAGATCGTCTTCTCCTCGACCGCAGCGCTATTTGGCGCCCCTGAACAGCTCCCCATCCCGGAAGATGCTCCGGTGAGACCGGCTAGCGTCTACGGCGAGTCCAAGTGGCTGATCGAGCGGATCATGTACTGGCTCAGCGAAACCTTGGGGCTAGGCTACGCTACGCTGCGCTACTTCAATGCCGCCGGGGCCTCGGAGCGTTTTGGCGAAGACCACCGCCCTGAGAGCCATTTGCTCCCGCTAGTGTTGCAGGTAGCCTTGGGGCGGCGTGACAGCATCAGCGTGTTCGGCGACGACTATCCTACTAAAGACGGCACCTGCATCCGCGACTATATCCACGTGCTGGACCTAGCCGAGGCGCATATCCTGGCGCTAGAGGCCATCCATCCCGGCGAGCGGCGTGCCTATAACCTCGGCAACGGTCAAGGCTTCACCGTCAATGAGGTGATCGAGGTCTGCCGACAGGTGACGGGCCACGCCATCCCTGCCAGGGTGGTAGCGCGCCGCCCCGGCGATCCTGCCGCTTTGGTGGCTGACTCGACCCGCATCCGCAGTGAGCTGGGCTGGCAGCCGCGTTACCCCGAGCTTGCCAAGATCGTGGCTGCGGCCTGGGCGTGGCATCAGCGTCACCCGGATGGCTACGCGCACTGAGCTGGCGCGCTTGGCCCTCGTAACCCCGTAGGGTGTGCTCGCGCACCGCTTTGGCACACGCCACAATTCGCTCCCCAAATCCTCCCAACCCCCCTTGGTGGGGGGCTTAAAGCGATCCGGGGGGTTCGCTGTCGTTGCGAGCGCAGCGAAGCAACCTCGGAAACAACTGTCGCCCAACTCGAGGCCGCTACGGTGCGCTTGATCCCTTAGCTACGCCGTGTCATACTGCGCCGGGGCTATGAGCAGCGCGTGAAAGGCAGGTGAAATGGCTTTTCATGCGGCTGTGCTAGACTTAAGTGCGTTTGGAGGCAAGCTTCTGATGAAGCGACTGATACTAACGATACTCTTGCTCTTTATGGCGATGGCTTTTGCCCAACAGGCGGCTACGGTCGGTGGTGTGGTCCAGGCCGAAGAGCCCCTGCCCGACACGGTTCGGGTAGGCATCCATGTGATCGATCTCGACGGGCGCACGCTGCTTGAAGTGGCCAGCAGCCCGCTGGTGGTTGGCACCTTCAGCGTGACCACCGTGCCCTTGGCGGCCGATCAGCTACAGCCGTTTCGTGGCGGTGTTATCCCCTTGCCAGGGTTAGGGACTGAGTATCGCGTCTCGCCCGAGGGGGTTAACTTTGCTCGAGCCGTCACTAAGGTTTACGAGGACAACGACGGTAGCGAGTCTTGGAGTGGTCCTGAAAGTGATGTCGGCTACCTGGGTGTAGCCAGCTTAGAGGGCGGCGGCTTCTTTGTGCTGCTCTTTGTTGACCGCGACACCACGCTGTCGGGTCGAGGGACCGACCTGGCGTTGCAGGCAGGGTGGAATGTTTTCACCGTGCAGGTCAACGAACAGGGAGGGCTTAGCTTCAGCGCTCTGAGCGGCATCAATAACGCTGTACTCGATATGTTTAGGCCCTAATAGCGGCGACGTTGGGCACAACTGCTGCCGATCGACCATCGGGCGGGTTAGGTATGACCGCACGAAGTGGGTGTTTCATACGTCGATAATAGGGGGACTCACAGCGGTTTTCACAAATACTGAGTCGCCTTAGCGCAGGTATCATCTCTGCAAAGGCGTCCTGCGAGTAAACCGCAGGATAGAGAACGATTCGCAGTCCTGCGAGCACCCGCAGGATCAAACCAGATGATACCTGCTATCAGCTCCCACTTGCTATTCCCCTGCTCCATACCTGATATAACAGGGCCATGAGACAGCTAAACGGCCAGCTATCCGCGAGCGACCTTAAGATCGGTATTGTGGTGAGCCGCTTCAACGACTTCATCACCCGCCGCTTGCTCGAGGGGGCCGAGGATGCGCTGCTCCGCCATGGGACTAGCCCCGAGGCCATTACCGTGGCCTGGGTGCCTGGCGCAGTCGAGATCCCCCTTCTGGCCAAGCGCCTAGCCGCTAGCAGCGACTACGATGCGGTAATCTGCTTAGGCGCAGTAATCCGCGGAGCGACCAGCCACTACGATCACGTCTGTAGCATGGTAGCCAGCGGCATCGCTGCGGCGGCGCTCGAGACTGGTGTGCCGGTCATCTTTGGCGTGCTGACTACCGATACTATCGAACAGGCTATCGAGCGCTCTGGCACCAAGGCCGGGAACAAGGGCTTCGAGGCGGCGGTGTCGGCTATTGAGATGGCCAACCTGCTGAGGAGGTTGCCATGAACCGTGACCTGTTGCGGCAAAGCGCCAACGTGGCGGCGCTGCTGCTGACGCTAGTTATGAACGCCTTAGCTTCGCTACTGCCGTTGGCTGGGCGGACTACCGGCGAGGTGTCAGACCGCTTTCCGGTGCTGTTCGTGCCTGCGGGCTACGTGTTTAGTATCTGGGGTCTGATCTACCTGGGGCTAATCGCCTTTGCCATCTACCAGGCGCTCCCGGCTCAGCGCGACAACCCGCGCCTGCGGCGGATCGGCTACCTGTTTGTCGTAAGCTGCCTATTTAACAGCCTCTGGCTAGTGGCCTGGCACAACCTGCAAATAACCCTAAGCCTGCTGCTGATGGTTGGGTTGCTGCTCTCGCTGATCGCTCTATACCTGCGCCTCCAACCCAGCGATAGCGCGCCAACCATAGAGCGCTGGACCATCGACGGCCCCTTTAGCCTGTATCTGGGCTGGCTGACGGTGGCTACCGTGGCTAACACCACCGCTGCGCTATATAACGCCGGTTGGGGCGGCTGGGGGCTCCCGGACGCGCTCTGGGGGGTAATCACCGTCATTGCTGCCCTAATAATCGCCTTATTGATGCTCAAACGCGAGCGCAATGTGGTGTTTGTGCTGGTAGTGGTGTGGGCCCTTATCGGTATCTTCGTTAGGCAGCAAGATACAGCGGTGATGGCCTACTCGTCACTCCTGGCCGCCGCGCTGCTCTTGGGAGCGCTAGTGCTGCCAAGATTCAAGGCGGGCTACGCTAAGCCCAGGTGACATGGGCTTAAGGGAGCTGCGAGCGGCCCTGGTGATCGGCGGTGCGCGCGGCATCGGCTATGCCGTCAGTCCCGGTTGGATCGACGTGCGCCAGGAGCCCTTAGCGTCCGAAGATCAGGCCCAGCAACCGGGGGGCCGGGCGGGGGAGCCCGCAGACGTAGCGGTGCTGGTCGCCTTCTTGCTCACACCCGAGAGCGGCTTTATTGGGCAGTCGTTCATGGTTGATGGCGGTATGACCCGCAAGATGATCTATCGCTAGCGTCATAAGACTCATCGGTAGCTCACGGGGATCATGAGACTGCCGGGGTGTAATAGCCTGGGGGGGGATCAGCCCACGGCTGTGATTTGTGATTAAACCGACAGCATCGGTTTATCGCGGAAGGAGAGAAAGGATACAAGCGCCATGAAACGAATCGTTAGCTACCTTATCGCCCTTGGCCTCATCGCTCTTGCAGGCCTTACAGTAGGTGTATTCGCACAAGAGCCGCTTAACCCGGCGGCGCGGGAGTCGATTCAGTTAGGGGAGGCGAGGATCGCTGAAGCTCAGGCGGCGGGTATCCCGGCCTTTCCCGACCGGCCGCTCTGGCGCGACGCCATCGCGCTAGGCCGTGAGGCGGTGCGCCAGGCGCCGGGCCGCAGCGAGCCACTGCGCTTTTTGGCCAAGGCCTACACCCTAACCCGCTGGTACTTTCCGGCCTGGCGGACCTGGCTCGAGTACCTGCAAGTAGGCGGCAGCCTCGATCCTGAGGCCCAGGAGTGGTTTGTCCTGGTGGGCAACGAGCTAGGTTTTACCAGTTACCACCGAGGGGACTTCGAACAGGCGCTCGCTTACTACCTGCAGGTGATAGATCGAGTGCCGGGCCACCTTGAGGCCTATATCTGGGCAGGGCGGATCTTGATCGAGACTGGGCGCCCGGCGCAGGCCATCCCTTATTGGCAAGAGGTGGTAACCCGCGATCCTGTCGATCGGCGCGCCGCCTACTTCCTGGAGTTGGCCCGCGATCAGGCGCGCTGGGGGATAAGTGCGGTCAACGCCTTCCGTGAAGGGGTAAGCGCTCACGAAGCTGGCAATCTGAGCCTGGCGCGCGAGCGCTTTGCCCGTGCTACGACGGCTAACCCCGACTACGCGGCGGCCTGGGCCTGGCTGGGACGGGTCGCCTTTGAACAGGGCCACTACCGCGACGCCGCGACGTTTTATGACCGTGCCCGGCGGCTCGAGCCCACCAACGAGGCCTATCAGTTTTTCTATCGGGAGTCGCGGCGGCTGGCCGGTGACTGATTAGAGGGCGTTCAGAAAACGGCTGCCAGTCTGGGCAGTATGTCACGCGGGCGCACCTGGACCAGGCCGCAATACGGTAGGTTATTAGCCGTGAAGCGAGGTTGGATTACTCTGGCGGTTTGCCTGCTCTTGGCTCTAGCCCAAGCTCAAGCAGAGGTGCAGCAGGTGTTGGAGCGGGGCCGTGAGTTAGTCGAGCAGGCTAAGGTTAGCTATGCCGGCACCGTCTTCAGCATTGATCAGCCGCTGTGGCGCGAGGCCGTTGCCGCCGGCGAAGAGGCGCTTAAGTTAGCCCCCGAACACCCTGAAGCGCTGCGCTTTCTGGCGCAGGTTTACGGCCAGGTCGGTTGGTATATCCGCGCCTGGGACCACTGGCTGCGTTATATCGCCACCACCGCGGAGCTGAGCGAACTGGACCGGGAGCAGGTCTCTCAAGCCGGGGGCGAGCTGGGGTTTGCCCGCTATCAGGCGGGCGACCTGGCTGGGGCGCTCACTTTTTATCAGCAGGTCTTTGAGATAAATCCGACCGACAACAATGTGCTGACCTGGTTGGGCCGCATCCATCTGGAGCGGGGCGAGCCGGAGCAGGCGCTGGCCTACTGGGAGCTGGCGGTAGAGCGTGGGCTCCCCGGCGCAACTTATTTCCGTGAGCGTACCCAGAGCCAGCTCGACTACGGCGTAGCGGCCAGCGACAGCTTTTTTGCTGGGATTGAGGCCTACGAGGAGGGGCGGTTCGAGGCGGCGCTCGAAGCGTTTAGGGCCGCTACCGAGCTTAATCCGGACTACCTTGAAGCCTGGGTATGGGCAGGGCGCAGCAGTCTGGAGCTGGGCCGCTCAGCCGAGGCACGCCGCTACTGGCAGCACGTTCTCGCCCGTAACCCTGACGACGCCAGAGCCCGCCACTTCATCGCGGTAGCCGATGCGCAGGAGCGCTGGGGAGTCGAGGCGGCCAACGCCTTTTTTGCGGGTATAGCGGCGTATGAGGCGGGGCGGCTGGCAGAGGCGGTGACCCACTTTCGGCAAGCCCTGTCGGCTAATCCGCGCTACCAGGAGGCAGCGGTTTGGACAGCTCGCAGCTACCAGGAGCTGGGCGACCCGCAGCGCGCTATCCCCTTCTGGGAACAGGTGTTGGCCCTTAATCCGCAGGATGCGCGAGCCGCCCACTTCTTGCAGCTCGCGCGCAATCAGGTGCGTTACGGCGCTGAGGCGGCCAGCGCATTCGCGCAGGGGGTAGAGCGCTATCAGTTGGCACAGCTCCAGGGTGCGCTAGCAGCCTTTAGGCAGGCAGTTGCGGAGAACCCGCGCTATCTCGAGGCCTGGGCCTGGTTGGGGCGCGTCTACTTTGAACTGGGTGACTACGCGGAGGCCGCGGCAGCCTATGAACAGGCGCTGGCGCTGGCGCCGGATAACGAGGCCTTCCATTTCTTTGCTAATGAAGCGCGGCGGCTAGCAGGGCTCGAGCCTCGCCAGTGACCTTAGAATGCTGACCGCTCGACTGCTAATGATGGGAATCCGTGAACCATCGTTCGCCATCAGAGAAGCGCCGAGGGTTCACCCCGAAGGGCGAAGGCGTACCAAGGATGAAAAGGCTATCGGCTAGTACGGATTCGCCTCGGCCCGCCCTTCGGGGTGCAAGGCTTCGCCCGAGTAATTTCACGAAGCGCTGACCAGGCTCTCAGCAAAACCCTGCAGCTGACAGACTGAGAGCCTGATAGCCTCAAGGGTTTCGCCCCTACTTGAATACTCGAATACTCGAATACTTGACTACTCGAATACTGATTTTCGGTAGAAGCTCCGGTTATACTCAGCCATGGTTCGCACCATGGTCATCCGCGTGGCGGCCTTGGCCTTGCTATTGTTGCTGGTGGTGGTGTCGGTCATAATGATCCGCACCCTGAACCGCTTGCCCGATACCATCATCTACCTGGTCAGGAGTGAGCCGATCCGCTTCCACCTGGAGGCGGTAGGGCGGCATAGCAACGAGCGGGTGCTGGAAGCTAGGCTACGCCAAGCCATAAAGCTGCTCATCGCCGGGCCCACCCCAGAGGAGGCGGCGCGAGGGCTTAGCACGGCTATTCCAGCCGACACCCGGATCCTGCAACTGGCGGTTGACGGCGATACCGTGATCCTCGACCTCTCGGCGGATTTTGCGCACGGGGGTGGCACCGCCGCGATGATGGGGCGTTTGTATCAGGTGCTTTACACCCTGACGCAGCCAAGCCCGATCAAGAGCGTAGCTCTCTACCTCGAGGGGCAACCGCTTACCGTGTTGGGCGGCGAGGGGATCATGGTGGATCACCCCTGGCACCGTGCCGAACACGCTTCACTCCCGGTTTGGTAGGCTAAAGAGCGATTTTTTGGGCCAACCTTGTCTACACTGGGATCATGCTACGGCGCTTCGCCCTACTGCTGCTGCTGCTGGTTCTGGGGCTGTCGCAGGCGCAAGCCTATGACCTGCTGGCGACCGCCCAGGGGCGGCAGGTGGTGTTTGAGGCTCTGGTGGACGTATTCAGGCAGCACTACTGGGACGCCGACTATCTGGATTGGGACGCCTGGGCCAATTACTACCGCCAAGACGCCCTGAGCGCGACATCCCGCAGCGCTTTTGAGGGGGTGGCGCGCCGCATGGTCTACCACCTCGATGACGATCACTCCAACTGGGTCGGGTTGGTCCGCTATCTTAGCGAAGAGCAGCTGCCACCTCGAGCCGAACATTTGGGGCTGGGTTTTGCCCATGATCACGTGGCGGGCAGCGGTATCGTGCTGCTGCAGGTCTATGCCCGGACGCCGGCTGAGCGCGCCGGCCTGCGGCGCGGCGACGTAATCGTCAGGGTCAACGGTCAGGATGTGCGCGAGCTGGCTAGCCGCACCTCGCCCAGCCTCGTTTTCCGCGATGCCATCGCTGCCGGCGAGGTGAGGCTGGGGGTGCGGCGGCGGCTTAGTCACTTCAATGTGACGGTGACTCCGGCCCCCATCGCTTTTGAGGTAGTCAAAGATCTACCGGTCGGCTACCTACTGGACGCTGAGACCGGCTACCTGTTCATCCCTACCTTTAACGCCGCGCATGTCGCCGCTGAGGTCCACCGCCTGCTGGCTGAGTTGCTGGAGCAGGGTATGCGCACGCTAGTGCTGGATCTGCGCGGCAACTTGGGCGGGCGGCTCAACGAGCTGGGTCTGGTGTTAGGAGCCTTCATCGAAGGGCCCTGGGCGGAGGCGGTAAGCCGTGGCAGCATCGCTTGGCGAAGCAGCTACCGCATCGACGAGCAGGGGAGAGGGCTAAACATACTCAAGAACGCTGACGGCAGCAGTCTGGCTGAGCTTAAGCTGGGCGCGCCGGCACGCTTTGTGGGACCGCTGGTGGTCTTGGTGGACGAGCAGAACAGCAGCGCGGGCGAGATTGGGCCACTGGTGTTGCAGCAACTAGGCCGCGCCAAGGTGGTGGGCGAGCCGACCCGAGGGAACGTCGAGGTAGTGCGCGGTTTTGACCTGCCCGATGGCAGCCTGGTGATGGTGGCGGTCGCTAATGTACAAGGGGTTAACGGGACGATCTTTGACGGGGGCGTAGAGCCCGATGTGCTAGCTAGCGCCAGCCTACAGGAGCTGGCGCGGGGCTTCGACGCCCCATTAGCCGCGGCGCTACGGCTGCTAAGGGAGATCCCGTTTACGCCGGGCCGCTACTTCTAGTGCTCAAAGCTCTTTAACACCGCTGTCATCTGGACGTGCTAGACTCCTTCTTGCTGTCTTGAGGCGGAGCGTAAAGAGTGGCGCGCCCGACAGGACTCGAACCTGTGACCTTTCGCTCCGGAGGCGAACGCTCTATCCACCTGAGCTACGGGCGCATGGGAGCACTAAGTTAGCACTATTGCCGGGAGGAAGTCAAGTCGATGCGATCGAGAAAACGTCTAAACATAGTCATCATCATCCTTATCTCTTTGGGGCTACTAGTCGGCATGGTGGTTACCTTCACGCCCGGCCTGGGCGTAACCGGTGGCGACAGGAGTGGAGCGCCGGTCCTGCTAATCAACGGCGCGCCGATCAACGAGTTGCAGGTGTTACGGGCGCGCCAGAACCCCCTATTCACCCGCGTGACCGAAGGGGAAGTGGCCAACGACTTGCAGCTGCTCCTCCTTGACCAGTTAATCGATAGTGAGGTGATTCGCCAAGCCGCAGCGCGGACGCCCGTCTCGGGGGCCGAGGTGCGTCAGGCGGTCAACGACTTCCGCGCTGCCAACAACGTAGCGGGACCGGCCAACGATCAGCGCTATCTAGCTCTCCTGCGCAACGCTGGCCTTACCGACGCCGACTTTCGACGGCTCACCGAGCAACAGCTGCGCGAGCAGAAGTTTATCGACAGCGTGATCGGCCAAGTAAGCGTTACTGACGAAGAGGTGAGGCTCTTTTTTGAGGTCAACGCTGCGGCCTACCGCACTGAAGAGCGCATCATCGCTCGCCAGATCACGGTAGCAGATGCTGCGCTAGCCACCGAGCTCTATGCTCGAGCCCTGGCCGGTGAGGAGTTTGCGGCGCTAGCTAGACAGTACTCCACCCAACGCGCCGATCGCGATGGCGCGCTAGGGGCTGCCGAGGGTATGACCACGCCGGTGCCGGTAAGCCGCGCGGCGTTGCCGAGCGCCGTGGCCGACGCCGCCTTTGGGTTAGGCGGGGCGGGGCTTACACCTCCCATTAATGCGGCAGGTCTGTACTATCTGATTCAGGTCGAGGAGTTGGTGCCGGCCTCGCCGCAGAGCTTCGCAGAGGTCGAAGCCCAGGTTCGCCAGGACGCGCTCGCCGTCAAGCAGAGTGGCGAAGTGCAGCGCTTGCTGCGCACTCTGCGCGATGGTGCGCAGATCGTCGTCGCGCCGGAGAGCCCCTTCCGGTTTGACAACCCGGTGGTAGTAACCGTCGGTGACGCCCAGATCACGGCGGCGGAGCTAGTCCGCGCCACCTATGGCGACCCGCAGATTCAGCAATTCCTAAACCCGGAGACAGCCTCCTTGGTGACGCTGTTCTTTAAGCCTAACCGGCTAGCGGAGTTAATTGAGCTCGAGCTGGCCTACCAGGGGGCTAGGGCCTTGGGTCAACCCTTCATCGGCACCAGGGAGCAGCTAGCCTGGTCGGCGCTAGCCTACGTGAGCCGCGAGGCCACCGCTACCCCGGAAGAGCTTGAGGCTTTCTACCAGGCTAATCAGAGCCGCTTCATGGTACCGGCTCGAGCCGTGGTCAGCAGCTATAGCTTCGGCTCAGCCGATGCCGCTAAGGAGTTTCGCAGTGCTTTGCTGGCAGCTCCCGAGCTAGGTGCTGAGTCGCTGGCGCAACTGGCTGAGGCGCATGGCGCCGCGGTTGAGGCGTTTGGTGTCGTGGCCCCCGGCCAGCTGCCGACTGAACTCGACAGCGCAGTCTTTAGGACCAACGCCTTTGAGGCTCTGCCGGGCCTGCCGGGTCGCAGTGTCTCCGATGTGCTGGTGGTGCCGGAGGCGGCGCCCGCCGAAGCCGAGGCGGTAGAGGCCCAAGAAGAGGCCGAGGTGATCACGCCCGATACGGTCAATCGCTACCTGGTGTTGGTCGCCGTGCGCGCCCCCGAGCGGGTCCGCTCGCTTGACGAGGTGCGCGCCCAGGTGGAAGCCGCGGTGTTGGCCTCCAGCCGTCTGCAATTGCAGCGCCTCTGGCTCGATTCCCTGCGCGAGCAGATCCCGGTGGTCGAGCTCTCGCAGCCGACTGACGCAGTTGGCTTCGAAGCCCCGGAGCCCGAAAGCGAAGCGCCTGATGCTGCTGAGCCGGACGACGAAGGTGCTGAGCCCGAGCCGACCCCCTGAGCCAGGGAGGGCTCGCGGTCGCAACCAGCTCAGCGGGCAGTAGGTAGTGGGGTTTTTACCACAACCCACTACCTACAACCTGTTATCGGCATACTGATAGCAGGTATCATCTGGTTTGATCCTGCGGGTGCTCGCAGGACTACGAATCGTTCTCCAGGGCGCCTTTGCAGAGATGATACCTCCGCTAAGGCGACTCAGTATTTGTGAAAAACGCTGTGACAAACTGAAACGCTTAACCCTGGCTGTGGGCAGAACACCTCCCGATCTGAAGGGAGTGGTATCATGGGTTCATGGTGTTAGGTATCTTGACGCGCCTGATGCAAGGCAGATGGTTTTATGGCTTGGCTGTTGTCCTGTTTACTATCTATGCCAAGCTTTTTCACCGGTTTACCGCTTTGGGTAGCGAGAAGATTCCTAAAAGCGGTGGTGTGATCGTCGCCAGTAACCACTTCAGCAGCCTAGATCCGCCCATGTTGGGTATCGCCGTGCCTCGTGAGATTCACTACATGGCTAAAAAAGAGCTGTTTGAAAACCCTTGGTCGCGCCTGCTGCTGCTCGGCCTGCGAGCTTATCCCGTGGATCGCGCCCGGAGCGATATAAGCGCCATTAAGGCCTCGCTGCGCAAACTCAAGGCCCGGCTAGCTATCGGCATCTTCATTCAAGGGACGCGTAATCCCGGCGATGCGAAAGCTCTTGACGGTGCCGCCTTTATTGCCCAGCGCGCCGCCGTGCCGGTGGTGCCTGCCGCTATTTGGCGCGAGGGGCGACGCTTCTTTATCCGCTTCGGTGATGCGGTTTGGCCACAGGGCTCGAGCCGGGAAGAAGCTTCCGCCCTCACTCAAGAGATCATGGCGCGTATCCGGGCCCTCTTACCTGCGGCGAAGGAGTCTTAGGCTCCCGCGAAGCTTCCGCCCACTCGCTTCTGGGCTCTTTTTAGCGCGTCTGAGACAAACCAAACCGATGCGGCCTGTAGGGGACTTGCTAAATAGCTTTTGCCGTGCTAAAGTACGCCCGAAGTAAATTTAGTTAAGGAGGCGCTGTATGGCTAAAGCTAAGACCGTATCCAAAGCTGACCTTGTCGATCTCGTGGCCGACAAGACCGGGATGAAGAAGAAAGATGTCAAGGCGGTCATGGATACCATGATCAGTGAAGTCAGCACGCACCTGGATAAAGATTTCAAGGTGCAGTTGACCGGCTTCGGCACCTTCGAAGTGCGCAAGCGCAAGGCCCGCACTGGCGTCAGGCCCGGCACCACCGAGAAGATCAAAATCCCGGCCAGCAAGTACCCGGCCTTCAAGCCCGGCAAGGCGCTGAAGGAGACTGTCAAGAAGTAGACACAGACCGAGGCGGAGGCAAAGTCATTAGCCTCCGCCAGCTATCACAGGGCCTCTCGCTTGCCCTCGCCAAGACTGAGGTGTCATTGCCTTCACGAAGCCAGGCGAGCCCGAGAGCCCCTGCCGTTGCTGCAGCGCCTGGTAAGCTCGAGGCCGAAGTGCTGCCTGGGCTTAAGCCTGCGGCCCGGCTCGAGCTAACCAGTTACCCCGCTACGCTGTTGCCTGGTGGCGACGAGGAGACCATCCGCCTTAAAAGCGCTCACTGGTCGCGCTTCCGTGCGCTGCGCACGGTGGTGGCGGTCTATCTGCTAGAACACTACCCGGTGCCGCGCCCCAAAGGGCTGCTGGGGCATCAGCAGTTCACCCGGTTGCTGGCGCAATTGCAGCGGGTGCTGGCAGCGGATCGCTTCGAGAGTTTCCGCCTAGCGGCAGCCGGGCGCGATTCGGCAGTGTTTCAGCGGCTAATTGGCGCTATCGGCCAGGCCACCGGGTTGCGCTTTGATCCGGATGAAGGCGAGCTGCTGCT
>Ga0208609_100162_pt1 | contig 29613 bp, 23 predicted proteins | sample SubbioR11_8A_Apr_FD_184813 | JGI IMG/M metagenome (GOLD analysis project Ga0208609, IMG submission 184813) | Serpentinite rock and fluid subsurface biosphere microbial communities from McLaughlin Reserve, California, USA - CR11_8A_Apr (SPAdes) | ecosystem: Environmental > Terrestrial > Deep...
CCGCAGGCGCTCGCCGTAGGCCGCCAGCGCCGACCCGGCCACGGCCACCGGCGGCGCGGCCTGCCAGTGCGCGGCCAGTGCGGCCAGCGGCCACAGCGCCGGCGGCTGCTCGGTCTGCCAGCGCTGGCCGTCGTGGCGGTAGCGCGCGGCGTAGACCTCGTCGATGCGGGCGTCCATCGCGACCGCGACCGCATCGCCGGCGCCCTGCGTGCGCGCCGCCTCGGCGACGATCAGCAGGCTGTCGACCGCCAGCAGCGGCCGGCCCAGGCCCAGCGCAAGCCCCTGAGCCACGGCGCAGGCCGCGCGCAGCCCGGTGAAGGCGCCGGGGCCGCGCGCGTAGGCCACGGCGTCGACCTCGGGCCAGCCCAGCCCGGCCTCGGCCAGCAGCTCGAGCAGCGCCGGCAGCAGCCGCGCCGACGCCCGCGGCCCGCCGGCCTCGTCGCGGGTGTGGGCGCCTGCGGGCGTGCCGACGGCGAGCACCAGGCGCTCGGTCGAGGTGTCGATGGCGACCAGCCGGGCGGCACCAGCCGCCGGCGGCGGCACCGGGCCGGGGTCGGTGGGCAGCCGCGGCTCGCCGGGGCCCTGTGGCCGTGCGATCATCTTTCGCAGTCCCCGGCGACGATCTCTGCGATGACCCCTGCAATGCCCTTGCCCATCGGCCGATTTTGCCTGCCGCGCGCCGCGCTGGCCGGCCTGGCGCTGGCAGCGCTGACGTGCTCGGCCGCCAGCGCCGCTGCGCCCGCCGGCGGCGCCGAGGCCAGCGCCCCGGCCACCGCGCTGCCGGCTGCGGTCGCGCAGGCCTTGCGCCAGGCCCGCGTGCCGGCCGACGCGCTGGCCGTCGTCGTGCAGGAAGCCGGCAGCGGCCGCCCCCGGCTGCAGCAGCGCGCCGACGTGGCGCTCAACCCGGCCTCGCTGACCAAGCTGCTGACGACCTACGCCGCGCTCGACCTGCTCGGCCCGGCCTGGACCTGGCGCACCGGGGTCTGGCTGGCCGGCCCGCTGCGCGCGGGCGTGCTCGACGGCGACCTCGTGATCCGCGGCAGCGGCGACCCGACGCTGACCCTCGAGCGCACCTGGCTGCTGCTCGAGCGCGTGCGCCAGCTCGGCGTGCGCGAGATCCGCGGCGACCTCGTCATCGACCGCAGCGCCTTCGCCGCGGCGCAGGGCACCGCGGGCGACTTCGACGGCCAGCCGCTGCGCCCGCACAACGTCCAGCCCGACGCGCTGCTGCTCAACTTCCGCTCGGTGACCTACCGCTTCGTGCCCGATGCGGCGCGCGGCGTGGCCCGCGTCGCGGCCGAGCCGGCGCTGGCCGGCGTGACGGTCGACGCCGAGGTCGCACTCTCGGCCGCGGCCTGCGGCGACTGGCGCGCCGCGCTGCAGGCCCGCTTCGACGACCCGACCCAGGTGCGCTTTGCCGGCGCCTACCCGCAGGCCTGCGGCGAGCGCGCCTGGCCGGTGGCCCACCCGCAGCCCGCCGCCTACGACGCGCGGCTGCTGCGCGCGCTGTGGCAGGGCGCGGGCGGCGTGCTCGGCGGCACGGTGCGCGACGGTGCCGCGCCGGCGGGCGCGCCGAGCTTCGAGTTCGAGTCGCCGCCGCTGGCCGCGGTCGTGCGCGACATCAACAAGTTCAGCAACAACGTGATGGCCGAGCAGCTGTTCCTGACGCTGGCCGCGCAGCCGCCGGCGCCGGGCCAGCCAGCGCCGGCGGCGACCGCGGCCGCCGCCCGCGAGCGCCTCGCGCAGTGGGCCGCGGCGCGGCTGGGCGAGGCCGCCGGCGGGCTGCACATCGACAACGGCTCGGGGCTGTCGCGCCAGACGCGCATCAGCGCGCAGGCCCTGGCGCGGCTGCTGCAGCAGGCCTGGGCCGGGCCGCTGATGGCCGAACTGATGGCCTCGCTGCCGCTGGCCGCGGTCGACGGCACGCTGCGCCGCGCGCAGGTCGGCGCCGGCCGCGCGCAGCTCAAGACCGGCTCGCTGCGCAACGTCGTCGCGGTCGCCGGCTACGTGCTGGCCGACAGCGGCCGCCGCTACGTGCTGGTGGCCATCGTCGAGCACCCGCAGGCCGGCGCGGCGCGCCCGGCGCTCGAGGCGCTGCTGCACTGGACGATCGCCGACGGCGCGGCGCCGCCGGCGACGGCGCCGCGGTGAACCCGGCGCCGCCGGCCGCCGGCCGCAGGGGGCTGGCGTGACCGACTGGGCGGTCTGGATCGGCTACGCCGCGGCGGCGCTGACCACCGCCGCGTTCGTGCCGCAGGCCTGGCTGACGCTGCGCACGCGCGACGTGCGCGGCATCTCGCTGGGCATGTACCTGTGCTTCACGGCCGGCGTCGCGCTGTGGCTGGCCTACGGCATCGCGCTGGGCCAATGGCCGATCATCGTCGCCAACGCGCTCACGCTGGCGCTGGCAGCGAGCATCCTGGTCGTCAAGATCGACGTCGAGCGCCGGCAGCGCCGCACCAGGCCGGGCACGACCCCCGGTCAGCCGCGCTGAGGCCCGGCGCGCGCCGGGCCCCCGGCCGATCAGAACGGGTTGTCCTGCAGCCGCAGCCCGGCTTCGGACGCCAGCCGCGAGTGAGCGGCCGGCGCGAGCCGCAGGCTGTCGGCCCACAGCCAGGTGTCGGCTGTGGCGCCGACGACCAGCGTCGTGGTCGTGCAATCGGGCAGCGGCGCCACGTTTGCGTTGCACGCCGCCTGCGTCGCGTCGGCGAGGCCGAAGTCAGCCGGCCGCTGAGCCATCACCTGCACGAGGTTGAAGGCGTCGACCAGGCCGATGCGGCGGCCGTCGTTGACGATGCCGCGGCGCAGCCCGCTGTTGAAGGACTCGGACAGCCGCGTCAGCAGCGCCGCGCCACCGGCCGGCTGGGTCAGCGCAAACGGCGTGCGGCCGACGTCGGGCACGGTGGCCAGCAGCGCGACCGGGCCGTCGACGCGCACGACGGCGTTGAGCGCGGCGGCGAGCTGCCCGCCGCGCCGCTCGGCCTCGGCCCTCATCGCGGCCTCGCCGTCGACCTCAACCCGGGCGTGCAGATCGAGCACATCGTGCAAGCCGACCGCGACCGTGATCAGGTCGCCGGGTGCGGCGGTCGTCGCGGCGTAGGTGGCCAGCGCGGCGGCGACGTCGGCGACTCGCGCGTTCACGCTGGCCCGCATGAATGCGGTCGTCGGCGCCGCGCCCGGGTTGCACTCGTTGAAGACGCGGCCGGTGCGCGAGGCGACCGACTGCACCCAGATCGGGCGCGCGGCGCAGTCGATGCCGCCGCCGCTGGCCAGGCCGTTGATGCCGTGGCGCCGGCCGTCGGTCTCGAGGCGGCTGGACTCGTCGCCGAAGACATGCAGCCGCACCGGCTAGAACGGCTCGCGAGTCTCGCCGCCGCAGCCGGCCAGCGCCGCGCCGGCAGCGACCAGCGCGGCGAGCGCCAGGCGGCGCCAGCGGCGCAGGGGGGTCGTCGACGGCTCGGGGCTGGGCATCATGGCGCGGGCGGGTTCGGGGCGGGGCGGCGGGGTGGGTGAGCGGGTTCGGGGCGGGTCAGTGCGCGGCGCGGCGCAGGCGGTCGCGCACGCCTTCCCACTCGGGGTGGTCGGGCGGCTGTTCGACCCAGATCTGGGCGATGCCGTGGGCGTCGAGTTCGCGCAAGGCGGCGTAGAGCTCCTGCGCCGCAGCGGCGGCGTCGGCCGGCATGCGCCGCTGCAAGGCCGCACCGGCCGCGGCCAGCGGCGAGCGGCAATATACCGCCACCGGCAGACCGGCCGGCAGCGCGGCCAGCGCCGCGGTCAGCCCGGCGGCGTCGTAGAGCCGCAGCCGGGCCCGCGGCGCGTAGTGCGAGGCCAGCGTGCCGCTGGCCCGCGGCGCATTCGCGTCGGCGGCAGCCAGCGGCAGGCCGGCCGCGGCCTCGAGCTGCGCGCGCGTGAGCACGCCCGGGCGCAGCAGCACCGGCGCGCCGCGCGTGAGGTCGACGATCGCCGACTCGATGCCCAGCGGGCAGGCGCCGCCGTCGAGCACCCGCAGCGCGGCGCCGAATTCGGCCTGGACATGCGCCGCGGTGGTCGGGCTGACGCGGCCATGGCGGTTGGCGCTGGGCGCGGCGACGCCGGCCACCCCGCGCGCGGCAGCCGCGGCCAGCAGCGCCTGCGCCACCGGATGCGCCGGGCAGCGCAGCGCGATGCTGGCCTGGCCGGCGGCGGCTGCCGTCGCGCGGCCCGGCGCGCGGGCGACGACCAGGGTCAGCGGCCCGGGCCAGAACGCGGCGGCCAGCCGCTGCGCCAGCGGCGGCAGCGCGGCGGCAAACGGCGCCGCCGCGGCCGCATCGGCGACATGGACGATCAGCGGGTGCCCGGCCGGCCGGCCCTTGGCGGCGTAGATGCGCTCGACCGCCGCGTCGTCGTCGGCGCGCGCGCCCAGGCCGTAGACGGTCTCGGTCGGGAAGGCGACCAGCTCGCCCGCGGCGAGGCAGCGCGCGGCCTCGGCCAGCGCCGCGGGGTCCCGGGCGTCGAGCAGCGGCATCAGGCGGGCAGCGCCGGCAGGCCCAGCAGCGCCGCGGCCTGCTGCGCGGCCGCGCGCGCGCCGTCGGCGTCGGCCGCGGTCAGCGTCAGGTGGCCCATCTTGCGGCCGGGGCGCGCCACCGGCTTGCCATACAGGTGCAGGTGCGCGCCCGGCAGCGCGAGCACCGCGTCCCAGGGCGGCGCGCGCTCGGCGCCGGCGGCGTCGAACCACAGCTCGCCGAGCAGGTTGAGCATGACCGCCGCCGAGTGCTGGCGCGGCGATACCAGCGGCAGCCCGGCGGTGGTGCGCACCTGCAGCTCGAACTGCGACAGGTCGCACGAGTCGAGGGTGTGGTGCGCCGAGTTGTGCGGGCGCGGCGCCATCTCGTTGGCCAGCAGGCGGCCGTCTTCGAGCACGAAGAATTCGACGCACAGCACGCCGACGTAGGCCATCGACGCCGCGACGGCGCGCGCCGCGTCGAGCGCGCGCGCCGCCAGCGCATCGGGCAGGCCACGCGCCGGCGCCTCGGTCACGGCGAGGATGCCGTCGCGGTGCCAGTTGCGCTGCAGCGGAAAGTGCACCACCTGCCCGGCGGCGTCGCGCGCGACGACGACGCTCACCTCGGCGGCGAGCGCGAGCCGCTGCTCGAGCACGCAGGGCACCCGCTCGAGCGCCGCCCACGCGGCGGCGAGGTCGGCGCGGGTGTCGACGCACACCTGGCCCTTGCCGTCGTAGCCCAGCGTCGAGGTCTTCAGGATGCCCGGCAGCAGGCCGGCGTCGACGGCGGCGAGGTCGGCCGCGGTCTCGATCACGGCGTGCGGCGCGCAGGCGATGCCGGCGCGGGCGAACTGCAGCTTCTCCGCGGCGCGGTGCTGGCAGACCGCGACGGCGTCGGCGCCGGGCGACACCGGTCGGTGCACGCCCAGCGTCAGCAGCGCGGGCGCCGGCACGTTCTCGAACTCGGTGGTGATCGCCGCGCTGCGCTGCATCAGCTGCGCCAGGCCCTGTTCGTCGAGGTAGCCGGCGTCGACGTGGTAATGCGCGACCAGCCCGGCCGGGCTGGTCGGGTCGGGGTCGAGCACCGCGGTGAAGTAGCCCATCGCCTGCGCGGCCTGCACGAACATGCGGCCGAGCTGGCCGCCGCCCAGCACCCCGAGCGTGGCCGGGCGGCCGTCGGGCCCGGTGCTGCCGGGCAGGATCGCGCGCCTCATGCCGCCGGCTTCCCGAGCTGCGCCGTCATCGCCCGCGCCTCGTCGGTCTGGCGGGCCCGGAATGCGTCGAGCTTCGCGCGCAGCGCCGCATCGTCGGCAGCCAGCATCGCCAGCGCAAACAGCGCCGCGTTGGCCGCGCCGGCTTCGCCGATCGCGAAGGTCGCCACCGGGATGCCGCGGGGCATCTGCACGATCGAGTACAGCGAGTCGAGGCCCTGCAGGTGGCGGCTGGCCACCGGCACGCCCAGCACCGGCACGAGGGTCTTGGCCGCGAGCATGCCCGGCAGGTGCGCGGCGCCGCCGGCGCCGGCGATGATCGCGCGCAGCCCGCGCGCCTGCGCCGCCGCGGCGTAGGCGTAGAGCTCGTCGGGCATGCGGTGCGCCGAGACCACGCGCGCCTCGTAGGCGACGCCGAACTCGGCCAGCACCAGGGCGGCGGTCTGCATCGTCGCCCAGTCGCTCTTCGAGCCCATCACGACAGCGACTTGCGGCGCCGCCTGGCCCGTGTCTTCCACGCCTTGCTCCACAATCCGGCAAAGCATTGAATTGTAGGCGGCATGCCGTCTGCAACGCCGCCACCCACGGACCGCCCGCCATGATCGACATCACCCTGCAGAACTTCGAATCCGACCTGATCGCCGACTCGATGCACCAGCCGGTGCTGCTCGACATCTGGGCACCCTGGTGCGGGCCCTGCAAGGCGCTCGGGCCGCTGCTCGAGCGGCTGGAGGTGGCCTACGGCGGGCGCTTCAAGCTGGCCAAGCTCAACAGCGACGAGCAGCCCGAGATCGCCGGCCAGCTCAGCCAGGCCTTCGGCGTGCGCTCGATCCCGTTCTGCGTGCTGTTCGACCAGGGCCAGCCGGTCGACGGCTTCGTCGGCGCGCTGCCCGAGGCGCAGATCCGCGCCTTCCTCGACCGCCACGTGCCCAGCCCCGAGGAGATGCTGGCCGACGCCGAGGCCGAAGTCGCCGAGGAACTGGCCGCCGCCGGCGACACCGACGCCGCGCTCGAGCGGCTGCAGCAGGCGGTGGCGATCGACCCGGCCAACGACGACGCGCGCCACGACTACGTCAGGCTGCTGCTCGAGCGCGGCGAGGTCGACACGGCGCGCGCGGCCTTCGAGCCGGTCGCCGGCAAGGCCGCCGCCGACGCCCGCCTCGACGCGCTGGGCCGCTGGCTCGCCGCCTGCGAAGCCGCGCCGCGCGCGCGCAGCGCGCAGGCGCTGGCCGCGGCGATCGCGGCCAACCGGCGCGACTTCGATGCCCGCTTCGAGCTGGCCCAGACCCACTTCGCCGCCGGCCACTTCACGCAGGCGATGGACGAGCTGCTCGAGATCGTCATGCGCGACAAGGGCTGGAGCGACGAGCTCGCGCGCAAGACCTACGTCGCGATCCTGCAGCTGCTGACCAGACCGCCGGCCAAGGCCGCGCCCGAGGCCAAGGGCACGCTCGAAGTCGCCGGCAAACCGGCGGCCGCGCCGGCCGCCGACCCGGTCGTCGACCAGTACCGGCGCAAGCTCAGCATGGCGCTGTTCTGAGCGGGGAGGCGATGGCCAAGCGGCTCAGGCGCGGGGTCGTGCACTCGGTGCACAGCGCGCCACCGAGCCTGAAGCGCTCTTCCCGATTGATCGCCGAGGGCACCAGAGGGGCGCCAATCCGCAGCCAGTGCCAAGTCCAGGGGATCGTTGCGGGCATCTCTCCTGACCTGAAGCGCGCGGCCAAGGGAGCCACTTCGTGATCAAGACCGTCAAGCAGGCCTGCCGCTTCAACGCGGCCATCCACGACTACCGGATGAGCCAGGGCATCGAGTACCTGGCCGACCTCATTCGCGACGCCGGCGACGGGCGTGAGTTCTTCTCGCGCAATTTCGTCACCCACGGCATGGCACAACTGTTCCGCGAAGGCCTGCTGCGTCTTTCGGCCAAGTCGGACCAGGCGGTCTTCGAGCTGACCCAGGCGATGGGCGGCGGCAAGACGCACATGATGATTGCGCTGGGCCTGCTGGCGCGCCACCCGCACTTGCGGCAGGAGGTGCTGCCTGCCGACCTGAAGGACCGCATCGACTTCGGCCAGGCGCGCATCGCCGCCTTCAATGGCCGCAACACCCCCGACAACTACATCTGGGGCGACATCGCAACGCAGCTCGGCGAGCCCGAAGCCATCAAGGCCTACTGGGCCAACGGCCCGAAGTCCGTCGACCAGGCCAAGTGGAAAGAGATCATCGGCGACAAGCCGACCCTCATCCTGCTCGACGAGCTCCCGCCCTATCTGGACAACGCCAGCACCCAGGTCTTCGGACAGGGAACGCTGGCCAACATGGTGGTGTTCTCGCTGGCCACGCTGATGAGCGCGGCGCTGGAACTGCCCAACTGCTGCATCGTCGTCGCCAACCTCTCCGGCAGCTACCAGGCGCAGACCAAGGCGCTGGCCGACGCGATCTCGAACCTGCAGCAGGAAACGCGCCGCCAGGCGATGACGATCACGCCGGTCCAGCTGGCCGGCAACGAGATCTACGAGATCCTGAAGACCCGCCTCATCGACAAGATGCCCGACGAGCGCGTCATCGCCGACGTGGCCGAGGAGTACGCCCAGCAGGTCAAGAAGGCCGAGGACGCAGGCTACATCGTCGCAGCCAGCATCGAGCAGATCGCCGAGCAGGTGCGTGAGACCTACCCTTTCCATCCGTCGTTCAAGCACCTCGTCGCCCTGTTCAAGGAGAACGAGGGCTTCCGGCAGACCCGCGGCCTGATGCAGTTCACCGCGCGGTTGCTCAAGAGCGTGGCGCTGCGCGAGAACGACGACGTCCACCTCATCGGCACCCAGCACCTGGCCCTCAACGATGACCAGGTGCTCGACGAGATCGAGCGCATCGCCCCCAAGCTGCTGCCGGCTGTCACCCGCGACATCGCCGACAAAGGCAACGCCATCGCCGAGACCATCGACGCCGAGCTCGATACCGATGCATCCCGCCAGGTGATGACGCTGCTGCTGGCGTCGTCGCTGTCGCGCGCGGTGGGCGGGCGCATCGGCCTGTCAGAGAGCGAGGTCATCGAGTTCCTCGCTGCGCCCGGCCGCAAGCCCGACGAATTCCTGCAAGCGCTGCAGCGGCTGCGTGAGCAAGCCTGGTACCTGCATCGCGAAGACCAGCGCCTCTTCGTCAAGGAGACCGAGAACCTCTCGCGCCAGATCGAGCGCAACGCCAAGGAGGTTCCGCAACCCAAGATCGACCAGGCGCTGATCAACCGGCTCACCGGCATCCTGCAGCCAGACAGGCGCCAGGCCTACCAGGACGTGCAGGTGCTGCCTCGCCTCGACGAGATCCGCCTGAGCGGCCCGCGCACCCTCATCGTCATCAAGCCGGACGGCAAGGTGCCGCCCAGCGAGCTGCAGAACTTCTTCGATTACCAGCAGGAGAAGAACAACCTGCTGGTGCTGACGGGGCAGGACAGTCACCTGGCTGACGCCGTGGAAGACCGCCTGCGAGAGCTCTACGCCATCGAGCAGATCCACAAGCGCCTGAAGGCGGGCGACACCCTGTTCGAGGAAGCGCGTGACCGGCTCGAAGAGGCGGAAGACCGCTTCGCCAAGGCGCTCTCCGCCGCCTACAACCGGGTCTACTTCCCGAGCACCGATCCCATCGACGGCCGGCACTTCCTGGCCAACGTCACCATCGACAACGGCCTCAAGCTCGGCAAGGGCGAGCAGTCCGCCGAGGCGCAGATCGAGACGCTGCTGGCCAGCCCGCGCGCCAACTACAAGCTGGCCGCCAACCTGTCTGAAAGCTTCGGCGAGTACTTCGCCATGGCGGAAGAGGTTCTGTGGCCCTCGGGCAAGGACAACCGCCGCACGCCCTGGAAAGACGTGGTCGCGCGCGCCAAGAGCAACCCCGATTGGCCCTGGATGCCCGGCTCGGGCGGCATGGACACGCTGAAGGCCGAGGCCCTGAAGCAAGGCCGCTGGCGCCTGGGTGAGGACGGGTACATCGAGAAGGGCCCGTTCCCGAAGGACAAGACCACGGTCAACGTCTCGGTCGTCGGCAGCCAGCCGGACACGGGCGCCACCATCCTGAGCCTCACGCCGCGCCATGCGGGCGAGAGCCCGGTGGTGATCTACGCCACCCGTCCCGAGGGGCTCGTCAACGGGCAGTCCGTCGACGATCTCGACAGCTTCACCACGACGGAAGGCACGCTGTACTTCCTGGCCCGCGACACCACCGGCCACTACGAAACCGGCACGCCCGTTCGCTGGACCGCCGAGCTGAAGATCCGTCACCAGGTCGAGCCGGCCGCCGACAAGCGCCGCGTCACGCTGGCGTGCACGCCCAAGGCCACGCTGACCTACACGCTGGACGGCTCCAACCCGCGCGACGGCTTGCCTTATGAGGGACCGTTCGAGATCGGCGCCGCCGCGGCCCGACTTCTCGTCTACGCCCGCGCCGGCGAGGCCAACAAGACGGCCGACTTCCAGATCCCGGCCAGCGGCGACAAGACCGTCCAGATCAACGACACCAAGCCCGTCAAGCTGCAGCCCAAGCGCATCGGCCTGGACACCACCGACCGCGTGTTCGGTGTCATCAACCGCTTCCGCGACCAACCCGGCACGCTGTTCAAAGGCGTGCGTATCGAGATCGGTGAAGGCGAGAAGACCGTGACCGTCCGCTTCCAGGAGCGCGAGGTCACTGCCAGCGTCATCGAGGGCGTGATCAACAGCCTGCGTCAGCTGCTGGCCGAAGACCAGGCGCCAGTGGTCGTGAACATCAGCGACGGCGCCCACTTCGACACCGGCTTCGCAGCCAAGGAGTTCGCCAAGCTGGTGGGCCTGGAGCTGAAGCCTGGCGACGTGGTGCAGGAGGCCTGAACCCATGACCAAGCCCAGGCCCCCCCGCGCCGCCGCGGCACTCAACGCCAACGCCGCTGCTCCCGCATCGGCCACGGCCAGAGTTGCGGCGGCGGACGCGCGCCCGACCCTGGGCTTCGGCGTGCCTGCCACCTCGGACCCGCACCACTTCAAGGTGATCGTCCCGCGCAGCAACACCGCTCCCGTGCAGGTGAGCGAGTACCTCGGCCTGCAGGCCCTGAGCGACGAGCACTCCGTGATCGACCGGGCCGTGCTCGATCGCGCGCGCTGGACCGCCATCCGCGCCGAGGTGCAACGCGCCTTCAATGCGCGGCTCAGCACGCATAACCTCAAGCCCAGCGCGTGGAAGGCCGGCGACAACCTGGTCGATCGGCTCCTGGGCAAGGAGCTCTGCGTGCTGGTGTGGGCCGTCGAGCACATGGAAATGGAGAAGATCCCCGTCGCCGTGCGCAACTGGCTCGCGCTGCGCCCCGAAGAACGCTGGTGGTTGTTCGGCATGACCGCGATGAGCACCGGCGGCATCGGCGATGGCGACAAGGGCTGGCGGCTGGCCCTGCGTCACGCGTTGGGAGACGTGGCGCAAAGCGAGTTACTCTCGCCCCGCGCCAGGCGCGACGGTCGCACTCGCGAAGTTGGCCGCCCCACTTTGGACCTGTTCGGCGAGGGGACAGCGATATGAAGACGAGGAAGCTGAGGTGAGCCGATGAACGCACTGCCAAAGCGGCTCAGGCGAGAGCCCATCATCGAAGCGATCTGGCAGGCTCAGTTCGACAGTGGTCAGGGCATCGGTGATGTCTTGCCCGGGATTCTCTTTACCGAACTGAGAAAGAGTCATCCTGCCCTGAAACTGCGGCGGCTGCCGTCGGCCGACATTCCGGCAGCGATAGCCCAGATCGACCCCAATCTGCGGTTCACTCCGAAGATGCTGATGGAGGAGCCGGGGGGTTCGTTCATATGGCAAGTTGGCGATCGCGTGATCACCCTCAACTGCCGCAGGCCCTACGTGGGATGGGCTCGGTTCAAAGATGCCGTCGAGGCGCTCTCAAGGATTGTCGAAGGTAGCACCCTCATCGCTCAGCTTCAGCGTCACTCGCTGCGCTACATCGACCTGCTGACCGAGGAGTTGGCGAACGATCTCTCAGTGCTCAGAGTTGCGATGAGTGTGGGCGATCGTGCGATCACGAACCGCGTACAGATGCGGGTTGAGATACCTGATGCCGACTACCTGCATGTGGTCCAGATCGCCACGGGAGCGCAGGTCAACCTTTCGGGTTCGCAACTGACCGGCACCATCGTTGATCTGGAGACCTTTCCGGCGAACCCGACGGGAGATTGGAGTTCAGTTCGCGAGCAGCTCGACGAATTGCATGATCGTTCGAAGTCACTGTTCTTCCGCCAGATCCTGACTGAAGAATCGGTCCTCAAGCTGGACCCGGAGTACTGACGATGTTTGCCCTCGCATTGGACGTACCACCGCTGCCGCTCTGGGGCACACCGGTTCTTGCCTATCGGCATGAAACCGCAGAACGACCGGAGCAACCTCCACGCATCGTCAGTTCGGCTATTCGCTATGAGGCCGGCAACGCCTTGACGACCGGCTCGCACCTGTCCTTGAATGGCGAAGACTGGATTGTCGGATTCCAGCCTAGAACGGGACTGGGCAAGAAACTCTTGGCCCTGCGCCAAGCGTATGTCGCAAGCGGCGGGAAGCTGATGTCCGCGACCGCGCTGGACGACGAGTTGCGGGATCGCCGTGGCGGAGTGGACGATGCCTAAGCGCACCTACATTGACACCTGTCTGCTGATCGCCGCCTTCAAGGGGGAGGGTGAACTCGGACGCAGGGCGCTGAATGTGCTTGACGATCCAGAGCGCTCGTTGGTGGTCAGTGATGCCGTTCGACTGGAGGCCGTGCCCAAGGCGCGCTTTCACAAGCAGCAGGCAGAGCTGGAGTTCTACGAAGCAGTGTTCAGTCAAGCCGAGAACATTGCCTGGGACAGTGCGGCCTTGCAGCACGCGCTCGCCATCGCAGAGGGTCATGGCGTCGCCGCCATGGATGCCATACATGTCGCGCACGCAGCGGTGGCCGGAGTAGCAGAGTTCATCAGCGCTGAGAAACCCACCAAGCCGATGTTCCGAGTGAAGAGCCCAGCCATGCACTCGATCCGGGATGCCTGAGTCATGGACAGCCCTGGCCGCCAGCAAGGCACTGCGCCGCCTGCGCGACGCCGGCTTCTTCACCCAGAAGGACCGTGGCTCGGCCACCTGGTACCAGCCTACCGCCCGGATGCTGGGCGGCCATGACCAGGATGGCGGCAAGGACGGCGCCCGCGCCGCCCAGGTCGCCGGCGAGCTTGCTGCCCAAGGCGCAGACGGGGCTGGCTTGTCTAGTAACCCCCTCGGCTTATCCAGTAACCCCGGCGCCTTGTCCAGCAACCTCGGCGCCCAGGACAGTAACCCTCGGCAGTCCGAATCTCGGGATGACCCGCTGGCCGACCAGCGCCGCCAGGCCCTGCTGAACGAGCTGCCCGGCGGCTTGGCCGCCCGGGTGGGCGCCATCGGCCAGCGCCGCCCGCCACAGGAAGTGCAAGACTTGGTGGTGGCGCTCTGCGAACTGCGCCCCTGGCGGACCGAGGAGATCGCGGCCCTGCTCGGCCGCAATGCCGAGACCGTGCGCCAGAACTACCTGCGCCCCCTGCTGCGCGCCGGCCGGATCGCCATGACCCGGCCCGACAAACCCAATGACCCGGACCAGGCCTACCGCGCCTGAAGCCGCCGCATGACCCAACGCCCCGCCCTCAATGCCGGCGCGCTGCGCGACGCGCCCGCCTTGATCGAGTCCGTCTTCCCTGCCCAGAAGGTCTCGTTCGAAGCCCAGAAGGAGCGCAAAGCGCAAGCGAGCCAGACCCTGACGGCCCTCGGATCGTTCTGGAAAGGCCGCAAGCCGCTGATCCTGGTGCGCGCCGTCGTCCTGGGCGCCCTGCTGCCGGCCACCGACGACGCCGAGCAGGACCTCGATGTCTTCGAACGGCTCATGGCCTTCGACGAAGAGAGCCTGGCCCGGCGCGCCCTGGCCAACAACGCCTTCAACGTCGAGACGCTGCAAAAGCTCATCCCGATCAACGAGCCCGAACGCTACTTCACCACCTCCGGATGGCGTCGTGACATCGGGCTGGCCGAGAAGCTGGAGCTGTACCGCCCTGCCATCGCCACCTTCGGCAGCTACGAAGAAAAGGCCGCGCTGTGCAAACGGCCGGAAGAAGTCGATGCCGATTGGCTCTATGAGCCAGTCTGGCCCGTGGTCAACCGCCACTACGCGCACCTCGGTATTCAGGCGAACTCCTTCGACCAACTGATCGAGCAACTCGGCACGCTGCGGTACGGGCGCCGGCCGCGGGTGGGCGACACATTCAGCGGCGGCGGCTCCATCCCCTTCGAGGCCGCGCGGCTGGGCTGCGACGTCTATGCGTCGGACCTGAACCCTCTGGCCTGCATGCTGACCTGGGGTACGTTCAACATCATCGGCGCCACACCGGAACAACAGCGCCGCATCAAGCGCGCCCAACAGGCGGTGGCGGAAGCCGTGGAGCGTGAGATCAAGGCCCAGGGCATCGAGCACGATGCCGAGGGCAACCGCATCAAGGCGCTGCTGCACTGCCTGGAGACGCGATGCCCAGAGACGGGCTGGATGGTGCCGATGTCCACCACCTGGGTGGTGTCCAAGATCCGCAGCACGATCGCGCGGCTGGAGCCTGATCACGCCAACAAGCGCTTCCGCATCCGCATCGTCAGCGGCGTCACGCCGCAAGAGCTGGCGGCTGCGTCCGAAGGCACGATCCAATCCAGCCACCTGGTCTATGAACTCGATGGCCAGACCTACCGCACGCCGGTGAAGACGCTTCGGGGGGACTACCGCCTGGCAGATGGCACCAGCGGTAACCGGCTCCGCCAGTGGGAACGCTCCGACTTCAAACCCCGAGCCGACGACATCCTGCTGGAACGCCTGTACGTCGTTCAGTGGGTCACGCGCGATACCGTGGATGCTGGCCGGCAGGAGACCTACTTCGCGGAGCCGACCGAGGCGGACCTGGAACGCGAGCGCAAGGTCGAGGAGATCGTCAGCGAGAACCTGGGGCGATGGCAGCGCGAAGGCTTCGTGCCGGACATGGCAATCGAACCAGGCGACAAGACCGACGAGCCGATTCGCACTCGCGGGTGGACCCACTGGCACCACTTGTTCATGCCCCGGCAGCTGTACTACGCCGCACTTGTAGCGGAGGCAGTGAAGTCTCAGCCCGACGACGTCGCCGCCGCCCTGCAATTCGATCGCATGTTTCTGGCCGACAACGGGGCCAAGTTGTGCCATTGGAAGATTGGTTCTCCTGGCAAACCGGGCCGAGCACCCTCGGCCGACGGCCTTGGGAACGTCTTCTACAACCAAGCCCTCAACACCTTCTACAACTACGGCGTTCGCGGCTTTCAGCAGACGCGGCCTGGCGAGTCTGTGAAGTACCGGCATTGCGACATTCCCGGGCACGCGCAGGTGGCGACGCATGAAGCAGCCCAGATCACAACCAGCGCCGACCTCTGGATCACCGATCCACCTTACGCCGACGCCGTCAACTACCACGAGATCACCGAGTACTTCATTGCCTGGCTGCGTCGCAACCCGCCGGCCCCGTTTGACTCCTGGGTGTGGGACTCCAGGCGTGCCCTGGCCATCCAAGGCTCGGGAGAAGACTTCCGCCGCAACATGGTGGCGGCCTACACCGCGATGGCGACACACATGCCCGACAACGGCATGCAGTGCGTGATGTTCACGCACCAGGACACCGGTGTCTGGAGCGACCTCGTCGGCATCTTCTGGGCCGCGGGGCTGCAGGTGGTGGCGGCCTGGTACATCGCCACCGAGACCACGTCCGAACTGAAGAAGGGTGGCTACGTGCAAGGCACGGTGACGCTGATGCTGCGCAAGCGCCCGGCCGGTGATCGGCCCGCCTTCAAGCAGCGCCTGCTACCGGCCGTGCGGCAAGAGGTGGACCGGCAGATCCGAACCATGATGCACCTGAACACCGCGGTGAAGGCCCACCACGGCGAACCTGTGTTCAACGACTCCGACCTGCAGATGGCCGGCTACGCCGCGGCGCTGAAGGTGCTGACCGGCTACACCCACATCGGCGGCGAAGACGTCACCAGCTTCGCGCTGCGCCCGCGGGTGAAGGGCGAGATCACGGTGGTGGACGAGATCGTGCAACAGGCCGCTGAAGCGGCCAGCAACCTGCTGGTGCCCGAGGGCCTGGCGGCAGACACCTGGGGCAAGCTGTCCGGCATCGAGCGCTTCGTGCTGCGCATGATGGACATGGAGACCACGGGCGCCCGCAAGCTGGACAACTACCAGAACTTCGCCAAGGCCTTCCGCGTGCAGGACTACGCCCGCGTGATGGCCAGCATGGCGCCCAACGAGGCCAGGCTGAAGCAAGTGACCGAGTTTGCCTCGCGTGACCTGACCGACAGCACCGAGCTGGGCGCCACGCGCCTGGGCCGGCTGGTCATCGCGCTGCAGCAGATGCGCGCGGACCTGGAGCCGCAGACCATCATCAGCCAGCTGCAAGCCGAGATGGCCGACTTCCTGGAGGCCCGCCCGTTGCTGGTGGACCTGCTGGCCTTCGTGGAGCGCAAGGCGCCCGAGGCCGATGTGCGCACGGCGGCCGAGGTGCTGGGCGCCCGGCTGAAAAACCAGCGCTTCGGCGTCTGAGGACGACAAAGCCATGTCCATCCGGCGGTTCTCGTCACGCACGCACCGGCTGGACGCCAGCTTTCTGCTGGAGCATCTGAAAGGCGCGCGCAGCTACCGGCGCATCGCGGGCTACTTCACCAGCTCGCTGTTCGAGGTGGCGCATGAGCTGCTGGAAGGCATTCCGCACGTTCGCATCGTCTGCAACGTCGACATCCACCCCGACGACCTGAAGGTGGCCCAGCTGCGCGAGGCCCGCATGATGGGCCGCTGGAACGAGGGTGCCATCGAGGCCGAGGCACTGCTGAACCGCGACCGCTACCGCCGGCTGGACGCCTTCCTGCAGCGGCACGGCCAGGCAGTGCGCGTGGCGCCCGACAGCGTGTGCGGCTTCGTGCACGGCAAGGCCGGCGTCATCGAGCTGGCCGATGGGCGCAAGCTGGGCTTCATCGGCTCGATGAACGAAACCCGCAGCGGCTGGCAGCGCCACTACGAAATCCTGTGGGAAGACGAGTCGCCCGAGGGCGTGGCCTGGATCGAAAGCGAGTTCGACTTCCTGTGGAACGCCGCGCGCCCGCTGCCCGAGGCGGTGATCCGCGAGGTGCACCGGCGTGGCTATCGGCGCGAAGTGGTGTTCGACGAGATCGAGGGCGTTGACGATGTGGCGCCGGCCGCGCTGATCGAGTCGCCGCTGTACCGCGAAGGCCTGGCGCTGCAGCCCTGGCAGCAAGGCTACGTTACCGAGTGCCTGCGCCACCACCAGATGCACAAGGTGGTGCGCCTGCTGCTGGCCGACGAGGTGGGTCTGGGCAAGACGCTGTCACTCGGCACCGCAGCGCTGACGCTGTGCCTGCTGGCCGACCGTGAGCAGCAAGCCCGGCGGCCGGTGGTGATCTTTGCCCCGGCCACGCTGTGCGAACAGTGGCAGACCGAGATGCTGGACAAGCTGGGCATCCCGTGCGCGCGTTGGGACACGGTGCGCAAGGTGTGGCTCGATGACCAGGAGCGGGCCATCTCGCCCGCCGGCCGTGAGCACATCGCGCGCTGCCCGGTGCGCATCGGCATCGTCTCGACCGGGCTGATGATGCGGCAATCGGCCGAGAAGCAGCACCTGCTCGGCCTGCGTTTCGGCCTGGTGATCCTGGACGAGGCGCACAAGGCCCGCACGCGGCAAGGATTCGGCGCCGACGCGGGCACGCCGAACGAGCTGCTGGCCTTCATGCGCGAGATCGCGGCCCGGTCCGAGCATGTGCTGCTGGGCACGGCGACGCCCATCCAGACGCAGCCGCAGGACCTGTGGGACCTGATCGGCATCCTGCACCAGGGGCGCGGCAACTTCGTGCTGGGCAACGACTTTGCGGCCTGGCACCGGGCCGGCGAGGTGCTGGAGATTCTGTCGGGCCGGCAGGAGGTGACTTCCGCCGAGCATGCGTGGGAGCTGCTGCGGTCCCCGCTGCCGCTGGTGGACTCCACGCGCGAGCGAAACGCTCGCAAGCTGTTCAGCGCGATCCGCCAGGACCTGGGGCTGGTGAACGGCGAGACCCAGACCGCCCGGTCGCTGGCCGACCTGAGCGAGGACACGCGCGAGATTCTGGAAGACGAGCTGCACCGGCAGGTGTCCGGCGCCACCTTCTTCCAGCGCGAGAACCCCCTGGTGCGCCACGTGGTGCTGCGCAAGCGTGTCAGCCTGGAGGATGCCGGCCTGCTGGCGCGGGTGGGCGTGGACGTGCACCCCGATCGCCAGCTGATCCGAGAGCCCCACGGCTTCGATGCCTTGTTCGAGGCGAAGGCCCTGCGCACCAGCGAAGACTTTCGGGAGGCCTACCGTGAGGCACGTGCCTTCGGCAAGACGTTGAGCACGCGTGGCCAGGGCCGCGGTGGTGGCGGCGGGTTCATGAAGAACCTGGTCGAGCAGCGCATCTGCTCGTCCATCCACGCGGGCCTGAACACGGTGCGAGCGCTGCTGCAAGGCCAGACCCTGCGCGACGAGGAAGACGAGGGCGACGCGGAGCTGGCCGTTGAAACCACCGACGAACGCGAGGCCCTGGAGCGGCTGCTGAATCGGCTGGAGAGGATCGCGTCCGATCCCAAGCTGGCAGCACTGCTGTACTACCTGGACCGCGAGAAGTGGCTGGAGCTGGGCGTGATCATCTTCAGCCATTACTACGACACCGCGCGCTGGGTGGCGGAGCAGCTTGCCCAGCGCTATCCGGATGAAGCCATCGGTCTTTACGCCGGGGCCGGCCGCAGCCGGCTCTACCAGCGCGGCGACAGCGTGTCGTGCGAGCGCGAGACGCTCAAGAAGATGGTGGCCGAGCACCAGATCCGGATCATGGTGGCCACGGATGCGGCCTGCGAGGGCTTGAACCTGCAGACCCTGGGCACGCTGGTGAACGTCGACCTGCCCTGGAACCCGACGCGGCTGGAACAGCGCATCGGCCGCATCAAGCGCTTTGGCCAGAAGCGCGACACCGTGGACATGCTCAACCTGGTCAACGAGCAGACCGTCGACGAGAAGATCTACGACCGCCTCTCGGACCGCATGCGCGACCGCTACGACCTGTTCGGCTCCGTCCCGGACACGATCAAGGACGAGTGGATCGACGACATCGAAGCGTTGGGCGTGAAGATGGACGAATACATCGACGCCCAGCGCGAGGCCACCGGCTTCGACCTTCGCTACACCGCCACGATGGCGCCGCCCGACAAGGACTGGCGCGACTGCACGGCCGTGCTGTCGCGGCGCGACTTCATGGAGTTGGTGACATCGGCGTGGCGCGGATAGGAACCCGGCCCCTTTTTGCCTACGACTACGGCGCGCGCTCCTGCGCGCGCCGCGGGTCTCAGCCCGCGCCCGCCGGCGCCTGCAGCCGCGCCAGCGCCTCGCGGTATTTGGCCGCGGTGGCGGCGACGACCGCCGGCGGCAGCGCCGGCGCCGGGGCGCGCTTGTTCCAGGGCTGGCCGTCGATGCGCACCGCTTCGAGCCAGTCGCGCACGAACTGCTTGTCGAAGCTCGGCGGGTTCTCGCCGCGCTCGAAGGCCGCGGCGTAGCGCTCGACCGGCCAGAAGCGCGAGGAGTCGGGCGTGAGCACCTCGTCCATCAGGGTGAGCGTGCCACGCTCGTCGAGGCCAAACTCGAACTTGGTGTCGGCGATCAGGATGCCGCGCTCGCGGGCCAGCGCCGCAGCCTCGCTGTAGAGCGCAAGCGAGACCTCGCGCACGCGCACGGCGAGCTCGGCGCCGATCAGCCCGGCGGCCTGCTCGAAAGTGATGTTCTCGTCGTGCGCGCCGGCCTCGGCCTTGGTCGCCGGCGTGAAGATCGGCCGCGGCAGCAGCTGCGCATTGCGCAGCCCCGGCGGCAGCGCAACGCCGCAGACCGCGCCCGCGGTCCGGTACTGCTGCCAGCCCGAGCCGGCCAGGTAGCCGCGCACGACGGCCTCGATCGGCAGCGGCCGCAGGCGCCTGACGAGCATCGAGCGGCCACGCACCTGATCGACCTCGTCGGGCGCGACCACGCTCTCGGGCGGCTCGCCGCTCAGGTGGTTCGGCACGACATGCGCGAGGCGCTCGAACCACCACAACGCCATGCACGTGAGCAGCTCGCCCTTGCCCGGGATCGGCTCCCCCCGCACGACGTCGAAGGCGCTGAGGCGGTCGGTGGCGACCATCAGCAGGCGGTCGGCGCCGACGGCGTAGTTGTCGCGCACCTTGCCGCGCGCGACCAGCGGCAGCGAGTGCAGGCGGGTCTCGAGCAGGCCGGACGCCATCGCGCGCTCAGACCACCGTCTGCGCGAGTTCGCCGCGGGCGTAGCGCTGCGCGACCTCGGCCAGCGGCATCGGCTTGATCTTCGCGGCCTGGCCTTCGCAGCCGAACTCGAGGTAGCGCTGGCGGCAGACCTTGTAGGCGGCCTCGCGCGCGGGCTTGAGCCACTCGCGGGCGTCGAACTTGTCGGGGTTCTCGGCCATGAACTGGCGCACCGCGCCGGTCATCGCCAGGCGGATGTCGGTGTCGATGTTGATCTTGCGCACGCCGTGCCGGATGGCCTCCTGGATCTCCTCGACCGGCACGCCGTAGGTCTCCTTGATGCGGCCGCCGTAGCGGTTGATGATGTCGAGCAGCTCCTTGGGCACGCTCGAGCTGCCGTGCATCACCAGGTGCGTGTTGGGGATGCGCCGGTGGATCTCCTTGACACGGCCGATCGCGAGGATGTCGCCGGTGGGCTTGCGGCTGAACTTGTAGGCGCCGTGGCTGGTGCCGATGGCGATCGCCAGCGCATCGAGCTGGGTGGCCTTGACGAAGGTGGCGGCCTCCTCGGGGTCGGTCAGCATCTGGGCGTGGCTGAGCTTGCCTTCGGCGCCGACGCCGTCCTCCTCGCCGGCGTCGCCGGTCTCGAGGTTGCCCAGGCAGCCGAGCTCGCCCTCGACCGTGACGCCGACCTTGTGCGCCATGTCGACCACCCGCCGCGTGACTTCGACGTTGTAGGCGAAATCGGCCGGGGTCTTGCCGTCCTCGCGCAGCGAGCCGTCCATCATCACCGAGCCGAAGCCCAGCGCGATCGCGCCCTCGCAGACCTTGGGGCTGGTGCCGTGGTCCTGGTGCATGACCAGCGGGATCTGCGGGTAGGCCTCGACGGCGGCCTGGATCAGGTGCTTGATGAAGCTCTCGCCGGCGTACTTGCGCGCGCCGGCGCTGGCCTGCAGGATGACCGGCGCGCCGACTTCGGCCGCGGCGGTCATGACCGCCTGCACCTGCTCGAGGTTGTTGACGTTGAACGCGGGTATGCCGTAGCCGTGCTCGGCGGCGTGGTCGAGCAGCTGGCGCATCGAGACGAGGGGCATGGCGGGTCTCCGGGCGGGGTGGACTGGCGGGGTCTGCCGGCACGGCAGGCCGGGCGGGGCCGCGCTGGGCGCGGCGACGGCTCCTAGTGTAAGTACCGGCCGTGACGGCCACCGCCGCGGTGCCACCGACTGCGGGGGTTTGGCCGTGCTGTTCGGCGCGCTGCGGGCCGCCGCGCGAGCCGACACTGGACGCTGAATACCGCCCGCGCCACCGCCCGCCATGCCCGCCCACCCGACGACCGCCCTGCACGACGCGACCGGCTGGATCACCCCGCTGGCGCTGGCCCACCCGCTCGATCTGGCCGACGCGCTGGCCGCGCGCAGCGGCCGCTCGCGGGCAGCGGCGCAGCGTCTGCTGGGCCGGCTGGTCGAAGCCCAGTGGCTCGAGCGCAGCGGCAGCCGCCGGCGGCCGCTCTACCACCCCGGTGCGCTGCGCCAGGTGGTGCGCCGCTACGCGCTGGCCGGGCTCGAGGAAGACCGGCCGTGGGCGCAGGACTTCGCCGCCGCGCTCGCCCTGTCGGCGGACGTCGCGCGCATGCTGCGCCATGCGCTCAGCGAGCTGCTCAACAACGCCATCGAGCACAGCGGCGGCCGCACGGTCACGGTGTCGATGCGGCGCAGCGCGCTGCAGGCCCAACTGCTGGTCGCCGACGACGGCCGCGGCGCCTTCGATACGATCCGCGCGGCCTGCGCGATCGACGACCCGGCGCAGGCCATGTTCGAGATCGCCAAGGGCCGGCTGACGACCCGGCCCGCGGGCCACGGCGGCCGCGGCCTCTACCACACCGCGGCGCTGGCCGATGTCTTCGACCTGCACGCCAATGGCCGCGGCTGGCGGCGCATCGCCGCCGAAGCCGACGCCGACGGCTGCAGCGCGCGCTGGCAGCCGGTGCGCACGCCGAGCGGGGCGGGCACCACGGTCTACGTCGCGGTCGCGCTCGACACCGCGCGCACCCTCGACCAGGCGCTGCGCACCGGCAGCCGCGAGGGCTGCCGCGGCTGGATCGACCACGCCCGGCTGCCGCTGCGCCTGCTCGCCGAAGACGGCGTGCTCGAGTCGCGCGCGCTCGCGCGCCGCGTCGGCTGGCGGCTCGAGCACTGCGCCGCGGCGACGCTGGACTACGCCGGCATCACCGACGTCGGTCCGGCCTTCGCCGACGAGATCGGCCGCGTGCTGCCGCAGCGCCTGCCCGGCCTGCAGTGGCAGCGCGTCAACGCGACGCCCGCGGTCGCCGCGCAACTGGCCATCGGCTGAACGCTCCAGAGCAAGGTGGCCAAGCCACCTTGCTCATGAGGCCGCTGCCGGCGGCGCCTGCGGCCGCGGCGCACGGCCCTGCGCCTGCTCGATCTGCAGCACCGCCTGCATCGTGCGCAGCACACGGTCGGGCGTCAGGCTGATGCTGTCGATGCCCAGGCGGACCAGAAACTCGGCGATCTCGACATGGTCCGACGGCGCCTGCCCGCAGATGCCGCTGTGGCGGCCGTTGCGCCGCGCGCCCTCGACGGCGAGCTGCAGCATGCGCAGCATGCCGGGGTCGCGCTCGTCGAAGCTGTCGGCGACGAGCGCGCTGTCGCGGTCGACGCCCAGCGTGAGCTGGGTCAGGTCGTTGCTGCCGATCGAGAAGCCGTCGAACAGCGCGCTGAACTCGTCGATCAGCAGCACGTTGTTCGGGATCTCGCACATCATGTAGACCTCGAGCCCGTCGACGCCGCGCTGCAGGCCGTAGCGGGCCATCACGTCGAGCACGCGGCGGGCCTCGTCGAGGCGGCGGCAGAACGGCACCATCACCTTCAGGTTGGTCAGCCCCATCTCGCCACGCACGCGGCGCAGTGCCGCGCATTCGAGCGCGAAGCCCTGTTCGTAGTCCGGGTGCACGTAGCGCGCCGCGCCGCGCCAGCCGATCATCGGGTTCTCCTCGTGCGGCTCGAAGTCGGCGCCGCCGAGCAGCGCGGCGTACTCGTTGCTCTTGAAGTCCGACAGCCGCACGATGACCGGCCGTGGCCAGAACGCCGCGGCGATCGTGCCCACGCCCTCGCTCAGGCGCTCGACGAAGTAGGCCGCTCCGTCGGCGTACTGCGCCGCAAGCGCGCGCACCGCCGCGCGCACGCCCTCGTCGCGGATGCGCTCGGGCTGCAGCAGCGCCATCGGGTGGGCCTTGATCGACTCGCTGACGATGAACTCCATGCGCGCGAGGCCGACGCCGTCGCTGGGCATCAGGCTGGTCTGGAACGCCAGCTCGGGGTTGCCGAGGTTGACCATGACCTCGGTGGCCGGCCGCTGCAGCCCGGCGAGCGAGGTGACGTCCTTGTGAAACGGCAGCTTGCCCTCGTAGACGCGGCCCATCGCGCCCTCGGCGCAAGAGACGGTGACGGTCTCGCCGTCGGCCAGCAGCTCGCTGGCGCGCTCGGCGCCGACCACCGCCGGGATGCCCAGCTCGCGCGCGACGATGGCCGCGTGGCAGGTGCGCCCGCCGCGGTTGGTGACGATCGCCGCCGCGGTCTTCATGACCGGCTCCCAGTCGGGCGTGGTGGTGTCGGCGACCAGCACCTCGCCGGGGCGGAAGCTGGCCAGCGCATGCGCGCCGACGACGCGGCGCACCGCGCCGCTGGCGATCTTGGCGCCCACCGAGCGGCCCTGCACGCGCACCCGGCCGGGGGCGTCGAGCACGTACTCCTCGAGCACATGGGCGGACTTGCGCGAGGCCGCCGTCTCGGGGCGGGCCTGGACGATGTAGAGCGGCCCGTCGGCGCCGTCCTTGGCCCATTCGATGTCCATCGGCCGGCCGTAGTGGTCCTCGATCGCGATCGCGGCGCCGGCGAGCTCGAGCACGTCGGCATCGCTCAGGCAGTAGCGCGCGCGCATCGCCCTGGGCGTCGGCCGGTTGACCACGGCCTCGCGCGTGCGGCCGCTGGCGTAGACCATCTGCACCTGCTTGTCGCCCAGCGTGCGGCGCACGACCGCGCGGTGGCCGCGGCGGTAGGTCGGCTTGTGGACGTAGAACTCGTCGGGGTCGACAGCGCCCTGCACGACGTTCTCGCCCAGCCCCCAGGCCGCGGTGATGAAGACGAAGTCCGGGTGGCCGCTCTCGGTGTCGATGGTGAAGATCACGCCGCTGCTGGCGAGGTCGCTGCGCACCATCTGCTGCACGGCCACCGACAGGTTGACCTTGAAGTGGTCGAAGCCCTGGTCGGTGCGGTAGCTGATCGCACGGTCGGTGAACAGCGAGGCCTGGCAGCGCCGCACGGCATCGACCAGCATCTCCTCGCCGCGCACGTTGAGGTAGGTGTCGTGCTGGCCGGCGAAGCTGGCGGTGGGCAGGTCCTCGGCGGTGGCCGAGCTGCGCACCGCGACGCTGAGGTCCTCGCCGAGCTGTGCCTTGAGCGCGCGCCAGGCCGCGCGCAGCTGCTGCTCGACGGCCGCCGGCATCGGCACGCCGTAGACCAGCTCGCGCGCGCGCGCGCCGGCGCGCGCCAGGGCGTCGGTGTCGCGCTTGTCGAGGCGGTCGAGCAGCGCATGAAGCTCGCCCCAGACGCCGGCCGTGTCGAGCGCGTCGCGGTAGGCCTGCGCGGTCACGGCGAAGCCGTCGGGCACCCGCACGCCCAGCGGCGCGAGCTGGCCGAACATCTCGCCCAGCGAGGCATTCTTGCCGCCGACCAGCGGCAGGTCGGCCAGCGAAAGCTCGCGGAACCAGCGGATATAGCTGGGCTTGGGCTTGGGTTCGGTCATCGGGGGCCTCGCGATCGGCAGTGCAGTGAGGGGGCAGCGCGGCGCATCGTCGGCCGAGCGCGCGGCCGCGGGCTTGACGGGGGTCAAACCGGCTGCGCGCGGATCCGGCGCGCCGCGCACCGGCGCCGCCAGCGGTGGCCGCTGCGGCTGCCGGACCCTGGTCTTGCGCCACGGCTGCCTGCCGCCGCCTGCCGCTGCGGCGGGGCGCGGTCGCCGGTCAGCCGCTCCAGACGGTCAGTACTTGATCCGCGCGAAGTAGGTCTGCTGCGCCGCCGCGCGGGCCTGGCCCAGGGTGTGGATACCGCGTTCGGCCAGCAGCGGGATCAGCTTCTGGAAGATCTCGGCGGTGACCAGCGCGTCGCCCAGCGCGGTGTGGCGGCCGATGACGGTGACGCCGAAGCGCTCGGCGATGGCTTCGAGCTTGTGCGACTCCTGGTTCGGGTGCACGAGCGCCGACAGCAGCAGGGTGTCGAGCACCGGCTGGTCGAAGCGGCAGCCGGTGGCGGCCTCCTTGAGCTGCAGGAAGCGCAGGTCGAACGCCGCGTTGTGGGCGACCAGCACGGTGTCCTGCGCGTAGGCGTGGAAGGCCGGCAGCACCGTCGCGATGGTCGGTGCGCCGGCGACCATCGCCGGCGTGATGCCGTGGATCGGGATCGTCGCCGCCGGGATCGGCCGCTGCGGGTCGACGAGCTGGTCGAAGCTCTCGCCCTTCCTGAGCTTGCCGGCGACCAGCCGCACCGCGCCGATCTGGATGATCTCGTCGCCGCCGGCCGGCTCCAGCCCGGTGGTCTCGGTGTCGAAGATCGTGTAGCTCAGCTCGGCGAGCGGCCGGTCGTCGAGCGCGTGGTGCGACTCGCCGAGCGCGAACAGGTCGAAGTCGTAGTACTCGGGCCGGCTGTCGCTGCGCACGAAGGTCGCGGCGTCGAGCTCGCCGGCGGCGCGCGCCAGCGGCAGCAGGAAGCGGAAGAAGGCCTGGTGGCGCACGCGCTCGCGCTCGAACCAGAACTCGCCGCCATGGCGCTGCACGACATCGCGCACGGTCAGCGGGCTGGCCTCGCCGCCCAGGCGCATCGGGTCGCTCTCCCAGCTCATCACGGTCTCGGTGCTCATCCCCGGCCCGCTCCAGACCAGGTCGAGGTGCGCGCGGCCGGCCGCCGCCGGGGCCAGCCGCAGCTGCAGCAGCCGCAGCCCGTACTCGTCGCGCAGGCGCTCGGCCAGGCAGGCCAGGGCCTGCAGCAGCGAGAAGCTGTCGAGCTCGAGCCAGAGACCGGCGTCGACCTCGTCGGCGACCACGCGCAGCCCGAGCGCGGCTTCGAGCCGGCGCTGGGCGGCAGCGACCAGGTCGGCGCCGAGCATCTCCTCGAGCGGCCAGCGGGTGGCCAGGCCCTGCGTGGCCTGCGCCGCGACCTGCTGCACGCGCGCGCTGAGCGCGCGCGTCTCGTCGCGGATGACGCCGAGGAAGCGCTCGCGCGTGGCGGCGTCGAGCTGTGGGTCGTCGAGCAGCTCGACGGCCGCCTGCAGGCCCGCCAGCGAGGCGCGGCTGCCCTCGGTCAGCCCGTGCAGCAGGCGGTCGCGCGCCGATTCCTCTTCGTAGGCGCGGGTGATGTTGTCGAGCACCAGCACGAAGCCGGCGAGGCCCGCGTCGCTGGCGCCCGCGCCGCGCACCGGCGCCATCTGCACGCGCAGCAACTGGCCGGCGCGGGTCGTCGTGACGAACTGCGCGCTCGGGCTGGGCACGCCGCGCGCCAGGCGCTGCTGCACGCTGTCGAGCGCGTGGGCGACCAGCCGGCGCTCGAACACGGTGTAGATCGAGCGGCCCAGCCCGATCAGCTCGGCGCCGGCGGCCACCCCGGGCGCGGCCGAGAGCGCGCGAAACTGCAGCCGCGCGCGGTTGTTGTAGAGCAGGATGCGGCCGTCGAGGTTGCACACGACCACGCTCTGCGTCAGCTCGCTCATCAGCGCGGCGAGGCGGTTGCGCTCCTGCTCGACGCCGCGGCTGGCCTCGGCGACCTGCGCGGCGATGTCGCTGCGCAGCTGCGCGCGCTGGCGGACCAGTTCGTTGACGACGCCGGCGAGCGCGCGCAGCTCGGCCGTGCCCTCGCCGGGCAGCTCGCGCTGGACGTCGCTGGCCAGCAGCACCCGGGCCTGCTCGAGCAGTCGCGCCGGCGGCGCGACCCAGCGTCGGCAGGCCCACTGCGCCAGCGCCGCGGCGGCGCCGGCCAGCGGCAGCAGGGCCAGCACCAGCAGCGGCAGCGCCGGCGCCAGCCGCGCGGCCAGCGCCGCGCGCTCCTCGGGCGCCAGTGTCGAGGCCAGCAGCGCCCAGCCCAGCGCGAGCCAGCCCAGGGCCAGCAGCGCCGCCGCCAGCGCCGCCAGCAGGCCCCAGCGCAGCGCGCGCGTCCCGGGCCTCATCCGGGCGGCTCCTGCAGCATCGCGCGCACCTTGGCCACCAGCTCCTTGGTCGAGAACGGCTTGGTCATGTAGGCGTCGGCGCCCACGCCCAGGCCCTTGGCGATGTCGGTGTCGCGGCCCTTGGCGGTCAGCATCAGCACCCGCACGTCCCTGAGCCGCTCGTCGGCGCGCAACGCCTGGCAGACCTCGAAGCCGGTGCGCTTGGGCATCATCACGTCGAGCAGGACCAGCGCCGGGCGCTCGCGCAGCAGCACCGCGATGGCCTCCTCGCCGTCGCGCGCGACATGCACCTCGTAGCCCTCGCGCTTCATCAGGAACTCGAGCGAGATCAGGATGTTGGGCTCGTCGTCGGCGATCACGATCTTGTGCGTCATCGGTCGTCTCCTGCGGTCGTTCGGGGGCGCGGCCCGGCGTCGGTGGGCCCCGGGCCGGGCGGCGGCGTCCACGGCAGCGTGAGCACGAAGCAGGCGCCGGGGCCGCCCTCGCGCAGCGTCAGGCGGCCGCCGAAATGCTCGACGATCTGGCGGCTGATCGGCAAGCCCAGCCCGGTGCCCGGCGGCCGCGCGCCGCCCTCGGTGCCCTGGTGGAAGCGCTCGAAGATCAGCTCGCGCTGGTCGGCGCTGACGCCGGGGCCGTTGTCGTGCACCTCGACGGTGAGGCCCTGGGCGTCGTGGCTCAGGCGCAGCTCGACGCGGCCGCCCGGCGCCGGCACGAACTTGGCGGCGTTGGTCAGCAGGTTGAGCAGGACCTGGGTCATGCGGTCGGGGTCGACGCGGATCGGCGGCAGCGCCGCGGGCAGCTCGACGTGCAGGCTCGCGCCGCGCTGCTGCAGCAGCTCGGCCACGGTCTGCGCGGCCTGCTGCACCAGCGCGCGCATGTCGACGTCGTCGGTGTGCCACTGCGCGTGCCCGGACTCGATCTTGGCGAGGTCGAGCACCTGGTTGACCAGGCGCGAGAGCCGCTCGGTCTCGGCGACCACGATGCCGAGGAACTGCTGGCGCTGCGCCGGCGCCATCTGCGGCTCGTCGAGCATCAGCTCGGCGAGCGCGCGGATCGCCGTCAGCGGCGTGCGCAGCTCGTGCGTCACCGACGACATGAAGTCGTCCTTGAGCCGGTCGAGGCTCTCGAGGCGCTGGTTGGCCGCGCGCAGCTCGGCGCTGGCCTGCTCGAGCTCGCGCGAGTAGGCGCGCAGCTGCGAGGCCTCGTCGAGGATGCGCATGACGTCGTCGAGGCCCAGCGACTCCTCCTCGACGACCGAGGCGACCATCACGCGCGCCGAGGCGCTGCCGATCGCACCGGCGAGCTGGGTCTCGACGAACTGGACCAGGCGCGCGTCGGGCACGACGGCCTCGATGCCGGCGGCGCCGATGCGGTCGGCGTAGGCCGTGAAGACCCGGCGCGCGCGTTCGCGGCCGAGGAAGCGCTCGGTCAGCGCGAGCAGGTCGTCGATCTGCGCGCGGCCGCGCCAGAACACCGGCTTGTGCTGCGCGGTGCGCTCGAAGACGTCGACGAAGAGCAGGGCCTGGCTGGTCTCGGCCGCGCTGGGCGCGCGCGCCAGCGAGACGCCGACGTACAGCCCGACGTTGACCAGCAGGCTCCAGAACAGCGCATGCGTGAGCGGGTCCAGCCCGGCGAGGCCCAGCAGCTGCTCGGGGCGCAGCAGCGCGATGCCCCAGGGCCCGAGCTCGACGAAGCCGGTGGTCCACCAGTCCGACTTGGCGATCGAGGGCAGCATCAGGGTGTAGACCCACAGGCCGAAGCCGGCGATCAGCCCGGCCATCGCGCCGGCGCGTGTGCCGCCCTTCCAGTACATGCCGCCGAGCAGCGCCGGCGCGAACTGGGCGACCGCGGCGAAGCTGATCAGGCCGATCTGGACCAGCGCGTAGGCCTCCCCGGCGAGGGCGAAGTAGAGGTAGCCCAGCAGCAGCAGCAGCAGGATCGCCGCGCGCCGCACCCACAGCAGCAGCGCCGAGAGGTCGGCGCGCGTGGCCAGCCGGCCGCTGCGCAGCAGGCGCGGCATGACCAGGTCGTTGCAGACCATCGTCGCGACCGCGATGGCCTCGACGATGATCATGCCGGTGGCCGCCGACAGGCCGCCGATGAAGACCAGCAGCGCCAGCAGCCGCTGGCCCTCCGACAGCGGCAGCGAGAGCACGAAGTCGTCGGCGAAGGCGGTGCCGCCGGCGCCGAACAGCAGCAGGCCGGCCAGCGCGATCGGCAGCACGAAGATGTTGATCGCCAGCAGGTAGGCCGGGAAGACCCAGGCCGCGCGCCGCAGGTGGCGCTCGTCGACGTTCTCGACGACCATGACCTGGAACTGCCGCGGCAGCAGCAGGAAGGCCAGCATCGCCAGCAG
>Ga0208609_100163_pt1 | contig 29504 bp, 28 predicted proteins | sample SubbioR11_8A_Apr_FD_184813 | JGI IMG/M metagenome (GOLD analysis project Ga0208609, IMG submission 184813) | Serpentinite rock and fluid subsurface biosphere microbial communities from McLaughlin Reserve, California, USA - CR11_8A_Apr (SPAdes) | ecosystem: Environmental > Terrestrial > Deep...
TACACCGTCTCGCACGACCTGCGCGCGCCGATCCGCGTCGTCGAGGGCTTTGCGCGCATCCTCAAGGAGGACCACGGCGCGCAGCTCGACCGCATCGGCCACGACCACCTCGACCGCGTGCTGGCCGCGGCGGCGCGCATGAACCAGATGATCGACGCCCTGCTGGCGCTGGCGCGGCTGGCCAGCCAGCCGCTGGCGCGCCAGCCGGTCAACCTGTCGCAGCTGGCCGGCTACATCGTCGACGACCTGCGCCGCCAGCACCCGCAGCCGCCGGCCGACGTGACGATCGAGCCGGGCATGGTCGTGCCCGGCGACCCGACGCTGCTGCGCATGGCGCTGGAGAACCTGCTGGGCAACGCCTGGAAGTACAGCGCGCGCTGCGCACGCCGCCAGATCGCCTTCGAGCGCGCCCCCGCCGAGGGTGGCGTCGGCGCGCAGGGCTTCGTCGTGCGCGACAACGGCGCGGGCTTCGACATGCGCTTCGTCGACCGCCTGTTCGGCGTCTTCCAGCGCCTGCACAGCGCCAGCGACTACGCCGGCACCGGCGTCGGGCTGGCTTCGGTCAAGCGCATCGTCGCCCGCCACGGCGGGTGCATCCGTGCCGAGGGCGAGGTCGGCCGCGGCGCGCAGTTCACCTTCACGCTGGCCGATTGAACGCGGCGGCCGCGAGCAGCTCGACGGCCTCGACGACGCGCTCGGCCTGCTCGTGCAGCGTGCGCCGCTCGGCGGCAGCCTGCGCAGCCAGCCGCGCCAGCGCCTCGGCGCGCGGCAGCGAGTAGCGGTGCATCAGCACGCCGACGGCGACGCCGACGGCGTCGGGCAGCGCCGGCGCGCCCGAGCCGGCCGGCTCGGGCGTGGCCGCCGCGGCTGCCGGCAGCCGCGCGAAAGCGGCCTCGACGGTGGGCACGATCTGGCCGATGTCCAGCGGCTTGACCAGATAGGCCAGCGCCCCCAGCGCCTTGACCTGGGCCACCGTGGCCTCGTCGGAGAAGGCCGAGAGGAACATGAACGGCACGCGGCGCTCGCGCAGGTAGGCCGCGACGTCGAAGCCGCTCTTGCCCTCCATGCGGATGTCGAGCAGGGCGAGGTCGGGGCGGTGCTCGCGGGCGAGCAGGATCGCGTCGTCGCCGTTGTCGGCGTCGATGACCTCGTAGCCGGCGCGCGCCAGCCCGTGGGCGACGGTGGCCAGCACGAGCCGGTCGTCGTCGACGACCAGGATCTTGCCCTTGCCTGGCCGGGCTTCGTCGCCGGCAGCGGCTGCCGCAGCTTGCATGCGCTGCATTGTGCTACAGCGACCCCGGCCGTCAGAGCGGATCGAGCCGGGTCAGCACCGGCGGCACCAGCGCGACGCTGGCGCGCACCTCGCCGTCGGCGGCTTCGATGGCGAGCGTCGCATGCCGGCGCGGCAGCAAGGCGCGCACCAGGGCCAGCCCGGAGACGCCGCCGCGCTGCTGGCCGAGGTCGGCGCCGGCGCCCAGCGTGCCGCGGTTGACGACCGTGATGCGCACGCCGGCGTCGTCGCAGTCGAGGCTGCAGCGCACCGCGTCGGCGCCGCCATGCTTGACGGCGTTGGTCAGCAGCTCGTTGACGGTCAGCGCGATCGGGATCGACTCCGGCTCGGGCAGCGCCCAGCGGTGGGCCTGGCTGCCACCCAACTCGACGCTGATCGGGTGGCCGAACATGCGCTGCACCGACGCCGCGATGGCCTCGATGAGGCCGCGCACGCGCAGCGGGCCGGCGGCGCCGACCTGCAGCCCGTAGACCTGGGCGATGGCGTGGACCTGGCCGACCGCCTCCTTGATGACCGCGGCGACCTCGGGCCGGCGCTCGGCGATCTGCTGCATCAGCCCGGCCACGCCCTGCAGGTTGTTCTTGATGCGGTGGTGCACCTCGCGCACCAGCAGGTCGCGCTGCGCGGCCTCGGCCGCGCGCTGCTCGGTGACGTCGCTGGCCACCAGCAGCAACTGGCCGCCGGGAGCGTCGGCCTCGTCGTGCCCGCCCAGCGGCACGTAGCGCGCGTCCCAGACGCGCTGCGCGCCGCCGCTGGCGCGGCGGTACTCGCGGCGCACGACGGCGTCGCCGGCGCGCGTGAGCAGCAGGTCCTCGCGCAGCTGGGCGCCGTCGTCGGCGCCGAACAGCTCGTCGATGCGCTGGCCGGCAGCGGCGTCGAGCGCGCAGCCGATGAAGGCCGCGGCCATCTGGTTGAGCTGCAGCACGCGCAGCGTCTGCGCATCGACCAGCCCGATGGCCGTCGGCGCGGTCTCGATGATGCGCTCGAGCGAGGCCTGGGCCTGCGCGATGCGCAGCTCGGCCTGGCGGCGGCGCTCGATGTCGAGCAGCGCGAAGGTCAGCTCGCCGCCGGTGGCCACGACGTTGCCGACGACCCAGAAGGTGCGCCCGTCGCGCGCCTGCAGCCGGCACTCGAAGGTCTCGGCGCGGCCCTCGCCGAGCACGGCGACCCAGTCGCCGCGGCGCAGCGGGTGCTCGGGCTCGGCGGTGGCGACGGCGGCGATCGGCGCGCCGACGAAGTCGGCCAGCTCGCCGCCGAACATGCGCCGCGCCGAGCGGTTCATCCACTCGATGCCGCCGGCGTGGACGGTGACGATGCCCACCAGCACCGAGTCGAGCACCGCGCGCGTGCGCTCGGCCTGGCGCAGCAGTTGCTCGCGCGAGCGCTCCTGCTCGGTGACGTCGAGCGTGACCACCGACAGCGTGCGCCGCCCGCTGGCCAGCCGGCCGGGCTCGACCCGCGTGAGCAGCCAGCGCAGCCCCAGCTCGGGGTGGCGCACCGCATAGCGCACCTGCACCCGCTCGCCGGACTTGAGCGCGGCCTGCAGGCGCTCGTACTCGGCCAGCGAGCCCGCCTCGACCAGCTCGCGCGAGATCGCCTGCAGGCCCTGGACGCCGGCGTCGCCCTCGGCGCTCGGGCGCGGCGCCTGGCTGCGCAGCCAGCCGCGCGACTCGTCGAAGGTCGCGACGCCGACCCCGGCGGTGTCGATCAGCGCGCCGATCTCGAGCTGGGCGAGGTCGCGCTCGTCCTCGGCGCTGCGGTCCTCGACGACCGCCAGCAGGCGCCGCTGGCCGGGCTGCGGCTCGATCACGCGCAGCCGCGCCGCGACCCGGCGCCGGCTGCCATCGGGCAGCACCAGCGTGGCCTGGCGCTCGACGACGGCAGCGCCGACCGCGGCGGCCTCGTCGCGCCAGGCGAGCAGCTCGCGCAGGCGCGCGTCGGCGTCGGCCAGCGTCACCGGGGCGCTGCCGACCAGCGCCTCGAAGGCGCGGTTGCTGCGCACCACCAGCCCGTCGGCGTCGAGCATGACCATGCCGACCGGGCTGAGGTCGAACCACAGCAGCAGCTCGTCGATCGCGTGGTCGCCGCCGGCCGCGGCCGGCGCGCGCCAGCGCAGCACCCACAGCGCGCCGGGCAGCCGCGCCAGCTCGAGCGCGACGCTGCGGCCGTCGGCCAGCCGCACGGTCTGGGCCTGGGCCTGCGGCGGCGCGGTGCCGCGCAGCCGGTGCAGCCAGGCCAGGGTCTCGGCGCCGAGCAGGTCGGCCAGGTCGTCGAGGTTGCGCGCGGCCGCCGGCACGCCGAGCCGGCGGGCCGCGGCGTTGACCAGGTGGACCTGGCCGCGGCTGTCGAAGACCAGCAGGGCCTCGGCCAGGGTGTCGAGCAAGGCGGTGCAGGCCGCCGGGCTCAGCCGCGCCGGCGGCACCGGGTGCGGGGCGTCAGGGAGGACGGCGGTCATTGCAGGCGGTGCGAACGGGGGCAGTCACGCGAATGCCGCGCTGCGGGCAGTGTACGCAGCGCGGCTGGCCCGAGGCTGGCAGGCCGCACGGCCGGCGCCGGGCTTTTGCCGGTCATGCGCTCGGCACAGCGGTCAACTGCAGGATCGAGGCTCAGCCCAGTTCGCGGGCCACGGTCAGCGCGCGCAGCAGCGCGGCGTTGACCTCGGCGGGCGTCAGCAGCAGCCGCTCGGCGGCCTCGCGCAGGTCGTACACCGAGGCCTCCTCGATGGCCTGGACCAGCGCCAGGTACGGCTGGTACGGGCCGTCACCTTCGACCAGCGTGCGCGAGACGCCGGCGGGCACCGGCACGGCCGCGAGCAGCTCGGCGAAGGGCTGACCCATCAGCCGGTCGAGCAGCGAGAAGACGCCGCAGATGAAGGCCTCGTCGGCGCTCAGGCCGTCGGCCTCGCCGCCGCGCGTCTGGCCGCCGGCGGCGAACAGACCCTCCATCAGCAGGCCGCGCCGCAGCGCGGCGTACATCAGCGGCTTGGCCTCGGCCTCGCGGCTGGCCTGGGCCAGCAGCAGCGCCAGCCAGCGCTTGAGCCGCTGGTGGCCCAGCATCATGATCGCGTGGCGGAACGACGCGACCTCGACGCGCAGGCCGAAGGCCGCCGAGTTGATGTAGCGCAGCAGCTTGAAGCCCAGCGTCGGGTCGAGCCGGACCACGGCGTCGAGGCGCTCGACCGACTCCTCGCGGTCGAGCCGGCGGATCAGCTCGACGACGGTCTGCAGGTCCGGGCGCACGCCGCCCTTGCCGGTGCGCGCCGGCACCGGGTCGTCGAGCGGCCAGCCAAGCACCGCGACGGCGCCGCGCTCGAAAGCCTGGGCGAGCTGCGCCGCGCTGCGCACCCCGGTCTGCACGAAACCCAGCGTGCGCGTCACGCCCGCCGGCGCCGCGGCGCCGGCGGCGCGGCGCTCGTCGGCGCAGTCGATCAGCGCATGCGTGAAGCAGGCCAGCACCGGCGCCGGCAGCGGCTCGCGCGGCCGGCCCGCCAGCAGCAGCAGGTTGCCGCGCGCGTGCAGCTCGGCGATGGCCTGGGCCTGCGCCGGGTCAGCGGCGATGAAGGCCGGAACCTCGATCATCACCGAGGCCGCCGGCTGCGCACGCAGCAGCGCGTGCAGCAGGCCCTCGTGCGCGACGTTGAGCGCCAGCCGCACGCCGGCCTCGGGCAGCGCCGCCGCCAGCGCGGCCAGCAGCTCGGCCACCGGCACACTGGCCTCGGGCTGGGCCGGGAAGACCGTCAGCCGGGTCGCGATGACCTCGCGCTGGCGGTCGATCAGCGGTGCATAGCCGAGCAGGACCTGGTTGAGGACGGGGTGGTTCATCAGAGGTGCTGGAACAGCGACATGCGCTGCACCATCGCGTAGGCGCGCAATGCGGCATCGTAGCCGGTCTGGCGGCGCTGGAACTCGGCAATCGCCTGCACCATGTCGAGGTCCTCGGCGTTGCTGCGCTCGGTCTGGCCGTGCAGGCGCGACGCGGCGATGCGCCCCTCGGTCATGTCGGTGCGCGCGAGCACCTCGCCGACCGCCGCGCGCAGGCCCTGCAGCGCGTGCAGCGAGGCGTCGAGGTCGCGCAGCGTGGTCGCCACCGTCTGCGTGACCTGGGCGTTGCTGCGCAGCGGGGTCGCCAGCTCGGCCAGCGCGCGGTCGAGCACGTCGAACACGCCCAGCTCCGGCCGCGCGGGGCGCAGCCTGAACTCGTCGCCGGCGGCCGGCGCACCGGCGATCGTGAAGGCCATGCCGTCGATCTCGATCGCGCGGCCGCTGACGTAGGGCTGGGCCGCGGCCACGGTCACCGGCGGGCTGCCGCGCTGGATGTCGAAGCTGGCGCCGCCCGCGCCGAAGACGATGCGGTAGTCCTGCCCGGTCAGCGCCTGCGGGTCGCTGACGCGGCCGGCGTCGATGTGCGCGCGGCTGCTGTTGAGGTTGTCGGTGACGAAGGCGCCGTTGCCGCTCCAGGCGCGCATCCAGGCCGGCTGGCCGTCGACGCTCAGGGGCAGCGGCTCGCTGCTGGCGGTGGCTGCGCCGCCGGCGCTGCCGCGGTAGGCGACGCCGCCCGGCGCATCGAGAAAAGGCGGTCCGCCGGCGCCCTGGCCACCGAACAGGAAGCCACCGGTGCCATCGCCGCGGTTGGCGACCGCGAGCAACTGGTCGCGCAGCTCGCGCAGGCGGGCGGCCAGTGCGGCGCGCTCGCCGTCGGAGTAGCTCGCGTTGCCGGCGGCGATCATCGTCTCGCGGGCCTGCTGCAGCAGCTCGCCGGCGTCGCCCAGTGCGGACTCGGTCAGCGTCATCGCGTTGCGGCTGGCCTCGAGCGCACGCTGGTCGGCGGTGCTGCGCGAGATCGAGGCCAGCGCGCGTTCGGCGCGCGCGGCCGCGGCCGGGTCGTCGCTGGCGCGCTGCACCCGCTTGCCGCTGGTGAGCTGCAACTGCGACTCGGCCAGGCCCTGCTGGCGGCGCTGCAGCTCGTCGATCGCGAGCTCGAAGGTCTGGGCAGTCGTCACGCGCATCGTCTAACCCCCTGCCCAGCGCCTCAGCGGCCGGCCGTCGACAGCAGCGTGTCGAAGACCTGCTGCGCGACCTGCAGCACCTTGGCCGCGGCCTGGTAACTCTGCTGGAACTGGATCAGCCGCGCCGCCTCCTCGTCGAGGTTGACGCCCGACCTGGCCTCGCGCTGGCGCTCGGCGGCGACCCGCACCGCCGCCGCGATGTCGGCCGCCGTGGCCGCGCTCTGCACGCGCACGCCGACTGTCGCCATCGCGCTGGCCCAGGCGTCGGTGATCGTCTCGCCGCCGCTGCCGTCGGCGCGCCGCCCGACCAGCGCCTCGTCGCGCAGCGCAGCCAGGGCCATCGCATTGCCGTTGCTGGTTGCCGGAAACGGCGTCGGCACGACCTCCAGCCGGTCGCCCGCGGCGGGCACGCCGGTGAGGGTCAGCGCGAACTCGCCGATCGCCAGTGGCTGCCCCGGCGTCCAGGTGCCGCTGCCGCTGGCCGCACCCCGGCTCCAGCTGTAGGCAACGCCGTCGACGGTGGCCGGCGGCGTGGCCGGCACGACCGCGCCGAAGGTCAGCCGCAGCGGATCGGTCGACAGGCGCGGCGCGGTCATCACCAGCGCGCCGACCCGCGCCGAGCCGGTGTTGGCGGAGTCGGTGTATGCGCTCAGCGGCGAGGCGGCGGCCAGGCCGCGCGGGTCGTCGAGCACGCGCCGCATGTCGGCCGCGGCCCGCGCGAGCGGCTGCAGCAGGAAGCGGTCGCCGGCCACCGCCGGGCCGCCACTGCGCTGCAGGCCCAGCCCCAGCGCCGCCACGGTGACACCACCGGCCAGTGCGGCGTCGGTATAGCCGTAGGGCCCGCCAGCCGGCACGCTGCCGTCGGCGCGCAGCAGGTGCCACTGGCTGCCGTCGTAGCGCAGCTCGTAGTCCTCGGCGCGGACCCGCGCCGCGTCGGTGATCTGCACGCCGAGGCCGGCGCTGCCGGCGTTGGTCGACGCGGCGTTGACGCGCGGCGAGCCGAGCTGGAACAGCGGCGCCCCGGCGTTGCCCTCGAGGTCCAGACCGCGCGCGAGCTGGCCGTCGATGCGCGCGGCGTACGCCACCGCCATCTGGCCCAGGGTGGCCCGCGCGGCGGCCAGGTCCTCGTTCTGGAAGCGCAGCAGTCCGCCGATCTGCCCATGCGTGAGCAGCCCGGCCGACAGCGGGCGCAGGCCCGAACCCTCCGCGATGCCGATCGCCATGCGGGTCGGGTCCATGCCGTCGGGCGTCACTTCCAGCCGCTGGGCCTGGTTGCCCAGCACCAGCCGCTGGCCGCCGGCGATGAACACGCCCAGCGTGCCGTCGTCGGCGGCCACGGTGGTCACGGTCACGAACTCGCTGAGCCGCCCGAGCAGCCGGTCGCGCTCGTCGAGCAGGTCGTTGGGGCTGTGGCCGAAGCCCTGCAGCCGGGCGATCTGCTGGTTGACGTCGGCCACCCGCTGGGCCAGCTCGTTGACGCCGGCCACCGCCAGCCGCAGGTCCTGGCCGACACCGGCCTGCAGCGCGTCGAGCTGGCCGCCGGCGGTCGCAAAGCGCGCGGCGACTTCCTGCGCGCGGGCGAGCACGACCTCGCGGGTGGCGATGTCCTGCGGCCGGCTGGCCAGGTCGACCATCGCGTTGAGCAACTGCCCGGCGGCATGGCCGACGCCGCGCTCGCCGCTCGGGAAGGCCTCCTCGAGGCGGACGAGCTGGGCGTGGCGGGCGCGGTCGCCGGCGGCCAGCGAGGCCGCCACCGCCGCCTCGCGCGTCAGGAAGGCGTCGTGGGCGCGCGTGATGGTCGCCACGTCGGCCCCCTTGCCGAAGAAGCCGGCGCCGGTGAACTGGCCCTGGGCGGTCGCCAGTTGCGCCTCCTGGCGCGAGAAGCCGGCGACGCTGGCGTTGGCGATGTTGTGGCTGGTCGTCTGCAGCTGCGAGAACGCGGCGAACATCGCGCGCGTGCCCAGGTTCATCAGGGCGGAGGCCATGGCCGAGCTCAGGCGAGCGCGCGCTTGAGGCGCAGCGTGGTGTTGATGACGCCGGTCAGCTTGTCGGCGTAGGCCGGGTCGGTGGCAAAGCCGGCGCGCTGCAGCGCCTGCGCGAAGCCCTGCGCGGTCTCGGCCTGCGCGACGACCCCGGCATAGCGCCGGCTCTGCGTGATCAGGCGGGCGTAGTCGGCGAACGACTCCTCGATGCTGGCGTAGGCGCGAAAGCTCGCGCGCACGGTGCGCGGCACGCCGCCGATGTACTCGGTGGTCGTGATCTCGGTCACCGGGCCGCGCCAGCCGGGCGTGGCCTTGATGCCGAACAGGTTGTTCGACGGCGAGCCGTCGGGCATGCGGATGTCGCGCCGGCCCCAGCCGGTCTCGAGCGCGGCCTGGGCGAGCATGAACGCCGCCGGGATGCCGCTGGCGGCCTCGGTGGCGCGTGCCGCATCGAGGTGGCGGGCGATGAAGTCCTTGCCGACCAGGTCGGTCGCCCGCCGCGGCGGCGCCGGCCCGCTGCCGTCGACCGCGGCGGCTGGGTCGGCGCCCGCATCTGGCGGCGTCGACGGCCCGGCGCCGGCGGCGCGCGCCGCTGCGGCACCCGGCAGGCCCATCTGCTGCGCGATCTGGCGCGCGATCACGTCGGCCAGCCCGCCGCGCAGCCCGCTAAGCTTCTGCGCGTACTGCGCATCGAGCATCTCGGTGCCCATGCCGGTGGCGGCGTTGTCGAGCAGGCCCGAGGCCAGCGTCGCCTGGCGCATGCTGCGCAGCAGCTCGTGCATGAACATCGCCTCGAACTGCCGGGCGACCTCGCGCGTGGCGGCCTGCGGGTCGCGCGCGGCGAGCCCGCGCAGCTCGGCGATCGGCCGCGTGTCGGTGGCCAGCCCGGAGAGGGCCGACAGGTGGGCCGGCGAGGTGGCGGCGAGCGCTTGCACGGTGGCCCCGGGGTCGCGTCAGATCACTTCGATCTCGGCGCGCAGCGCGCCGGCGGCCTGCATGGCCTGCAGGATGGCCAGCAGGTCCTGCGGCGTCGCGCCGAGCATGTTGAGGGCCTTGACGACATCGGTCAGCCGCACGCCCTCGGGCATCTGGACCAGCATGCCGCCGTGCTGGGTGATGGTCACGTCGGCGCGCTCGGCGACCACCGTCTCGCCGCGGCCGAACGGCGCGGGCTGGGCGATGACCGGGGTCGCGGCGATGACCACCGACAGGTTGCCGTGGGCGACCGCGCAGGCGCCCAGCGTGACTGCCTCGTTCATCACCACCGAGCCGGTGCGCGCGTTGAGCACGATGCGCGCGGCCGGCCGCGCCAGCGTCAGCGGCAGGGCCTCGACGTCGGCGAGGAAGGCCACCCGGGCGCCCGGCTCGGCCGGGGCGCGCACGCGCACCGAGCGGCCGTCGAGCGCGGTCGCGGTGCCGGCGCCCTGGCTGCGGTTGATCGCATCGGCCACCGCACGCGCGGTGGCGAAATCAACGGCGTTGAGGTCGAGCTGCACATGCTCGCCGACCTGCAGCGCCGTCGGCACCGCGCGCTCGACGGTCGCGCCGTTGGGGATGCGCCCGGCACTGAGATGGTTGATCTGCACGCGCGAGCCGGCGGCGGCAGCGCCGGCGCCGGCGATGACCAGGTTGCCCTGCGCCAGCGCGTAGGTCTGGCCGTCGGCGCCGCGCAGCGGCGTCGCGATCAGCATGCCCCCGCGCAGGCTGCGCGCGTTGCCCAGCGACGAGACGGTCACGTCGATCGTCTGGCCCGGCTGCGCGAACGGCGGCAGCGAGGCCGTGACCATCACCGCGGCGACGTTGCGCGCCTGCAGCGCGATGCCCGGCGGCAGGGTCACGCCCATCTGCTGCAGCAGCGACTGCAGGCTCTGCGCGGTGAACGGTGCCTGCGTGGTCTGGTCGCCGCTGCCGTCGAGCCCGACGACCAGGCCGTAGCCGACCAGCGGGTTGCTGCGCACGCCGTGCACGCTGGCGACGTCCTTGATGCGCATGGCCTGCGCCGGCGCCCAGGCCGCGGCGGCGAGCACGACGCCGGCGACGACGAGCCGGCGCGCCAGCGCGAGCCAGCGCGCCGGCGCGGGGCGCGAGGCGGCCATCGGTGACAGGCAGGTCATGGCGCTCAGATCGGCAGTACGCTGAGGAAGAAGCGCGCGAGCCAGCCCATCAACTGGGCCTGGCCCTGCTGGCCGCGGCTGGTCTGCGCCAGGCGGACATGGGCGACCTGGGTGCTGACCACCGTGTTGCCCGGGCGGATGCTGCGCGGATCGACCTGGCCCGAGAAGCGCAGCACGTCGACGTTGGCGTTGACGCCGATCTGCTTCTCGCCGGCGATCAGCAGGTGGCCGTTGGGCAGCACGCCGGTGACGACCGCGGTGATCGTGCCGCTGAAGGCGTTGCGGCTCTCGGTGCTGCCGCTGCCCTCGAAGGCGGTCTCGCTGCTGCCGCGCACCGCCGCCGGGCGCAGGATGCGGGTCGGGTCGATGCCCGGCAGCGCGCTGAGCGAGGCGTCGATGCTGCCGCTGCGCTCGACCGCGCTGGTCGACTGTGCGCTGGCGGCGATGCGTTCGGTGATCACGACCTGCAGCGTGTCGCCGGGCAGGCGGGCGCGGTGGTCCTCGAACAGCGGGCGGTGGGTCGCGGCGTTGAAGATCGCCCCCGGCGCGGCGGCCGGCAGGGCCGTCTGGGCCGCCGGCAGCGGCAGCGCCAGCCCCGGCGGCACGCCGGCGACCTCGACGCGCGGCCCCTCGAAGGCCGCGCAGCCGGCCAGCAGGGCGAGCGCGGCCGCGGCAGCGGGCAGGCGCAGCAGTGGCATCGCCGACCTGCCGCGGGTCAGATCTGGGCCAGACGCGCGAGCATCTGGTCGGAGGTCTGGATCGCCTTCGAGTTCAGCTCGTAGGCGCGCTGGGTCTGGATCATCGCCACCAGCTCCTCGACGACGTTGACGTTGCTGGTCTCGACGAAGCCCTGCTGCAGGCTGCCCAGGCCCTCGGCGCCGGGCGCACCGGCGTTGGGCCCGCCCGAAGCCGCCGTCTCGCCGAACAGGTTGCCGCCCAGCGGCGAGAGCCCGGCCGGGTTGACGAAGCTGGCGATCTGCAACTGGCCGAGCTGCTGCGGCGCCGTCTGCCCCGGCACGCTGGCGCTGACCGTGCCGTCGGCGGCGATGGTCAGCGACAGCGCGTTGGCCGGCACCGTGATGCCCGGCTGCACGGTATCGCCGTTGTGGGTGACGATCTGGCCGTCGGCGTTGACCTTGAACGCGCCGTCACGGGTGTACGCGCTGCTGCCGTCGGCGCGCTGGATCTGGAAGAAGCCGTTGCCCTGGATCGCGACGTCGAGGTTGTTGCCGGTCTGCTGCAGGTTGCCCTGGGTGAAGGTGCGCGAAGTCGCCACCGGCCGCACGCCCAGCCCGACCTGCAGCCCCGCCGGCAGCGTGCCCTGCTCGCCGGCGGCGGCGCCGGCCTGGCGCAGCGTCTGGTAGATCAGGTCCTCGAACACGACATGGCCCTTCTTGAAGCCGTTGGTCGCGACGTTGGCCAGGTTGTGCGCGATCGTGTCGAGCTGAGTCTGCTGGGCCTCCATGCCGGTCTTGGATATCCACAACGATCGGATCATGCGCACGCTCCCGTAGCCATGCGGCGATGATCGCGCCGGCCGGCGCCGGGCTTGAGCCGGAAATGCGGCCGGAAAACCCCCCGCTTCGGCGCCTGGGCGGCGCGGCGGCGGCGCGGACCTCAGGTCTTGGGCAGGGTCACGCCGCGCTGGCCCTGGTATTTGCCGCCGCGGTCCTTGTAGCTGGTCTCGCAGACCTCGTCGCTCTCGAAGAACAGGACCTGCGCGCAGCCCTCGCCGGCGTAGATCTTGGCCGGCAGCGGGGTGGTGTTGGAGAACTCCAGCGTCACGAAGCCCTCCCACTCGGGCTCGAAGGGCGTGACGTTGACGATGATGCCGCAGCGCGCATAGGTGCTCTTGCCCAGGCAGATCGTCAGCACGTTGCGCGGGATGCGGAAGTACTCGACGGTGCGCGCCAGCGCGAAGCTGTTGGGCGGGATGATGCAGACCTCGGCGGCGATGTCGACGAAGCTGCGCTCGTCGAAATTCTTCGGGTCGACGACCGTGCTGTAGATGTTGGTGAAGACCTTGAACTCGGGCGCGCAGCGGATGTCGTAGCCGTAGCTGCTGGTGCCGTAGCTGACGATGCGCCGGCCGTCGGCGGCCGTGCGCACCTGGGCGGGCTCGAACGGCTCGATCATGCCGTGCTGCTCGGCCATGCGGCGGATCCAGCGGTCGCTCTTGATGCTCATCGTTCACATCCTGCCAGGGTCTGGCGATTCTATGGACCCCGCTGCGGCGCGCTTCGGTGCACACTACGTGCACGGCCCGCAGCGCTGCGGGTCAGGCCCCGGAGACACCGCGATGCCCGCCCTGTTTCGCCCCGGCACCGAGCTGATGGTGCAGTTTGCCGGCTTCCACCGCGACCGCCGCAACATCGCCACGCACCTCGTCGGCATCCCGCTGACGATCTTCGCGATCGGCGTGCTGCTGGCGCGCCCGGGCTTCGAGCTCGCCGGGCTGGCGCTGTCCCCGGCCTGGCTGCTGTGGGCGCTGGCCGCGGCCTGGTATGTCTCGCGCGGGCCGCTGCTGCTGGCGCTGGCGGTGGCCGCGCTGACCGCGGCCCTGGTCGCGCTGGCGCAGCCGCTGGCGGCCGGCTCGACCCCGGCCTGGCTGGCCTGGGGCTGCGCGAGCCTGGCCGTGGGCTGGTGCGCGCAGTTCGTCGGCCACCTCTACGAGGGCCGGCGCCCGCCGCTGGCCGAGGAGCCGATCGGCTGGCTGGTCGGCCCGATGTTCATCGCCGCGCTGGCCCTGTTCGCGCTGGGCTGGCTGCGCCAGCTCGCCAGCGAGATCGAGCGCCGCGTCGGCCCGACCGTGCTGCGCGACCTGCACGCGCCGGGCATGCGCTGAGCGGCGCGGCGGCCGCGCGCCGGGGCGCGGCGTTCAGCCCGCGACCACGCGCACCGCCAGCGGCGCCGGCTGCGGTTCGGGGTCGTAGCGGGCGAAGCCGCTGTAGCACAGGAAATGCCGCGGCGCGGCGCGGCCGAACAGCGCCATGCCCAGGCGCTCGGCCAGCGCCAGGCCCATCTGGGTGGCGCCGTTGCGCGAGACGACGATCGCCACGCCCATCTGCGCGGCCTTGATCACCATCTCGCTGGTCAGCCGCCCGGTGGTGTAGAGCGCCTTGTCGGCGCCGGCCACGCCGTGCAGCCACATCCAGCCGGCGATCGTGTCGAGCGCGTTGTGGCGGCCGACGTCCTCGACGAAATACAGCATCTCGGCGCCGCCGAACAGCGCGCAGCCGTGCACCGAGCCGGCCTTGCGGTGGATGCTGTCGGTGCGGCGCACCGCCTCGACCATCGCGCCCAGCGTCGACTGGCGGATGCGCGCCTGCGCCGGCGGCGGCAGGTGCAGCGTGTCGAGCGCGTCCTGCAGGTCGCCGAAGACCGTGCCCTGGCCGCAGCCGGTGGTGACGACGCGCCGCGCCGTGCGCGCCGCGAACGCCGCCCCGGCGTCGCCGACGGTGCGCACCGCGGCGGCGTCGACGTCCCAGTCGACGCTGATCGACTCGACCTCGGCCAGCGCCTGGACCAGCCGCTGGTTGCGCAGGTAGCCCAGGACCAGCAGCTCGGGCGCCACGCCCAGGGTCATCAGCGTGACCAGCTCGCGCCGGTCGACGTAGACCGTCAGCGCCCGCTCGACGGGCAGGTGGATTCGCCGGCGCTGGCCCTGCCCGTCGAGCACCTCGACCTCGCGCGTGGGCACCAGCGCCGCGCAGCTCAGGCGCGGCCCCGGCGGCGGCGCGGCGTCCCTGCGGTGGCGGTCACGGCAGGCCGGCATCGCCGTGCGCGCGTTCAGGTCGACTTCGAGACCGCGATGGTCGGGAACTTCGCGCTGTAGTCGCGGGCCTTGAGCGCGATGCGAACCGCGACGCGGCGCGCGACGGTCTTGTAGATCGCGGCGATCTCGCCCTCGGGGTCGGCGATCACGCTCGGGCGCCCGCCGTCGGCCTGCTCGCGGATGCTCAGGTGCAGCGGCAGCGAGCCGAGGTGCTCGACGCCGTACTCGGCGGCCATGCGCGCGCCGCCGCCGGCGCCGAAGATCGGCTCGACATGGCCGCAGTTCGGGCAGCAGTAGACGGCCATGTTCTCGACGATGCCCAGGATCGGCACGCCGACCTTCTCGAACATCTTCAGGCCCTTCCTGGCGTCGAGCAGCGCGATGTCCTGCGGCGTCGTGACGATCACGGCGCCGGTCAGCGGCACGCGCTGCGACAGCGTGAGCTGGATGTCGCCGGTGCCCGGGGGCAGGTCGACGATCAGGTAGTCGAGGTCGCGCCAGTTGGTCTGGCGCAGCATCTGCTCGAGGGCCTGGGTGGCCAGCGGGCCGCGCCAGATCATCGGGTTGTCGGCGTCGACCATGAAGCCGATCGACATCACCTGCAGGCCGTGGTTCTCGAGCGGCTCCATGGTCTGGCCGTCGCTCGACTCGGGGCGGCCCGACAGGCCCATCATCATCGGCTGGCTCGGGCCGTAGATGTCGGCGTCGAGCAGGCCCACGCGCGCGCCCTCGGCGGCCAGGGCCAGCGCGAGGTTGACCGCGGTCGTGCTCTTGCCGACGCCGCCCTTGCCCGAGGCGACGGCGACGATGTTGCGCACCCCCGACAGCAGTTGCACGCCGCGCTGCGCGGCGTGGGCGACGATGCGCGTCGTCAGGGTCGCGCTGACGTTGCCGACCCCCGGCACCTCGCGCGCCGCGGCGACCAGCGCGCTGCGCAGCGCCGCGATCTGGCTGCGCGCCGGGTAGCCCAGTTCGACCTCGAAGGCGACGTCGCCACCCTCGATGCGCAGGTTCTTGAGCTGGCGGGTGGAGACGAAGTCGCGACCGGTGTTGGGGTCGACGACGGCTTTGAGGCGCTCGAGCAGCGCGGCTTCGGTGGCGGTGGTCATCGTGTCGTCAGGGCAGTCTTGCGGGCTGAAGAGTCTAGCCGGCGGGGCAGGCCGGGTCGCCAGTGGGGCCGCGCGCGCGGCCGGGCGCGGCGGTCACACCGCCAGCCGGCGCAGGGCCCGGATCTGCTGCAGCGCGCGGTGCGCCGGGATCGTCTCGAGGATGTCGCGCACCATCCGCAGGTCGCTGCGCCAGCCGCGCCAGCGGCCCTGCTTCTCGCTCTTGAGCGGGCTGCGCACCCGCGGCCAGGGCACGACCGCCAGCCGCAGCCCGCGCTCGATCAGCGCGTGGTTCATGTGCACCTCCAGCCCGAAGCGCGGCAGGCCCTGCAGCGCCGCGGGGTCGAGGATCGTGCGGGGCACCAGCCGCTCGCCGGAGATGAAGTCCAGCCCGACGCGGCGCCAGGGCCAGGGCGCATTGCGGCGCAGCGAGATCGCGGCATCGGCGCGGCCCTGGCGCACCGGCGCGACCAGCGCCGAGACCGCCGCCGGCTCGAGCCCCTGCAGGTCGGCGTCGAGCAGCAGCAGCCAGTCATGCGCCGCCGCCCCCACCCCGAGCGCGACGGCCTGGGTCTTGCCGCGGTTGACGCCGCCGCGGATCACGCGCAGGTTGGCCGCGCGCGCGGCCACCGCCTCGGCGCGCTCGGCGCTGCCGTCGGTCGAGCCGTCGTCGACCACGATCACCTCGGCCAGCTCGGGGTGGTCGGCGACCACCTGCAGCACGCCGCCGATGCGCGCCGCCTCGTTCCAGGCCGGGATGATGCAACTGATCTTCATGCCGCCGCCGCCGGCGCTACCCGGCCTGCTGGCGGCGGCGGCGGAATTCCCACCACAGCGCCAGCCCCAGCACCACGACCACCAGCCCGACCAACGTGAAGCGCGCCAGCCAGCCCTCGACCTGATCGATCGCGGCGCCGAACACCCAGCCCAGGGCCATCAGCGCCGCCACCTTGGGCACCGCGGCCACGATGTTGGCCAGCACGAAGGGCAGCAGCGGCATGCGCGCCGCGCCGGCGGCCACCAGCGCCGCCGCCCCGGCGGCATGGGTCAGCTTGGCGATCACCAGCGTCCTGACGCCGTGGTCGCGGAAATGCCGCACCATCGCCCCGACGCGCGCCGCCGACAGCCCGAGCCGGCGCCGCCAGCCGCGCGACATGAAGGCGATGCCGCGCCGACCCATCAGGTAGAACAGCAGGTCGCCGAGCAAGTCGCCGGCGAGCATGACCGCGAAGGCCGCCCTGACGTCGAACAGCCCGATCGCCGAGAACCAGCCGGCCAGCACCGAGACCACCGGCCCTTCGAGGATCGCCAGCGGCAGCAGCAGCCACAGGCCGTAGACCCGCAGGATCTCGGTCACGACGGACAGTTCGATCATCGGCTGTTGAGTGCGACACGGGCGGAGGAGACGACAGCTCCGCCGCGCAAGTGAGGGTGGCGCCGCGCCCGAGGGGGTCCGGCCGCGCCGGGGTACCGCAAGCGCGCTGCGCGCGAGCGGCGCGGCAACTCTGATTATCGCAACCCGCCGCTTGCCCCTGGGCGGCGCCGGCCGCGGCCGCAGCCCCGGCACTCCTAGAATCCCGGCCCGACTGGCCCCAGCGAGCGACCATGCCCCGCCAACTGTTCGTGACCACCGCGCTGCCCTACGCCAACGGCGCGCTCCACATCGGCCATGTCATGGAGTACATCCAGGCCGACATCTGGGTCCGCCACCAGCGCATGCACGGCCACGAGGTGCATTTCGTCTGCGCCGACGACGCCCATGGCGCGCCGATCATGATCGCCGCCGAGAAGGCCGGCAAGACGCCGCAGCAGTTCGTCGCCGAGGTCGCCGCCGGGCGCCGCGCGTACCTCGACGGCTTCCACCTCGGCTTCGACCACTGGCACTCGACCGACGCGCCCGAGAACCACGCGCTGGCCGCCGACATCTACCGCGCGCTGCAGCGCGCCGGCCTGATCGAGGTGCGCGCCATCGAGCAGCACTACGACCCGGTCAAGGGCATGTTCCTGCCCGACCGCTACATCAAGGGCGAGTGCCCGCGCTGCGGCGCGCACGACCAGTACGGCGACGCCTGCGAGGCCTGCGGTGCGGTCTACGCCCCCACCGAGCTGAAGAATCCACGCTCGGCGCTGTCGGGCGCAGCGCCCGAGCTGCGCCGCAGCGAGCACCACTTCTTCCGGCTGAGCGCGCCGCGCTGCATCGAGTTCCTGCAGGAGTGGACGGCCACCCCGGGGCGGCTGCAGCCTGAGGTGCTCAACAAGATCCGCGAATGGTTTGCGCCCGGCGCCGACGGCCGCCCGACGCTGGCCGACTGGGACATCAGCCGCGACGCACCGTACTTCGGCATCGAGATCCCCGACGCGCCGGGCAAATACTTCTACGTCTGGCTCGACGCACCGGTGGGCTACCTGGCGTCGCTGAAGGCCTGGTTCGACCGCAGCGGCCGCGACTTCGAGGCCTACCTGGCCGACCCGGCGGTCGAGCAGGTGCACTTCATCGGCAAGGACATCACCTACTTCCACACCCTGTTCTGGCCGGCCATGCTGCACTTCAGCGGCCGCAAGACGCCGAGCCAGGTCTTCGTGCACGGCTTCATCACCGTCAGCGGCGAGAAGATGAGCAAGAGCCGCGGCACCGGCATCAGCCCGCTGCGCTACCTCGAGCTGGGCCTCGACGCCGAGTGGCTGCGCTACTACCTCGCGGCCAAGCTCAACGCCCGCGTCGAGGACGTCGACTTCAACCCCGAGGACTTCGTCGCACGCGTCAACGCCGACCTGGTCGGCAAGTACGTCAACATCGCCAGCCGCGCCGCGGGCTTCCTGACCCGGCGCTTCGGCGGCCAGTTGTCGGCCGATGTCGGCGTCGAGGGCCGCGCGCTGCTCGACGCGCTGCGCGGCCAGCGCGCCGGCATCGAGACACTGTACGAACAGCGCGAGTTCGCCAAGGCCATGCGCGAGGTGATGGCGCTGGCCGACCGCGTCAACGGCTACGTCGACCAGCACAAGCCCTGGGAGCTGGCCAGGCAGGCCGGCGCCGAGGCCGTGCTGCACGACGTCTGCACGGTCTGCGTCGAGGCCTTCCGCCTGCTGACGATCTACCTCAAGCCGGTGCTGCCGGCGCTGGCCGCACGCGTCGAGGGCTTCCTGCGCGTGCCGCCGCTGGCCTGGGCCGACGCCCCGCGCGCGCTCGGCGCGCACCGCATCGGCGAGTACCAGCACCTGATGCAGCGCGTCGACCCCCGGCAGCTCGCCGCGCTGCTCGAGCCGCCGGCCGCGGCCGCCGTGCTGCCCGGCGGCGAGGCGCTCGCCGCCGAGATCGGCATCGACGACTTCGCCCGCATCGACCTGCGCATCGCGCGCATCGTCGACGCCGCCGTGGTCGAGGGCAGCGACAAGCTGCTGCGCCTGCGCCTCGACGCCGGCGAGGGCCGCCTGCGCACGGTCTTCAGCGGCATCCGCAGCGCCTACCGGCCCGAGGACCTGGTCGGCCGCCTGACCGTGCTGGTGGCCAACCTCGCGCCGCGCAAGATGAAGTTCGGCCTCAGCGAGGGCATGGTGCTGGCCGCCGGCCACGCCGACGGCCAGGCCCAGCCCGGGCTGTACCTGCTCGAGCCGCACACCGGCGCCCAGCCCGGCCTGCGCGTGCGCTGAGCAAGCCCGAGACGGCTGCGCCGATCGGGTTTTGGCCGCCGCGCCGCGGCAGCGCAGCTACGATGTCGCATCGCGCCCGCGCGCCGCACCGGAGACCGTCATGATCGAAGAGCTGATCGTAGTCGCCGCAGCCGACACGCCGCGCGATCTGGCCGCCGCCCGCGTGGCCGCCGCGCTGGCCGCGCAGATGGGCACGCCGTGGCGCATCGTGTCGGTGGTCTCGGCGCCGCACGAGGCCGAGCTGCGCGACATCGCGCTGGCCGCCGCGCTGCGCGACGCCGGGATCGAGGCCCCGCCGATCGAGGTGCCGGTGTGCACCGACCCCGGCGGGTGGTTGACCGCCTACGCCCGCCAGCGCCCGCACGCGCTGCCTTGTCTGGCCACGCACGCGCGCTCGGCGCTGGGCGAGCTGGCGCTGGGCAGCCTCGCCGATGCGCTGGTGCGCGCGCTCGACACCCCGGTCCTGCTGCTCGGCCCGCGCTTCGACCCCGCCTGGCCCGGGCGGGCCACGACGGTCCTCTCCTGCCTCGACACCTCGGCCCTGGCGGCGGCGATGCTGCCCGCTGCGGTCGAGCTGGCGCGGCAGTGCGGCGCCGGGCTGCGGCTGGTCGAGGTGCTGCCGGCCCTGCCCGCGCATGCCACCGCCGAGTGCACGAGCGCCGCCGAGTCGTGGTACCTGCGCGAGGTCGCCGCCGGGCTGCGGCGCGACCATGGCGTCGAGGCCGCCTGCGACGTGCTGCACAGCGACGACCCCGGCGCGGCGATCGCGGCCCACGCCGCCGCGCTGCCGGGGGCGGTGGTCGTGCTCGGCACGCACGGGCGCGGTGGCCTGCGCCAGGTGGTCGCCGGCAGCGTCAGCCACGCCGTGCTGCGCCACGCACGCTGCCCGGTGCTGCTGCAGCGCCCGCGCGCGGTCTGACGCACGCGGCCCGCGCCGCGCGGCCGCGCTTACCTGGCCTTGGCCCGCCAGTAGCCCTCGGCCTCGGCCAGGCGCTGCAGCGCGCGCGCGCAGGCGGCCAGGCAGTCGGCGCGGCGCGCGCTCAGCCAGCCCAGCGCGAACCAGGCGCGCGCGTCGGCGTCGCGCAGGTCGCGAAACGCAGCTTCGGCAACCAGCACGTCGTTGTACTCGCCCAGCGCCTCCTGCGCCGGGCGCAGCAGCTTGAGGTAGCGGGCGACGGCCTTGGCCGGGTACAGCGCGGACAGGAACTCGACGCTGTAGCGCAGCCGCTTGACGCGCTTGCGCACGCGGTGCTGGTCGGCCTCGGGCAGGGTCGCGAACGAATCGGCGCCGGCCACCGCGCGGCGGTGCGCGCGCTTGAGCCGCTGGCGGGCCCAGTCGCGCAGGTCACCCGCGCGCGCCTGCGGCGGCAGCGCCCAGGCCGGCTCGGCCGCGGGCGCCGGCGGCGGCTCGCCGCCGTTGGCAAAGCCGATCAGCGCCAGCAGCAGCCGTGTCCAGGCCGGCTCGCGCAGCGGCTGCCCGGGGTCCTCGGCCACCGCCGTGGTCGGCAGCGCGACCACCGGCGCGCCGGCCGCAGCCAGCGCCGGCAGCAGGCTGGCGGCCAGCGCGTCGCGGTCACGCGCCGCGCCGAGGCGGGCAAAGACCTGCGCCAGCGCCGGCTCCCAGGCCGGGTCGAGGTCGGCGGCGGCATCGCCGAAGTCGCGCAACGCGGTGCGCAGGCGGCGCAGGCCGACGCGCAACTGGTGCACATGCTCGGCCTGGTGCACGCCGGCGGCGATGGCGCTGGCGTTGGGCAGGACCTGCGCCAGGCAGGCCCGCACCATCGCCCGCAGCGCGGCGTCGGGGGTGTCGGCCGGCTCGATCGCCGGCGCCGCGGCGTGGGTGGCGTCGGCGGCGGCGCGCCCGCGGGCGAGCAGATCGCCGCGCTCGGCCTTGGTGCGCACGTCGAGCCAGAGCCCGTGGCGCTCGACCCAGCGCCCGGCCAGCGCGAGCAGCGCCGCGGTGGGGCCGCTGACCAGCTCGAACTCGACCTCGGCCAGCGGCAGGCGGGCGTCGCCGGCGACGAGCTCGCCCTCGTCGCAGGCCACCTCGACCCGCACGCCGCCGCTGCGCACGCGGCGCACGAGGCGGCGCACGTCGGCGGCAAACAGCGGCTGCAGCGCGGCTGCCTCGACGCCGGTGGCGCGCAGCGCGTCACCGGCGGGCGTGCCGTCGTGGCGGGCAAGGTCGAGCGCCGGCTCGCCGCGCTGGCGCGGCAGCACCGCGTTGTGCTCGGGGCGCGCGAGGACGCCGTCGCCGCGCGCCTTGAGCGTCTGCACCCACTGGCCGTCCTCGCGGCGCAGGCGCAGCGCGATGCCGGCCGCGGCGAGCGTGCGCTCGGGGGTGTCGAAGTAGCGCGCCTGCAGCCGCACGGTGCGCGCGCTGGCGGTGGCCACGGCGCGCCGCAGCGCCTCGCGCTGCGCCGGCGGCACCTGGAACTTCAGCTCGACCTCGACCATCGCCCGCGCTCCCGTCCGCCGCACCGGTAAACTCGGCGAAAACGTTGGATTCTGCCGCCGCCCGCAGCCATGCCGTTCTTCCGCCAGCCGTACAAGTCGGACATCACGCAGTTCATCGAGGAACTCAAGGCCCGCCGGCCGCAGCTCGAGGCCGAGCAGCGCGCCGGCCGTGCGCTGCTGTGGGACCGCGCGCTCGACCGCGACGCGCAGCAGGCCGCGCGCGAGTCCCGCGTGGCGCAGCCTCCTTACGTCTACCAGACGACCGCCCAGTGAACGTGGCCGCAGCCGCCGGCCTGGCTGCCGAGGCGGTCGTGGCGAGTGCCGGCGAGTCGACGCCGGTCCTGCCCGAGGTCGTCGACGGCATCGCGGTGGCCCGGCTCTACGGCGAGCCGCTGTTTGCGCTGCCGCACGACCTGTACATCCCGCCCGACGCGCTCGAGGTCTTCCTCGAGGCCTTCCAGGGCCCGCTGGACCTGCTGCTCTACCTGATCCGGCGGCAGAACTTCAACATCCTCGACATCCCGCTGGCCGACGTCACGCGCCAGTATCTGGCCTACGTCGAGCAGATCCGCAGCCACAACCTCGAGCTGGCCAGCGAATACCTGCTGATGGCGGCCCTGCTCATCGAGATCAAGAGCCGCATGCTGCTGCCGCCGAAGAAGCGCGCCGACGGCGGCGAGCCCGAGGACCCGCGCGCCGAGCTGGTGCGCCGCCTGCTCGAGTACGAACAGACCAAGCTGGCCGCGGCCCGGCTCGACGCGCTGCCGGTGCTCGGCCGCGACTTCCTGCGTGCCCAGGTCAGCGTCGAGCAGAGCCTGCAGCCGCCGCTGCCCGCGGTCTCGGCCGCGGACCTGCGCGCAGCCTGGCTCGAGGTGCTGCAGCGCGCGCGGCTGCACCAGCACCACCATATCGCGCGCGAGCCGCTGTCGGTGCGTGCGCACATGAGCCTGGTGCTCAAGGCCCTGCAGGGCCGGCGCTACGTCGAATTCGACCGCCTGTTCGACACCGCGCGCGGGGTGCCGGTGGTCGTCGTGACGCTGATCGCGCTGCTCGAGCTCGCCCGCGAGCGGCTGGTCGAGATCACCCAGGCCGAGGCCTACGCGCCGGTCTACGTGCGGCTGGCCTACCAGCCGGCGTGAGCGCGCCGCGCAGCCGCTGCCCCCGGGCTCAGCCGCCCTGGCGCACGCCGAGCTTGAAGGCGATCATCGCGCGCAGCTTGTTGGGCAGCACCGGCTTGATCAGCAGGTGGAAGTCGTGCGTCGCGGCCTCGTCCTCGTGGCCGCCGAGGCTGCTGCCGGTGATGACGATGGCCGGCAGCGGCGCGCCGGCAAAGCGCCGGCGCAGCTGCTGTAGCGCATCGATGCCGGTCTGCCCGGCGGGCAGCCGGTAGTCGACCAGCGCCAGGTCGGGGCGGCGCGCGTCGGCGCCTTCGCACCAGGCCTGCAGGGCCTCGACGCCGTCGAAGGCGACGACGTCGGCGCCCCAGGCCTGCAGCAGCACGACCAGGCCTTCGCGCACCGCGGCCTCGTCCTCGACGACCGCGAACAGCCGCCCGTCGAGCGTGAGCCCGAGCGCGGCAGCCGCGCGCGGCGCAGGCGGCTGCAGCACGCGCGGCGCGCGGCCCTCGGGCACCTGCAGCGAGAACACCGTGCCGCGCTGCGGGCGCGAGCGCACGGCCAGCGGCGCGTCCATCAGCGCGGCCAGCCGCTTGACGATGGCCAGGCCCAGCCCCAGGCCCTTGCGCTGGTGGGCCTGCAGCGGGCGGTGGCTGTGGACCTGGTAGAACTCGTCGAAGATGCGCGGCAGCGCGGCCTGCGGGATGCCGATGCCGCTGTCCCAGACCTGCACGAGCAGCGAGCGCGCACCGGCCGGCGTCGTGCGCTGGCGCGCGCTGACCAGCACGCCGCCGTCCTCGGTGTAGCGGATGGCGTTGCTGACCAGGTTGCGCAGCACGCGCTCGAGCAGCACCGGGTCGGTCTGCGCGACCAGCGCCTCGCCGCGGAAGTGCAGCGCCAGCCCCTTCTCGAACGCGGCCGGCTCGAAATGCAGGCGCAGCCGCGCGAACAGCTCGCGCAGCGGCACCGGCTGCGGGTTGACGTCGACACCGCCGGTGTCGATGCGGGTGATGTCGAGCAGCTCGCCGAACAGGCCGTCGAGCGCGTCGACGCTCTCGTTGATGCTGTGCACCAGCCGCGCGACTTCCGGGTCGTGCGCGCGCTGGCGCAGCGCCTCGGCGAACAGCCCCATCGCGTGCAGCGGCTGGCGCAGGTCGTGGCTGGCGGCGGCGAAGAACTGCGTCTTGGCGCGGTTGGCGGCCTCGGCCTCGCGCCGCGCGGCCTCGGCGTCGGCCTTCTCGAGGCGCAACTGGGTGGCCAGGGCCTCGGCGTGGCGGCGCAACTCGAGTGATTCGGCCAGCGCGCCGCGGTAGCGGCGCGCCATCAGCAGGGTCGCCGCGAACAGCAGCAGCATCACCCCGGCCAGCTCGAAGCGGTGCGGCGTCGCGGCATCGAGCACGATGCGCACGAAACCCGGCACGAAGATCAGCGCGACGAAGACCAGGAACAGCCGCCGGTGGGTGCCGATGACCTGCACCGCGCCGAAGGTGTAGGTGACTATCATCAGGATCAGCGCGGTGTTGTGGAACTCGCCGCCGACGCCCCAGAAGACCCAGACCGCCAGGCCCCACATCGCGCCCTGCCCGACGGCCAGCCAGGCCAGCGGCAGGCGTTGGGCGATCGCCACCGCGTCGGGCAGGTCGGGGCGGCGGCCCCAGGTCAGCCAGTGCGCCAGCCGCAGCAGCCACAGCACGAGCACCGGCGCGTACCAGAGCGCGAGCTGCCAGGCCTGGGCGACCGGCCCGAAGATCAGGCCGACCAGCAGCATGCCCAGGGCGTTGCCGAACAGCGCGACCGGCGACTGGCGCAGGTGGGCGCGTGCGGCCTCGGCGGCGATCGCCGCCTCCGACGGCGCGCTCGTGGCGTCGGCGGCGGGGCGGGGCGGGGCGGCGGCCCCGGCGGCCGTGGCCGGCGCGCTGGTGTCCAAGCCGGCGCCCCTCAGACGGGGCCGCGCCAGCCGCCGGGGCCGCCGCCACTGCCGCTGCGCCCGCTGCCGCCCTCGCGCGCCATCTGGCCGACCGCGATGACGGCCTGCGTGCGCGAGCTCACGCCCAGCGCGCGCAGCACCGCCGCGACATGGTCCTTGACGGTCTCGACCGAGAGGTTGAGCTCGCGCGCGATCAGCTTGTTGGGCTTGCCCTGCAGCAGCTTGCCCAGCACCTCGGTCTGGCGCGGCGTCAGGCCGACCTGGGCCAGCGCGGGCATGCGCTGGAAGCCGGCGGCGCCGGCGAGCGCGGCGACGCCGAGGCCGCCGCTGCCGTTGCCGCCGCCCCCGCCACCGACGACGGCCGTCCCGCCCGGCGGCGGCGCTGCCCCGCCCAGCGTGATCGGCGGCACGTAGACGCCGCCCGACATGACCAGCCGCAGTGCCTCGACCAGGGTGTCGTTCGACGCGCGCTTGGGCACGTAGCCCATCGCGCCAAGGTCGATCGCGCGGATCACGTCGCTGGCGCGGTCCGAGGCCGAGACCACGACCACCGGCAGCGCTGGGTGCCGCTGACGCAGCTCGACCAGCAGGTCGAAGCCGTCGGCGTCGCCGAGCAGCAGGTCGAGCAGCACGAGGTCGAAGTCGGCCGCTGCGGCCAGCGCCTGCCGCCCCTGGGCGGCGCTGGCGGCGTTGACGACCTCGACGCCCTCGCCCAGGCCGCCGATGACGCTGTGCAGCGCCTTGAGGATCAGCGGGTGATCGTCGACCAGCAGCACCTTCATGCGCACCCCCTCGCGGTCATCTCGATCTCGCGGCCGCCGCCGGCAGCCGCCGTGGATGCTAGCCCAGCCAGCGCAGCAGCGGTTGCCATTGCGCGAGGTCGCGCTCGACGCGGCCGGGAGCGACGTCCCACAGCGTCAGCCCGCGCGCGGCGAGCTGCACGTAATTCTGCGTGTCGCGCAGGCAGCCCAGCACCGGCACGCCCAGCGTGTCGAGGAAGCGCTGCAGCTGCTCGAGGCTGAGGGTGCCCTCGCGCACGCGCATGCCGACCACGCCGAGGGCGACGCGCCCGGCGCGCTTGTGCGCCCGCAGCGCGGCGACGAAGGCATGCGTGGCCTGGATGTCGAACAGGCTGGGCTGCAGCGGGATCAGCAACCGGTCGGCGACCTTCATGACCTCGTCAAGCCGGCGCCCATGCAGCCCGGCCGGCGTGTCGAGCACCGCGTGGGTGGTGCCCTTGGGCGGGCGCAGCGCCTCGGCCGCATCGTCCCAGCCACGGATCACGGGCAGCTGCGGCGGGCGCAGCGCCAGCCAGCCGCGCGCCGACTGCTGGCGGTCGACGTCGCCGAGCATCACCGCGTGGCCCTGGTGGGCCAGCGCGCCGGCGACCTGGGTCGCCAGGGTGCTCTTGCCGACGCCACCCTTGGGGTTGGCGACCACGATCACCGTCACGCTCGGCCTCCTCGCCGCTGTGCACCGCTGGCGCGCATCGTAGCGCGGCGGCCGTCAGCGCAGGCTGGCGCGCAGCAGCTCGACGCCGGTGACGAACATGCCGGCGTAGGCCAGCCGGTAGAACCAGGTCGGGTCGACCCGGCGCAGCGCCCAGACGCCGACCCACACGCCCAGCGGCGCCAGCGGCAGCAGCAGCAGCGAAGTCGCCAGGCTGCCGCCGTCGATCAGCCCGAGCCAGGCATAGGGCAGCCACTTGGCCAGGTTGATCGCCGCGAAGAAGACCGCCATCGTCGCCCCGAAGACCAGCGGCGACAGGCGCAGCGGCAGCACATAGGCCGCGATCGGCGGCCCGCCGGCATGCGCGACGAAGCTGGTGAAGCCCGAGGCCAGCGCCGCCAGCGGGCCGGCCCAGCGCGGTGGCGGCGCGCCCTCGGCGCGCGGCGGCAGCAGCAGGTGCTGGGCGAGGAACAGCAGGGTCAGCGCACCGACGATGCCCGCCAGCGTGGCCGCCGGCAGCAGGCCGAAGACCAGGGTACCCAGCGCCACCCCGGCCAGCCCGGCCGGCAGCAACTGGCGGATCAGGGCGCGGTCATGGTCGCGCCAGAGCCGCTGCAGCCCGGTGGCGTCCATCACCAGCAGCAGCGGCAGCATGATCGCAGCGGCCTGCGGCACCGGCACCGCCAGCGCCATCAGCGGCGTGGCCAGGGCGCCAAAGCCGCCGAGGAAGCCGCTCTTGGACAAGCCCATCAGCAGCACCGCGGGCACGGCGATGGCGTAGAACCAGGGGTCGGTGATCACATCGCGGCCGCTGTGCTGGAAGCCCGCGCATTGTCGGCGCCGGCGTGCAGCGGCGCTGAACGCAGCGTGCAAGGCCGCGCGCCCCTGCGCCGGCGCTGCAGTGGTTCAATCTCCACATGGCCACTGCCCTGCCGCCGCTGTTCGTCTCGCACGGCTCGCCGATGACGGCGCTGGCCCCGGGCGCGGCCGGCGCGTTCTGGCAGCGGCTGGGCCGCGCCATCGACGCCGGCTGGGGCCGCCCGCGCGCGATCATCGCCATCTCGGCGCACACGCTGAGCGCGCAGCCGCTGCTGCTCGCTGCGGCCCGCCACGCTGCGGTGCACGACTTCGGCGGCTTCCCCGCGGCGCTCTACCGCCTGCGCTACGACGCGCCGGGCGCGCCCGCGCTGGCGCTGCAGGTGCAGGCGCTGCTCGCGCAGGCCGGCATCGCCGCCGACACGAGCGAGGCCGGCGGGCTAGACCACGGCATCTGGGTGCCGCTGCGCTCGCTCTACCCGGCGGCCGATGTCCCCGTGCTGCCGCTGGGCTGGAGCGCCGACGCCTCGCCGGCGGCGCTGCAGGCGCTGGGCGCCGCACTGGCGCCGCTGGCCGCCTCCGGCGTGCTGGTGCTGGGCACCGGCAGCATCACCCACAACCTGCGCCTGCTGGGCGACTTCAGCGGGCGCGGCCCGGCCGTGCAGCCCGAGCGCGCCGACAGCGCGGCCTTCCGGGGCTGGTTTGCCGAACGCAGCGCAGCGCTCGACTGGGCCGCGCTGCTCGACTACCGCCGGCAGGCGCCGCACGCGGCCCTGATGCACCCCAGCGACGAGCACCTGCTGCCCTGGTACGCCGCGGCCGGCGCCGGCGGCCGCGCGCACGCCCCGCAGCGGCTGCACGCCGACGTGAGCTACGGCGCGCTGGGCATGGATGCCTACGCCTTCGGCCCCCAGGCTGCTGCGCTCGCGGCTGCGCTCGCCGCCGCGCTCGCGTCGGCGCCGGCCGACGCCCACGCGAGCGGCTGAGCCGCGACCAGCGCGCGCGGCCATCGCCCACGCCGGGCCGCGCCGCCCGGCGGCGGCGGCGCTATGCTGGCGGCCCTGCGTGCATGGCCGGCATCCACATCACCGACATCGAGAGCGCCATCAACTGGTGGCGCGCGCGCTCGCCCAGCGCCGACGGCATCACCGCCTGCGCCGAGGTGCGCGCGCTGGCCGAGGTCTACGCGCTGATGGTCTGGCACCGCGAAGCCGAGTGCGACGAGGCGACGCTGCCGGCCGCGGCCCGGGCGGCCTGGCTGGCCTGGTACGCCAGTACCCCCGACGCCCCCTGCATCGCGATCTGCTCGACCAGCCAGGGCGACGACGTCTGCAAGGGCTGCGGCCGCAGCTTCGACGAAGTCCAGCACTGGCCGGCGATGTCGCCGGCCGCCAAGCGCGCCGTCTGGCGCCGCATCACCCTCGAAGCCAGCGCCTGGCGCTTCAACCGCTACGCCGAACGCGCCCGCGCCGCCGACGGCCGCGACCACCCGGCCGCCGCCGATCTGGCCGCGGCAGCAGCGCGCCGGGGGCGCTGAGCCTGCGGAGGGCCGACAGACGGCGGACTGCCGCCCGGCGCCACCCGCCGTGCGCATGGAAAAATCGATCGGCCATGGACAATCCGGCCTTCCTCGCCCACGGCCCCGACCACCCCCTGGTCGAACACCTGCAGGCGGTGGCCGCCCTGGCCGCGCGCAGCGCCCCGGCCGGGGCTCAGCCCTGGGCGCACCTGTCCGGCCTGTGGCACGACCTGGGCAAGTTCCGCCCCGGCTTCCAGCGCTACATCCGTGAGGACGCGAACGCGCACATCGAGGGCCGCGGCGTCGGCCAGCGCGACAAGAGCCACTCCGCCGGGTGAACTGGGCACTGCGCATGCGCACGCACTGTTCGGCCGGCTGGCTATCAGCCGCGCTGGCGACGCCACCGCGCCGGCGCGCGACTTCGGCGCATACTCGGTGGCATTCGACGGCCGCCCGCTCGCGATCGGCGAGAGCGGCGCGGCGGTCGTCGGCGTCGCCCTCACCCGGAGGTGCTGGAGGTGCCGAAAATGGACTGGCGCGAGCGCATCGTCTGCGACCCCGACATCCTCGTCGGCAAGCCCGCCGTCAAGGGCACGCGGCTGTCGGTGGAGCTGATCCTGGGCTGGCTGGCCCAGGGCTGGGCGCACGAAATGCTGCTGGAGTCCTACCCACAGCTCACGCGCGACGACATCCTCGCCGCGCTGGCATTCGCCGCCGACAAGATGCGGGAGGAGTCCTACACGCTGCTGGCCAGCCCGGCGGCGTGAGCACACTGCTGCTGGCCAACGAGAACTGGCCCCGCCCGGCCTTGCTGGCGCTGCGCGCAGCGGGCCTGGACGTACAGGCGGTGGCCGCCCTGGCTGCCCGCGGCGCAAGCCGGAGCGACGCTCAGCGCGCGGCGCGCTCGTCTGCGCTGACGCGCGGCACCTCGTCCCACAGGCGCTGGCCGTCGAGATCCAGGCCGACCGAGTCGAAGTGCAGGCCTTGCTCGGGCTCGCCCGGGTGCAGCACCCACAGACCGTTGGCGCCCTTGCGGTAGAGGTCGCAGCGGCGTGCCGCCGGGTCGACCAGCAGGTACTCCTGCAGGCTGGCCAACAGCCGGTAGGCAGCAAATTTCTCGCCGCGGTCGTAGGCGGCAGTTGCGGGCGACAGCACTTCCACCACCAGCACCGGCTCGCGCTTGATCAGCGGGTCGGTGGCGTCGGCAGCGCTGCAGGTGACGACAACGTCGGGGTAGAAGTAGGCGTCGGCGGCCTCGACGCGCAGTTTCATGCCGGCCGCGAAGGTACGACAGGGCGAG
>Ga0208609_100165_pt1 | contig 29357 bp, 26 predicted proteins | sample SubbioR11_8A_Apr_FD_184813 | JGI IMG/M metagenome (GOLD analysis project Ga0208609, IMG submission 184813) | Serpentinite rock and fluid subsurface biosphere microbial communities from McLaughlin Reserve, California, USA - CR11_8A_Apr (SPAdes) | ecosystem: Environmental > Terrestrial > Deep...
TGGGCGGCGCGGGCGGCGCCGGCGCGGCGCGCGCAAGGGTGTTGTGATTCTAGGTCGGGGCGACTGTAGCGACCATGCAACAGCTGCCGGCTGTCACCGGCCTCGTCGCGCCGAACCCTGGCTGGTACAGGGGGCTATGGCACAATCTTTTTGCATTGGCCGGGCACCTCACACTGCGGGCGTGCTACGTCGGGTGTGTCGGAATTCTGGTTTTACGCAGCAGGGCTGCAGCTTGTCCTTCAAAGGAGATTCAATGAAGAAACTGAACAAGGTCGCGATGCTGTTCGCATCGGCTGCGCTGGCGGCTCCGATGGTCGTCTTCGCCCAGGCAGACTCGACCCAGCAGTGGCGGGCTGCCGACGGCACCCCCTGGGGCAGTGGCGCCGGCCTGTGCTGGCGCGCGGCCAACTGGACGCCCGCGACCGCGCACCCGGCCTGTGACGGCGCGCTGCAGCCGCCCCCGCCGGCACCTCCGCCTCCGCCGCCGCCTCCGCCGCCGCCGCCGCCGCCGCCGGCACCTCCGCCGCCGGCACCTCCGCCGCCGGCACCTGCGCCCGCGCCCGCGCCCGCGCCTGTTGCACCGGTGGCCGAGCGCGTCACCTTCGCCGCCGATACCTTCTTCGACTTCGACCGCGCGGTCCTCAAGCCCGAAGGTCGTGCAAGGCTCGACGAGTTGGTGACGCAGATCCGCGGCATCAACCTCGAGGTGGTCATCGCCGTCGGCCACACCGATTCGGTCGGCAGCACCGAGTACAACCAGCGTCTGTCGGTGCGTCGTGCCGAGGCCGTGCGGGCGTATCTGGTCAGCAAGGGCATCGAGAGCAACCGCATCTACACCGAGGGCCGGGGCGAGACCCAGCCGGTGGCTGACAACCGCACTCGTGAAGGCCGCGCCCAGAACCGGCGCGTCGAGATCGAGGTGGTCGGCACCCGCCGCCGCTGATCCCGGACGCCGCAGCTGCGGCCCCGCCTGCAAAGCCCCGCTTCGGCGGGGCTTTTTTCTGGCCGCTGCGCAATTCGCGCAGTGCCGCCGCGCTCAGCCAGCGCGCACGTCGATGCGCCGAGGCAGCGTCGATTCGCGCCGCCGCACTCTGATGTGCAGCACGCCGTCGCGGTGAGTGGCGCTGACGGCGCCGGGGTCGACGTCGTCGGGCAGGCTGACGACGCGGCGGAAGCGCCCGGCGAAGCGCTCGTTGACGTGCAGAGTGGTCTGGTTGTCGCCGGACGGCAGGGCCGGCCGCCGACCGCCTGGTGCCGCGCATGGCGTCCCCCCGTGCCGGCTTCAAGGGCCGCGCAGCCGCCCGGTCTGCCCGGTGTCAAACGCGGTGCAGGAGCGCGTGCCGCCGCGCCGCGGTGGCCGCCGATAATCGGCGCATGAAGCCCGACCCCAAGACGCAGTGGCACATCGGCTACTGGCTGCTCGCCCTGCTGGCGCTGCTGAGCCTGCAGAGCCTGTGGCAGGCGCGCACCGCGGTCGAGGTGGTGCCGTACAGCGAGTTCCAGCAGGCGCTGCGCGACGGCCGCATCGCCGAGGTGATGATCGGCGACACCACGGTCACCGGCGTGCTCAGGACACCCGACCCGGGCGGGCGCACCGCGCTGGTGGCCAACCGCGTCGAGCCGCAGCTGGTCGAGCGGCTCGAGGCGCACGGCGTGCGCTACACCCGTGTCGTCGGCGGCACGCTGCTGCGCGACCTGTTGAGCTGGATCGTGCCGGCGGTGGTCTTCATCGGGCTGTGGTTCTTCCTGATCCGCTACCTGGCCGAGAAGCAGGGCATGGGCGGCATGGGCGGTGGCTTCATGAGCATCGGCAAGAGCCGCGCCAAGGTCTACGTGCAGCACGACACCGGCGTGACCTTCGCCGACGTCGCCGGCGTCGACGAGGCCAAGGCCGAGCTGCAGGAGATCGTCGCCTTCCTGAAGGACCCGCGCGGCTACGGCCGCCTGGGTGCGCGCATGCCCAAGGGCGTGCTGCTGGTCGGGCCGCCGGGCACCGGCAAGACGCTGATCGCCAGGGCGGTGGCCGGCGAGGCGGGCGTGCCGTTCTACAGCATCAGCGGCAGCGAGTTCGTCGAGATGTTCGTCGGCGTCGGCGCGGCGCGCGTGCGCGACCTTTTCGAGCAGGCGCGGGCCAAGGCCCCGGCGATCATCTTCATCGACGAGCTCGACGCGCTCGGCCGGGCGCGCAGCATCGCCAACCCGATGGGCGGCCACGACGAGCGCGAGCAGACGCTGCAGCAGTTGCTCGTCGAGCTCGACGGCTTCGACAGTTCGTCGGGCCTGGTGCTGCTGGCGGCGACCAACCGGCCCGAGATCCTCGACCCGGCGCTGCTGCGCGCCGGGCGCTTCGACCGCCAGGTGCTGGTCGACCGCCCCGACCGCGCCGGCCGCCTGGCGATCCTGCGTGTGCACGTCAAGAAGGTCCGGCTGGCCGCCGGTGTCGACCTCGAGCAGGTCGCGCAACTGACCACTGGCTTCTCGGGCGCGGACCTGGCCAACCTGGTCAACGAGGCAGCGCTGGCGGCCACCCGCCGCAACGCCGGCGAGGTCGCGCTGCAGGACTTCACGACCGCCGTCGAGCGCATCGTCGCCGGGCTCGAGAAGCGCAACCGCGTGCTCAACCCGCGCGAGCGCGAGGTGGTGGCCTACCACGAGATGGGCCACGCGCTGATCGCGCTGGCGCTGCCGGGCAGCGGCGCGGTGCACAAGGTGTCGATCATCCCGCGCGGCATCGGCGCGCTGGGCTACACCATCCAGCGCCCGACCGAGGACCGCTTCCTGATGACGCGCGAGGAGCTCGAGCACAAGATCATGATCCTGCTGGGCGGGCGCGCGGCCGAGAAGCTGGTCTTCGGCCACCTCTCGACCGGCGCCGCCGACGACCTGGCCAAGGTCACCGACATCGCGCGCGACATGGTCACGCGCTTCGGCATGGTCGAGGAGCTCGGCTACGTCGCCTACGACGCGCAGCCGCCACGCTTTCTCGACGTGCCCTCGATGATGGCGCCGGGCGGCAGCCCGCCGAGCCAGGCCACCCAGCAGCGCATCGACGAGGCCGTGCGCGCGATCGTGATGGGCGCGTTCGAGCGCGCCATCGGCCTGCTGCGCGAGCACCGCGCGCTGCTCGAGACCAGCGCGCGCGAGCTGCTGGCCCACGAGACGCTCGACGAGGAGGCCCTGCGCGCGCTGACCGCGCCGCTGCGCGCGCTGCCGGCGGCAGCCGCAGCGCCGGCTACGGCGCCCGACGCAGCCTGAGCCGCACGACCAGGCCGCCGCCCTCGGCGTTGTCGATCTCGAGGCTGCCGCCCATGCGCTGCATCGCCTTGTCGACGATGGCCAGGCCCAGCCCGGCGCCGGTGGCCGCGGTGCGCGCGGTGTCGCCGCGGTAGAACGGCACCGTCAGCTGGCGCAGCCGCTCGGGCGGCACGCCGGGGCCGTGGTCGCGCACCTCGATCAGGACCAGCGGCCCTTCGCGCCGGTAGCCGATCTCGACGCGCGCCCGGCCCTCGCTGCCGCGCGCGTAGCGGCGCGCGTTCTCGAACAGGTTGCCGAAGACGCGGCCGAGTTCGGTCTCGTCGGCCAGCACGACCAGGTCGATGGCCAGCCGCGACTCGACGCGGATCTCGGCGTTGTCGCGCAGCGCGGCGATCTCGCGGTCGACCAGCGCGGCCAGCGGCAGCGGGCGCAGCGCGGCCTCGCCGGGGCGAGCGTAGTCCATGAACTTGTCGATGATCGCGTCGAGCTGGTCGACGTCGTCGGCGATGTTGCGCCGGGCCTCCTCGTCGGCGACGCTCATCTCGGCTTCGAGCCGCAGCCGCGCCAGCGGCGTGCGCAGGTCGTGGCTGATGCCCGCGAGCATCACCGCGCGGTCCTCCTCGATGCGGGCGAGCTCGCGCGCCATGCGGTTGAAGCCCATGTTGACCTGCCGGATCTCGTGCGTGCGGGTCTCTTCGTCGAGGCGCGAGTCGTACTCGCCGTCGTGGATGCGGCTGGCGGCGAACGACAGGTCCTGCAGCGGGCGGTTGATCCAGCGCGCGACCAGCGCCGAGGCCAGCAGCATCGCCACCAGCGCGAAGCCGGTCCAGACGAAGTAGGTCGCTGGCATCAGTCGCTGGATGCGGGCGGCCTCGGCGTGCAGCCAGTACGGGTCGTCCTCGATCATGAAGCCGACCCACAGCCCGGGCTCGCCGTTGACGCTGCGCGCGAGCACCGAATGCTGCTCGAGGCGGGCATTCAACTCGGCGGCCACGCGCAGCGTGAAGCGGTCGTGCGCGTAGGGCACCCAGGTGTCGGTGGGCTCGCGCGGCACGACGCGCACCGCTTCCTGCTCGCTCATGGTCTTGACCACGGCCACGCGGCCGATGGCGTCGCTGTAGCGCAGCGCCGCGCGCGAGAGGTTGACCAGCGAGGCGATCTCGCGCGCGGCCTGCACCGCGCGCGGCTCGAGTTCGAGCTGGCGCAGCGTCTGCGCCCACAGCAGCACGCCGCCGCCGAGCAGCAGCGCGAGCAGCGCGAAGGTGCGCCAGAACAGGCTCAGCGACAGCGCCGGGCTGTGGCCGCGGCGGCTCCCGGCGGCGCCTGCAGGCTCGGTGTCTTTGACAGCGGCCATCGGTGCAGACGGGGCTCGAGCTTTGGCGGGGGCGCCGCGACCGACCGGGTGTGCGGGCAGCGCCGGTCAGCGCGTGCCGGGGCTTGCGCCGGCGCCGCTGCCGCCCTCGTCGGGCACGTCGGGCACGAAGACATAGCCCACGCCCCAGACGGTCTGGATGTAGCGTGGCTGCGCCGGGTCGGGCTCGATGAGCTTGCGCAGGCGGCTGATCTGCACGTCGAGGCTGCGGTCGAAGGGCTCGAACTCGCGCCCGCGCGCGAGCATCGCGAGCTTGTCGCGCGACAGTGGCTGGCGCGGGTGACGCACCAGCGCCTTGAGCATGCTGAACTCGCCGGTGGTCAGCGGGATCGTCTCGTCCCCGCGCGCGAGCCGGCGCAGCGAGAGGTCGAACTCGAAGGGCCCGAAGCTCACCGTCTGCGGCTCCTTCGACGGCGCGCCGGGCGCTTCGCTGCTCGGGCGACGGCGCAGCACGGCGTTGATGCGCGCGAGCAGTTCGCGCGGGTTGAACGGCTTGGGCAGGTAGTCGTCGGCGCCGACTTCGAGCCCGACGATGCGGTCGACGTCCTCGACCTTGGCCGTCAGCATGATGATCGGCGTGCGGTCGCCGGCCGCACGCAGCCGGCGGCAGATCGACAAGCCGTCCTCGCCGGGCAGCATCAGGTCGAGCACGATCAGGTCGAAGGTCTCGCGCGTCATCAGCTTGTCGAGCATCTTGGCTTCCTCGGCCAGCAGCACGTCGAAGCCCTCCTGCGCGAGGTAGCGGCGCAGCAGGTCGCGGATGCGCGCATCGTCGTCGACGACGACGATGCGGTCGCGCCGGGTGGGCGTGGACGTCTGCATGGATGCCCCCAGACTTGTAACAGGCACGATTGTGCACGTCCAGGTCGGCGCGTTCGCACCCCGGCTGACCCTCTGTTACACCTATTTCGCGTGGCGTGCCGGCGGGCACTGGCCGCGGCCGCAAGCGCGGGCTGGATCAACGCCGCGGCGGCCGGCTGCGTTATGGTCGGCAACACGACGTCGACCACCCCCCGGACCCACCCCATGCCCCATACCCGCTCCCTGCTGGCCGGCCTCGTGCTCGGCCTCGCCACGGCCTCGGCCGCGCTCGCGCAGCCGGTGCCCGCGCTGGCGCCGCCGCAGGACGTCCTGCACCTGCAGGCCGAAGCCAGCCTCGAGGTGCCGCGCGACTGGCTGGTGCTGCATTTCGCCGCGCAGCGCGAGGCGGTCGACGCCGCAGCGGTGCAGGCCGAGTTGAAGCGCGCGCTCGAGGCCGCACTGGCCGAAGCCCGGCGCGCGGCGCAGCCCGGGCAGATCGAGGTCGCCACCGGCCAGTTTGCGCTGTGGCCGCGGGTGGGCCCGCGCGGCGTCACCACCGGCTGGCAGGGTCGCGCCGAGCTCGTCGTGCAGGGCCGCGACCTCGAAGGCATCGGCCGGCTGGCCGGGCGCATCACGACGATGAGCGTGGCCGGCACGGCCCAGCGGCTCTCGCGCGAAGCGCAGCAGCGCGTCGAGGCCGAGGTGGTGGCGCGCGCGGTCGAGCGCTTTCGCGCCCAGGCCGGCGAGATCGCGCGGCTGTTCGGCCACGCCGGCTACACGCTGCGCGAAGTGACCGTCAGCGTGGGCGGTGATGCGCCGCGGCCGCCGCCGATGCTGCGCGCCGAGGCGATGGTCGCTGCCGCCGAGGCGCTGCCGGTCGAGCCCGGGCGCGGCACGGTCACGGCCACCGTCAGCGGCTCGGTGCAGATGCGCTGAAGGTCTACTGGGCGAGCCAGCCGCCGTCGACGTTGATCGCCGCGCCGCGCAGGTTGTCGGCCGCCGGCGAGCACAGGAAGACCGCCAGCTCGCCGAGCTGCGCCGGAGTCGTGAACTGCAGCGAAGGCTGCTTCTCGCCGAGCAGGTCGCGCTGGGCCTGCGCCAGCGACAGGCCGCCGCGCGCGGCGCGCTCGTCGATCTGCTTCTGGACCAGCGGCGTGAGCACCCAGCCCGGGCAGATCGCGTTGACGGTGATGCCGGTGGTCGCGGTCTCGAGGGCCACGGCCTTGGTCAGGCCGACCAGCCCGTGCTTGGCGGCGACATACGCCGACTTGCCGGCCGAAGCCACCAGGCCATGCGCCGAGGCGATGTTGACGATGCGGCCCCAGCCGCGCCGGCGCATGCCCGGCAGCGCCAGCCGCGTGGTGTGGAACGCCGAGCTGAGGTTGATCGCGAGGATCGCGTCCCACTGGGCCGGCGGGAAGTCCTCGACCGGTGCGACATGCTGGATGCCGGCGTTGTTGACCAGCACGTCAACGCCGCCGAACTCGGCCGCGGCCGTCGCCATCATGGCCTCGATCTGCGCCGGCTGGCTCTGGTCGGCGTCGTGGTAGGCCAGGCGCGCACCCGGCTGCAGCGCGGCCTGCACCGCCGCGCGCGCGCCCTCGACGTCGCCGAAGCCGTTGAGCACCACATGCGCGCCCTGACGCGCGAGCGCGAGCGCGATGCCCAGACCGATCCCGCTCGTCGAGCCGGTGACCAGCGCCGTTTTCCCTTGCAGCATGAACAGTTCCTCCTGACGGCAAGCTACCATCGATTATCGATGGCCCCCACACCCGCCGAAGCACCATGACCGAGCCGCGCCTGAACCATGTCCAATGCCTGACCGCCCGCGGCCTGCACCGCATGGCGTACTGGGAATGGGGCGACCCGGCCAACGACCAGGTCGTGGTCTGCGTGCACGGCCTCACGCGCCAGGGCCGCGACTTCGACACGCTCGCGCGCGCACTGTGCGCGCAGGTGCGCGTGGTCTGCCCCGACGTCGTCGGCCGCGGCCGCTCCGACCGCCTGACCGACCCGATGGCCTATGCGGTGCCGACCTACGTCGCCGACATGGTCACGCTGCTGGCGCGGCTCGAGGCCCGCACGCTCGACTGGGTCGGCACCTCGATGGGCGGGCTGATCGGGCTGTCGCTGGCCGCGCTGCCCGCGCAGGGCGGCAACCCGCTTCGCCGGCTGGTCGTCAACGACGTCGGCCCCCGCATCGAGCCGGCGTCGCTGGCGCGCATCGGCGCCTACCTCGGGCAGCGGCTGCGCTTCGCGAGCCTCGACGAGGCCGTCGACCACCAGATGACGATCGCCGCGGGCTTCGGCCCGCACACCCGCGAGCAGTGGCGGGCGCTGACCGCGCCGCTGCTGGTGCCCGACGGCGCCGGCGGCCTCGTGCTGCACTACGACCCGGCGATCGCGCTGCCCTTTGCCGCCGTCAGCGCCGAGCAGGCCGCCGCCGGCGAGGCCGCCCTGTGGGCGGCCTGGGACCGCATCACCGCGCGCACCCTGCTGCTGCGCGGCGCCGAGTCGGACCTGCTGGCGCACGCCACCGCGCTCGCGATGACCCGGCGCGGCCCGTGTGCCGAGCTGGTCGAGTTCGCCGGCGTCGGCCATGCGCCGATGCTGGTGCAGCCCGAGCAGGTCGCGGTGGTGCGCGACTTCCTGCTCGGCCGCTGAGGGCCACGCCGGTGGTGACGACGACCGCGACTGTGCCTCAGGCCCCGGCGGCGTCGGCGCTGGCCGCTGACGCCCCGGCGCCGATCGTGCAGATCGCCACCGTCGGCGCCGACGCCGACGCGGCGGTCACGCCGGCGGACGAGGCCGACGCCGGCGCCGTCCTGCAGCGCGCGCGGGCCTTCGCCGAGCCGCTGCTGCGGCCGCAGGTCCTCGACACCGGCGAGAACGCCTGGGACCACGCCGAGGGCATCGCGGCGATCCTGGCCGGCATCGGTGCGGCGGCGTCGATGCGCGCCGCGGCCTACCTGGTCTACGCCGCCGACTACCTGCACCGGCCCGACGAGTTCGTCGCCAAGTCCTTCGGTGCGTCGTACGCGGCGCTGGTCATCGGCACCCGCCGCCTGGTGCAGATCCAGCGCGCGGCACGGGCGGCGCAGGTCGACGCCGAGCGGCACGCCCAGCAGACCGAGCGCGTACGCAAGATGCTGCTGGCGTTCTCGCGCGACCTGCGCGTCGTGCTGCTGCGGCTGGCCTCGCGCCTGCAGACGCTGCGCTGGCATGCCGCGAGCCGCACGCCTTGCCCGCCCTGGCTGGCGCAGGAGACGCAGCAGGTCTTCGCGCCGCTGGCCAACCGGCTGGGCATCTGGCAGGTCAAGTGGGAGCTGGAGGACCTCGCGTTTCGCTTCCTGCAGCCCGACGAGTACAAGCGCATCGCGACCCTGCTCGACGAGAAGCGCAGCGAGCGCGAGCAGCGCCTCGAGCGGCTGCGCGCCGCGCTGGCGCAGGAGCTTGCGCGTGCGGGCCTCGCCACCGCCGGCGTACAGGGCCGGCCCAAGCACATCTACAGCATCTGGAAGAAGATGCAGGGCAAGCGGCTGGACTTCGCGCAGGTGCTCGACCTGAGCGCGCTGCGCGTGCTGGTCGCCGACGTCGACGCCTGCTATGCCGCGCTGGCCTGCGTGCACCAGCGCTACACGCCGGTGGCCGGCGAGTTCGACGACTACATCGCGCGGCCCAAGCCCAACGGCTACCAGTCGCTGCACACCGTCGTGCTCGACGACGAGCGGCGTGCCGTCGAAGTCCAGATCCGCACGCGCGCGATGCACGAGCATGCCGAGCACGGTGTCGCCGCGCACTGGGCCTACAAGGAGGCCGGCACGCGCGGCTATGCCGGCATCAAGGCCGCCGGTGCGGCCGAGCAGCGCGTGGCCGAGGCGCGCAAGGCCGTGCTGCGCCAGTTGCTGGCCTGGGAGCGCGAGCACGCGCAGGCCGGCGGCGAGGGCGCGGCCGCCGGCGAGCGGCTCTACGTCTTCACGCCGCAGGCCGCGGTGGTCGAGTTGCCGGTCGGTGCGACCCCGGTCGACTTTGCCTACAGCCTGCACACCGAGCTGGGTCACCGCTGCCGCGGCGCGCGCGTCGACGGCCGCGTCGTGCCGCTCAACACCGCGCTGGCGCATGGCCAGACGGTCGAGATCGTCGCTGCCAAGGAGGGCGGCCCGTCGCTGGACTGGCTCAACGCCGACCTCGGCTACCTGGCCAGCGCGCGGGCCAAGTCCAAGGTGCGGGCCTGGTTCAACGCGCTGGCCCAGCAGCAGACCGCAGCGCGCGGGCGCGAGGCCGTCGAGCGCCTGCTGCAGCGCGAGGGCCGCACGGCGATCAAGCTCGACGACCTCGCCGCGCAACTGGGCTTTGCCGACGCCGCCGCGCTGTTCGCGGTCGTCGGCAAGGACGAATACTCGCTGCGCCACATCGAGCAACTGCTGCGCCCGGCCGAGCCCGCGGCCCCGGCGGCCGACGACGGCGTCGCCCTCAAGCGCCCGCGCGCCGAGGGCAGCGCGCGCGGCGGCGTGCTGGTCGTCGGCATCGACTCGCTGATGACCACGCTGGCGCGCTGCTGCCGCCCGGCACCGCCCGATGCGATCGGCGGCTACGTCACGCGCGGGCGCGGCGTGGCCGTGCACCGCGCCGACTGCGCCAACTTCCGCCACATGGCCGCGCAGGCCCCCGAGCGCGCGATCGCCGTCGAATGGGGCCTGCCGCGTCCGGGCGGCGAGGCGGTCTACCCGGTCGACGTGCGCATCGACGCGGCCGACCGCCCCGGCCTGCTGCGCGACATCTCCGAGGTCTTCGCCCGCGACAAGGTCAACGTCACCGGCGTGCACACGCAGAGCGTGCGCGACGGCCGCGGCGACACCGCGTGGATGACCTTCACCGTCGAGGTCGCCGACGCCGCGCGGCTGCAGCAGGTGCTGCACCAGGTCGGCCGCGTCGCCGGCGTGCGCAGCGCGCGCCGGCGCTGAAGCCGCGGTCCACGCTGCGCTATACTGCTGGGCTTGCAGGCGCGTAGCTCAGCTGGTTAGAGCACCACCTTGACATGGTGGGGGTCGTTGGTTCGAGTCCAATCGCGCCTACCAGAACTGGTAGAGAAATCGAGCACCTGGCGGAGACGCCGGGTGCTTTTTTGTTGGCCGCTGCGGTACTTGCGAACGAGTCGGCCCGGCCTGCGCCCGCCGCGCTGCTCTCGCGGCCCCTACCCGGTGCTCGTGCTGTCGGGCGAGCAAGGGACGGCCAAGTCGACCTTCTCGGCGATCCTGCGCTCGCTGCTCAGCCCGGACAGGCTGAGATGCATGCGGTGCTCAGCGCTGCACAGTCGGCAGGCGAGCCGGTGCAGTATCGCTGAGGGTCTGGCAGGCCTTCAAGCTGTATGTCTGTATGTATCTGCGCTGCAGGGCCCACTCGTCGCTTTGCTCCAGCAGCATCGCGCCGACCAGCCGCGTGATCGCGCGGTCGTCGGGGAAGATGCCCACCACGTTCTCGTGCGGCGCTTGATCTCGGCGTTCAGTCGCTCCAGCGGGTTGGTGCTGTGGATCTGCAGCCAATGCGCCTGGGGGAAGTCCATGCAGGCCAGCATCTCGTGCTTGGCGCCGTCCATGAGGCTGCCGATCTTGTCGAACTTGCCTCGCAGCTGGTCGAGCTGGTCGGCCGGTCGGCCGCCACGCGCCACTGGGCGTGCGCGTCCTTGGCCGATTCTTGCGCGAAGACGGTGGCAATGGCCGCACTGACCATGCGCCGCTCGCGCCTTCGGTGCGTAGGCCAGCGCGCCCGCGCATGAAGTGCGCGCGGCAGCGCTGCCAGGTGGCCTCGAGCACCTTGGCCGCAGCGGCCCCGCTGCCCTCATGGCCGTCGCTGACGACGAGCTTGCGCCCCACGCGGCCCTCGCCGGTTCAGGCTGTGCGGCGAACTCGGCCCAGAACGGCTCGGCCCTGCAGGCCGCGGCCTCGCCGCCGGCGGCTCGGCCCCATTTGCCAGGCACCAGGCACGCGACAGCCCGCGGGGACTGTCGCGTGTCCGGGCTTCAGCCTCGCTGGCGCCGACCTTCAGTCCCAGCCACTCGTCGCTGGCCGTCGGTGTTGACGCCTTACGGCAAGCCTCATTGAAACATCATTGAAGCGTCATTGATCTGTCACGGGGGTCGGCCAAAGTATCCCGCAATCAGTAGTCGGAGCACAGCATGCTGGAGATCAAGAAACTGACTCGGCGCTTCGGCGCCAAGACGGCGGTGAACCAGGTGACGCTCACCGTTCCCGCGGGGCAGATGGTTGGCGTCATCGGGCGCTCGGGTGCGGGCAAGTCCACCTTGCTGCGCATGATCAACCGCCTGACGGACCCGAGCGAGGGCCGCGTCCTCTTCGAGGGCCAGGACGTGACGGCGCTGCGTGGCGAGGCGCTGCGCGAGTGGCGGCGCAAATGCGCCATGGTGTTCCAGCAGTTCAACCTCGTTTCGCGCCTCGATGTGCTGACGAATGTGCTGGTGGGCCGCGTGCGGCATGTGCCGCTGTGGCGCTCGCTGCTCCGGCTCTGGCCGGAGGAGGACCGCGCGATCGCCCTCTCGGCGCTGGAGCAGTTCGGGATGGGCGCGCTGGCGTCCCAGCGAGTCGAGAGCCTTTCCGGCGGACAGCAGCAGCGCGTGGCCATCTGCCGCGCGCTGGTACAGGAGCCGCGCTTTATCCTGGCCGATGAGCCTGTCGCCTCGCTCGACCCGCACAACTCGCTGCTGGTGATGGAGGCGCTGGCCGAGATCAACCGACGCCACGGCATCGCCGTGCTGGTGAACCTGCATTCGCTCGATCTGGCCCGCAGCTACTGCGAGCGGCTGGTGGGCCTCAGCGCTGGGCGGCTCGTCTTCGACGGGCCACCCGAGGCGCTCACGGATTTCGTTGCCAACGAGATCTACGGGCTGGAAGCAACCGAGGCCTTCGGACCGACGAGCGCCGGCGCCGTTCTTCCTGGCGGGAGGCGTCCCGCCTACGCCCTCACCTGAACCACGATAGGAGAGATACCGTGACGACCCGACGCCACTTCTTCGTGACCTGCGCCGCGCCTGCGCTCGCCCTTGCCGCCGCGCAGCCCGCCCTTGCCGCCGCGCAGCCCGCGCCTGCCTGGCGTGCGCAGTTCCCCGAGCTCGTCTTCGGCGTCATACCGGACGAGAACGCGGCGGCCGCCACCGAGCGCTGGCGAGGCTTCGGCGAGGATCTCTCGCGCACCCTCGGCACGCGCGTGACGGTGCGTGTAGCCAGTGACTACGCGGCGGTGATCGAGGGCCAGCGTGCAGGCAAGATCCACTTCGCCCTGTATGGGCCGGCGGCCTTCGCACGGGCGCTGATGACGGGCGTGCAGGCCGAAGCTATCTCCATCGAGGTCGAGAACGACGGCTCGCGTGGCTACTACTCCGTGTTTCACGTGCGCGCGAATTCGCCCTTCCAGGCCATCGCTGACCTGCGCGGGCGCAACCTCGGCCTCGTGGACCCCAACTCCACCTCTGGCAACATCGTGCCGCGCTTCGCGCTGCACCAAAAGGGCATCGTGCCCGAGCAGTTCTTCCGCCGAGTCGTTTTCACCGGCAGCCACAACAACGCGATCACCGCACTGCAGCAGGGTACGGTGGACGTCGCCGCAAACTGGTGGAACAACCCGCAGGAGAGCAACCTGCGCCGGATGGAGCGCCAAGGCATGGCGCGCTACGACGACTTCCGCATCATCTTCCGCTCAAACCAGATCCCGAACTCGCCCATAGCGATGCTCGCCACGCTGCCTGACCCGCTCAAGGCCGCGATCCGCGAGGCGGTGCTGACCCTGCCGCAGCGCTCGCCCGAGCTGTTCCGCCGCCTGACCGACGGTCAGGCTCTGACCTGGGCGCCGGTGACGAACGCGGAATTCAAGCCGATCATCGAGCTGAACCGCTTCGTGGACAACCTGCGCCGCCAGCGCAACTGAACTGGCAATGACACAGGGCGCCGCCGCGCTGCCCCGCCTGCCGGCGGAGCGCCTGGAGCCGCTGCGCGCGGGCTATGCTGCCGTGCGCAGGGCGCAGCGGCGGCGCCTGCTTCTTGCCCTGACGATCGTCATGGCGCTCGCGCTGCTGAGCGCCTGGGTGGCCGAAGTTCGCCCCGCCGTGCTATGGGAGCGCGGCGACGAGTTCTTCGGCTATTTCGCGCGCATCCTGACGCTGGAGGGCGGGGAGCGGGCGGGTCAATGGGTCTGGATGGACCCGGCCGAATGGTTCTGGGGCCTGCACCGCTGGCTGCCGCTACTCGCGGACACGCTGCTGATGGCCTACATCGCACTGCTGGTCGGCGGCCTGGGCGGCTTCGCGCTTGGCCTGCTGGCGGCGGCGAACATCACGCCCTCCGCCCCGCTGCGCTGGGGCGTGAAGCGAGCGCTCGAATTCTGTCGCACCGTGCCCGATCTCGTCTTCGCGCTGATCTTCGTCATCGCCTTCGGGCTGGGGCCGCTCGCTGGCGTGCTCGCGATCGCGATCTCCACGGCCGGCTGGCTGGGCAAACTCTTCTCCGAGGTGGTCGAGAACATCGACATGAAGCCGGTGGAGGGCGCAACGGCGGCCGGCGCCTCCTGGACGCAGATGGCGCGCTTCGCGGTGGTGCCGCAGGTACTGCCGGGCTTCATGAGCTATGCGCTGCTGCGTTTTGAGATGAATGTGCGCGCGGCCACCGTGATGGGCTTCGTCGGTGCCGGCGGTATCGGACATGTCCTCGTCGAGGCCGTGCGCAAGTTCTACCTCAATGACGTGGCGGCGCTGCTGGTGCTGATCATCCTTACCGTTACGCTGATCGATCTCGGCGCAAGTTGGCTGCGCCGGCGCCTGCTGGCTGCGGAGATGGGCCGATGAGCGGCACCCCGGCCCTGCGGGAGACGGCGCGTGTGCGACTGCCCGTGCTGCGCGCAACCCATCCCGCGCAGTTCCGCGCCGTGACCCCAACGCGGCTCGCCGTGGTCGCGGTGCTGCTGGGCATGGCTGGCCTCTTTGCGTTGGGCGTGTGGCGGCTGGAGATCGACACCTCGCGCCTGCTGAGCGGCTTTGGCCAAATGCTGCACTTCCTCACGCTGATGATACCGCCGGCGCCGACGCGCGGCGCGAGCCTGGAGGGTGTGTTGCTGGCGCTAGTCGAGACGCTCGGGATCGCCTTCCTCGGTACGCTGTTGGCCGCGATCATTGCCTTCCCCATCGGTTTCCTCGCCGCGCGCAACGCCACCGTGAACCAGGCGCTGCGCTTTGTCACGCGCCGAGGCCTCGACGGGCTGCGCGGCATCGACGTACTGATCTGGGCGTTGATCTGGGTGGGCGTGGTGGGCCTCGGCCCCTTCGCGGGTGTGCTCGCGATCATGACGAGCGACATCGGCAACTTCGGAAAACTCTACTCCGAGGCGCTCGAGGCAGCCGACCGCAAGCCGCAGGAGGGCGTGGTCGCTTCCGGTGGCTCCGGCCTGCATCGGGTGCGCTACGGTATCCTGCCCGAGGTGCTGCCCGTGCTCGCGGGACAGACGCTCTACTACTTCGAGGGCAACGTCCGCGCCTCCATGATCATCGGCATCGTGGGCGCGGGTGGCATCGGCATGATTCTGACGGAGATGATCCGCACAATGGAATGGCAGGCCGTCTCGATGATCGTGCTGCTCCTCCTGGTGGTGGTGGCGCTGATCGACTTCGGCTCCGGTCGCCTGCGTCAGAGGCTGATGGGCCGGGCGTGATGCCCGGCTGGCTGGCAGGCGCGCGCCACCCGGGTTGGGTTGTGTCTGTCACCGTGCGCTCGGCCGCGGGGGTGGGCATGGTGGGCGCCGGCGGCATCGGCGCAGTCGCTGTGGGAGGTGATCCGCAGCTTCCAGTACGGCCAGACGGCGGCCCTCTTGCTCATGCTCATCGTGTCGATGTCGGTCATCGACCTGCCGTCATCACAGTTGCGCAAGCGCCTGATCCAATGGGGCACGACTGCTTTTCGTGAGCCTGAGATGGACCACCCCGACCTGCCCCTGATCGAACGCCTGGAAAAGCTCTACCTCGCCCGCGGCCAGCGCCTGTATGCCGGCGCGCATGCCGAACGCGTGACGGCGCTGGAACATGCGCTTCAATGCGCCCAGCTCGCAGAACGGGCCAACGCCGAGGAAAACCTCGTGGCGGCGGCCTTCCTGCATGACGTGGGCCACCTGCTGCGCGACGACCACGCGCCCGACCACGAGGACGACCAGCACGAACTGCATGCGCTGGAACTGCTGCGCCCGGACTTCGGCGTGGCCGTGACCGAACCCATCCGCCTGCACGTGGACGCCAAGCGCTACCTGTGCGCCCGCGATTCCGCCTACCTGCTGGGCCTGTCGCCGGCGTCGCGCCATTCCCTGCTGCTGCAGGGTGGGGTGATGACCGACGAAGAGGCCCAGGCCTTCGAGACCCGCCCGCAGGCAGTGGCGGCGGTGCAGTTGCGCCGCTGGGACGACCTGGCCAAGACACCGGGCCAGCGTACCCCGCCGCTGCGCTACTACCTGGGGCTGCTGGACTCGCTGCTGTCCCGCGAGCCGTCTGGCATCCGGCCGGACTGACATCTGTTGGATGCGGCCTGATCAGAACAGGCGGTGTCGATGGGGTCACGGCCGGAGCTGGAGCGCTCCGGCAGCGCGGCCAGGTTCAGGAAGTAGCCGCTGTTGGAGGGCGGCACCACCAGCGTAACGACCGCGCGCGAGCCGAAGCCTGCGGCGACGGTGCGGGAGTCGTACAGCACGGTGGTGCCGCCGGCGGGCGTGATGCGGAAGCGGTGGTTGAGTTCGGCCAAGTCTTCCTCGCGCGAAGAACACTGTATGAACAAGTGCGCCCATAGCGCGCCGAGCAGGCCAATGGCTCGCTGGCCGAGGCCGAAAAGGCGTCGACCAGCAGTGCAATGCGGGTCAAAACCGCACCTTGTATCTTTCAGGCTCGCTGACCGATAGCGGTCGCGGGCTGTGGAGCTTGTGGCCGAAGGCGGGCGCGGTGGGCAACGCGCAGCGTTGTCCACGGCAAGCCCGCCGGTGCGGCGACAGCGCATCGATCGCGGTAGGGACAGTAGTGGGGCCGTTCGTCGGCCGGTTGCAGCAAGGGGTGACCGCCGGCCATGGTCAGGTGACCCGGCGGCCTTCGCGGTAGACCTCGCGCACGCAGGGCTGGCCGTTCACCTCGGCCACGCGCACCAAGTCGCCTCGGCGGCCGGGGGCGATCTGGCCGCGGTCGTGCAGGCCGCAGGCGCGGGCCGGGCCGTCGCTCACCACGGCCACGGCCTCGGGCAGCGAAAAGCCGCCGTCGCGTTGCAGGCACCAGGCCGCAGGGAGCAGGCTGGCGGGCACGTAGTCGGACGAGAGGGCGTCCAGCACGCCTGCGCGGGCCAGATCCAGCGCGGCCACGTTGCCCGAATGCGAGCCGCCGCGCACGACGTTGGGCGCGCCGGCCACGGTGACCAGACCGAGGCTGCGGGCCCGACGGGCGGCCGCCAGGGTGGTGGGAAACTCGCTCATCGTGGCGCCCAGCGCGGCGGCTTCATCGACGTCGTCTTCCAGGGTGTCGTCGTGCGTGGCCAGGGCGATGCCGTGCTCGCGGGCGTAGGCGGCAAACCAGTCGCGGTGGAGGCGGGCATAGAGGGCCTGGCGTTCGGGGGCGCGGCGCACTTCCTCCTCGTAGCGGGCATCGCTCCAGCCGCGTTTGCCGGTGTAGTAGATGCGGGCGTGCTCGATGTCGGTCCATTGCCGCTGGCCGGGGGTGTGGTCCATCAGCGAAATCAGCTTCAGGCGCGCATGGCCCATGAAGGGCTCGAAGAGGCTGCGCGCGTTGTGCGCGGGCAGTTCGCAGCGCACGTGCAGGAAGTGCTGGGCGCGCAGCGCGCCGGCAGCCTCGAGCCGGTCGAGGGTGTTCAGCAGTTCGCGCTGGTCGCGGGCGCGGAAACCCTCGTCGTGGGCATCCCCCACCCCCAGGGCGTCGAAGACGGTGGTGATGCCGGCGGCGGCCACTTCGGCGTCGTGGGCCAGCACGGCGGGCTGCGCCGGGAAGTGCACCTTGGGCCGGGGCATCAGGTGGCGCTCGAGGTTGTCGGTGTGCACCTCCACCAGGCCAGGCAGCAGCAGGTCGCCTTCGCAGTCGAGAGCCCCGGGCACGGTCGTCGCGCCCGCATCCACGGCGGCGATGCGGCCCTCGCGCACGTGCACGCTGCCGTGTAGCACTTCGCCGGGCAGCACCAGGCGGGCGTTGGTGAAAGTCTGTTCGTGCATGGGCAGACTCGGTTCAGAAGTCGATCTGGCGGGTGGCGACGGCGTCGCGCACCTCCTCGTCATGGAAGATGCCGACGATGGCCGCGCCGCGCTGTCGGGCCTCACGGATCAATTCGATCACGACCTGGCGGTTGGCCACGTCGAGCGAGGCCGTGGGCTCGTCGAGCAGCAGCACCGGCGTGGGCAGGATGAAGCCGCGCGCGATGTTCACACGCTGCTGCTCGCCGCCGGAAAAGGTGGCCGGCGGCAGGGGCCAGAGGCTTTCGGGCAGGCGCAGCCTCGCGAGCAGGGCCGCGGCCTGTTCACGGGCCTGGCGCACCTGGGTCTCGAAGCGGCGGTCGTCCAGCGGGTCGTCGTCGGTGGAGGGCGGCGTGCGGGCCCACTGGGCGTCGAGTGCCCGTTCGGCCACCACGTCGAGCGCACTGACCCGCGGCACGGCGCGCAGGAACTGGCTCACGTAGCTGATGGCTTCGCGCCGCAGGGCCTGCACGGTGCGCGGGTCGGCCGTCGACAGGCAGTGGGCATGTCCGGCCACGCGCAGGTGGATCTCGCCGGCCTCGCAGCCGTAGTTGCCGTGCAGGCATTTCATCAGGGTGGACTTGCCGCGGCCCGAGGCGCCGACCAGGGCCACGCATTCGCCGGCAAAGACTTCGAGGTCGAGGCCGTCGAGCACGGGCAGCTGCACGCCGCCGCGCAGGTGCAGGGTGAAGGTCTTGCGCAGCGCGCGCACCGAGATCACGGGCAGGGGGTGGGGGTCGTGCTTCATCGTTGTCTCGACAGGATCAAGGCGCGACCACCGAGGACACCAGCAGCTGGGTGTAGGCGTGCTGGGGATCGTCGAGTACACGGTCGGTCAGGCCGTGCTCCACCACCCGTCCGCCGCGCATCACCAGCGTGCGGTGGGCCAGCAGCCGGGCCACACCCAGGTCATGGGTGACGATGACGGCCGCCAGGTGCAGCCGCCCCACCAGCAGGCGGATCAGGTCGAGCAGGCGGGCCTGGACGGAGACGTCCAGCCCCGAGGTGGGCTCGTCCATCAGCACCAGGCGCGGGCGCGTGACGAGGTTGCGGGCGATCTGCAGGCGCTGGCGCATGCCGCCCGAGAATTCGCGCGGCAGGTCGTCCAGGCGGGTGGTGTCCAGCTCCACCCGGCCCATCCACTGCGCGGCCTGTTCGCGCAGGCTGCCGTAGTGGCGCACCCCCAGGCCCATCAGCCGCTCACCGATGTTGGCGCCGGCGCTCACGCCCATGCGCAGGCCGCGGGTGGCGTCCTGTTCCACGAAACCCCATTCGGTGCGCGCCAGGCGACGCAGGCGGGCTTCGTTCAGCGCGTGCACGTCCACCCAGTCGCCCTCGGCGCAGCGGTAGTGCACCTGGCCTTCGCTGGGCGCAAGCTGGCCGGCCAGCAGGTGCAGCAGGGTCGACTTGCCCGAGCCGGATTCGCCCACGATGGCCAGCACTTCACCGGGGTGGAGTTCGAAGCTGGCCTCGCGCACGGCCCAGAGGCTGTCGAAGCGGCGGCCCAGGGCCTGTACGCGCAGCAGGGGAAGGTCGGTGTGCGATTCAGTCATCGAGGGTCACCCAAAAGCTGTAGCCATGGCGTTGGAGTCCCAGGCTTTCGTAGAAGGCATGGGCCTGCTCGCGCTTGGCGTTGGCCGACAGCGCGAGCTTGTAGCAGCCGCGGGCCCGGGCGTGGTCCATCGCGTGGTGGATGAGGGCGCGGCCGATGCCGCGGCCCTGGGCCTCGGGGTGCACGGCCACGTCTTCCACCAGGGCCGAGGGCGCGCAGCCATGGGCCAGGTTGTCGAGCACAGCCACGGCCAGGGTGCCCAGCACGCGATCCTCCTCGACGGCCACGAGCACGCGGTAGTCGGGGTAGGTGGCCATGCGCGCGAAGGTGGCGCGGGCGCGGGCGAGGTCGTTGTCGCCCGGGGCATCGACGCCGGTGGCTTCATACAGGCCGAGGATGTCGGGCAGGTCGTCCTCGGCGGCGGGGCGGATCTGGATCATGCTTGCCTCTCCTGCTGCTCGCGGCACCAGTCGGTGTCGGAGCAGGTCCACAACGTCTTGCCATCGTCCTGCACCACCTCGTCGAGGTAGCTGGTGGTGCAGCCGCACAGAGCGCAGGCGTGGCCGGGGTGGTCCACGCTGAAGGGGTGGTCCTCGAAGTCCAGGCTCTTCACGCGGGTGTAGGGTGGCACGGCATACAGGCGCTTCTCGCGTCCGGCGCCGAAGAGCTGCAGCGCCGGGCAGCGGTCCATCTTGGGGTTGTCGAACTTCGGGATGGGCGAGGGCGCCATCACATAGCGGCCATTCACCAGCACGGGGTAGTCGTAGGTGGTCTCGACGCGGCCCCAGTGCGCGATGTCCTCGTAGAGCTTGACGTTCATCAGGCCGTACTCCTGGTGGGCGTGCAGCTTGAGCGTCTCGCCGCGATTGGCCTCCAGGCGGTACAGCGGCTCGGGCTGCGGCACCTGGCAGACGAGCGTCTGGCCCTCGGTGAGCGGGGCCTCGGGGATGCGGTGGCGGGTCTGGATCAGCGTGGCCTCGCGGGTGCGCTCGGTGGTGGCCACGCCGGTGGTGCGCGCGAAGAAGCGGCGGATGTTGACCGCGTTGGTGGTGTCGTCGCTGCCCTGGTCGATGACCTTGAGCACGTCGGTGCGGCCGATGATGGCGGCCGTCACCTGGATGCCGCCGGTGCCCCAGCCATAGGCCAGCGGCATCTCGCGCGAGCCGAAGGGCACCTGGTGGCCGGGGATGGCCACGGCCTTGAGCAGGGCGCGGCGGATCATGCGCTTGGTGGCTTCGTCGAGGTAGGCGAAGCTGTAGCCGTCCAGCGGCTCGGCGGTTGGAGGCAGGGTGCGGGCGTTCATCGGGCGACGACCTCGGCATCGGGCTGGGGCACCGGCTCGGATGTGGTGCGCGCCGCCTGGGCCTGCCGCAGCGCGCGGATGAGCTGCAGCTCGCTCTCGAAGGTCACGTAATGCGGCAGCTTCAGGTGCTGCACGAAGCCCGAGGCCTCGAGGTTGTCGGAGTGCGGCAGCGCGAACTCCTGGTCCTGCACCGGGCTGGTGGCGTCCTCGCCGAACTCGTCGGCGCGCATGGCACGCTCCACCAGCGACATCGCCATCGCCTTGCGTTCGTTGTGGCCCAGCGTGAGGCCGTAGCCGCGCGTGAACTGCGGCGCCACCTCGGCGTTGCCGGTGAACTGGTTGATCATCTGGCACTCGGTCAGCTCGACCTCGCCGATCTCGATCGCAAAGCCGAGTTCGTCGGGCACCAGCTCCACCGCCACGTGGCCGACGCGGATCTCGCCGGCAAACGGATGGGTGTGGGCATAGCCCCGCTGGGTGGAGTAGCCCATGCCCAGCACCCAGCCTTCGTCGCCTCGGGCCAGCATCTGCAGCCGGGCGGTGCGCGGCAGCGGGTAGCTCGGCGGCGTGCGGGTGATGTCGGGCGGCTCGGGGTCGCCGGGCGAGGGCCGGGCCGGTTCGATCAGTCCTTGCGCCTCCAGGTGCGCGAGCGCGCAGGGGACGGTGTCCGGCGTGGCCGGGCCCGTCGCATGCCCATCCCCGGCCTGGGCCTGGGCAGGTTCGGCGCGTGCGGGTTGCGCGTGCGCAAGGCCGAAGTCCAGCAGGCGCTGGGTGTAGTCGTAGGTGGGGCCCAGCACCTGGCCGCCGGGCACGTCCTTGAAGATGGCCGAGATGCGGCGGGCCAGGCGCATGCGCGCGGTGTCCAGCGGCTCGCTGGCCGCCAAGCGCGGCAGCGTGGTGCGGTAGGCCCGCAGCAGGAAGACAGCTTCGATCACGTCGCCCTGGGCCTGCTTGAGGGCCAGGGCGGCCAGCGCCGGGTCCCACAGCGAGGCTTCGGCCATCACGCGGTCGACCAGCAGGCCGAGCTGTTCGCGGATCTGTGCCAGCGCCAGGCCCGGCACCGCCGGGTCGCCGCGGCGGGCGGCCTCCAGCAGTCGGTAGGAGGCCTCGATGGCGCGTTCGCCTCCCTTGACGGCGATGTACATGCTTCAGCTCCTTGTGGAGGCCGGCGCCCAGGCCGGGTCGATCTCGACGCGGGTCGAGCGTGGCAGCGCGGCCACGCGGTCGCCGCAGGTGAAGATCAGGTCGATGCCGCAGGGGAAGTGGGCGTCCAGCGCCTGGCGCGCGCGCCAGAAGGCGCGGCTGAGGCCCCCCACGGTCAGACCGTGTGCATGCTCGATGCCTGGGCCCGTCAGCCGAACCCAGGGCGTGGGATCGGCCTCAGGCCAGTGCGCGGACCGGCTCACGCATCCTTGCGCGTCTTCTTCGACAGTCTGCAGCGTGGCGGCCTCGATCACCAGGGTGGCACCGTGTTGCGGTGTTTCGTCTTTCCCCAACGGCAGGGCCGCCAGCAGGGTTTCGGGCCGGTGTGTGGCATGGGTGAAGGCGAAATCCGCCTCGGCCGGGTCGGCCGCTTCGGCCGAGCCGGTGTGGAAGCGGCCGAAGGCGCGCCAGGCGGCCGGGGCGGCAGCGGGGCACAGATCCTCGCTCCAGTGCACCCGCGTGTCGGCGTCGGTGAGCGTGAGCAGCACGGCCGCCAGGGCTGGGCTCAGGCCATCGGGGTGATGCAGGCCCTGCAGTAGATCGGCCGGCAGCGCCTGCACCCGGCCCGGGCGGGCCATGGCCTCGAGCACGGCGCGGAAGCATGCCTGGCTGTTGTGGGCAGCATGGGCGAAGCCACGCGGCAGCTCGGCCAGGGCCAGGGGGGCGGGGGTCGCGATCACGGGGTGGACTCCGTCGCTTCGGGTTGCAGGGTGTAGAACTGCACGCGGCTGGTGTCGGTGCGCGCAGCTTCGGCGGCTGTGTGAGCCCGGCGCCGCTGAGCCAGCGGGGCGATCACCCGCTGCATCACGTCGCCATGGCAGGCCTCGAGCTGCAGCAGGGCGTCGAGCCCGGCCACCCACTGCGCACGTTCGGCGTCGCGGCCCAGCACCATGCCCACGCCGGCCACGGTGCGGTCCCCCCACCGCAGCCGCAAGACGCAGCGCGTCACCGTGGCTTCACCCAGGTTGAAGCGGTCACCGGTGTTGCCGATGCGTGCGCGCAGCATCACCAGACCGGCCTCGGGGGCGCGCAGGGGTTCGAAGGCATGGTGGGTCAGCACCGGCGAGGCCAGTTCGGCCAGGTCCTCGCGGCGGGCGCGGGCCAGCTCGTTCAACCATTGCTGCCGTGTGCGGTGTGCGTCTGGGGCTGCAGTGTCTGACATGCGGGTGTCATCTAGACGTCTCTATGATGCGCCCAGTGTGCTCCCGCTGCATGACACTTTGTTGAATACGATGACCGATGATCACGACACCGCGATGACCCTGCACGACCTGGCTCCGGAGGCAGCCTCGGCGGCCCGCCGCTGGGAGCGCATCGCCCAGGCCCTGCGCGAAGACATTGCCGCCGGCCGCTTCCAGCCCGGTGAGCGCCTGCCCAACGAGACCGCATTGGCTGAGCGCTTCGGCGTGCACCGCCACACCCTGCGCCAGGCCGTGCGTTCGCTGGCTGAAAGCGGCTACGTGCGGGTGGTGCATGGCCGCGGCACCTTCGTGCGCGAACTGGTGCTCGACTACGCCCTGCAGCGGCGCACACGGCTCACGCAGAACCTGGCCGACTGCGGCGAACGGGCCCAGCGCGAGTTGCGCGGTGCGGTGATCGAGCCGGCTGGCCCCTGGGCCCCCATGCTCAGGCTGCGCGCCGGCGATCCCATCGAACTGCTCTTCACCCGCGCTTCGGTGCGCGGCCGGGTGGTGGGCATCAGCCGTTCGGCCTTCCCGCGCGGCCGCTTCGCCGGCATGGGCGAGGTCTTTGCACGCTGCCTGTCGGTCACCGCGGCGCTGCGGCAGTTCGGCGTCGACGACTACACCCGCGCGCGCAGCGTGGTGTCCACCCGCATGCCCACGCCCGACGAGGCCGATGCCCTGGCGCGGCCGGCCAGTGCGCCGGTGCTGGTGGTGGATTACGTGAACGTCGATCGCGAAGGCCGCCCGGTGGAGGCGGGTCAGACGCTGTTTGCGGCCGATGCGGTGCAGCTGGTGGTGGCGCCGGAAGAAGGGCTGTCGTGAGCACGGGCGCGCGCTACGCGGTCTACATCCTGCCGCCTGAACGGCATCCCTTGATGCGGGCCGGACGGCAGTGGCTGCGGCCGGATCGCACCCACACCGCCGAGCCGCGCCGCTATGGCTTCCATGCCACGCTCAAGGCGCCGATGCGCCTGGCCGCCGGATGCCATCCCGAAGCCTTCCTTGCGGCCGTGGCGGCGCTGGCGCAGCGCCATGCTGCGTTCGAGATGCCCCGTCTGCAGGTGGCTCCGCTGGGGCGCTTCCTGGCCCTGCAACCGGAGGGGGCGCTGGAAGCAGGCCACCCCCTGTGCCGCCTGGCCGCCGATGCCGTGCTGGCCCTGGACCCCTGGCGCGCCCCGCCCACGCTGGCCGAGGTCGCTCGGCGCCGACCCGAGGCCCTGAGCGAGCGCCAGCGCGCGCTGCTCGACCGCCATGGCTATCCCTATGTGCTGGACGAATGGCGTTTCCACATGACGCTGAGCGATGCCGTGGCGCCAGACACGCTCGAGGCCTTGTCGCGCGAGGCGTGCGCGCATTTCGAGAGTGCTTTGTCCCAGCCCCTGCGCTGCGAGGACCTGGCCGTGTGCGTGCAGGCCTCGCCCGATGAAGCCTTCGTACTGTGGCAGCGCGTGAGCGTCCGCGCAGCGGCTTGGGGCCCAGCGGACCCATGCCCTGCGGGTCGAAGGCCCAGCCCGGGCACGCGACCTGCTCGATGAAGGCCTCGAGCAGCGCCGGCATGTCGCCCATCCACAGCGGGAAGAACCAGACCAGGTGCTGGGCCCAGACGAGGTCCTGCTGCACCGGCGCCAGCGCCGCGGGCGCGGCACCGGTCCTCCAGCAGTCCTGCACCGAGCGCAGGACCGGGAAGTCCAGCGCCGCGACGCTGACTGCGCGCACCGCGTGGCCGGCGGCGAGCGCACCCTCGGCGTAGGCGCGCTGCAACGCCACGCCCAGGCGCGCAGGCGTCGGGTCGGGGTGGCCCTGGATCAGCAGCAGGCGGCGCGGGTGGACCCGCGCTTGATGCTCGGCCCCGGTCGCCGGCGCGGGCTTGCGCCACATCAAGCCGCGGGGGCGGCGGCGGTTGCCACCGACAAGGCCAGCGGCCGGCGCGGCATCACGCTCGCCTGCTAACCTCGCAGACGGCGGGTCTGCCGCGGGGGGCGGGCAGCGGTGTCGCCGCCGGACGGGCCAGGGCGTTGTGCGCGCCGGCGGGCGCCGCCGCAGCAGGAGTGTCGGGCTTGGTCTTTCGTCGTTTCGAGTCGCTGGTGCAGCCGTACCCGGATGGGCCGCCGCCGGCGCCGCCGCGCGGGTTCTTCGCGTTCATGTGGCAGTGCAGCGAGGGCGTGCGCGGCTGGATCCTGGCGATGACGCTGCTGACGGCGGCCATCGGCGCCTTCGAGGCGCTGCTGTTCGCGATGCTCGGGCGCATCGTCGACTGGCTGGGCGCGACGGCGCCGGCGCAACTCTGGAGCGAGCATGGCGGCACGCTGCTGCTGCTGGCGGCGGTGCTGGCGGCCAGCCCGCTGGCGGTGGCGCTGCAGACGCTGATCAAGCACCAGGCGCTGGCGGGCAACTTCCCGATGCGGCTGCGCTGGAACTTCCACCGGCTGCTGCTCGGCCAGAGCCTGGGCTTCTACCAGGACGAATTCGCCGGCCGCATCGCGACCAAGGTCATGCAGACCGCGCTGGCGGTGCGCGACGTCTGGATGATCGTCGCCGACATCCTGGTCTTCGTCGTCATCTACTTCGTCACGATGGCCGTCGTCGTCGGCTCGTTCGACCTGCGCGCGCTGCTGCCCTTCCTGGGCTGGCTGGCGCTGTACGTGGTCGCGCTGTGGTTCTTCGTGCCGCGCATCGGCCGCGTCGCGCGCCAGCAGGCCGATGCGCGCTCGCTGATGACCGGGCGCATCACCGACGCCTACACCAACATCGCCACCGTCAAGCTGTTCAGCCATTCGCCGCGCGAGGCCGGCTATGCGCGCTCGGCGATGCAGGAGTTCATGCAGTCGGTGCACGCGCAGATGCGGCTGGTCACCGGCTTCGAAGTCGTCAACCACCTGCTGAGCATGGCGCTGATCGCCGGCACCGCCGGCATCACGCTGTGGCTGTGGTCGCGCGGCGAGGTCGGCGTCGGCGCGGTCGCCGCGGCGACCGCGATGGCGCTGCGCCTCAACGGCATCTCGCACTGGATCATGTGGGAGTTCGCCGCGCTGTTCGAACATATCGGCACCGTGCAGGACGGCATCAACACGCTGGCGCGGCGGCGCGCGGTGGTCGACCGCCCGGGCGCCGCGCCGCTGGTGGTCGAGCGCGGCGAGATCCGCTTCGAGCATGTCGACTTCTCTTACGGCGGCCGGCGCAAGGTCCTCGACGACCTGTCGCTGCACATCCGCGCCGGCGAGAAGATCGGCCTGGTCGGCCGCTCGGGCGCGGGCAAGAGCACGCTGGTCAACCTGCTGCTGCGGCTCTACGACCTCGACGGCGGGCGCATCCTGATCGACGGCCAGGACATCGCCGGCGTGACCCAGGACAGCCTGCGCGCGCAGATCGGCATGGTCACCCAGGACACCTCGCTGCTGCACCGCTCGGTGCGCGAGAACATCGTCTACGGCCGCCCCGACGCCGACGACGCGCGCATGCTCGCCGCGGCCGTGCGCGCCGAGGCGCACGAGTTCATCCAGACCCTCGCCGACGCCCGCGGCCGCACGGCCTACGACGCGCATGTCGGCGAGCGCGGCGTCAAGCTCTCGGGCGGCCAGCGCCAGCGCATCGCGATCGCCCGCGTGATGCTCAAGGATGCGCCGATCCTGCTGCTCGACGAGGCCACCAGCGCGCTCGACAGCGAGGTCGAGCAGGCCATCCAGGCCAGCCTGTACCGGCTGATGGAGGGCAAGACCGTGGTCGCGATCGCGCACCGGCTGTCGACGATCGCCGCGATGGACCGCCTGATCGTGATGGACGCCGGCCGCATCGTCGAAGCCGGCACCCACGCGCAACTGCTGGCCCAGGGCGGCCTGTACGCCCGGCTGTGGGCGCGCCAGAGCGGCGGCTTCCTCGGCGAGGAGGCCGGCGACGACGCGCCGGCCGAGCCGGCGCTGGCCTGAGCGGCGACGCGGCCGGAGCGCCGCGCCCCGGGGCTGGCGGGCCGGCGGTTGATCGGCGGCCGGGGTTGACTACCATCAAGCGTTGCGTCCACCCGGCCGCCGCCGCCGCGGGCGGCTCCGCAGGAGCCCTTCGATGACCACCACCGCCCCCGCCTCGCCCGCCGCCGCAGCGCCCGTCGCCGCCGCAGCGCCGCCGCTGCGCGACTACCGGTTGAGCGACAACCTCGCCGCCGACTCTGGCGTGGTCTTCCTGACCGGCACCCAGGCGCTGGTGCGGCTGCTGCTGATGCAGCGCCGCCTCGACGCCGCCGCCGGGCTCAGGACCGCCGGCTTCGTCTCGGGCTACCGCGGCTCGCCGCTGGGCATGGTCGACCAGCAGTTGTGGAAGGCCCAGCGGCAGCTCGAGGCGGCGCAGGTGCAGTTCCTGCCGGCGATCAACGAGGACCTCGCCGCGACCGCCTGCCTGGGCACGCAGCGCGTCGCGCTCGACCCCCGGCGCACGGTCGACGGCGTCTACGCGCTGTGGTACGGCAAGGGCCCCGGGGTCGACCGCGCGGGCGACGCGCTCAAGCATGGCAACGCCTACGGCGCCGCGCCGCTGGGCGGCGTGCTGGTGGTCGCCGGCGACGACCATGGCTGCGTCAGCTCGTCGATGCCGCACCAGAGCGACCTCGCGCTGCAGGCCTGGAGCATGCCGGTGCTGCACCCGGGCAACGTCGCCGAGTACCTCGAGTTCGGCCTCTACGGCTGGGCGCTGTCGCGCTACTCGGGGGCCTGGGTCGGCTTCAAGGCGATCAGCGAGGTCGTCGAGTCGGGCATGACGGTCGACCTCGACCGCGTGCGGCTGGACTTCACGCTGCCGGTCGCCCCCGCCGCGGGCGCCAGCCTGCACGTGCGCGCGATCGACCTGCCCTCGCTCGAGCTCGAGGCCCGGCTGGCGCTCAAGCTCGACGCGGTGCGCGCGTTCGCGCGGCTCAACTCGGTCGACCAGCATGTGGTGACCAGCCCGCGCGCGACCCTGGGCATCGTCACGGTCGGCAAGGCGCACTACGACTTCATGGAGGTGCTGCGCCGCCTCGACCTCGACCCCAACGCGCTGGCCGCCGCCGGCGTGCGCGTCTACAAGGTCGGTCTGGTCTATCCGCTCGAGCCCACGCGCATGCTCGACTTCGTCAGCGACGTCGAGGAGATCCTGGTCATCGAGGAGAAGGCCGCGGTCGTCGAGCGCCAGATCAAGGAGCTGCTCTACGCGCTGCCCAACGCGCAGCGCCCGCGCATCGCCGGCAAGACCGACCCCGGCGGCCACCCGCTGATCCCGGCGCTGGGCGAGCTGCGGCCCTCGCGCATCATGGCCGTGGTCGCCGAGTGGCTGGCCCGGCTGAACCCGGCGCTCGACCGCCGCCACCGGGTGGTCGACTTCACGATGCCGGCGCTGCTGGCCAACGCCGCCGACGCGGTCAAGCGCCAGCCATACTTCTGCTCGGGCTGCCCGCACAACAGCAGCACCCGGGTGCCGGCGGGCTCGCGCGCGCTGGCCGGCATCGGCTGCCACTTCATGGCCAGCTGGATGGAGCGCGGCACCAGCGGGCTGATCCAGATGGGCGGCGAGGGCGTCGACTGGGTCGCGCATTCGCGCTACACGAGCGAGCCGCATGTCTTCCAGAACCTCGGCGACGGCACCTACTTCCACTCCGGGCTGCTGGCCATCCGCCAGGCCATCGCCGCCGGCACGAACATCACCTACAAGCTGCTCTACAACGACGCGGTCGCGATGACCGGCGGCCAGCCGGTCGACGGCCAGCTCGGCGTGGCCGAGATCGCCCGCCAGGTCGAGGCCGAAGGCGCCAGGCGGGTGGCCGTGGTCAGCGACGACATCGCCAGGTACCGCGGCCATGCGGCCGAGTTTCCGCCCGGCACGGGCTTCCATGACCGCAGCGAGCTCGACGCCGTGCAGCGCGAGCTGCGCGAGGTGCCCGGCGTCACCCTGCTGATCTACGACCAGACCTGCGCCGCCGAGCTGCGCCGCCGCCGCAAGAAGGGCCTGCAGCCCGAGCCGCCGCGGCGCGTCTTCATCAACGAGCGCGTCTGCGAAGGCTGCGGCGACTGCGGCGTGGCCAGCAACTGCCTGAGCGTGATCCCGGTCGAGACCGACTGGGGCCGCAAGCGCCAGATCGAGCAGTCCTCGTGCAACAAGGACTACTCCTGCCTCAACGGCTTCTGCCCGAGCTTCGTGACGGTCGAGGGCGCGGTCCTCAGGAAGCGCGTCAGCGGCCTCGACGCCGGGGCGCTGGCGGGCGAGCTGGCGAGCCTGCCGCCGCCGCCGCCCTGGCGCTGGAGCGGGCCGTACGACCTGCTTGTCACCGGCGTCGGCGGCACCGGCGTGGTCACGGTCGGGGCGCTGGTCTCGATGGCCGCGCACCTCGAGGGCCGCCAGGCCTCGGTGCTCGACTTCATGGGCTTCGCGCAGAAGGGCGGGGCGGTGCTGTCGTTCGTGCGGCTGGCG